>Ga0180009_10005347_pt1 | contig 13799 bp, 17 predicted proteins | sample OS_PC_MetaG_FD_123537 | JGI IMG/M metagenome (GOLD analysis project Ga0180009, IMG submission 123537) | Groundwater microbial communities from the Aspo Hard Rock Laboratory (HRL) deep subsurface site, Sweden - OS_PC_MetaG | ecosystem: Environmental > Aquatic > Deep subsurface > Groundwater... | reverse complement strand
TCGGTACCCGTCTTCGCCAGAGGCGAAAGGCGGTTTTGAAGATAACATAAATTTATTATCTGGCAAGTTATTATAAATTTATGCCGAGGTAGCTCAGTCGGTAGAGCGAGGGACTGAAAATCCAATTCAGTCCTTTTTTATATCTTCAATAGTTTCAGTACCTTTCTAAATCTCAGTCGAAAATATTCAAAAAACATCATTTTGTTTATTTGTATTAATCTTGTTTGCTTTGCCTATTTGTCTTAATCTTGGTCACAGGATGGTCCCAAATTGCCTTCGGGGGGGGGTAATTTTTAGATTAATCTTTTTTCGTTGATTTTTTAATGTAGTCCCCGAGAAAAATAAAAACAGAGACAAGAAACATATAGGATATTAAAGCAAGATTATTATTGCGGAGACCACCAGCTACAAAGAGGATGGTAGCAAGAAGTATTCCAGCTATTAACAGTTGCATTCCGACACTATCTGATAACTTCATACCTAAGAGTATAACATTGGGGGAAATAGGAAGTCAAAATGTTTTATTGACTAATAACCCCCTAAAGGAGTATCATTTATATAAGGATTTAAGGCAATCACGGATGTGGTTGCTTTTTGTTTAAAAAGGAGGTGCAACGTGACTATTTTAGCTATTGTTGTAGCTGTTGTAATATTTATAACAATGTATATGACTACAAGGTTACATAGGGTAGAAGATAATTTGCCAAAACGCATTAAATGTTGGGCACCACGGATAGCTGAAAAAAGTACAAACGAAATTATTGCATATATACAAGAGACATTGAATGAAGAAAAGTTATCACCAGAGCAAAAAAAAGTGTTCGAAGATATTCTAAAAGAATATAACAGAAGTCTAAATGACGTAACAATTTGCAAAACAATATTGGCGTCTGCATTAGTTTGTACATTTATTTACATGCTTCGTAATGCGTTCCAAGTTACACGTTAAAGATGCGAAGGGCGTTATTATAATAAAGCCCTTGGTGATGCTGAGGGGCCATTCTAATACAAAGACTATGATGATTTATTCTCACCTTGCCGATGAACATATAGATAAAGCAGTAGAAAAATTGAAATTTTAAAATAAAAAGCCTACTTCTAAATCATGGAAAATTTTTATAAAAAAGTCGATGCAAAACTTCGAGAATTTTCCAAACAGCCGGCATATAAACGGGTTAAAAAGTATTCTAATAGGGCAACGAATATAGTGACAATCCCATGGGATTGGCGTTTTAACAGTATTTTATATGCGAGTGATGTGGCGAATGTGCTTGATGAGTTATGTTATGAATTATGTCGAATGAAAGCAGCCCATGAGTGTTATGTGGCGCAACAATCTTCGCCTTCGAGGCCAAGACATGTCCCTTTTTTATTGAATCTTGTAATCGGGAACATATTATTTCGTGCCCCCGCTTTGATAGAAAAACTGTTTCTGGCATTTGCTTGTTATTTCAATTATCATGATCCAACCAAGTTTAAAGGGAAGAAAAAAGATAATTTACGCGAAGAATTACAGAGAGAATTATTAAAAAGGGAGAAAACCCCACTTAAGAAGGTTTTAAAGAAATTTTTAAACCTTATTACAAAAGAACCAGCGCATTGGAAGAAAATAAAAGAATACAGACACATGAAGATACATTATTTAGAACCAAAAGTTGATGCATATGATGTAAGGCCTGAACACGATTGGGTATTTACAAAAAGAATATCCAAGAAACAGGCGTTGGCAATAGCTGAAAATAAATTCCAAACAGGCTATCCCGTGGAAGAAAGAAAGCAATTTTCAGCAGCGCGGAAAAAACGACATATAGAATTTTATTTAAGTAATCAGAAGATAGGTAAGCACTACTACTCGTGGATCAGGCCTGATGATAGGTTAATAGAATATAAGGTGTTTGAGTTACTTGCAAAAAGATGCACAGACGATCTGTTAAATATTGTGGGGGATTTTTTTAGTGCCTTGGCGCAAAGCGAACCTTTTGCAAGCAGTAGATAACATAGACACTTTTTGGACACTGTAATATTAAGAAAAGCTGTAATCAGTTGTTGGATAATATATAAGACTTAATAGGTGTAGAACGAGTAGCTCTAATGTAATTATTTATTTTGCGGATGAATATGTGGATGAGGTAATAGGGCTGTTAGAGGTTGACTAATAAATGACAAAGCTAAACCATTTATTAATAGTTTGTGGAGTTATTTCAATGAGCGCAGCCTTTTTACATCAGAACCTTCAAAAATTCCCTATCGCTACCCCGTGGTTTGCGCCAAACTATTATAAGGGAGCACAAGCATTGGATGTTTTAACGAATACTGTTGCAGCAAAAGATAAGAGAGCGGTAAAAATAGGAGATGATGGGTTTGAAGTTCTTGTAAAGTTATTCATAGAGAAAAAATGGTTTCAGACAGGGGGCAAAATAACAGACAGAGAATCAATAAGCAGATTTTATGGCACAGGAACCTATTGCGAGATGCACTATGCAGGAAGAGTTGTTTCCTCTATGATAATATCAGTGGAAGCTAAGAATGGGATGGTTGTAGGAATAATGAGCTATGAAGTCGAGGAATCTTTAAATACTCTCTTTAAAGAGGAATCATCTAATCGGGGAATAGGGTTGTTCGTTTTTGGACTGATATTGTTTGTTGTAAATGGATGTATCGGTCCACACAAAGACAAAAAACAATAAATACCTATAATCGTTTACTGTTTTTATTATGATGATAGAAAAGAGATTTGTAGGGATAAAAGAACTTGCTAAATATTTAGATGTGACAGTTGACACCCTCTATGTTTGGGTTTGCCATAAAAGGATTCCTTATGTAAAAATAGGTCGGCTGGTCAAATTTGATCTTCAGAAGATTGAAAGATGGATCAAAGAAAGAGAAGTAAAGACAATAAGATATTAGACAATATATGGACGCGCAGATAAAAGAAGAGATTTTAACTATCTGTAATATAAATAGATAAGTTTTAATAGTGGAGAACAAGGTATTCTAAGTTGTGTTGTAAGGAGAAGGGGCAGTTCTAAAGAAGAGGAGCAAAGATGAGAAAAATAATCTTAGCAATAATAAGTTTAACAATTATTCTGCATGGATGCGCTACGACTTCCCGCATTACGCCAAAACTTTCTTTAGGAATGACCAAGCAAGAAGTATTAAGGAAATGTGGGAATCCGCTTCAATCGGGTGCACTGAAACGTGAAAATGGGAAAATGGTCGAAACATTTATATATAAAGAAAAAATTTTTTTTACTGAAGAAACAAGTATTCTTCGCGGCAATCCTCTTAATACCTATGTTTATTTTGAAGATGGCAAGGTAGTATATTTTGGGGGCAATCCTAATATGCCGAAAATGGAGAACGAGTAGATATATTTACAAAAAGGGTAGAGATATGACAGAAACACAAATTAAACTTCGCGATGCTGCAACCCAAATGAAATTGGCATTAAAGAATAATGACAATGAGGATATATTAAGGTCATGTATAAACTCATATATATCTTTTGCTCGGAGCGTAACTTTCATTATGCAAAAAGAATCTGCACAATATCCGCAGTTGCTTTCTTGGTATGAAGGAAAAATGGAAAAGCTTAGACAACTACCCCTGCTCAAATTTTTTAATGCACAAAGAGTGCATTCTATACATAAAGGCAATATAAGCCCTATACAACAATCTACACGAATTTGGGATATTCAGTATGGGACTAAGAAAATGCCAGGAGAGGGGATAATGACAGTATGGCTTTTTGATGAAATTGAACAATTTATACCAGGGGATAGTGGAAATGTTTTTAGACTTTGTGAACAATACTTTCTAATATTAAAGCAATTAGTGCACGAGTGGTTGCAAGAGAAAACAAAAATGGAAGCAGCGGAGAACGAGTAGTTCTAAAGAAGGATTGTGGATATGAATAAAAAACGATTAATGGTTGCAATTCTGGGTGGTTTTTTTGTAAAAGAAATATTCCGATTAACTTTCAGCTTAGCCCTTGAGCAAGGATATGGAATAGATACCAATGTTTATTTTTTGGGGAGGGTGGTTTTTAATATTTTCATCATTGCTGGTATTGTTATTGCTTCTTCATCAGCAGGGATATTTATAGGAATAGTTACAAGAAAAAAAGGGGCTTTATGGGGAGGGGTTGCAACTTTAGTTCCATATTTTCTGATGGCGATATGCATACTTGCTTATTCAACGATTGGAAGGGGGCTAACAGAACACGGACAAATATGGTTAAAAAATACATTAATAGATGGGTCAATATGGATGGGGATCGACTTGATTTTTTGTATGGTGGGTGGATATATTGGGGAGAAAATATATAACACCGAAAAAGAAATTAAAGAATTAAGTGGAGCAGAGGGGGTTGTTTCTTATTTTTTTGCTCCTAAGTTGAGATTGTTTTTTACCATACCATTTATATCATTTGTAGTTTTTTATTTATTTGTTTTCCAACTCCATCATTTTTGGCTGATGCTAAAGTGGTTGGTAATAGGTAGTTGGTATATAATATTAAGCCCTTCACTTTGGCTGTGGGGTTTTGTAATGCAATTTTTTATTTTCTTTTTAGAACTAACATATGTATTGCCAATATTTTCTTTGTTCATGTTCTATAAAATAATGCACTCTTCATCGCGTAAAATTGCAAAGGTTTTTTTAGTTACAGGATTAACTGTGGCAGTTTTAGTTGGGAGTAGTTTGGCAGGTAGCTTGGGCTATTTCCCTATTATGTCAATTGTTAGTACGGTAACATATCGAGGAGGTCAAATTTGGGAAATTTTATTAGATGAATACACCTATCCCCTCGCACATGCTAATTTATGGGAATATTACAAAGACAAAGATACTAAAAGAGCCTTGATAGACAAGAACAAGGCAAAGAAAGGATTTATTGCTTACGCAGACAGTCTTTACTTGAAGGGCTTATACCAAGAAGCTATTGATTCTTATGCCTTAGCGCGGAATTTTAGCGAAGATGATGCTCTTATAACTTATAAAGAAGGGCTCTGTTATCTTAAGGGTTTTCAAGAAGAAAAGGCCATAGATGCTTTTCTGCTCATTTTACAAAAATATCCTGATGACATTGCTGTAAATTGTAACATAGCGTTAGCATATACTGTGACCAACAATGCAAGTAGCATAATGCAGTGGGAAAGATGTCTTGAGATAATACGGAACGCTACCCAAGATTTTCAGATGAAGGAAGATTTTATTGGGTGGATATTAAATTATATAGAAAGCCCAGAAGCATATTACCCCAGTTTTCAAATGCAAGAGTACATACTAAAATTAGATCCAATTTTTGAATAAAATAATAGAAGATTGTGAATGGAGAACGAGTAGTTCAAATGTTCGATTTCTTATTTGGGCAATTAAAACCTTGAGGGAAAAGGAAGAAACATGATATTATGAAAAATTTATTACTTATAACTGGTGCTGGAGCGTCCCATGATGTAGTGGATTTTAATGCAGTAGATGTGGACTTGATATGTAGACCACCGCTTACGAGGCACTTATTTAGGCCTCCTTTTGAATATGTAATAAAAGATGGTGAAACTGCTGTTGTACAAAGCAAGTATATTGATACATGTTTAGAGAGACATCCGATTGCGCAAGCAGTCGGAATTGGCTTAACTACCAATATTCATAGAGATGATTCACAGGATGCGGGGATGGAAAAGATTCTCTTAAACATAAAAAATCATCCTAAAAAGTTAACAAGAAGAAAATTTTGGACCGTCCCTATATACCTGTACGACTTATTTACCTACTTAAGTAAAAATTATATTCGTTGTATAACACGCGCTCCCGTTGCGACTAATTACACATGGTTGATAGACGCAATAAATAATAGTGAATATGAACAACTGATATGGTTGAATCTAAATTACGACTTATTTGCAGATTTTGCAATTAAATCTGCTGCAAATACTAATTTGGATAATTTTGAAAAATACATGAGACTTCAGACTCCAGATGGCCTCAAAATTAAATACACAAAACCCCATGGTTCGATAGATTGGTATAAAACAATTAATGTGAATGGGCTTGGTGTTAATTCTCTTTCGCAAGATGCGTTAAGTACAAATGAGTCAATGATTCCAGATGACCTTGAAAAAAGACTATCAACGCAAACGCTTACGCATCAAGAAGTAGTTAATAATAAGCTCAATTCAAACTTGTGTTATCCTGCTATTACAGCCCCCTTGGGACAGTATAATTATGTGATTAAAGATCATATAACTCAAATAATAAAGGATTTAAAGACTACAACAGATATTCTTTGTGTTGGATTTAGTGCGCTTGATGAAGACATCTTAGATTTAATGAAAGAACATATTCCGTCAGTTGATAAGTTGTTATTAGTAAATAATGATGTGTCATCTGGGGAGTTAGCATATGAACGAATTAAAAAGCATGTTAAAACATTTAAGGCGGTAAAATCGATGTCCTTGTTTAATGGGGGATTTTCTGGGTTTGTTAAAAATGGATTAAAACAGTGGCTAAAAAATGAATATGAGGGATGATTAGTACAAGAAAATTACTGGTGGGTCGTGTAAATTAAGCTTAACCCAGTAGCTGGGCTCAAACGTTATACGAGAAAAATAAAAGAAAATGTGGAACAACACTTTATCCCCAAAAGAAGCAGAATACACAAAAAAAGCAATTAAAGAATTGCAAAAGGTTGAATGGGCAAGGTCTCTGATATTAAATGTTCAGAACAATGGTGGGGTATGCTCAGAAACAATGCCTTTTCTTTTTGAGGTTCGTTTTGCTTATCAACTGCATAAAGCAAACATTACAGCAGAGTATGAATATTCTGCTAATGTTGGCAATTCAACAATTGAGTTCAAACTTGAGACTTCTCCTTCATGGCTTATTGAGTTGCTTAGCATTAGAGAGAGTGAGCCATTAAAAAAAGCTACTATTGAAGAGGAAACTTGGTTTGGCTATGAATATAGTAGGGAATTATCGACAAATGCCAATGATCCGCTTCAAAGCGAAGAAGCAGAAATGATTCGTATCGGAGTAAAGATCGGAGAAAAAGTTTTCTCGGAAGGTAAGCCTGTAAAATTTCCTATTCCTAAAAAGGCCTATCATCTAATTCTTGTTGATATGCGCGGATTTTTGGGGCATGGCGGAGATAAGCATGACTATGAACATATAGCTTGTGGGTATAGCTCAAACAATCCATTCCCGCCACACTGCTGGAACGGAGAAATAATAAAGGGAATTTTTGATAAAACAAACACAAAACTGAAAGCAGCAAGCACACTGCAAGAGAGAATTCATTTTATAGGGTTTGTTAATGAAAAGAATTATGCAGATGACGAAATAAAAAATAATACTTTTTACGCCTTAAATCGCAATCTAATATCGGACAAAGAAATGTTAGATAAGATTTGGGAAACGTATCCTTTGCATAAACGATAAAGTAATAAAATAAATAAAAATGTTACAAAAAAGATTTATTGGAATAAAGGAATGTGCTGAATATTTAGGAATTACTGTAAGCACTCTCTATGTGTGGGTTTGCCATAAGAAAATTCCTTATGTAAAAATAGGTCGCTTGGTTAAATTCGACCTTCAGAAGATAGAGCACTGGATCAAAGAAAGGGAAGTAAAGACAATAAGATATTAGGCGATATATGGACACCGATTCTTGATTAAAGAAGATAATCTCTATAGTAGCAATAAGAACAGATCAACAGGCGGAGAACAAGATAGTCTAAGCATATAAGAGAGATGAATAAAAAACAATTAATATTAATTCTAATGTTATTTCTGATTGCGATGCCTCTCCACGCTGAAATCGACAAAGCGGTCAACTACGACTATAGCAACATTAAATGCACAAGGGTGGTAGATGGGGATACTATTGTGCTTGAAAACGATGAGAGAGTGCGATTGACAGGCATAGATACACCGGAGACATATAAATCTAAGAAACTCTACAAAGATGCAGAACGGACAGGTCAGGACATAGAGACCATCAGGGCTATGGGAAAAAAGGCTACTGAGTTTGTAAAAAAACTGGTGGGAGGCAAGCAGGTGAGGCTTGAGTTTGATGTACAGGAGCGGGATAGATATGGTCGATTACTGGCGTATATCTACCTCTTAGATGGCACCTTTGTTAATGCGGAGATAGTTAAGCAAGGATACGCCAGCCTTATGACCATTCCGCCTAATGTGAAGTATGCAGAGTTATTCCAGAAATTATATCAAGACGCAAGAGAAAATAATAGGGGATTGTGGAGATAATCATCTTGCCGATGAGCATGTAGATAGAGCGGTAGAAAAGTTGATTTTTTAAAAAAGAAAAAAGGAATAAGATTAAAATGTTGCGTAGAAATGTATACTTCGACACAAATATATTAATGCAGCTGGGCTTTGACAGTCAAAATAAAGCTAAGGCAAGCAGCATGTGGGCTATATTAGATGCTCTTAAAACAGAACTCTATATTCCAGAACTTGTTTTTGATGAGTTTGTTGTTCAACAACAAGGTCTTTTTCAAACCTGCTTGGCAGAATTAGACGTAAGGATAAAAAAAATAAATAACCGCATCGACTCTAAAATAGAACCACTTGATAGTAAAAAACAATTGTTTAAAAAAGAATTTTTAGATAATTTAAATAAAAAGTTACAAGAAGCAGGAATAAGCATATTTAAGACTCCATATGGGAAAATTGAACTCAAAGAAATAGTCAATATGGCAGTTCGCAAGAGCAAACCATTTAAAGGAAATGATTCGGGCTTTAAAGACGTGGTTATTCTGCTTTCAGTAATAGAACACGCTAAGGCGAAAAGTGAGGGCGAACATGTTTTTGTAACAAATAATACAAAAGATTTTCAGGGTGAAGAAATACAAGAACTAATAAAATCTAAGGGGGCGAATCTAAAAGTTATTTTTTCACTTAAAGAGCTGGAAGCCCATTTAGAAAATTTTCTTGAAGAAGTTATGAGGCAATATTTGCAACAAAGAAGGGAAAGACTGCAACAGCATTTAAATACAAAGCGGCAGGGAATAGAACAATTTATTCAAAGGGCAGTAAAGTTTAGCAAGGAGGCATTATATATAGGCGGGAACGTTAATCAAATAGAAGCTATAGAACTTAACGAAATAAGTAGCCCTGAAGCCAATGAGTTGAAAGATAAAACTGAGGATGACGTCCCCATTACATTTCAAGCAACACTCAAAGTTACCATCTTAGTTACTAAGTTTATCAAAACAACCCCCGTACTTAGACTTGGTGAAGTTGACACTTCAGATGCTTTTTCAGCTGAAACAGTGCAAGAGATTGTATATAAGACCGTAGATGTTCAGGGTAAGATTCATATCTGTAAAGACGCTGAAGGGAAGAAAGTTTTTTCAGGGCTGCAACTTGAAATGGTCGAGGAGCATTATGACAATCTTTACAGTAAAGCATTGCTCGGAACCCCCTCAATTTGTTAATTAATATCTAAATGGACATTGTGGAGACATTAATATTGTGAGAAAGTAGGGAAATATTTACTTTAGAATGAATTGTATCAATGTTACTTAGAGCGAGTAGTTCTACTCTTTGTTGAAGAGAATGCAAGCAATGGGGGCAAAACTTTTAAAAATTTCTATTTAAGGAGAGAACATGGAAAACAAGCATCTTTATTCAGAATTACAGCAATATTGCAGAGAAGCTCTTGCTTTGTTGAAGAGGGAAGTAGGTTCTTCCCAAAGACTTCCGCTTGTTCGGAGAGAGACTGTTAAATGTGATGACAGGGGCAGTTGGTTGCCAGCATATGCTCCAAAGGTTGAATGGTATAGACTGGTTGATAATAATACGCAAAATTTTAAACGGATGAAAAGTTGTCAAAAAGCGCAGCAAGCAATGCGTCAAGATTCTAAAATAGCAGTACATTTGAATAATTTGGTTGGGACAGCTAACAGCAGCATGAGGATTGATGAGGATGAGTGTTTGCGGGCCCTGCTGATTCAATATTTGGAAGAACAACAACATTGGACTTTTCAAAAAAAGGCATTTAACCAAGTATATAGAAAAATTGAAAAGTATTTTTATAAAAAAACATTAGAATACAGATTTTTCTCTTTGCTGGGTAATTTTGAAATGGATGCTGAAAGGATTAGGCTGGACTCTAACCTTTTTATAATTAAAATTTCAAAGAAAGAAAGGCAAGACTTGTGGCTGCGGGCAAGGAGTTTGTCGGGGAGTGCCTTTTCACAGCTTGAAGTGATGTCAAGCAAGTGCGCCCTTGTGTTTTATTTGCAAGTACCTAAAATTATTGGATCTCCTCAATGGATTCCACCAGAAAAATATCCGAGTAATATTGTAAGAAAAAGATTTGATGAAGTTTGTTCAGCATTGCGGCTATTTAAAGAAGGCAATATTAGCTATAATTCTATTCAAATGAAGGCAACGACATGGGAACCTTATGGAGCTATAAACAGTTTTGGGCCCTTGTCTAAGCAATATGTTTTAGGGTCTTATCGGCTTTTAAAGGACGAAATTCGTACATTTAGGAGCTTTTGGCGCTTTTATCAACGAACAAGTAGAAGTCGGAGCGGGAGTATTGGTGTGGCAATTAGGAGATTTAACTTTGCTTATGAAAGAACCCGGCAGGAAGATAAATTTATTGATTATTTAATAAGTCTTGAAGCATTATTATTTAAGAAAGACGAGAAACAAGAGCTTTCATATAAACTGGCTTTAAGGGGATCAGTTTTAATGGGAAAAAATTATAATACAAAAAAGGAGATATGCGATCTACTAAGAGCTGCATATAAAGAACGAAGTAATATTGTTCACGGGGGGACTTCAAAAGCAGTTGTAACCATAGCTGGGCATAAAATTCAATTCAATGATTTGGTAAATAGATTGGAAAAATATTTAAGGTGCTCAATAAGAAAATTTTTGGCGCTTTTAGAAAAAAAGAGCGAAAAAGAGATCATAGATAGTTTAGACGAAAAAATCATTAAATAAACATATATAGCTCAATGAGTTGTAAGAAGAAGGGGGAGAACAAGGTACTCTAATGAAACAAAAGAAGTTAAATGCAAGATTGTCTGGTGTGGCGAACGAGAAGAAGATAGTCTCATGTAATTTTGGTTATCCTCCAAAATGCAAAGAGTGTGGAGGAGACATGGAATTAAAAGTTAAACCATTTTTTCAAAAGGGGAGTAATAAGCGTTTAATGTTGGTTGGACAAGACCCCACGATTCGTAAAAAATCTGAAAGAGTAAAACAGGTTTTAATGTTAGATGAGGAGAGGGGCAGATTAAAGTGTTGGTTAAGACAATTGTTGGGGGAAAATAATTTTGGCGAGCTAACTATATATGCAACAAATGTGGTTAAATGTACTTTTGAAAAACTGCCGTCCTCAGCCCCTAAAGGTGGTTTTAAGTTTTTAAAGCCATATTTTGAAACCTGCAAAACTCATCTTATGAAAGAGCTATTACAATTTAATCCGTCTCTTGTCTTGACGCTGGGAGAACCAACGCATAAATTCTTTATTTCCATATTGGATAATAAAAAGCAAATTGCAGATTCCATGAAAGACGCTTTTACCGGGGAATTTGCTAAAGCCAAGTTCCAAGGCCTGGTATTTGATTACACCCCTTGTTTACACATCACAACATTTAGAGTGGCGGAGAGTTATGGACGAGCGGTTTCAAAACTCAAGGATAGTATAGCGCATTACTTAGTGGAGAACGAGTAGTTCTTATCATACAGATGAACATGTGAATAGTATAGTTAAAGTGGAAATTTATCATGAGGCATACAAGTTTTAAAATTGCTTCAGTAATTGTTCTTATTACGTTTCTAAACGCAAATATTGTTTTAGGTCATTCTGGCAATACTGATGATAAGGGGGGCCATTGGGATCGTTCAGACAATACATACCATTACCATACATCTGGTTCAGGGGATGGCTCGGGGGATAGTTCGGGTGGTATTGATTCCGGCGCAGCGATAGTAATTGGGGTTATTTTGGGCGTTTTGGTTGTCATGTGGGTCTTTGATTCGGCTAAAAAAACAGGCAACAAGACTATTGTTCAAGAAGATGAGGAGCAAAAGTTGAAAGTGGAAATAATCCCTAATATAGATACTAATATGATAATACGTGAAATTGGCGTAAGGCTTAAATGGGCTCATGAGTTTTGATAAAAGGCAGGAGCAAGAAAAAATAACAAGAGATTGTGGGTGGAGAACGAGGAGTTCTAACGCAACAGTATGATGGGATATTATGAGCAACAATATGAAGTATAATGAATTTCACGAAATTATTAATGATATTAAAACAGTTAGGCTCATGGCGTTAGAAAACGAACCAGTGTTTACTTTGTCAAAGCAGGTGGTTTTCTTCCATTACATTAAAACGCTCTCTTTACTTGATGCCATACAAATCCTTACTCAAAAGAATAAGACTAATGAGGCAGGAATCATTTTGCGCAGTTTATTAAACTTGTTTATTAATCTTAAATGGTTAACGTCAAATGATTCTGAAAGACGCATGCAGAGATATGCTGATTTTGAAATAATAGGCAAAAAAAAGAAGATGGATTCGTCAGGAATTTGTCCCGACAATGAGATAGAAAAACAAAAAACTGAGAAAACCAAACAACAATTTCAAGAAATTATAACAAAATATAATTTAAACCCAAAAAAGTGGAAAGATATTACCTGGTGGTCGGGCAAATCTATTCGCCAGATGGCTGACGATGTTAATCTTCTCGAAGATTATAACAAGGTATACTCTTATTTGTCGTTTGAGGAACACACAGATCCCTCAACAATAACAAACCATCTTTCGTATTCGACAAATGAAGAAAATTTATATATTATAAATCCAGACGATTATTTCATCGCCTTAATACTATGGACAGCTATTTCTTATTACTTTCATGTTGAACAAATTGTTGCTAAAATATTTAAGATTACTTTTAAGGAACAAAACGTAGACCTTAAAATATTGGCTAACAAATATCTTAAAGAGGCAATAAAACCTAATACATAGCAACTCAAACCAGCTAACTGGATTGCGTGCTTATTGGGTTCATGCCGCTCACCGATCTCGGATGTTATGGAAAAAAATAATATAGTCTCCAAAAATAACAAAACTTATCGAAAAGACGCAAGTCAATTTTTCATTGCAGGTGAGCTTTGTAGGAGAAGTCTAATTGCAGTTATTACTTTGGGGAATTGCCCTAATACTGATATTCTTTGCAGTAACGTTGAAGCAACAAAATTTGTGCATATACAAGTTAAAACATTTATTCCGGGAAGCAAAACGTGTTCTGTAGGGATAAAAGCAGAAATTAATTATGGTTCAAATTTTTTCTGGATTCTTGGTGGCATCCCTAAGCCTAAACAAAATTCTAATTTTGAATATTATATTATTCCATCATCAGAAATGGCACAAAATGTCTCAACCGCCAACAAAGCTTGGTTGAAAGCTCCTGGCAAAAAAGGTCAAAAGCATAACGACAGCAATGTTCGAACCGTTCATATCCCTCCATACAAAAATTTTATCAGTTGGGATATAGCGGAATACAAAAATAGGTGGGATTTAATAGAAAAAACATTAAAAGCACAATAATTAATGCCAGCAGACCGTACCTGCTTAACTGTTTGTGAGATCAATAGAGATAATTTAATGACGGAGAACAAGGTATTCTAAATTAGAATGGATGCCAAATCGTATTAAAAGACAAGAGACGATAGTAGGAAATTAGAAAGATGAAAAAGCTAATCCAAAAAATAAAAAAGAGACCAGATTGGACCCTGATTATAATAGGTAC
>Ga0180009_10005346_pt1 | contig 13799 bp, 9 predicted proteins | sample OS_PC_MetaG_FD_123537 | JGI IMG/M metagenome (GOLD analysis project Ga0180009, IMG submission 123537) | Groundwater microbial communities from the Aspo Hard Rock Laboratory (HRL) deep subsurface site, Sweden - OS_PC_MetaG | ecosystem: Environmental > Aquatic > Deep subsurface > Groundwater... | reverse complement strand
GTGATAGTACTAGCGGGTTGCAGAGTATCAGCGGGGGAGGCAGAGGCTGCTAAGACACCTAGTCCGAAGACTAGAGTAAGGGAGAAAATGGTTGTCCCGAGGGTTTTAGAGAGGATGGTCATGGGGTTATTTTGTTAATTTATTAACTGATGTTCATTTTATAATATATAGAAAATAAGATCAAATGAAAAACCACCAGCTTAACGCTGGCGGTTTTTGGGGTAATAAAAAATAGAGCCGCATATTATTGCGCCCCTAAATTCGATACCTATCACTTTCCTTCTAATTCACCCCGTGCCAATTATCTATCACTGCGATCCCTACACCATTGCGTAGTGTCTGATCACCAAAAGCAAAGAAATTAGGCCGGCTGCGCCATTTGCCGGTTGCTTCAAAGGTTAAGACGTGGGGGTCATTGGCACCAATTGGGGAAATGATGATCTCATCTTTGCCATCCAGATCAATATCGCCCGCTACATTTTTAAAATTACCGCGAACGTGATTTTCGTAAACCCACCAAAAGTTTTTTTGGTTACCATGCTTATCAAAAGCAAGAACGTGAGAAGAACCATTATTAGGAGTAGTGTAGATACGGTCTTCAACGCCAGAGGGAGTGAGGCCTTGATTAATATTTGATTGGTAGGTAGAGAAGGAGTTCTTGAGATCGCCGTTAGAGCTGTAGATGTAAACTTTAGGCTCAGCCGGACCATGATGGGGGGAAACAAGAAGTTCTTCGCCATTGCCGTCGTACTGAAAAGTACTGAGATTACAACCGACAGCGCCAAAGGGGGCATCAAATTGATTAAGCAGAGCCCAGTTATCTACGCCAGTGGCATCCTTGAATACTTTAATGTGGGGATTGTAGTCACCGATAAGACACGCAGCGGCATCATCTTCATAACCATCATTGTCGAAATCACCGACTGTCATGGAGAGGCCATCACGAATAGAACTAGTGGTAGTACTATCACCTGGTGTTTGGAAGACAAACATTTGACCTTTGAGGACTAGACTGCCATCAGAGCGCAAACCCATCACTCTTGCTTGCGGACCACCGTTGGAAGCAGCGAAAATGAGGAATTGATCCTTGACGCCGTTGTTATTTTGATCAATAGGAACTATCCCAGCCCCACCAGTATAGTTGGAGGGAAAAAGATCTGTAATTTCATCGCCTACTGCCTCACCATGACGATCATAAGCTTGCAGACGAGTGGACTCACCCGAGCCAGAAGTAGTGAGAATTTTGGGGTCAAGAGAGACGGAGGGGGTGGAGGGGTTAGCGGGGTCATCAGGATCAGTGGGGTCAGTGGGGTCATCAGGGTCAGTGGGATCAGTGGGGTCATCAGGATCAGTGGGGTCATCAGGATCAGGGTCAGTGGGTAACAAGGATCCTAAAGCTTCGTACCAATTATCAGCAATAATGGCATAGCCCTCTTCGTTAGGGTGGACTGTATCTGACATTAGGGAAGTGTCAGCCTGGCCAGTACCAGAATCATACAAATCACTCCAGTTAGTAGTAAACCAGACATCGGCTCCGGTTATATTATCACGCAATCTATCATTGAAAGCTGCTACTACTAATGACCCACCAACTCCAGCTTTATTATTAGGCGGAAAAGCAGATAAAATAACTTTCGGGATACTGCCATCAGCATTGGTGTGGGCTTTAACCAAATCGATAATAGATTGCACTTCAGAAACCGTTTGATTAAGAACGGGAACAATAGTGGTTGGGTCAAGGGGATCTATCTCTTGCGCCAAATCATTGCCGCCGACCATTAACAAAACATGGGCCGGATCTTCACTAAGCCAAGTCTCGGTCTGGAGACTACTAAGAACTTGATCAGCTCGATAACCACTTACCCCATGATTAGAAACATTGTAAGTGTAGTAACTAGTAGTACTCTGCAACGTTGCTTGCAACTTGTAGGGATAGGTCTTACTGGTGCCAATGTAAGGATAGCCATGGGTAACGCTATCACCTAGACAAAGCAAGGTGATGGTTTCGCCAGCTTGAACAACGTCTGTGGGGATCACCAAAGAAAAAAACATTAGTCCCGCGAGAAATGAGAATAATTTTTTCATCTTTATAACTAAATTATCGCTAGCTTTAGTCGACATCAAACACTCGCACTTGTGGGCTACCACCTGATCCGGGCATCGTCATCACCTCATCTTTACCATCACCATCGGTATCACCAGCAGCGACTACTGCTCCCCCTTCAAAACCCGGGGAATAAGCCAAGAAAGTTTTCATGATTGATTGGTCTTGGCCGCTATAGACCTTAACCCAGGCTTGTCCTTGGGTGCGCTGGGAAACTACAATCTCTTCCCGGCCATCACCATTAACATCACCACCGGTTAGTGATAGGCCGCCACCGAAATTACGGTGGAAAGCATAAAAGCCAGGATTAAGACGCTTGACCGAATCTTCGGTAGTATTAAACATCTGTACGTGCGGCGCCCCATTTTCTGGGCCAGTGATAATCTCATAACGATTATCATTGTTGACATCAGCCGTTGCTAGACGAATACCGCCACGGAAACTGGTACCATAAGCCATAAAGGAGGCAATGGTTTCTCCTTTATAATTGTGCACGGTCACGTGGGGACCGCCGCCCTGGGCCGCCGCCACAATTATCTCCGCTCGCCCATCAGCGTTGACATCACCACAAGCAATATTGGCTCCACCCTGGAATTTACCATCGAGAGCAAAGAACCCCGGATGAATTTTTGGTTTACCTTGTCCACTAAAAATCCGGATATGGGGACGACCACCTTTGCCAGGAGCTGTGACAATTTCTTCGGTGCCGTCTCTATCCAAATCACAAGTAGCCACTCGAACACCCGAGCGTAAGTGGGGAGCATAAGCAAAGAAGCGAGCCACCACGTTGCCGTTACCATCAAAAATACTTACTTGGGGACCGAATCCCTCTTCGGTGCCAGTGACAATTTCATCGGGACTTAAAGCGCCACCAATCACGTTGCCAGAATAAACATGGTAACCGCCGCGCTGGCTAACATCGTAGGCATCAAAATCTACCTGACTTTCCTCAACTTGGATATCGGGTGGTAAAGAACCATCGGCATTTAAGACAATAAAGCATTTGCTGCAGGTACCTTTCTGGCCATCCATATTGGTTACTTTCACATCATAATAAGCCGGGGGCATCTGACCAAAAGGAATTTCTACTGTTAATTTATTGCTAGCGTTAACATATGTTTTGACCGCTCCGTATGAACCAAGCATGGCACTGGCTCCGTGCTCAAAATTAGAGCCATTTATATTTAAACTTAATATCTGGGAAGAACTAGTAGCCTTTTTGTACCGATCACGCGGTGAAACACTGGTTGGTTGGGGAGCCGGATTGCTGTAGGGAGGAGTACCGGTAATAGAAACTTGGCGGATGACATCATTCCAGTTATCAGCTACGTAAAGCTTACTATTAGCTGTATCGGGTAATAGGCCTTTAGGATTATTAAAGCGACTAGAAGTACGATCGCCGTTATAAAAACCACGACTAAGATTGCCTGATACAGTTCTAACACTCCGACTACTTATATCCATAAACTTCACCAACTGACTGCCAACTTCGCTGAAATACAAATTGCCATCAACCCCAATTTTGACATACTCGGGATATGATAACACAGCAGTTGTGCCAATAGCATCGCGGTAACCATTGTTGCCATTGCCAGCTACTGTTGCTACTTCGCTCGTGCTGACATCAATCCGTCTGAGGCGATGATTTTCTCTATCCGCTACATAAAGATACTGACCAGCAGAATCAAGCGTAACGCCAAAGGGGCTATTAAATTTGGCGGCGGAACCAACGCCATCGGCGTGACCGGCTACGCCTGAACCAGCTAGTAATGAAGTCTGGCCGTCAGAGATTCGCACCTTTCGAACCCGATTATTAGCAGTATCAGCTACATACAAATAAGTATTATCAGGTGAAATAGCAATACCAGTCGGATTATTAAAACGCGCTGCATCCTTGACGCCTTCTACATAGCCATTACAGCTGTTGCTACAATCGGTTAATCCACCGCCAGATACTAAAAACGAAGTATTACTACTCAAATCAATCCCCCGGATGCGATTATTCCAACGATCGGCTACATATAGGGTGGTACCAGTACTATTGATAGTAATGCTCGCGAGTGAACTAAAACGTGCCCTATCTCCTTGTTCCTCACGATAAGCGTCAACCACACTGCCAATAACAAAAGAAGTGCTGCCATCACTCATATTCACTTTACGAACGAAGTTATTCTCAGCTATATACATTGATTGTCCATCTGGTGTGAAAACCATATCATTGGGTCGGCCGAGGAGAGAGGCACCTTGGGCACCAAATTCATTTCCAAAACGGTTCTTGCCAGCTACCCAATCAACAACAGCATCGGTCGCTCCGTTATCTTTGTTAAATTTCTGAATGGTGCCAATGCCAGAATTGGCCACATAGACATAATCACCTAACGCCGCAATCCCCTTGGGATAATTGATAGTAGACATTACCTCATCAGTCGCCAACGTGGAAACTGTGTTACTAGCCAGATCAATCTCACGTACAAAGTCGGTATAGCCATCGCCGTCAGTAACATAGAGAGCATTACGGCCTTCATCTAGGGCAACTCCGACTACATTTCTAAATTGGGCGTTGGTTCCTTGGCCGTTAGCGTAGCCAGCTGAACCCGAACCAGCAATAACTTCAACAGCGCCATTGCCCGTCGCCACTCTTACTACCTGGTAACTACCACCAGCGGCGACATATAGATGCTGACCGGAAGAAGTTGAGGTTAGTTTTTTGGGGGAGCTTACTGAGCTTGTTATGGTTATCACTGATCCACCACTAGTAGACACTGCTTTTATTGCATTGTTGCCAGTGTCGGCAATATAGAGAGTGGAGCCACGGACGGCTATTCCCTCAGGAGAAGACAGACCTTCACTTACTAACGTACTAACACTACCGTTAGTTATTTTCTTTATCTTGTGATTATAGGTATCAGCTACATAAATAGTACCACTGCCATCAGCGGCTACCCCTTTGGGTAAAGCAAACTCAGCCGTTCCGGCAGCCCCATCCTGATCACCGTATGAACCTGAACCAGCTACCGTACCCACGATACTAGATCCATTTATACTCCGAATAACATTATTGTAAGTATCAGCGATGACCATATCATTGCCGTTGAATGCTATATCCTCAGCAAAATCAAGATAAGCATCACGGGCGTTGCCCCCATCGCCAGCATAGGGACTACCTAGATAAGAGCTAGTGTCTCCATAAGCTGCCCAACCTACTGCGGGTAATAAAAAAACAACTAAGAATACTAGTTGCCTAACGATAAAACCTCTTCCTATAGTCATAGATTTGTTTTAAATTTTATTTCTTTTGCTATAATTATAGCACAAAAAAGTGCTATTGGGTACGCCAAATGAAATCAAATATCCAACAATATAGACAAAAGCTATTAGCTGAGCAGCAACTTACTGTAATTAAAGAATTTGACACTGCTGACAAAGAGAACAGCCATAAAGACGTAACTTTATGTCAAAATAGTGCTGGCCAGCAGTTAATTTTACGTATCGGTGAAACACGACCGCTGATATTTTTCCCCGACGGCTGGCAAGGAGAAAATATCTATATTCCTACGGTAATTTTCGCTGGCAAGATCAAAAAAATACCCTATGAGATCGAAGAATTTGTGGCTGGACCATTGTTATCTGATATTAATAATAAAACGGCTAAAACTGGCAAAATCCAACCTGACTTACTCGCTAAACTCATTGCTTCTTTCTGGGAAGTGCAAGAAATTTGTCGAAAGCTCCCCCTAGAATCAAAATTCAGCAGCCAGAAAATAGAAAAACATTTTATTCTAGCGCAAAAAATTCTGTCAAAGCCAAACGAAATCGAAAAGATAATGAGCCGAAATAATAAATTCTGGTCAAAACTCTATCCCTCTAAATGGAAGTTTGCCCTCGACAACTTAATTCTTACCGCTAACAACAAAATTGCTTTGATTGATAACGCCAAGGTCGGTCTCCGCTACTTTGGCTATGATCTAGGTTGGCTGGTTTGGCCACTGTGGTTGGAGATGGAAGAAAAAAATTATAAAAAAGTTGCTGCGCATATAAGTTATCTGGAATATTTCTGTAAATTAGTCCAGAAAAAAAGAGCAACTTCGGTCAAACCGCCACTAGATTTTAACTATGTCTTCTGGCTAATCATTTTCGAAAGAATAATAGGCGCTGCCTACGATATAGTCAATAATACTAAGTATCTTAAAAAGCTGTCCGAGCAAAAAATAGAAAAACAGCGACAGTTTCTTAATTCTCTTATGAAAATTGTCACAGAAAAGATCAGCTACTAAAAAACAGGTCGCGGAACCTGTGTTTTAAAGTTTATCTAAACTGACTTAAAATTAGATTATCTCTTCCTTCTTCTCCCGCACAAACGAAAACCACTGTTCCAACAATTCCACCAAGATCTTGAATGGCGCCTCAATAATAAAGTCGAAAATAAAAACAAAGACATTGATTTTGGCGAACTCTTGTGAAATCCAACGACCAGCCCGCAAAATAGGCAGAGTATAGAGGTCAAAGAGTGATTTTAATAGACTTTCTTTTTTAGCGGGGACTACATACTCTCGCGCTCCTTCCCGCACCCGAAAACCAAAGAAACTTACTAGAGTTAGGAACAAGAAAAAGATAATGGCACTGACAAAATTAAATTTCAAGTAGTACAAGATTAGCCCAATTAATCCAAAAGATATGGTAAAAGATATAGTATAAAAAATCTTAAACATAATATTCAAGAACAAGTTTTTTTTCTGGGGCGAACGAATACTGTAAGTGACGGTGTTTTGTTTTTCTTCGTAGACAATGCTATACAACCCTTGAATGATTTTGTCAGTATTTTTCTTGCCTGGCAATCTAATAAAGAGAGCTACTAGCAACATCACAAAAGGTGGGAACAAAGTATTAATAACAATCGGCATCCATTCAATTACTTCTACTAGGAACATATCGGCCGGAATTTCTAACAGCAAAGCCAATACCATTTTAGTGATAAAAATATAGACGATGCTACGCACAGCTGCTCGCCGCAATTTTAACTTTGCTTCCTTATATTTAACTGCACATTTATTTTCGATTGCTGACTGTAAAGACGCTGGGTCTTGAAGTAAAGACTGAGCCGCTTCCGGATCATCATTAATCACATCGCGTAAGACAAGAAACAAGGGAGTATATCTTTTCATTAAACGCCGCAAGCGGAGCGAGAGAGGATGATTAAGATAGCCTTCGATTTCCTCTTTAATTGATAATATACTATGAGAAACACTTTTGATATCGTCAGCCTGACCAGAAAACCACTCATTGTAAGCCAATTTGAACAAATAATATCTGATAGTAGGAAGATCGGATTTTAACAAAGCACGGTGAGCAGCAATATAAAGCAGAATTTTTTTAGTTGGCTCATCTAGGCGCAAATTTTTCAACACTAGACGAGCTTCCAAAATTCTAAACATTGCTTCCACAATCGCCTCCACTGGCTTTAACGACACCAACTCATCTTCAATCTCGCAGGCAGCGATCCCAGTTATCCACTCCACAAATTTCCCCCGCTCTCGCCTCTTGGTAAAACTTTGGCTGTCTATTATCAATAGATATTTATCGATGATTTTTTGTACATCGACAACCTTGCTCTCAGGTAATATATCATTAGGAACGTAGCGAGCTCGGATTAACTCGCGAATCAAATTTTCAGCAATTTTATCCTGATCCTGATCAAGCAAAATTCTCCGCTTGAGCATTCTCTCAATAGCGTTGCGACGGAGTAAATGTTCTTCTTTGTAATCAACCATGTTGCGCATACTTTCGTAGACATGAGCCATCCGACTAGCAAAGTGATCAACATGGATTTTCCCTTCTTCTTCACCTCCCTCTTCTTCACTCACATCCTGATTAACAAAAAAGGAGTTAAGCAATTTTTTGACTGGTTCGGAGATGTAATAAGGCATATTATAAAATCATAAATAATCAGTGTAATATTAGTTTTTCCTGGAGCTATTGTCAATCTCCCCGCTAGTTTATTTTAGCCAAAAAGATAATAATTTGTTATAATAATTTTGCCCTCAAAAATAGGGTGGCGGTTAAAAGTGTTTCGTTATAACTAATGTGTCCTAGAAGATTAAGACTGTAACCAAAAAATTTCTTGCCTCCGTGGCAGAGAAGTGACCTTGGGCACAGGTAGTTGCAGTTTTAACCTTGCTAATTTCGCTACACATAAACCGCTTAAACAACCTCGCTTCGGTGAGGTTGTTTAATTCAGAGGGAGTAATGTTAGCATTGACAAATAGACAGAACTAGATAAACTTTCTATTACCTCCAGATATCCACAAGAATTCCACAGATTATAAACAGAACTGCTAAAAAATTAACCTACCCTTTGATATTCTTTATGTTATACTTTTTTCTAATCACTTATATCTTAGAATACACTTAAATAAAGACTAAAAATGACAAACGAACAGATTTGGCAAGCAGTTTTAGGTGAGCTTGAACTCGCTCTCAGTAAAGCTAATTTCACCACCTGGTTCAAGAGTACCTCAATTATTTCTAAAAAAGATGGAGAGTTTATTATCGGCGTACCTAACGCTTTTACCAGAGAATGGTTGCAAAATAAATATCATAAAAATATTTCTCGTGCTTTGCAAAATATTACTAGTGAACGCATCACTAGAATAGAATATATTTTACGATCTAGCCAAATTGCTGAAGGTAATTTAATCCAAGACATTTCACAAAAATCATCCCCTACCAAAGGCCAACCAGTGGTAACATTGAATGTACCGAAAGGAAACAAGGCTTATGACCAAGGAGGTAATAGGATAAATACTAAATACACTTTCGACAGTTTTGTAGTGGGGGGCAACAACGAGTTGGCTCACGCTGCTGCCATCGCCTCAGCCGAAAAACCAGGATCTGCTTACAATCCTCTATTCATTTATGGTGGGGTGGGACTAGGGAAGACTCATCTCATTCAAGCAATCGGTAACTACATTATTTCCAATGATAATAATAAGCGGGTGGTTTATGTCACTTGCGAGGAGTTCACTGAGGATTTTATTAACTTTATCCAAAAAGGAAAAGATGAGTCGGCCACTTTCAAAAGTAAATACCGTGACTGTGACGTTTTGCTAATTGATGACGTCCAATTTTTATCCGGGAAAGAAAGAACACAAGAAGAATTTTTTCATACTTTTAACGCCCTCTACCAAAACAATAAACAAGTGATACTAACTTCTGACCGCCCCCCTAAAGCGATTTCTGCCCTTGAAAATAGGCTAATGTCTCGTTTTGAAGGCGGGATGATTGCTGATGTTAGTATCCCCGATGTCGAAACACGAAAAGCCATCCTAGAGGGAAAATGCCAAGAAAAAAATGTTAGTCTTCCTGATGAAGTTCTTAACTATATTTCTATCAATATCCAAAACAATATCCGCGAATTAGAAGGAGCCTTGAGTACAATCATCGCCCATTGCCAAATACATAACATCAACCCCACAGAAAAAACCGCTAAAACTATTCTGGCAAATATCATTACCAACCCTAATAAGAAAGTAGCTACCCCAAAAAAGATTGTGAGCACGGTGGCTAACTTCTACGATATCCCAACTAAAAACATTATCGAGAAAAACAGGAAAAAGGAGATTGCCTGGCCACGCCAAATAGCTATGTACCTAATGCGCGAAGAAAGTAAAACCAGCTACCCCTCAATTGGTCGAGAACTCGGTGGTCGTGATCACACGACGGCTATTCATGCTTTTGAGAAAGTTAAAAAGGAAGTTGAAAATAGTGAAGATTTTCGCCAAGAGGTGGAAATTATTAGACAAAAATTATATTTAGCAGACTAATTTTGTGTACAGGCAGTGGATATGGTTGTGGATTTATTGAGAACAACTCCTAAGAAAAAATAAATTTTGAAGTTTTACCCACACCAAGCCACAACTTATAAGTGTACATTCCTCTGTAAAATCCTCAAGGTATACCCAACCCTAACCAATAGATTTACCCTTTAAATAAACTAAACCCTGGTTTATCCCCATAATTCTCAGGCTCTACTATGACTACTATTAAATAAATATTATATATAAGAATAATAGTATGAAGTTAACATGTACTCAAGAAAATTTAGCTCGTGGCTTATCAATTGTTAGTAGAAGTGTTGGCAAAAATTCTACCCTACCAATATTAGCTAATATTCTCTTAACAACAGAAAATAAAAGATTAAAATTATCAGCGACTAATTTAGAGATTGGTAGTAATTGTTTAGTAGGAGCTAAGATAGAAAAAGAAGGAAAAATAACTATCCCCGCTCAATTAATTTCTAATTATATTAATAATTTACCGTCAGGAAATATTAATCTAGAAGTCGCAAACAGCACCCTGAAAATATCTGCTGTTAATTCGAAAGCAGAGATAAAGGGTATTGATCCCTCAGAGTTCCCCCTAATTCCTAAAATAAATTCTCAACCTTTTTGCCAAGTCAAAGGAAAAGATTTAAAACAAGCCCTCAACCAAATAATTTTTGCCACCGCTTCAGAGGAATCTCGACCGGAAATTTCTGGAGTTTACCTTAAATCTTCTGGATCAGAATTAATTCTAGCGGCCACTGATAGCTATCGTTTAGCGGAGAAATCGATCCAATCGCAAATAAAAAACAAAGGCGAGATAGAATTAATTGTACCAGCCAGCGCTATGCAAGAACTTAATCGGATAGTGGGTGAAGAGGTCGATAAGATTACCTTTTCTTCTTCGGATAATCAAATCAGGTTCGCTTTTGATGACGTTGAATTGATTTCACGGCTAGTAGAAGGTCAATATCCTGATTATAAAAGCATCATCCCTAATAAATTTACTACTACCGCAGTAATTGACACCAGTGAATTAATTTCTGCTTTACGTACCGCTAGCTTTTTCTCTAAAAAAGACTCAGCTGAAGTAATCATTAATACTAGAAATAAGAATAATGAAATTGAAATAGTCGCTGAAGCAGGCGAAGTGGGTAAAAATGTATCTCAAGTAGCTAGTGAGGTTAAAGGTGATGATCGAGAAATTTCCTTTAATCCCCAATATCTCCTTGATAGCTTGTTAAACATTGAGGCGAATCAAGTTAATTTAATGATCACGGCTGATGAACGTGTAGGAGCATTGCAGTCAGTTGGCGCTGACAAACAGGACTATATTTATATTGTCATGCCAATTGTAAAAAAATAAGGCTCTTATTTAAGAACCTTCTTCCAGCCACTCCCCCCATTCTTTCAAACCCATCTTGCGAGGATAGAAATAGGTTCGGTGTGGACCATCACTTTTCGAGATTGCCGTTCCTCTTGATTGGCAATTCAAAGGATGATTGTGTCGAGGATGGGCCACCCGGTATTCCCTATTGGCGTAAGGAATTAGCACCTCCATTAAGTACTCCCCCAACCTTCTATTGTTAAGCTCTAACATTTCGGGGGGCAACCACTTGAGATTATCTGGAACTTTACGTATCTCATGGGGCGACGTGGTCGATTTTAATTCAATCAGCTTAATTACTCCCCAAACAAGCCTCTTAAATTCTCGCTCGTTTTGTGGCCACCACTTCGGGCGAGAATGTTTTGGTGGTGCTTCTGGTATTACTAGCCTCACTAGTGCGGCTAGTAACCCCTTGAATTCTTTAGTGGTCCGCTGCCATGCAGACCACACCTCACTTGCCTTGGTGGGTCGCATGTCTCTCTCCTTTTGAATGGTCATTTGAATGGTCAAAGGTTCGATGCCTAACATTGGCAAACTATTCACTCTTTGTCAATTGACATTGTTTTGTTAGAATAAAACAAAGTAACTTTAATTTTATGAAACACTCACAAGTCACTAAATTAGCAGTAGTATCAATTAGCTCGGGGGAAAATTTAGGTAAAATAGCCGACTTGGTTATTAATAGTGATGGTGGGCAATGTTTAGCCCTATTAATCCAACCAGAAGGTATTTTAGTAGCGAAAAAAATTATCTTAATTGATGATGTCAGTGATTTTGGTGATGACGTGGTGATGGTGCAGAATGAGAAGATGGTTGTCCCCTTCAGAGACAATGAAGATTTAAAACAAATTGTAGACCAAGGTGCCAAAATTATTGACAATGAAGCCATAACCTATTCTGGAGAGTTATTGGGTGAGGTTAAGGATTACGAGGTCGATGAGGAATCAAACAAAATATCCAGGTTGTTTATTTCTACGGGTTTAATTAAAGATTTATTTAAAGGGGAACTCATTATCACCGCTGACAAAATTGTTTCTATTGGCAAGGATGCCATTATAGTCAAAGATGCAGTGGTGACGGAAAAACTCAAAAGAAAAAACATCAATAGAGAAAAGGATTTTGCCCAACTAGGTGCGATGAACAAAGATATATAAACCAGCGAGGGAATTGATTCACCAATAAAACACTTTGCAGCCTATGGATTCCGATACTGTTGTCTGGAGGTATTTTAAAAGGCAGGATTACTTCCTGCCTTTTTGTTAGAAAAATTTGAATATTTTACTTTATATACACCTGCGTTCCTTCAACGCCAGATGGGTCTTCCTTGATAAAACCATTGCTATATGATCCATCGCCATGATACATCAGAACGTGACGAGCAAACATAAAAGGATCCAACTCATTTTTTTTATCCTGAAAAAGCTCGAAAAGATCTTTAACACGTTCCCTGGTGCCACTGCTGGGGTCGCCGTATTGAGTAACAAAGAAGTGTAATGTCTCAGAGTGTGTCCAACCAGAATCTCTTGTTCCAATATGGGTGTCAATTCTCATCCCCTGTAACCTTCTTTCGAAAGAAAATAAATCGCTGATATTTTCTGCCTGTAATTGACGAAACAAACTAGCGAATTTTGCAATAAACTCTTGTTCTCTTTCTCTTTTTCTTGACTCGGGAGTCGAGACAGTTACTTCTTTCCTCCCCGCCTTTTTAATAGCTGGAAGTTTCTTTTTCTTCTTCTTTCCAGTATCCATGTCATAATCACTACCTGGATCAGCATCCTCTTCCGCTCGGGTTTTTTTCTCTAGTTCATGAATTGTTTCCGTTAGACCTTCTTGTAACTCAGTTAGTTGTCTTAAAATATTACCAACATTATATTCGCCTTCGGTATCTTTGTTGTTTTCGATGATATCAACAATAGCTGAGATATCAAACTTCCCTCCAGTTTCTTTGTTAAATGCTTTCAGCTTGTCATTCATTGCTTCGGCTGACAGGCAGCTTTGCAACTGGCCGATTAGATCTGATATCTGTAATGATTTTTCTAATTCTTGTTGAGGATTTCTTTTTTCCCTCGCTTCTTCCTCTTCATCGCCCATCATTATTTCTAGGACACTAGTGGCTTCTGCTACATCTATTTTATGTCTAGCGGCAAAGCTTTTGATCTTAGCTTCTACCTCTTCTGGATCATCAGCCAAATCCAACTCTGCTGCTAACTGAACAGCGTCTTTGAGCATAACCTCTAGTTCCGGAGGAAGCTCATTTTCCAGAGAATCATCACACATTTCTGGCGCTTGCTGAGCCAAATTTCCTTCAATCCGAGAAGTTTGATTCATCGTATTAAATAGTATTTACTATATAATAGCATATAATACTTTTTAAGTCAAGGATTAAAGTACGTCGGGATTAGCTGGGTTTGTGCTTGAATTCAGTTAGACCCCTGAATTGTTATAACATTGTTGACAAAGGCAATTGTTAGTATAATAATGCCAAGTATTT
>Ga0180009_10005345_pt1 | contig 13801 bp, 12 predicted proteins | sample OS_PC_MetaG_FD_123537 | JGI IMG/M metagenome (GOLD analysis project Ga0180009, IMG submission 123537) | Groundwater microbial communities from the Aspo Hard Rock Laboratory (HRL) deep subsurface site, Sweden - OS_PC_MetaG | ecosystem: Environmental > Aquatic > Deep subsurface > Groundwater... | reverse complement strand
TTTTGATAGTCATACAGGGATAAAGCTTCAAAATCGATATTTCCCCAATTCTTATCGCACCCTGACTATATTTTCAAGTAAATCTGATGCTTCTATTAGGTCTACTTTTAGCATCAAATTGCCACAGGTTGAGTTGAGTGTAAACGAAACCCAACCTATTTTGGTCAATACATTACGGATTTTGAGATAAGGAAGTGAAAAAGGTCGCTCGTTTGCCCAGTAGTATGGAAGAAGTGCGGATTGATGGTGAAATAGCAGTAGATGCTGGAAGATATAGAAATAAATTTTATTCGTCCCATGGCCTTTTGTTGCCTGACGCCCTGATTGCCGCCTCAGCTAAAAAAGTTGGAGCCGTTCTGATCAGGCTGAACAAAAAACATCATCCCATGAAGGACATAAAGATACAGGTCCCCTATCGGAAGAAATGACAAGCTTATCCGTTTGGGTATGTACACAAAAAACCTCTATTTTGAAACAAAACCCTTAGGGTCGAGACCGTATTTTTTTAGACGGTATTGGAGGGTGGAACGAGGCAGGGCCAGAAGCTGAGCAGCTCCCTTTCGTCCACTCACGACTCCTCTGCATTTGATCAAGGCTTGCTCGATGTGCTCTCTCTCCGCATCTGCCAGGGTGGAAACATTTTTGTCTGGCTCAGGCTCAAAGGTCGTATTAATAATCTTGTTAATGTCCGTGTTAGTAATTCTCTCACCGGGCCGAAGGATAACCATTCGTTTGACCAAGTTTTTCAATTCACGGACATTGCCCGGCCAATGATATTGACATAATCTTTCAGTGGCTTGTCCAGTGTACACAGGCGCTGGCCGATTTATCTTTACGGCCTGGATCGCCGTTAACTTTTCCATCAAAAGAGGTATGTCCTCGGTTCGTTTCCTCAATGGTGGCACGTGTATATTTACGGTATTTAGGCGGTAGTAAAGATCTCTCCTGAACTGACCGGAGTGGATTTCCACTTCAAGGTCTTTGTTAGTAGCGGCAATGACACGAAAGTTGACCTTAATCGGCCTGCTGTCCCCAACCCTCTCGAACTGACGGTCTTGCAAGACGTTAAGCAATTTGGCCTGGAGCCTGGCAGGCAGCTCGCTCACTTCATCTAAAAAAACAGTACCATCATGGGCCAATTCAAACCGTCCAATCCGCGTGGAATCAGCTCCGGTAAAAGCGCCTTTTGTGTGACCGAAAAGCTCGCTTTCAAAAAGAGAAGAGACCAGGGCAGGGCAGCTTGTCTTCACAAAAAGATGGTCCCTGCGGGGGCTCAAGTTGTGAATATACCTAGCCAGGTAATCCTTGCCAGTTCCGGTTTCACCGGTAATCAGGACTGACGCGTCTGTGTTGGCTATCTTTTGGATCAGGCCCATGATTTCAATCATGGACGGGGAGGCATAAAAAAAGCTATTCTGTTGGTAGTCGTCGACATGGGTCATGAGATAACGTTTCTCACGCACCAGATCCTCGTTCATCTTCTTCAAATCCATATAAGCCAGCATGTTGTCCACGGCAATGGCTGCCTGGTTCGAGACATCAGTGAGAACTTCTGTTAATTCAGATAGGTATTCAGGTGCTTTCTTGAACGAGAAATGGATGGTTCCCAGTATCCTGTTCCTAATGATTAACGGGAATGCCATTGTCGCTATTAGGCCTGCCTCCACCATTGAACCAACAGAAGAATGGTCGGTGTAACGCCTTAAGTCGTTAATGATAACTGGTTGGCCTGACTGTATGACCATCCGGGTGATCGAACCCTTGGATAGAGGCCGGCTTTCTTTGCAGGAAATACCTTCAGGATCGATTCCATGGGCAGCAGCAAAATAACTCAACGACTGAGATTCTGCGTCATACAGGTTAATACTCAGTCGATCGTAGGGAAAGTGCTTCCTGAGCTCGGTCGCCAGGGCACGGAAGAGATCTTCCCGTGTGGTCCGGGTTATCACGGCGTTGTTGATTTTTAGAAGAATTTGATACCGTGTGACAGTATCCCAACGCATATGATCACCTCCTGGATTCCTCTGTTTTCATTATCCGTTTGCCCAATATTCGGCTTCTGAGTTTTCAAACAATTCTAACAGAATAGCCTGTAGATGGATAGGGCAGACAGTTCCATTACCTGAATTGTAATGAACGTAAGCACTGGATATTAGTCATTTACAGGCATAATAACAGTGTTGCGCCTAAAATCAAGCCCAATATTGGGCGCAAAGCCCAATATTCGGCACAAAGGCTGCTGTCAACCAAAAGACAATTGTCAAAACCCCTGCAAATTCACTATGTTAGAAAATAACCGCCCCATGGCACATGCCTTGCAATTATTTAAATCAATACCGTCGCGTTACGCAGCCGCTAGAAACAAATATTGGCCTATGCTTAGTTCGACAACACGCGACTTTCGGGAAAAGGGTGAGCTTTCAATCATTTGACTGAAATATATCGGCCCATTTTAATTGAACACTGTATGCTTTACCCCAAATTTTATTGAGGAAGAAGGAGGTAAGAATGACTCAATTTCTAATTCATGAAAAAGCCGATACTGTCGGCGTTGCCACCGTTGACATTAAGGCAGGCGATGTGGCCAAAGGTCTCTACATGGATTCCCAGGAGAACATTGAAGTGAAGGCCCTTCAGGATATTCCTCTTGGCCACAAAATTGCTCTCCAGGATCAGAATGTTTCCGATGGTGTAATCAAGTACGGGCATGACATCGGAAAGGTCGTTGGCGATATCAAGAAGGGTGAACATGTCCACATTCATAATCTCAAGACCAGGAGGTGGTAAAAGTGAGTAATCGAAAAATCTTGGCTTACCGTAGGGAGAATGGCAGAGTTGGTATTCGCAATCACGTGGTCATTCTGCCTTTGGATGACTTGTCTAACGCCGCATGCGAGGCCGTTGCCAATAACATGAAAGGCTGTAAGGCAATCCCTCACGCTTACGGTCGTCTCCAGTTTGGAGAAGATCTTGAGCTTTTTTTCAGAACTATGATCGGCACTGGAACAAACCCTAATGTGGCCGCTGTGGTAGTTATCGGCATTGAACCTGAGTGGACCAACAAGATCGTAGAAGGCATCGCCAAAACCGGCAAGCCGGTCACCGGCTTTTCTATTGAACGAACCGGCGACATCGGCACAATTGCCAAGGCCTCCTGGAAGGCCAAGGAATACTTACACTGGGCTTCTGAGTTGAAGCGGGAAGAATGTGATCTTTCAGAAATCTGGGTCTCAGTCAAGTGCGGCGAGTCGGACACGACTTCCGGCCTTGCATCCAACCCTACAGTGGGCAATGCCATTGACAAGCTTGTTGAAATGGGCGCCACCTGTTCCTTTGGTGAGACATCGGAAATCACAGGTGCCGAAGATGTTTGCAAAGAACGAGCAGCCACCCCTGAAATTGGCGCAAAATTCATGGAGACTTTTAACGAGTATAATGACTTCATTAACGCCAACAAAACTGATGATCTTTCCGGTTCCCAGCCCACCAAGGGAAACATCCGGGGCGGGCTGACCACCATTGAGGAAAAGGCATTTGGAAACCTTCAGAAGATCGGAAAGAAGTCCATGTACGTGGGTGTGCTCAAACCGGCCGAGGCTCCCAAAGGTCCGGGCCTATGGTTTATGGACACATCTTCGGCCGCAGGAGAGGCAGTTACCCTGTGGGCAGCAGCGGGTTTTGTCTGTCATTTCTTCCCCACAGGCCAGGGCAACATCATAGGTAACCCCATTGAGCCGGTCATCAAGCTCTCTGCCAATCCGCTTACCGTCGAGACCATGTCCGAACACATTGACTACGACTGTTCGGCCATTCTCCGTGGCGAGATTACCCTGGACGAATCGGGCGAAAATCTGCTTGATATGATGACCCGAACCTGCAATGGCCGTCTAACCGCCCAGGAGGTCCTTGGTCATGAAGAATTCATTTTGACCAAACTGTACCGGAGCGCTTAGGCAAAGCCGGGCGGGGATCAGAAGCGGCAGGCTGTCGGAGATGGAATCTTGCGTTTATAAAACTGATCTTTGTTAAATATACAAGACCCACATGATTCTTCAGCAAAGACATAAGGAGGTGATTTAATTTATTGATTCTTTTAGGCAATTGGTAGCATCCTTCAGGAAATAACATAAAAAAATGAAAAGGAGGGTAGAGTCATGTCATACACACTATCAAAAAGAAAGGTTTTTGTAATATTATCTATTATTTGTTTTCTTGGGATTGGGTTTTTCCTGAGTCCGGCCTTTGCGGAAGATACGATTGAAATAAAATTCGGATACGCTCCGCCTCCAGGCATGTCCCCACATGAGGCTTTTGCAAAATTCAAAGAGGTTCTGGAAAAAATATCCGGTGGAAAGATCAAGGTGAGCCTTTTTCCTGCAGGTCAACTCGGAGGAGATAGAGCGGTTATGGAGGCCTGCCAGGCCGGAAACCTTGAGATGTGCGCTTCTTCTACTCAAAATGCTTCAGTTTTTACCGATGCATTTCGGCCATTCGATCTCCCGTATATGATGCAGAGCCGGGAATCAGCTTATGAGATCTTAGATGGTCCAATAGGGAAAGAAGTAGCTGACAGGGTTGAAGAACAGACAGGTATGAAGGTGTTGATCTTCACGGAATATGGTGGCATGCGACAGATGTGGAATACTAAAAAAGAGGCAAAAGTACCTGCAGATCTAAAAGGAATGAAAATTCGGGCTGTGATGTCTCCAGTTGAAATGGCAATCCTTAAGGGATTTGGGGCAAATCCGGTTTCTCTTGACTGGCATGAGGTTTATACCGCTTTAAAACAGGGGTCTATTGATGGCCAGGGAAATTCTATTGAGCTTATGTATATTGCCAAACATTATGAAGTCATGCCGTATTGTACTATCCTTAACTACATCTGGAGTGGCGAACCTGCATATATCAATGCGAATTTCTTCAATAGTCAGTCAAAAGAGAACCAAAAAATGATCCTTGAAGCGGCTCATGAAGCCCTGATTTATGGGCGTCAATATGCTAAGGATAATGAGGATAGATGTTTTCAAAAATCTAAAGAATACGGAATTAAATTTTATACTCCCACAAATGATGAAATGAAAAAATGGAGAGAGGCTGTTGCACCTAAAATATGGAACCAGTTCAAGGACAAAATTGGTAAAGAAAAAATCGAGAAGGTGCTTAAGGCACAAGGGGTTGAGTTCAGATTTTAATAAGGTTAGCACATTATAAATTTCCCCTGAAGGATACTACCAAATTTTAATTTAAACCAGAAGGACAGCATATTTCCGATTTTCCATTACTCTTCATCACCAGTGCTCCAGATAATGGATGAAATACAGACAGGCCGCCCCCCTCTGGGGGGAAATCAAAGCCATGTCCTTTGTGCTGAATTCTTTACTTACAGGACAGAAGAAAAAGGGAAATATTTATGAAATTCAAGGATTTTGTCAATAACGTACCTGAAATAATGACCGGGTTGTTGGTAATATCAACCTCTATTATTGTCTTTATTGAAATCATCTTCCGCTATTTTTTAAATTTTTCATTAGGCTGGTCCAGTGAACTCGCAAAAAACTTTTTTGTCTGGATGTCTTTCTTAGGCGCTGCTGTTTGCATAAAGAGAGGAATGCATTTCTCCTTTCCATTATTCATTCATAGAATACCTTTAAAAACAAGAAAGTTCTTAGAGATATTTACTAATATTTTAATTATTCTGTTTGTTGTAATTTTATTTTTCAGCGGGGTTAAGAGTTTTCAACAGTCATTAAGGCAGACATTTATTGCGCTCGATATTTCCTATGGCTGGCTTTTTTCAGTTATCCCAATATCAGCCATATTAATGATCATATACCTGGTTCAAAAGATAATAAAAATCATAAGAACATCCGGAGACAATAAATTTCAATCAGGAGGTTAAACCTGAGATGACCCTATTTCTTATATTTATAACATTTTCAATCTGCCTTCTACTGAACATACCTATTGTCTTTTGCATGGCCTTAGGGGCTCTGGCTGGAACTATTTTTGAAGGACAGGCCTTAGGCCTGATTTTGATTCCTCAAAGACTGGTCCACGGAATGGACTCATTTGTTCTTCTGGCTATTCCTTTGTTTATCCTTGCAGGATCTTTAATGGATGTTGGCGGAATAACCAAGAGACTGGTAAGGCTTGCAAGGGCCCTGGTGGGTCATTTTAAAGGAAGTTTAGGCCAGATAGTCGTCGTTTCAGAGATGTTTTTTTCCGGTATTTCAGGCTCAACTGTGGCTGATGTCTCTGCTATTTCATCCATGATGATACCACCAATGAGGATAGCAGGATACGTTACAGCCTATTCTGTCGCGATCATCTCGGCCACTTCTGCCATGGGGATCCTCATCCCGCCATGCAATTTAATGGTTGTCCTTGGAGATATAACAGGGGTTTCTGTCGGTGCATTATTTTTCGCAGGCTTTGTCCCCGCTTTTATTCTCGCCTTGATCCTGATGAGTGTACTTTATTATCAGGCGCACAAGTTTGATTTGCCGGCAGGAGATCGAGCCAGTTTTAAAGAGCTTCGCTCTGCCATGGTTGGATCTCTCATTCCACTGGGGATGCCGGTTATCATTTTTGGCGGAATCCTCGGTGGAATTTGCACACCAACTGAAGCGGCGGCATTGGCAGTGGTATATGCTTTTATCGTGGGTGTATTTGTTTATAAAGAAATCAAACTGCATCATTTCTGGAAAATCGTGGTAGATAGCGGAGTGACGACAGGCATGGTTATGTTCCTTGTAGGAATGGCCTCCATCTTTTCATTTCAATTAGCTGTTCAACATGTACCTGAAATGCTGGCAAACCTGGTCTCTTCAATTACAAAAAACCCATACGTTTTTCTGGTTTTGTCGAATATTATCTTCATAGTTTTCGGCGCTATTCTTGAGGGAATACCTGCTGCTGTCATCTTTGTGCCAATGTTTATGCCCATCGTTACAAATATGGGTATTGATCCTTTGCATTTCGGAATCTTAGTGGTTGCCTCAATCGGAATTGGAGTTTTTGTGCCACCCGTCGGTGTAGGACTTATCATTGCATGCGGGATTGCCCAGGTTGAGATAAAAGAGACGATCAGGTACCTGCTTCCATTGCTTTCTATCCTGTTTATTGGACTGATTTTTCTCACTTTTTTTCCGTGGTTTACCACGTTTGTCCCAAGACTCTTTAATCTTTGATATTTGAGCAGTATGATATGCTTTTACATTATCGAAATAAAAATACCGGTTTGGGTCAAATCTCTGTTTTCAAGGAGTTAAAGCTAATTCGTTCCAGTATTCCTGCCAGTGAATGTCCGCGTTCGGGAGAATTTGATTCCGGTTAAATTCGAAAGAATCGTAAAAAGGACCTCATGCAGTCATTGAAAGCGTAGCGAAGCAATCTCATGGAATATAACTTCTCGAAATGACATGGGGGTGGACTATTAATAATTATCCCGTAATTGCCTGGAGCTGGCTAAATATCAAATGATCATTTAGACCGCAATCAGTCTTATCCGGCTGAGAACAGACTAATAATATCAGGGAGGATCAAGATGATAAAACACATTCTAAGGGTGGATATGAATAGTCTTAAGTGTACGCTTGCAGAAGTGCCATCGGAATACGAGAGACTTGGCGGCAGGGGTCTCACGAGCACAATAGTGGCAAAAGAGGTGAACCCTCTTGCTGAACCGCTCGGCCCGCATAATAAGCTTATTATCGCTCCCGGAATTTTAGGCGGTACATCTGCCCCCTGTGCTCAAAGATTGTCTGCTGGCGGCAAAAGCCCTTTAACAGGTGGAATAAAAGAGGCAAATTCCGGAGGCACTGCCGCACAAAAATTGGGCAGGCTGGGTCTTGCCGCTATTGTGATAGAGGGCATTCAACAGAAAGGGAATCTCTCTGTTATCTATGTTGGGAAGGGGGAGGCGAAGCTTGAAGAGGCAAACGATCTTAAAGGAACAGGCAATTATGCCACAACGGAGAGGCTACGTGCGAAATACGGTTCTCATGTTGGTATTATTTCAATCGGGCAAGCTGGAGAAATGTTGATGTCTGCGGCCAGCCTGGCCATTACCGATAAAGACGGAATCCCATGCAGGCATGCTGCACGGGGAGGGTTAGGCGCTGTTATGGGCTCAAAGGGCATCAAAGCTATTGTAATTGATGATAATAAAGTGCCCAAAATAGTATCTCCCGCTGATCCGGAACTCTTCAAAAGAACTGCTAAGGCCTTTTCTCAAACCATTAAAGACCAGCCCAGGGTCAAGAATGTCTTACCTGTTTTTGGAACGGCAATCGTGATAGGTATTGCCAACGAAGCAGGAACCCTTCCGACAAGGAACTTTTCGAAAGGGCAATTCGAAGGGGCAAATCATATAGATGGCAAAGCCCTGGCCAAGCTAATCGATTCACGCGGGGGAAAACGCGGGCATGCCTGCTATCAGGGTTGTCTTATACGCTGCTCCAATGTGTTGCCTGATTCTAATGGTAATCATCTTACTTCTTCATTGGACTATGAGACATTAGCGATGTTCGGGTCAAATTGCGGTATTGACGACCTGGATACCATCGCTACACTGGACCGAATGTGCGACGATTACGGGTTGGATACCATTGAAACGGGGAATGCCATGGGTGTTGCTATGGAGGCGGGTCTACTCTCTTTCGGTGACCGGCGCCGGGCTATTGAGATTTTGGAAGAGGTTGCCAAAGGAACACACCTTGGTAGAGTTTTGGGCCAGGGTAGCCTGATAACGGGCAAAGTTTTCGGCGTCAGGCGAATTCCCGTTATCAAGGGCCAGGGTTTACCGGCATGGGATCCAAGGAGAACCGTTGCAACAGGCGTGACCATGATTACATCCCCACAAGGGGCGGATCATACTGCCGGGCGTTTACCGGGTGTTTCTGAACTTGATCGTATGAAGCCAGGGGAGATAGTGCCTCTGTCAAGGGAACTGCAAATAGAGGTATGTGTCATTGATTCGATTGGGCTCTGTTTCTTTGCCGATACCGCCCCTGAAACTTTTGAGTACCTTGCACAGCTTGTATCGGCGCTTTACGGGAGTGAATCAAAGGTTGAAGATTTAATGGAAATGGGCAGAAAGATATTAAAAACAGAGCGCAAGTTTAACACTGCGGCAGGCTTCTCCGCAATTGATGACCGTCTGCCTGAGTTTATGTTGTCAGAGCCACTTTTACCAACTAATTCAACATTCACCGTCTCAGATGATGAGATTGATGAGATGTTCAACTTTTGAATGCCAGTTTGATAATGACTAATGGTATTTAGCAATCAAAGCAATTATAAATTATAGGTGCGACGTTTCATCACGGAAAGGAGGCAGGCAGATGAATTCAGAAAGAGAGGTCGTCATTGTGACAGGAGGGGGTCAGAGCATAGGAGAGGCTATTGCACTCCGCTCTGCCCGAGATGGCTATAATGTGGTCGTGGCCGACATTAATGCGGAAACGGCCAAGGAAACCGCAAAAAAAGTTAATGAATTCGGAGTGGATTCTCTCGCAATAAAAACAGATGTCACTAAATCCGCCGAAATAAAAAACTTGATTTCTTCTACTATTGAGAGATTTGATAGGGTCGATTATCTGGTAAACAACGCCGGAATAGTAGCTGGAGGCCCTTTTTGGGAAATTGATGAATCAGAGTGGGATCGAATATTCGATGTCAATATCAAAGGGGTCTTTCTCTGTTCAAAGGAAGCAGCAAAAGAGATGATGAAAAAAAAGAAAGGAAAGATTGTGAATATTGCCTCCGCAGCAGGGAAAAGCGGTAGACCGTATCTGAGTCATTACTCTGCGGCAAAGTCTGCTGTATTGGGCTTTACAATGTCAGCAGCCCTGGAGCTTGCTCCTTATAACATCAAAGTAAACGCCGTCTGCCCCGGGACAGTAGACACGAAATTCTGGAATGACCTTAATATTCAGGTCGGGAAATATTTTAACCTTACTGAAGGACAAACTCTCGTTGAGAAGTTTACTCCGCTCATTCCTCTGGGAAGACCGGGAAAGCCGGAAGATGTGGCCGGAATAGTATCATTCTTACTTTCTAAAGATTCAGATTTTATGACCGGCCAATCGGTAAATATTACAGGCGGAAGGGAAATCCATATGTAACATTACCGGTGTTCGTTAATAACATAATAAGGAGGTTAAGATGTCAGGATACAGGAACATGGAATTTCAAATGGCAACAAAGGTATTATCTGGAATTGGGATAATAAACGAAGTGGGAGAAGAGACTAAGAAACTTGGCAAAGAAAAGGTGTTGGTAGTTACGGATAAAGGTATAAAGGAAGCTGGTCTTCTGGAAAATATCATAGCAGGTCTAAATCATTCAGGCATAAACTATGTTGTTTTTGATGAAGTGGAGCCAAACGCCACTATTGAAGTCGTTGAATCAGGTTCAAGGATACAAAAGGAAGAAAAATGTGACCTTCTTTTAGGCATTGGAGGAGGCAGCTCAATGGATACGGCAAAGGCTATAGGGGTTCTGGCAACTAACCCCGGTCCTTTGCGGGATTATGAGGGACCTGAAAAATATTCATTACCCCCTCTTCCTATGATTGCTGTACCGACAACTGCGGGCACTGGGAGCGAGGTAAGTTTCGGTACGGTTCTGCTTGATAAAACCAGGAATTATAAAATGTCCATCAGAAGTGTTATGCAGGCACCGAAAGTCGCCATGCTTGACCCTGAGCTTTTAGGGACATTACCTCCTCATTTGATTGCGGCAACTGGAATGGATGCACTCTGCCATGCAATTGAATCTTACCTCTCTCTTTGGGCTTCGCCCCTGACAGAAGCATTAAGTCTTGAGGCTATCAGACTGACCGGTGATAATCTTGAGCGCTTTTTTGGGAACAGCCAGAACCTGGATGCGGCCGGAAATATGCTGATTGCGAGTTCAATGGCGGCAATGGCGTTTAACAGTGCGAGGGTAGGAACAATACATGCAATGGCCCATCCACTTGGAGGATTTTTCGGCATTCATCATGGAATAGCATGTGCTGTTTTGCTCCCTTATGTGCTGGAATATAATATAATTGCTGCTCCTGATAAGGTAGAAAAAATTGCTGTTGCTATGGGGGAATGTATTGATGCTCCCAATAAAAATGAAGCCGCTTATAAGGCTGTAGAGGGGATAAAGCGATTAATGAGAAATATCGATATACCTCTAACGTTCAAAGATCTCAATGTTAACGAAGAGGCTATTCCTGCTATGGCAAAAGATGCCATGCAATCAGGAATGCATCTGACAAATCCCAGATTAACAAAAGAGGAAGATATAATAGGACTTTATAAAAATGCTATACAGGGATGAAAAAAATGTGAAAATTGAGAGATTCGTCGAAGATCAGCAACGGGCAGAAGCCGGGAGGAAGCTGATTGAGACAAAGGTGTGCCAAACCTATGAAGGAGGAACATAACCGTGCAACTCCGGCAAGACCGAATGAGTAGCCTGGAACGTATAGACGCCCTTTTCAATTACAAAAAGCCGGACAGGGTCCCCATCGGCTCTCTCAACCCTGGATTTCAAGTAAAGAACTTCGGATTTCCTATTGCGACTGCCTATGAAGACCCGAAGACAAACTTCGAGGCAATGCTCTGGGCCATCGAACAGTACGGGTGGGATCCCCTGACCCCTCTTAACGGGCAAACCACGCTGGGGACACTTGACTTTGGCGGGAAAATGCGTTTCCCAAAAAAAGAATTTGAAGGGGCTCTCATAGTGCAGTCTTTTCCGGTTGAGAATGAGTTGGATGTGGAAAGACTTGAGCTGCCTGACCCTAGGAGGGCCGGCTTTCTTCCGGCGGCCATGGAGTTTGCCAAGCTCCAGGATGAGCAGGGGATGCCTGTGACGATATACTTTAGGTCGCCCTTCAGCATGGCAGGCAACATATGTGGCTTGGACCTGTTTTTGAAGTGGTTATTCAAAAAGCCCGAACTCTGTTACAGGCTGATGGACTTGAGCATAGAGCACATGTTCAACGTCCTTTGCACCTGGATAGAAACATTCGGAGCGGAGAAACTCCTCGTGTGGATGAGTTCGCCTAGCGAATCGAATCAGGTAATCTCCCCAAAACATTTTGAAAAATTCGCTTTCCCTTACCATATACAATTCCATGAGAAGTTGGAAAAGACGGGCGCCTCCAGGTTCGGCATTCATATCTGTGGAGACCAAAATCTGAATCTCCCCCTGTTCTCCGAACAAACTCCCTGGCGGCACCCCGCGATAGTGAGTTTTGGACATGAAGTTGATATAGAGACGGCGGGACAGCTTTTCCCGGAAGATATCATCTTTGGAAACATCGAGCCTGCGGTATTCCAGTTCGGACGCCCAGAGGAAATTTATGAGTTGTGCAAAATGGCCATTGAAAAAGGCCGACGAACTGAAGGCGGTTTCGTCATGGGTCCTGGCTGTGGACTGCCGCCTTTATCCGTTCCTGCGAACGTATATGCGATGACCAAGGCAGTGAATGATTACGGCTGGTACGAATGAGGCACCGGGATTTTTGACACCCCTCAGCGAAGAAATAGGTGGTGTTGAAGGCAAGAGTATGAACGGAATAGAGTAAGAGTTTGTTATTCTTTTGCATCTTGAGGATTATGTGAACAGTCGAGGTCCGATGTGAGCTTCGGAGGATATGATGTCGGCAAAGCGGCTGAGACCTAAACGATCAAACGAAGAATGATGAGAATTAAAATAAAATTCGGATACGCTCCCCCCCTCGCGGTGCAGGTGAACATGTTCGCCATGACCAGGGCTGTGGATCGTTTCGGATGGTATGAATGAGAGTGCCGGTAAAGAAAGATAAGCGTTGCAGTGCTCTGTTCAAGGGCTGTTGGCAGTTTGGCGCCGCATTCGCGGCATTGTCGCTTACGTGGGACATGTGTGGACACGTGTGTGGAGGGAAGGATGGTAAACCAAATATTAACGTGTGAGAGAGGAGGAACTCGATGAAGAAGAAAAGATTTTTGTTGGCAACTGCGGTATTGTGTTCTTTGTTTGCTTTTGGCGGATCCGTACTGGCTGCCGATGTGGAGTATTTCACAATGGCAGGCGGTGGATCCCAGGGAAGGTGGTACGCTGAAGTATCATTCCTGGCCAAACTCATAACCGAAAAAATGCCCAATGTGCGGGCCACCGGAGTGGTGGGACCCGGCGTGTCCCGAGGCAACATCAAGAACCTGATGGCAGGAAAACTGCAGGGCGCGCGCCTGTTCGGTGACGATTACTGGGCGCTAAGCAACGGCGTGCCACCATTTGACAAGGGAAAATATCCCATCAAGGCCTGGTTCAAGTGCGTGCGACAGCCCATCCGCGTGGTCGCGGATCCCAGCATCAAGACCATGGCGGACCTCAAGGGCAAGAAGGTCGGCCTCGGCGTGAGGGGCGGAGGTGATGACACCTTTGCCTGGAGGCTGCTCAACTTCTACGGCATCAAGGAAGGCGACATCAAGGCCCAGTATGTGGGAAGAAAGGTGGCCCAGAACTCCTTTGCAAACCATCAGATAGATGCCTTCATCCTCAGCTATACCAGAAACAACCACCGTCACCTGGGGCCGGTGTTCGCGGCTCGTCCCAACGGCAAGGCATCCCATTTCATCGCTCCCACCAAAGAGGAAGGCGAGGCCTTCTGCAAGAAGTGGCCCTGCTACGGCGTGGATGTGTACGGGGAACCCGATTTCGGCGAACCCAATATGGTGGGCATCTACATAGTGACCATCATGACCATACACGAGAGTGTGAGCGAGGAAATGGCCTACAACCTGACCAAAGTCATCTT
>Ga0180009_10005344_pt1 | contig 13801 bp, 11 predicted proteins | sample OS_PC_MetaG_FD_123537 | JGI IMG/M metagenome (GOLD analysis project Ga0180009, IMG submission 123537) | Groundwater microbial communities from the Aspo Hard Rock Laboratory (HRL) deep subsurface site, Sweden - OS_PC_MetaG | ecosystem: Environmental > Aquatic > Deep subsurface > Groundwater... | reverse complement strand
ACAATGTAACGATCAGTGCGGAGTTGATCACGCCGATAGCCATGGAGAAGGAGTTGCGGTTTGCGGTACGTGAAGGTGGACGGACCGTGGGCGCCGGTGTGGTCAGTGATATTGTCGAATAAGTGTAAAGGAGTTACCTGTGAGAGTGATCGTCACCCTTGCCTGCACAGAGTGTAAGCAGAGAAATTATACAACCACAAAAAACAAACGGACCACTCCAGATAAACTTGAATTTCGCAAGTATTGTCGATTCTGCCGAACTCATACGCTTCACAAGGAAACAAAATAGAGTAGATTCGGTTCAACACTGAGGCTCCGGTTATTAATGTATGGTTATGCAGGCCAGTAGCTCTAACGGTAGAGCGTCGGACTCCAAATCCGGGTGTTGGGGGTTCGAATCCCTCCTGGCCTGCCACACCATTATCGAATAAAGCTCGAAGCTGACGGCCAAGGATAAGCCTATTTGTCTCAACTTTGAGCTTTCATTATTTTAGGAGAATAATGGGACGCATACAGAAAAAGAAAACATCGACGAAGGCGAAAAAGAAAAAACAACAGGATGAAGCTCCGGCCAAGCAAAAGAAGGAGAATGAAGCGTCGGGTCAGAAACGCCTGAGCTTGGTCAGCTCTCAAAATGAACCGGAAAAAAGGCCTGAAGAGCAGAAGAGACCTGCGGTTGTTACCAAGTCGGTTTCAGAAAAAAATATACTGCAGAAAGGGCTTCAATTCCTCAGGGAAGTCAAGGTCGAGCTCAAAAAGGTCACCTGGCCTTCACGGAAACAAACCCTCGGCTCAACTTTGGTTGTGATTATTCTGGTAATGGTTATATCTCTGTTTTTGGGAGTCGTGGATATAGGATTGTCCGGAATCATCCGAGTGGTTTTACAATAACGAAGGAGCATAAGAGTGGCACTGAATTGGTATATCATCCATGTTTATTCCGGGTTTGAGAATAAAGTGAAATCAGCCCTGGAGGAACGAGCGGCGATCTCTCCTCATCCGGAAAAGTTCGGTGAGATCGTTGTCCCAACCGAGCAGATTGTTGAGCTGGTTAAAGGGAAGCGGAAAACGTCGTCTCGAAAATTCTATCCCGGATATTTACTGGTTCAATTGGAACTGGATGATGAAACGTGGCACATCGTAAACGATACCGCGAAGGTGACCGGGTTTTTGGGTGGAAGAGACAAACCGACACCGATTTCAGATGAAGAGGTGGATCAGATCCTCAGCCGAATGGAGGCAGGAAAACTTAAACCGAAACCCAAGTATTTTTTTGAATACGGAGATGAAATCAGAGTCACCGACGGACCGTTTACCAACTTTAACGGGACCGTTGAGGAAGTGAATCCTGAGAAGGGAAAAATCAGGGTTTTGGTTAGTATTTTCGGCCGTTCTACGCCGGTGGAACTCGATTTTGTTCAGGTAACCAAATTGTAGCGTTCGTTCGGCGTTTTGAATGTGAAAAATAGAAATGAATTTGGGGGAATAGAATTCAATGGCGAAAAAGATATTAACACAAATCAAACTTCAGGTTGTAGCCGGTAAAGCGAATCCCTCGCCTCCCATCGGTCCTGCGTTAGGACAGCACGGCGTTAATATTATGGATTTTTGCAAAGCCTTTAATGCGAAGACGGCCAATGATGAAGGGTTGATCATTCCGGCGGTGATTACCGTTTATCAGGATCGATCCTTTACGTTTATCACCAAGACGCCGCCTGCATCTGTGCTTTTGAAAAGGGCGGCACAGATCGCCAAAGGCGCGGGAGATCCGAAACGGGACAGGGTCGGTAAAGTGACCCAGGGGCAAGTGGAAGAAATCGCCAAAATGAAAATGATCGATTTAAACGCAAATGACTTGGAAGCAGCTTGCCGGATCATCAGCGGAACGGCCAGAAGCATGGGAATTGAAGTCGAGGGATAATAACTCGACGCACGAAGCTTGAAACCAAGTGATGAAGGAGAAATATTACCAATGCCGAAGCGGGGAAAAAAATATTCAGATTCAAGAAAAAAGGTGGACAGGCAGAAACGGCACGATTTTTTTGAGGCGGTTCAATTGGCCCTTGACGCATCGTATGTCAAATTTGATGAGACCGTGGATGTTGCCGTCCGTCTTGGTGTCGATCCTCGGCACGCTGATCAGATGGTCCGAGGGACCGTGGTTCTGCCCAATGGCATCGGGAAAGAGGTAAAGGTTCTCGTTTTTGCAAAGGGAGAAAAGGAAAAAGAAGCCCTCGATGCCGCGGCCGATTTTGTCGGAAACGATGATCTGATCGAAAAAATCAAAGAGGGGTGGTTCGGGTTTGATAAGGCGGTGGCGACCCCGGACATGATGGGATCTGTGGGAAAAATAGGTAAACTCTTAGGCCCCCGCGGTCTCATGCCCAATGCAAAAACCGGAACCGTTACCTTCGAGGTGGGAAAAGCGGTCAGCGAGCTGAAGGCGGGAAAGATCGATTTCCGGGTGGAAAAAGCCGGAATCGTCCATGCCCCTTTGGGGAAAGTATCCTTCGGTACCGAGAAGATCGTCCAAAATCTGGCAGCCTTTTTGGAAACCATTATGCGTCTAAAACCGGCTGCAAGCAAAGGGACATATCTTAAGACCATCTCCGTTTCAACGACCATGGGGCCGGGTATCAGTATCGATACGGCACAGCTCAAAGAATTGGCCCGATAACCGGAATCGAGACATCCTCTTCGGAGGGATCCGGGCATCGGTAGTCGGATAAACATATGAAACAGGCGGTACGGATTCCGGCCGCTCAATTAAATAAGTCCTGTCAAAGACCGTGGGTTCACTTGTCTGGTGTTTAATCGGCATTGCCGGCCTACCGAGACAGGGGGGAATTTTCGATTTACGAATTACGATTTTCGATTTACGAATTGAAAAGTTCGGATTCCACACAAGTGAGAACCGATACGCATGGACCGAAAATCGTAAATTAAAAATCGAAAATTCAAAGCCTTCGGTTTTTCAGGTCACGAAGGGAGGTGTGTCAACCAGTGAAACTTGATGAAAAGAAAAACGTCGTCTCAGATCTGCATAAACGGCTATCAAGCGCCAAAGTGGTGATTGTTACCGATTATAAGGGCCTGGATGTCACCACCATGAATCGTTTGAGAAGGCAGCTCGGAGAGATCGAGTGCGAGTATCAGGTGGTGAAAAACACGCTGCTGATCAGAGCTTCTGAAGAAACCGGTGTCGCGCTCATCAAAGATGATTTCAAAGGCCCGAATGCTTTAGCGTTGAGCTACGAAGACCCGGTTGCCCCGGCAAAAGTATTGACGGATTTTGCCAAAGAAAACCAACGGCTTGAAATAAAAATAGGGGTGATGGGCAGTCGTGTGCTCGATTTAAACGACATTAAAGCCTTATCGTCTTTGCCGTCCAGAGAGGTTCTCTTGGGGCAACTGCTTTCAGCATTCAACGGGGTGCCTGCGGCTTTTGTTCGAGTATTGAACGGTATTCCGCAGCAGTTCCTTAATGTATTGCAGGCCATTAAAGAACAGAAAGAAGCAGCGTAAAGATTAAATGATCGTTATTCAAAAGAATGAAGAATCGGAGGAAATAAGAAGATGGCTGATATAACAAAAGAAGATGTCATTGAGTTCATTTCAAATATGTCTGTTTTAGAGTTGTCGGAACTCGTTAAAGAGATGGAAGACAAATTCGGTGTCTCCGCCGCCGCGCCTGTGGCCATGATGGCCGCTATACCCGGAGCAGAAGCCGGTGCGGCAGCAGAAGAGAAAACCGAATTTGATGTTGTTCTCATTGCAGCAGGAGATAAGAAGATCCAGGTGATTAAGGAAGTTCGCGCCATCACCGGGCTGGGGTTAAAGGATGCAAAGGCATTGGTGGATGAGGCGCCAAAACCGGTTAAAGAAGCCGTTTCCAAAGATGAGGCGGAAAAGATAAAGGCACAGCTGGAAGAAGCGGGTGCACAAGTCGAGCTGAAGTGATCGGGATCCATGAATCCCGATAACGGCTTTGGTGATGTGGGGTGGAAAGAGCTGATCGTTTCACCCCATATTCAAATGGTTCGTTTTCCAAATATTTGGAGATAATATGACTGGCATGCCCAAGGCAAATAAAAGAATTAGAAAAGATTTCGGTCGAATCAAGGAGGTCATTGAAATCCCTGATTTGATCGGAATGCAACGGGGATCATACCGTCGGTTTCTGCAGATAGATGTTCCCCCGGATAAACGGAAGGAAATCGGTCTGCAGGCCGTATTTAAATCCGTATTCCCCATCAAGGATTTTACCGGCAGCGCGTCGCTGGAATTTGTATCCTACCGGTTCGGTGAAGTGAAGCACAGGGTTGAGGAATGCATCCATCGGGGAATGACCTATGAACTGCCGGTACGGATCACCGTCCGGCTGGTGGTATATGATGTCGGGAAAGAGACCGGTGTGTCCAATATCCGGGATATCAAGGAGCAGGAGATCTACTTCGGCACCATCCCCTTGATGACGGAAAAGGGAACATTCATTATCAACGGGACGGAACGGGTGGTGGTCAGCCAGCTCCACCGTTCCTCAGGGGTCTTTTTTGATCATGATAAAGGGAAAACCCACTCCAGCGGAAAGATCATTTATGCATCCCGAATCATACCGGTTCGGGGGTCATGGATCGACATGGAGATCGACCCCAAGGATATCGTCTACATCCGTATCGACCGGCGCCGCAAATTTCCCGTTACCATTTTGTTCAAGGCCTTCGGTTATACTACCGAGGATCTTCTCAGCTATTTCTATGAAACCGAAAAGATCTTTGTGCTGGGAAAACGATATGTAAAGGCGTTTAATCCGGACCACCTGAAATCACAGCGGTCCCGTCGTGATATCAAGGATCCGAAAACAGGTGAAATACTGGTCCGTAAAGGGCGCATTTTCACCAAACGAGCCATCCGGCAACTGATATCCGGAGAAGCGGATACCATTCCCATAAGCCCGAACGATGTTTTGGGTCGTGTGTTTGCCGCCACCATCATTGATCCCCGGAGTGGAGAGACGGTGGTTCAATCCAACCAAGAGGTGGATGACGAAGCCTTGACCAAGCTTAAAGATGCGGGCATCGGTGAATTCGAAATCCTATTTATCGACGGAACTTCCAGCAGCGACTCGATTCGGAAAACCCTGCTTCTGGATAAGGTGGACAGCAAACAGGATGCATTGATTGAGATTTATCGGCGCCTTCGTCCCGGTAATCCGGCAACGCCGGAAGTGGCGCAGGAATTCCTCGACCATTTGTTTTTTAAATCTTCCCATTATGATCTTTCCGGAGTGGGCCGATTAAAAATCAATCTTAGGCTGGGGATTGACACCCCGGTAGCCGTCAACACGCTGCGAAAAGAAGATATCCTGCTCACCGCAAAAACTCTGGTGGGACTGAGAGACACCCAAGGGGTCGTGGACGACATCGATCATCTGGGCAACCGAAGGGTGAGAGCTGTGGGTGAACTGCTCGAAAACCAATATCGGATCGGATTGGTGCGGATGGAGCGGGCCATAAAGGAGCGGATGAGCCTGCAAGAAGTCGATGCACTCATGCCCCATGATTTGGTGAATCCGAAACCGGTTTCGGCAGTGGTGAAAGAATTTTTCGGAACCAGTCAGCTCAGCCAATTCATGGACCAGACCAACCCTCTGTCGGAAACCACGCACAAGCGACGGCTCAGCGCCCTCGGTCCCGGGGGGCTTACGCGCGAGCGAGCCGGGTTTGAAGTGAGAGACGTTCATCCCTCCCATTACGGTCGGATTTGTCCCATTGAAACGCCCGAAGGACCCAATATCGGTCTCATCGTCTCGTTGGGGACGTACGCCCGGGTGAACGATTATGGATTCATCGAAACCCCGTACCGGGTGGTTAAAGGCGGCAAGGTCACTAGTGAAGTCCGGATGTTAAGTGCATTTGAAGAAAAAGAGCACCCCATTGCACAAGCCAATGCACCGGTGGACGGCAAAGGGAACTTTATCAATCCGCTGGTTACCTCCCGGGTCGCCGGTGAATTCATGATGGTAAACCGGGAAGACATCGAATTGATGGACATCTCCCCCAACCAATTGGTGAGTGTCTCAGCGTCTCTCATTCCGTTTCTTGAAAATGATGACGCCAACCGGGCCTTGATGGGTTCCAACATGCAGCGGCAGGCCGTGCCGTTGATCAAGAGTGAAGCGCCTTTGGTGGGGACCGGTATCGAAAAGGTCGTTGCAAAGGATTCCGGTGTGGCTGTGGTTGCGGATCGCGATGGGGAAGTGGTGGACGTGGATGCATCCCGTATCGTACTGAAACACGATCCTTCCGGGGCTGAATTTCAAAAACCGGTTTCCATCTACAATCTGTCAAAATTTATACGTTCCAATCAGAATACCTGTTTCAATCACCGACCGGTGGTCAGAAAGGGGCAGTCCATAGAAGCCGGGGAGATCATCGCAGACGGTCCGGCAACGGACAGAGGCGAATTGGCCCTGGGTAAGAATGTTACGGTGGCCTTCATGCCGTGGGGTGGTTATAATTTCGAAGACTCGATTCTGGTTAGTGAGCGACTGGTGCGGGACGGCGTATATACATCGGTTCACATTGAAGAGTTTGAGGTGGTATCCAGAGATACCAAACTCGGTAAAGAGGAGATTACGCCGGATATTCCCAATGTGGGGGAAGAAGCTTTAAAAGATTTGGATGAAAGCGGAATTATCCGTCTCGGCGCCGAGGTCAATCCCAGCGACATACTGGTTGGGAAAATAACCCCCAAGGGAGAAACACAGCTCTCGCCTGAAGAAAAGCTGCTGCGCGCCATTTTCGGCGAGAAAGCCGGAGATGTTAAAGATACCTCCCTTCGGGTGCCCCCCGGGGTTGAAGGAATCGTTATCGATGCCAAGGTCTTTTCCAGAAGAGGGATCGAGAAAGACAATCGGATTCGTGAAATCGAGGATGAAGAAATCGCATCCCTGGAAAAGGACCGGGATGACGAGCTTATGGTATGCGAAAACATGGCCCGTGAGCAGATCGCCAATCTGCTCACGGGCAAGAAGCTCGACGCCCCGCTCAAAAAAGGGAAAAAGGTCCTCCTCACGACTACCGAAAAGATCGATGCAGATAAACTTGCCAAAGTCCCCATGGCTCAATTTGAAGGGGTCGTGCTCAAAGATCCGCAACTCACCGAGCAAGTCCATGAAGTGCTGGAACAATATCGGAATCAGTGCGAATTGAGCCGGCTGGCCTTTGAAAACCAAATCAGCCGGTATGAAAAGGGCGACGATTTACCGCCGGGGGTCATTAAGATGGTGAAAGTCTATGTGGCCATGAAACGGAAACTCTCGGTAGGGGACAAGATGGCGGGTCGGCATGGAAACAAGGGAGTTGTATCCCGGGTGCTTCCCCAAGAGGATATGCCCTATTTTGAGGACGGCACCTCTGTGGATATGGTCTTGAATCCCCTGGGCGTACCGTCGCGTATGAATGTCGGGCAGATTCTTGAAATTCATTTGGGCCGGGCGGCAAAGAGCCTTGGCAATCAGATCAACGAGTTGCTGGAAGCAGACAAGATCCGTGATCTGAAACGTAAGATGAAGCGGATATTCGCAGGCTCGGATACCGAGAAAATGATCGACAAAATGAAAGAAGCCGATATCAAGGGTTTTGCACAAGAATACCGAGACGGTGTCCACATGGCAACGCCTGTATTCGACGGTGCCAAAGAGGATGAAATTAAAGTCCTTTTGGATGAAGCAGGCGTTAATCGTACCGGACAGGCGACCCTTTACGACGGGCGCACCGGAGAACCGTTTAACGGTCAGATTACGGTGGGCACCATGTATATGCTGAAACTCCACCATCTTGTGGACGACAAAATCCATGCACGATCCATCGGCCCCTATTCGCTGGTTACCCAACAGCCGCTGGGCGGAAAAGCACAATTCGGCGGTCAGCGATTGGGAGAGATGGAGGTCTGGGCCATGGAAGCCTATGGCGCCGCCCATGCCCTGCAGGAATTTCTCACCGTCAAATCGGATGACATGGCAGGTCGAACCCGGATGTATGAAAAGATCGTAAAAGGACAAAACGTACTGGAACCCGGCGTTCCGGAGTCGTTTAGGGTTTTGACCAAGGAACTGCAGGCTTTGGGTTTAAATGTGTCATTAATCGAAAAAGAAAAATAAGGAGACGACCTTGGAAGCTTTATACGATTTCTTCGCAAAACCGAAAAATCCCAGTCGATTTACGGCCGTCCAAATCGGACTGGCATCGCCGGAACAGGTTCGGCAATGGTCGCATGGTGAGATTAAAAAGCCCGAGACCATCAATTATCGGACGTTTAAACCGGAACGGGACGGATTGTTTTGTGCAAAAATATTCGGACCCACCAAAGACTACGAGTGTAACTGCGGCAAATACAAACGGATGAAGCACCGCGGCGTGATTTGCGAAAAATGCGGTGTGGAAGTCATTCAGTCCAAAGTGCGAAGAGAACGCATGGGACATATCGAGCTGGCCACCCCGGTGTCCCATATCTGGTTTTTGAAAAGTCTTCCCAGTAAGATCGGAAACATGCTGGATCTTACCTTGAAGAACATGGAGAAGGTTCTTTATTTTGACAGTTATATCGTGCTGGACCCGAAGAATACGGATTTAAGTCCGAGACAGCTCCTGTCCGAGGACAAGTACCGGGAAGCATTGGAAATATACGGAGACAAGTTCGAGGTGGGAATCGGCGCTGAGGCCGTGAAATCTTTGCTCAAGGCCATCGATTTGGATGCCGTTTATACAGAGCTCAAAGAAGAGATCCGCAATAGCGGCTCGGTTGCCAAAAGGCAGAAATTATCCAAACGGCTGAAGATCATCGATGCATTCCGAAAAAGCGGTATCGATCCGGCATGGATGATAATGGACGTCATTCCCGTGCTGCCGCCGGATTTGAGACCACTGGTTCCCCTTGAAGGTGGAAGATTCGCCACCTCGGATCTGAACGATCTTTATCGGCGCGTCATTAATCGAAACAACCGCCTCAAACGACTCATCGACCTGAAAGCTCCGGATATTATCGTACGGAACGAGAAACGGATGCTCCAGGAGTCGGTGGACGTTCTTTTCGACAACGGTCGACATGGTCGCGTCATCACCGGTACAAATAAACGTCCGTTAAAATCGTTGAGTGATACCCTCAAGGGCAAACAGGGGCGATTTCGCCAGAACCTGCTGGGCAAACGGGTGGACTATTCCGGCCGTACGGTTATTACCATCGGTCCCAACTTAAGACTCCATCAGTGCGGTCTGCCCAAGAAGATGGCGCTGGAGCTGTTCAAACCCTTTGTTTATTACCGGCTGGAGCAGAAGGGAATCGTTTCCACGGTAAAAAGTGCAAAAAAACTAGTGGAACGAGAGACCCCGGAGGTGTGGGATACCCTCGAGGAAGTGGTAAAGGAATATCCGGTGCTTCTCAACCGCGCACCCACATTACACCGGTTGGGTGTTCAGGCGTTTGAGCCCACGCTCATTGAAGGAAAGTCGATTCAGCTGCATCCGCTGGTCTGCACCGCTTTTAATGCCGACTTCGACGGCGACCAGATGGCGGTGCACATTCCCCTTTCCGTAGAGTCTCAGATCGAGGCCCGGGTGTTGATGCTGTCCAGCAATAACATACTGTCGCCGGCCAATGGTTCACCCACCATCGTACCGACCCAGGATATCGTTCTCGGCATATACTACATGACCAAGAAGCTTGAAGGATCTAAAGGTGCGGGGAAAGTCTTTGCCAGCCCGGAAGATGTTCGTTCCGCCTATGACTCCGGGGCTGTCGACCTCCATGCCGGCATCACGGTTCGCATGAACGGTGAGCGGCCGGAGACCACCGTGGGTCGAATCCTTTTATGGGAAATCATTCCAAAGGGCAACCTGATGGTGCTTCAGCACTTAATGATGACCGATGAAGCGGCCATGAAAGATGTTTTCAAGAAGATTCAAGGAGATTCGGAATTCGGCGATATGGTTCAGGAACACTCTGAAAGCTTCGACAAGGCCAATGACGGTGTTCTGGGTCTTTTGCGACAAGACGAATTTAAACGCACTTTCCGCGTCCAGGATACGGATGTCGACAGCATATACGCTCTGGAGCAAGGAGAGCTCAGCGGCCTTTTATTTTTTGATGATGCCTATCATCTCTTTAAGGTGGTTGAAAAACGTCCCGAGATTCCATTCAGCACGGTGAATCGAGTGATGGATAAGGAATCGCTGAGGAAATTGGTGGATTATTCTTATCGGCACCTCGGCCCCAAGGCAACCGTTATCCTGTCCGACCGTCTGAAAGATATCGGGTATCGATATTCCACCGAAGGCGGACTCTCCATATCCATCGATGCCATGATTATTCCTGACCTGAAGTGGGAGATTCTTAAAAAGGCGGAAGAGCAGGTGGCTGAAATCGGAAGACAATACACGGAAGGGCTCATTACACAAGGAGAGAAATACAACAAAGTCGTCGATATCTGGGCTAAAGCCACCGATGATGTTGCCAACGAGATGATGGAGGCCATGAAAAAGACAGCCCCCGGAGACGGGTCCGGGGAGAAATCGAGCTCTGGTGAATCGGCACCGGCCGTGGTTAAAGAAGGTTTCAACCCCATTTATATGATGGCGGACTCCGGAGCCCGGGGGAGCAAAGATCAGATGCGCCAGCTGGCGGGTATGCGGGGGCTCATGGCGAAACCGTCCGGTGAAATCATTGAAACACCGATTACGGCGAATTTTCGGGAAGGGCTTTCGGTGTTGCAGTACTTCATATCCACTCACGGTGCCCGAAAGGGACTTGCCGACACCGCTCTCAAGACGGCGAATTCCGGGTATTTGACCCGAAGACTGGCCGATGTGGCTCAAGATTGCGTGGTTACCGAGAAAGACTGCGGCACCTTGATGGGTGTCGAAGTGGAACCGCTTCTGGAAGGCGGTGAGGTCATTCAGCGGCTCGACGAACGGATTCTGGGTCGCACTGCACTGGAGGATATTCAAGATCCGTTTACCGAAGAATTGATTGTCAAGGCCGGAGAAGAGATCGATGAAGCAGTCGTGGAAAAGGTCCAAAATGCGGGTATTACCAGTGTCCAGATTCGATCGGTGCTGACCTGCAAAACCAAGCATGGGGTTTGTGCCACCTGCTATGGCAGGGATTTGGCCCATGGTGAGGTTGTGGAAATCGGTCAGGCGGTGGGCATCTTGGCTGCGCAATCCATCGGCGAGCCGGGCACCCAGTTGACCATGAGAACCTTTCATATCGGCGGAACGGCAAGTCGCCGGGTGGAGCAGGCCGACATCAGGGCCCGAATCGGCGGTACCATTAAATTCGACGGAATAAATGTGGTGAAAAACGCCGAGGATCAGCTCGTGGTGATGAATCGCCGGGGCGGTGAATTTGCCATTGTGAGCGATACCGGCAGGGAACGGGAACGATTTCCCGTCATCTATGGCGCACACCTGGTAGTCGGAGACGGACAGAAGGTCAACCCGGGAGATTTGCTCGCCACATGGGATCCCTTTACCACACCGATTATTACAGAGGTCAACGGTACCGTGAAATTCGGAGACATTGCAACCGGGAAAACCATGCAGGAGAAAGTCGACCCGGTTACCGGCAAATCGAGCCGCACAATCATGGACTCGAAAACCACGGAGGTCCGCCCCAGGATTTCCATCAAAGACGCTGAAGGAAAAACCGCTAAGTTGCCGAAATCATCAGGAAACGCTAGGTATTTGCTGCCCGTGGGGGCCATTCTGATGGTGGAGGAAGGAGATGAGATAAAAGCCGGGGATATTATCTCCAAACTCCCCCGGGCAACAACCAAAACCAAAGATATCACCGGCGGTTTGCCCAGGGTGGCGGAATTGTTTGAAGTCCGCAAACCCAAAGAGGCAACGATTTTGAGTGAAATCGACGGTTATGTTGCCATTGCGAAAAGCACCAAAAAAGGAAAACAAAAGGTTATCGTGACACCCATGGATGTGGGAGAAAAGAAAGAATACCTGGTTCCCCGGGGAAAACATATCAACGTCTATGAAGGAGACTATATCCGTGCCGGAGAACCCCTGATCGGAGGTTCCGCCAACCCGCAAGATATCCTAAACATTAAAGGAGAGGTGGCTCTTGCCAAATATCTGGTGGATGAGGTTCAGGAGGTTTATCGACTCCAGGGGGTTCGCATCAACGATAAACATATCGAGGTCATCGTCAGCCAAATGATGCGACGGGTTAAAATCCTGGATGTGGGCGATACCGATTTCGTTTCCGAGGAACAGGTGGATCGAATCAGGTTTCAAGAAACGAACCAGATGATGCTCGAACAGGGAAAGACGCCCGCCGTCGCCGAACCTCTCATTTTAGGGATTACCAAAGCGTCTCTGAGTACGGAAAGCTTTATATCCGCCGCTTCCTTTCAGGAAACCACCAAGGTTCTGACAGAGGCCAGTGTTTCCGGATCCAAGGATTATTTGAGAGGTCTAAAAGAGAATGTCATTATGGGTCGGCTGATACCTGCCGGAACCGGATTTCCTTCACACGGGAATATGGTGGTCAACTCCGGTTAGTAAAATGGAAATCGCCGCTAAGAGGCGGTTTCCCTGAAAAAAAAATTGATTCAAGAAACAATAAAAGGCTTGACATTTCAGTCGCAGAGGTATATTTTTTCGCTTTTTGCGCTGTGTAGGAATTCGCGATCATTTTATTAACCAGAAGGCGAGGGCACAGGGAAATACAATGCCGACCATTAACCAACTTATCAGAAAAGGCCGAACGCGCGTTAAGAAGAAAACAAACACGCCGGCACTTAGGGGTGCGCCCCAGAAACGAGGGGTTTGTACGCGGGTATACACGTCAACGCCCAAAAAACCCAATTCCGCGCTACGGAAGGTCGCAAGAGTTCGTTTGACCACCGGGGCGGAAGTTACCGCCTATATCCCGGGTGTTGGACATAATCTACAGGAGCATTCCGTGGTGCTGGTTCGCGGGGGGCGTGTGAAAGACCTGCCGGGTGTCCGGTACCATATCGTGCGGGGTACATTGGATACACTCGGAGTAGAAGACCGAAAACAGGGAAGATCCAAATACGGGGCTAAAAAACCCAAATGACAACACGATGACGTTCCCAACAATAGGGGTGTGAGCAATGCCAAGACGACGAGAAGTCCCGGAGCGACAAGTCATACCGGACCCGAAATACAGCAACAAGCTGGTATCCAAATTCATCAACAGCATCATGGCTGATGGTAAAAAGAGTGTTGCGGAGTCCATTTTATACGGCGCCTTTAAATCCATCGAAAACAAGACAAAAGAAAACCCGGTAAAGATTTTTGAAAAAGCGATTGAAAATGTGAGACCGATCATTGAGGTGAAATCGAGGCGGGTGGGGGGATCCACCTATCAGGTACCGACAGAAATAAGGCCTTCCCGCAGAACCGCCCTGGGAATTCGCTGGATCATCAGCTATTCGCGGGGCCGCTCAGAAAAGGGAATGGCAAACAAACTTGCCGGCGAACTTATGGATGCAGCAAACCAAAGAGGTGCATCCGTCAAAAAGAAAGAAGACACGCACAAGATGGCCGAAGCGAACAAGGCATTTGCCCATTTTCGCTGGTAAATATGATCCGATGCAGCGCTTGGACGTCGGATGTTATGCGCTGCATGCTGAGCTCAATGCTTTAGTATGGGAGGGAGTAAGATGGCGAAGAAGAAGTTTGAGCGAACCAAGCCGCATGTGAATGTGGGAACGATTGGTCATATTGATCATGGTAAGACGACGTTGACGGCGGCGATT
>Ga0180009_10005342_pt1 | contig 13806 bp, 13 predicted proteins | sample OS_PC_MetaG_FD_123537 | JGI IMG/M metagenome (GOLD analysis project Ga0180009, IMG submission 123537) | Groundwater microbial communities from the Aspo Hard Rock Laboratory (HRL) deep subsurface site, Sweden - OS_PC_MetaG | ecosystem: Environmental > Aquatic > Deep subsurface > Groundwater... | reverse complement strand
GCTTAGATGAGCCAGAGTCTGCTGCGCTTACTGCGGCGACTACCTCGCTTTCTCCCGCTTGGCGTCCCGCCGCAAATCTCCTCCTACACCGCCACCGCCACGGGTTCTTCAGTCTTGGCATCCTCTTGGGCGTGGACGCACGGGCGGATGGTGTCGGGCATTTGGGTGCCAAAGGTCCGGCGCATGGAATACTCGGCCTGCTTGCCGTCGTTCCACTGGCTCACGGGCCGGAGGTAGCCCACCACCCGGGAATAGACTTCCGTGGTGGCGCCGCAGTCCAGGCAGGAGGGCTGTTCGCCATTCAGGTACCCGTGCTCCGGGCACACGGAGAAGGTGGGGGAGAGGGTGATATAGGGCAGTTTGAACCCGGAGGTGATCTTTTTTAAGAGCGTCTTCACCGAGTCGATATCCGAGATCTGCTCGCCCAGGAAAATGTGGAGCACCGTGCCGCCCGTGTAGCGGCTCTGGAGCTCGTCCTGGAGCACCAGGGTCTCGTACAGGCTGTCCGTGTGGTTCACGGGAAGCTGGGTGGAGTTGGTGTAGAAGGGCGGCGCGCCCCCGGCCGCCTGCTCCTCGTTGGCGCAGATGACTTCCGGGTACTGCTTCTTGTCCATCATGGCCAGGCGGAAGGACGTGCCCTCGCCCGGGGTGGCTTCCAGGTTGTAGAGCTGGCCCGATTCCTCCTGGAACTCGGCCATGCGGTTTCGCATATGGTTCATGACCGTCAACGCGAAAGCCTGGCCCTTTTGGCTGGCGATGTTCTTCCCCAGGAGGTTTACGCAGGCCTCGTTCATGCCGATGATGCCGATGGTGCAGAAGTGGTTGTCCCAGTACCGGCCGGAACGCTCCTTCACCTGGCGCAGGTAGAACTTGGAGTAGGGGTACAATTCGCCCTCGGTGAACCGCTCCAGGACCTTGCGCTTGGTTTCCAGGCTCTGGCGGGCCAGAACCAGAAGGCCGTCCAGGCGGGCGAGGAAGTCCGCCTCGTCGGCGGCCAGATGCCCCAGGCGGGGCATGTTCAGGGTGACCACGCCGATGGAGCCGGTCAGGGGGTTGGCCCCGAAGAGACCGCCGCCCCGCTTGTGGAGCTCCCGCTTGTCCAGGCGCAGGCGGCAGCACATGGACCGGGCGTCATCCGGGGACATGTCCGAGTTCACGAAGTTGGAAAAGTACGGGATGCCGTACTTGGCCGTCATCCTCCACACGGGCTCCAGGTTATCGTTGTCCCAGTCGAAGTCGCGGGTGATGTTGTAGGTGGGGATGGGGAAGGTGAAAACCCGGCCCCGGGCGTCGCCCTCCATCATGACCTCGGCAAAGGCCCGGTTGATCATGTCCATCTCTTCCTGGAACTCGCCGTAGGTCTGTTCCTGGTACTGGCCCCCCACGATGACCCGCTCGCCCCTCATGTCCATCGGGGGCTGGAGATCCATGGTGATGTTGGTGAAGGGCGTCTGGAACCCCACCCGGGTGGGGATGTTGATGTTGAACACGAACTCCTGCATGGCCTGCTTCACGCCCTTGGCGTCCATGTTGTCGGCGCGCACAAAGGGGGCCAGGAGCGTGTCGAAGCTGGAAATGGCCTGGGCCCCGGCGGCCTCTCCCTGGAGGGTGTAGAAGAAGTTCACGACCTGTCCCAGGGCTGAGCGCAGGTGCTTGGGCGGCGCGCTTTGCACCTTGCCGGCCACGCCTTTGAATCCCTCCATCAACAGGTCCTTCAAGTCCCAGCCCACGCAGTACACGGACAACAGGGAAAGGTCGTGGATGTGGAGGTCCCCGGACTTGTGGGCCCGGCGGATGGGGGGGGAGTAGATCTTGTTCAGCCAGTATTCCGAGGTGATGTCCGAGGAGATGTAGTTGTTCAGCCCCTGGAGGGAATAACACATATTGCTGTTTTCTTTGACCTTCCAATCATCGCGGTTGATGTAGTGGTCCACAAGGTCCACTCGGCTCTTGGTGGCGATGGCCCGGACCTGGGCGTGCTGCTCCCGGTAGATGATGTAGGCCTTGGAGGTCTTGTAGTAGGGCGAATCCAGAAGCACGCGCTCCACGATGTCCTGGACCTCTTCCACCTCGGGCACCGGTCCCAGGCGGATATCGTGGGCCACCGAAAGAACCTTGAGCATGAGCTTGCGGGCCTCCCGGGCTCCAAACTCGCCAGTGGCCTTTCCGGCGACCTCGATGGCGTGGGTGATCTTGGTGGGGTCAAAGGGGACAATCCGTCCGTCGCGCTTCTTGATCTGCTCAAACATGGGGCACCTCTTCGTGGGAAAAAGCTTTTCCGGAGTTCTGGTTTGGAATGTAAAAAAGAAAAAGAGCCCGAAAGAGGGCGTGTCAAGGCAAGGTTTTCCCGTAAGGGAATTCTTAGCTACCACAACATGTAGTGGGCGTCAAGAAAAAAAATAGCTAAATATGGTGTAAATCTCCAACCCGCCGTCAATACGGGTGATACGCCTCGGCCGCCCCGGGAGAAAGGCGGCAAGGGCCGGGATCAGCCGCCGGACAGAGCCTTTTTGATTTCCAGAAACTCTTCCCTGGAGATTTCCCCGGCCGCGTAGCGTCTGGCGGCGATGTCCAGGGGTTTTTCGGCGGGAGGCGCGGCGCGGCCTGAGCGGCCGGCCAGGATCACCAGGAGCGCCAGGGCTCCCAGGACCACGATCCAGCAAAACCAGCCCCACCATCCGTACATGCCGGAGCCCATGCGCAAGTCGTCCAGGTACATCATGCCCGGACCGTGGGGCTGGCATCCGGCGGCCAGGGCCGCCGTCAGCAAGGCAAAAAAGGCGCGGATTTTCATGGGGGGCCTCCTTTTCGGGGAAAGCGCGTGACGGTCTCCGCCCGGCGGGGTGCCGGGGAGGGGGCCGCCTCCGCCCGGGGATTGGTCAGGCGGAGGTCCGGCCCGATGGATCAGGGGCTGTACTACTCGTAGAGCACGGCCAGGATGGTGGCCCGGCCGCCGGAACCCGCGATGGCGTGGGGCGTGGTGGACAGGTAGTACACCGAGTCCCCGGGCTCCAGGGTGAAGCTCTCCCCGCCGATTTTCAACAGGGCCGTGCCCGAGAGCACAAAGATGAACTCCTCGCCGTCGTGGACCGAAATCACGGGATCGGAGGACCCCTCCAGCTCCACCATGAGCGGCTCCATGTTCCGGCCGTGGACATCGGCGGCGAGCCCCTGGTAGGCGTAGATCTTCTTCTTGCCGTGGGCGGCGGTGGACCGGGCCACGGGCTTCCTGTCGCCCCGGCGGGTGATTTCGAAGGTCCGGGTCCCCTGGCCGGAGACCAGCCGGGAGAGGGCGCCGTCCAGGGCCTTGGACAGCCTCATGATGGTGCCCAGCTGGGGCTGGACCGTGTTGTTTTCGATGCCGGAGAGGGTTTCCACGTCAAAGCCCGTCATCTCCGAGAGCTTTTCCAGGGAGAGGCCCCGCTCGCGGCGCATGGCCGCGATGCGTTCCCCCACGTCCTCCACGGCCGGGACCTGGCTGTTGCCCACGTCACCGGTCAGGCTTTCGAAATAATCCACGTTGATGCTGGGAATCTCTTTTCCGCTCTTTTCCATTCGGCATCCCCCCCGCGCACCTGCCGGGTTTTTTCTCGTTTTATTAAGGGGCTGCGGCTCATCCATCCCGGACGCCGCCCCAGTCCCCGTCTCAAGATAAAATTACCACAGTTGCCCGGGGGGCGTAAAGGACCATGAGTCCCGGGGCGGGGGCCCCGGCTTATTCCTCCGCGTAGCGGTCCTGGATGGAACGGATGACGTCCAGGCGGGAGAGGAAGATGTCCACCAACTCAGGGTCGAACTGGCTGCCCCGTCCAGCCCGGATGGCGGCCAGGGTTTCTTCCTCGCTCCAGGCCTCCTTGTACACCCGCACGGAGACCAGGGCGTCATACACGTCCGCCACGGCCACGATGCGGCCAAAGAGAGGGCTTTCCTCCCCCCGCTTGCCCAGGGCCCCTCCCGCCGGGGCCGCCTGGCCCGGCAGGGGCCGCCCCGTGGTGATGTCCACATGGCCGGGATAGCCCTGGCCGTCCCATCGCTCGTGGTGATTGGCGGCCACCAGGGCCGCGGCCCGGTCGAAGTCCGACTGGGCGTCCTGAAAGAGCCGGGCCCCCAGGACGGTGTGCTGCTTCATGGTCTCGTATTCCTCGTGGTTGAACCGGCCGGGCTTTTTGAGGATCAGATCGGAAATGGCCACCTTGCCCACATCGTGAAGCATGGCTGCCATGCGCAGGGTGTCCCGGTTGTTCTCCACCTCTTCGTGGGGAATCCCGTGGAGCTGGGCCCAGGCCTCGTAAACCTCCAGGCTATAGGCCCCCACCCGGTTCACGTGGGCCCCGGTCTCCTTTGGGTCCCGCATTTCGGACATACGGATCATGCGAAGAAGGAGCGCCCGGGTCATCTGGGCCCGGGTCAGGGCCACGGCGGCGATGCTGGCGAAATGGGAGAGCATTCGTTCGCCTTCAGCCGTGAAGGGCACGACTCTTCCGGCCTCGTCCATGGCGTTGATGACCTGGAGCACGCCCATGACCTCTCCCGAGGCCTGGACCATGGGCAGGGTGAGCATGGACCGGGTGCGAAAGCCCGTGGCGTCGTCGAACTCCTTGTGGAACCCGTAGGGGGCTGTGGGGGGGATCTCGTGCACGTCAGGGATGTTCAGGAGCCGGCCCGTGGCGGCCACGTACCCGGCCACCGAGGTCTTGTCCACGGGAATGGAAAAGGTGGAGTAGATGAGTTTGCCGTGGGGCTGGCGGGCCTTGAGGGTGTCGTTCTGGGTGTAGGAAAAATCCAGGAAGCCTTCCCGGCGGATGTAGATGGAACCTGCGTCCGCATTGGGGAAGCGCCGGGCCAGGCTGAGGATCTTCTCCATGAGCACGTCGAGATCCCGGACCTGGTTCAGCTCCACTCCCAGTCCGGCCAGGGCGTCCAGCTTCTGGGCCTCGGTGAGCATCTGACGAATTTCCTCCAAAGGGTTCATCCCTGCATTTTTGATAATAGGGCATCCTTGAGGGGAATGCAAAACCCTCTCGTCATCCGTCCTCCGGGACCCGCACAACCCGTCCGTCCACGTCCCGGATGAGCCACGCGCCCCCCTGCCTCCCCAGGATGTACCGGGGCGTCACCGGGACCTTGCCCCCGCCGCCGGGGAGGTCCACCATGTATTGGGGCACGGCGATGCCGGGGAGCCGCCCCCGGAGATCCTCCAGGATGCGCAGTCCCCGGGACAGGGGGACCTGGAAATGGGCCGTGCCCGGCACCCGGTCCAGGTGGTGGAGATAGTAGGGCCGGACCCGGAGGGCAAGAAGTCCCCGGAAGAGGGCGGCCAGGGTTTCGGCCCGGTCGTTCACCCCGGCCAGGAGCACGGTCTGGGAGCCCAGGGGGATGCCCGTCTCCGCCAGAAGGCCGCAGGCGCGGCCCGCCTGGGGGGTCAGTTCGGCCGGATGGTTGAACTGGATGTTCACGTACAGGGGGTGGAACCGGGCCAGCATGGCCGCCAGGTCCGGGCTGATGCGTTCCGGCAGCGCCCCGGGGACCCGGCTGTGGATGCGCAGGACCTCCACGTGGGGGATGGCCTTCAACCGGGCCAGGAGGTCTTCCAGGCGGCCCGTCTCCATCATGAGGGGATCGCCGCCCGAGAGGATCACCTCCCGGACGCCTGGGTTGTCCCGGATGTACGCCAGGGCCGGGCCCGGGTCCGGGGCGCTCTCCCCGGCCAGGCGTTTCCTCATGCAGTACCGGCAGCGCACAGCGCACCGGGTTTCCGCCAAAAGCAGCACCCGGTCCGGGTAGCGGTGCACCAGGCCCGGGGCAGGGGACATGGATTCCTCGGCCAGGGGGTCCGGGCCGGACGGGTCGTCCGCCTCCCGGGGATCGGGCACCACCTGGCGGCCCAGGGGGTCGTCCGCCGAGCGGATCAGGGACAGGAAATAGGGGTTCACCAGGGCCGGATGCCCCGCCGTGGCGCGGGCCACGCCCCTGGCGTCCATCCCGAACCGGGCGGCGAAGTCCTCGGGGCGGGAAAGCCATTCTCGGATTGATGCGTCCATGTTTGCGGGAAAAATCCCCCCTTCATCCCATGGAAGGCCGGGGGATGAATCCCTGTAGCGCGGCTTTTCCAACGAATCCCCCCGCCCCCCCTTTGGAAAAGGGGGGAGCGCCTTCCGGACCCTTTTTTGCAAAAGCCATCCTTTTGACAACCGCCCTATCCCCCGAATATCCCCTTCAGCCGACGGTGGCGGTGGGTGAAGAGGAGTTTCACCAGGGTTCGGGCCAGGGGGCCGGTTCCCGGGATTTTGGGGGTGAAGGCCAGGCGGTCCGTCACCGTGCATCCGTGGTTGTCCGGTTCCACGATGCGTTCATGCTGCCACAGGGACAGGGAAAGCATCCGGGACCGCTCCAGGAACCGCCGGGGGGGGTCGATGGCCATGATGGTGAGGTCGTCGAACTCCACGGGAAGGAGCCCGAAAAGCAGAATCCAGCTCCGGAAGAGCTTTTTCCCCGGGGTCACGGTTTCCGGGGTCAGCTTCCGGGCCCAGGCCGGGAAGGTCATCTTCATCCAGGGGGCAAGCTCCCGGGCGATGCCCTCCGGCGATGAGGCGTGGTCCCACACGGTCCCGGCGTCGGTCGAAAGCCTGGTGGTGATTTGGAATTCATGGGTTCCAGCCATGAGCGGCCCCTCTTTTCCCGGGATTTGAGCTTGAAGGCGACCCCGGTCTTTCGGTATCCCGGGAATGCGGAAAGGCGGGGCGCTTCGACCGTGGAGAAGTTTACACGCCTTTCCCGGGGATGAAAAGGGCGGCGCGGCGGGATTCGCCTCCCCCCTTTTCCTCTTTCCCATTCGCCTTCATGCGGGTAACCTGCGTGGCAAATCCTTTTTTGGAAAAAGCCCCATGCCCAGGACTTTTCGCATCACCGTGGAGTACGATGGCGCCGCTTGGTGCGGATGGCAGCGACAGGCTGTTGACCCCAGCATCCAGGGGGCCCTGGAGGAGGTGTTCTCCACCCTTTCCGGCCAGGCGGTGACGGTCCACGGTTCGGGCCGCACGGACGCCGGGGTCCACGCCCTGGGCCAGGTGGCCCATTTCACCTGCGAAACGAACATGGAGCCGGACCAGCTCCTCCGGGGCGGCAACAGCCTCCTGCCCCCGGACATCGTGATCCGGGAATGCGCCGAGGCCCCTCCTGGGTTCCACGCGCGCTACGACGTGGTAAGCAAGCTCTACGCCTACCATATGGCCCACGGGGGCACCCGGCCCGCCGTGGGCCGGCAGTACTCCTGGCACATCCACCGGAGCCTGGACGTTTTTGCCATGGAGCGGGCTGCCGGGCATTTTTTGGGCACCCACGACTTCGCGGCCTTTGAAGGCGTCGGCAGCCCACGGACCACCACGGTGCGCACGGTGTCCCTCTCCCGCCTGGAGGCTGAAGACAACCGGCTCACCTTTCAGGTGCGGGCTGACGGGTTTTTGCGCTACATGGTGCGGAACCTGGTGGGCACCCTGAAAGAGGTGGGGGCTGGAAAAATCGACCCCGAGGCCATCCCGGGCATCCTGGCCTCCAAAAACCGCGCCCTGGCAGGCCCCACGGCCCCGCCCCAGGGGCTTTTTCTCATGGAAGTGGAATACGGACCTCCCGGAGCAAGGAAAGGAACGCCCGCATGACGCAACCCGACACCGAAAAGACCGTGAAGCTCATGGAGGAGGTCCTGGACCTCTTCGAGGCCCGGGGCATCCCCATTTCCGGGGCTGCCAGCGCCGCCCGGCTGGACGAAACCGCGCCCCCGGGTTTCCGGCCCTCGGACCTTTTGCCCGGGGCGAAAACCGTCCTGATCATGGCCCGGCCCCTTCCTGTGTCCGTGTTCCAGACGGAAAAGGCCTATGACAACGCCTTTTACGTGAACGCTTTTGCCGCCTACTACGGCCTCATGGATGAGGCGGCCTCCGCTGCCTGCCTGGCCATGGAGCGCCAGGGGTTCGCATCGCTCCCGGTGCCTTCCTACGCGCCCTTGCGGTTCGTGGACGGCGAGCCCCGGGGCGTTTTCTCCCTGAAGCACGCGGCCGTGGAGGCGGGCCTGGGGCTCATGGGCAAGAATTCGCTGTTGATCCACCCTGAGCACGGCAACGTGCTGCGCCTGGGGGGGCTCATCACCACCATGGAATGGCCCGCCCCAGGACCCGGGAACTTTTCCGGCCTGTGCCCGGAGAAATGCAACATCTGCCAGCAGGCCTGCCCTGTGGGGGCCATTGACCACGGCCGGGTGGACAAGATGCGCTGCATGGGCAACTGCATCCGCCACGTGCTCCTGCCTCCGGCGCGCCTCCTGCCCCCCATGAAGAAGGTCCTGGCCAAAAGCCCTCGCCTCACCCGGCTCATGGAGCTTTTCGCCTACAACCTCTTTGGTCACTACGGCATCGCCTGCACCCGATGCCTGGTTTCCTGCCCCCGGTTCCCGGGGAACGGGAAGAAAAAGGTTCAAGGCCAGGCCGGCTGAGAAAAGCTCCATCTCCTTGATGGAAAGGCAACGCTCTCCGGAGTTTCCACAGGAATTCGGGTTCTTGGGGCCAACGCATGGCGACCCGGAGGCAGGGGCGGAAAATACGGGGAAACGCTCTTGGGAATACGCGGTTCACCCCATTGGCCAGCCGGGGGTTTGGCGGAAAGATGACAAGAACGCCGGGGGGCAGGGGAAGTCCCTTTGTTTGCCAAAAAGCCAGGGAAAGGGCTGATTCATGAAAAGGGAAGAAACCATCCGCGCTATGGCCGGGTCCATCGTCCTCGTCACCCTGGCTCTGGGACATCTCTGGAGCCCCTGGTGGCACCTGGTCACCGCCCTGGTGGGGGCCAGCCTCTTCCAGAGCGCCTTCACCAAGGTCTGCCCCATGGAGATGCTCCTGGCGGCCCTGGGGGTGAAGGAGGCGGGCCCCCAGTCCGGCGCGGGAGGGGAGGGGGGCTCATGAAGCAGGGTTTGTCCGCGCTGGTGATCCGGTTCAAGTACCAGGCGTGGCAGACCCGGGCCTGGAGCCTCTTCCTGTCCCTATCCTCGGGGAGGGTTCCTTACGAGAATCCTTTCCCCTGATTTTTTCTCATGGCCCCGTCCCCGGGCCGTTCGATGCCTGGGTTTCCGGAATCTTCAGCAGCTTCAAGAGTTTGCGGTAGGCGTCCATGGTGTGCTGAATGGAGTCTATGCGGATGCCCGGATTCACGGCGTCCGACCGAATGGCCCCCAGGATGAGGCCCGCAGGCACGCCGCTTTTTTCCGGCACGGTGCGGAACTGGAGCCGGATGAGGTTGTTTGCCGCCAAGGCCAGGGCCCGGAGGTAGCGTTCCATATGGGTCCGGTCGTTCTGGCGTTGGGCAAGGTCCAGGGCATAGGCCAGGGATTCGGTGAACACCCCGTCCGAGGAGGAGTGTGTTCCGGCGGGTCGGCCGGGGTGCTGGTCCAGGAAGCGGCCGGCGTGGAATCTCATCTGCTGGATTTCCAGGAGCTTGTCGTTCAAGGCGAAGATGGCCCGGGCGTATTCCGGGCGGCCGTAGTGTTCCCAGAGGAGGAACAGGGAGAAGGTGTGCCAGGGCACGTAGGCTGGGTAGTAGTTTTCGGAAAGATGGGTCACGTACCGGTCCAGGTAATGGTCCTGGACCCGGGCCGCCAGTTCCCAGTACTCCTCCCGGCCGGTCTTTTCCGCGAACTCCACCAGGGCCAGGAGGGCTTCCCCGGAGAAGTAGGCCAGGGTGTAATCCGGGTCGTAGCGGTACCTGGGCTCGGCGTAGAAGGGGAAAAAGGAGTAGTTTGCCTCCACCAGGGACACGATGCCCAGGGCCAGCTTCTCGGCCTTTTCCGCATTTTCCTCATAAAAGGGGCTGACGCAGAGGGTCCTTAAGGCCATGGCGTTGGCCCCCAACTCGGACTCGTTGTCGTAGTAAATGAATCCGAAGCCCTTTTCGTCTTCCCGAAACCAGTACTTCATGATGAAATCCAGGTTCTTCCGGTGAAGGGGAAGGATTTCGGGGTCCTCGACAGCCATTTCAGCCAGGAGCCGGGAGGCCATGAGTTGGCGGATCATGCTGTTGGAATAGGCGAACACCCCCTGGATGGGGTCGAAGTAGTAAGGGAAGATGACGTCTGCGGAGATGCTTTTCACGAACCAGGTCCGGGCCATGCTGTAGCTTTCGGCCACGGCCCGGGCGAACCCGGGCCGGTCCAGGGCCGGGGGATCGCCGGAAAAAAAGGGGATCTGGCTGTCCTCCGGCAGGGGCTGGGGAGTGATTTGCAGGACCGGCTTGGGGGGAGCATCGCGAGGGGGCTCGGGAATGGGGCCCCAGGGGAGCGTGAAGACCTGGGCGGGCCGAGGGTCTTCAGGATGGGGGGCCACCCCGGCCAGGGAAGGGGGGCACCACGCCACAGCCCCCAGGATCAGGAGGAGGAGCAGGCCCGCCCGGCGGCCCTCAAGGCGCGCGGTCAGTCGGATAGGAAGAATCGCCATTGGCAATAGGTGTCTTGAGGATGAGGGTCGGGCGGCGCGAACAGGCACTGGACCCGGATGCGTTCGTCCACCACGGACGCCAGGCCTTCGAACTCCCGCCGGTGCATCTCCCGGCAGGCGTATTCCGAAAGGCCCCGTTTTTTCCTGGCCTCCTGGGTGGGGCAGGATGGCACGGTGAGAAGAAGGCCGTCCTCCTTCATTTCCATGTGGTAACCGATGAGGATCGTCCAGGTGTACAGGGAAAGAAGGCGGGAAAAACCCTCCAGACCCTTTTCCCGGATTTCGAATCGGGACAGGAGATCCCTGGCCGCCATGGGGGCGGTCCGGGCCCAGACCTCCTCGTTGATTTTTTCGGCCGCAGACTGGCCATACAGCCTGTCCACCTCGATGAACCAGAAGGAGTCCACCACCCGGTAGTGCCACAGGAGGAACTCGAGGTACCGGCGGAGTTCCGTTTTGTCCATGGAGTCAAGGATGTCGGTGTGCATGGCTCTTTCGAAAGGCCCGGGAAGGCGCATGGGATTTCCGTTCGCCATTATACCAAAACATGAGGAAAAGCCAAAGCCCAAACCCGCGCCCGGCCAGGGGGGAAAAACATTGCATGAAAAGAGATAAAGGTGGTAAAAAGAATAGTATTTGTTTGCAGTCGTTTTGTATGGGCAGGGGTTTTTTCGGTGGTGTGAAACCGGTCCCGCCGGCCCTTCCCAGAACCCGCTCCCAAGGAGGCGCCGCTTGACGGAAGTTCTGGCCATGGACTCCCAGTCCTGCGTGCGCGCCGTGTTGAAGGAGTACCTGGCGCGGGAGGGCTGGACCTGCGCCCCGGCAGCCGACCGGGAGGAGGCCAGGAAACTTTTGGCCGCCAGGCCCTTCGATGTGGTCCTCGCCCAGTTGGGCACTCCCCCGGAGCAGGATCTGGAGTTTCTGGTGGATGTCCGGGCGGCGGGCCCTGACTCGGCTGTGGTCATGATGGGCGTCCAGGAGGACCCGGAGCTCATGCGCCTGTGCCTGGAGAGCGGGGCGGACGGCTTTCTCCCCAAGCCTTTTGACGCGGCCCAGATGTTTTCCCACATCCTGGCCGCCATGGGCCGGCGCCAGCTGGAAAAGGACAAGCAGGCCTTCAAGGGAGAGGTGGAAAACCTGGTGGCCCGGCGCCAGAAGGCGCTCCTGGAAAGCGAGCGGCGCTACCGGGCCCTGGTGGAAACCCTGAACGAAGGCCTGTTCGTGGCCAACAGCGACGGCCGGTTCACCTACGCCAACCGGCGGTTCTGCGATCTTTTGAACCTGCCCCCGGGCCGGGTGGTGGGCCGCAGCATCCGGGACTTCCTGGACGAGGACAACCAGAAAATTTTGGAAAAACAGGGGCTTTCCGGTGGCGGGGATCGCTCCTTCGAGCTGGTGTGGAACCGGGCCGACGACCGCAAGGTCTATACCCTCATCAGCCCCACGCGCCACGGCGAGGGAAACGAACCGTCCCTGGAGGACTTCGCCGTGGTCACGGACATCACGGAGAGGAAGGGCCTGGAAAAACAGCTCTTCCAGGCCCAGAAGCTGGAGTCCCTGGGCCAGCTCACGGCGGGCATCGCCCACGAGATCAACACCCCCCTCCAGTACGTGGGGGACAACACCCGTTTCGTCATGGACGCCTTCACGGATCTCACGGCGGCGCTTCGCCTCCACGAGGAGGTCCTTTCCGCGGCCCGGGCCGGGACTCTTTCCCCTGAAAAGATCCGGTTGGTGGACGAGGCCGTGGACCTGCTGGATGTGGAGTATCTCCGCCGGGAGGGGCCCAAGGCCATGGCCCAGACCCTGGAGGGCATCGAACTGGTGTCCCGCATCGTGCGGTCCATGAAGCAGTTCGCCCACCCGGGCCCGGAGACCAAGACCCCCACGGACATCAACCAGGCCATCGAAACCACCATCACCGTGGCCCGGAACGAATGGAAGTACATGGCCGAGATCCATACGGCCTTCGCCCCGGACATGCCCCTGGTGCCCTGCGTGTCCGGGGAGCTGAACCAGGTGATCCTGAACATGATCATCAACGCGGCCCACGCCATTGCCGATGTAACCCGGAAGGGGGCCAGGGAAAAGGGCGTCATCGCCATCACCACCAGCCACGACGGCGAATGGGCCCAAATCCGCATCGCGGACACCGGGGCGGGCATCCCCGAGGACGTGGGCAACCGGATCTTCGACCCCTTCTTCACCACCAAGGAGGTGGGCCAGGGTTCGGGCCAGGGCCTGGCCATCGCCCACACCATGGTCGTGGACAAACATGGCGGAACCATCGAGTACGAGTCCGAAATCGGCAAGGGGACCACGTTTTTCATCCGGCTCCCCCTGAAGGTCCAGGAAGCCTGAGGGTCGACAGCATGCCGGAAAAAGCCAACGTTCTGTTCGTGGACGACGAGGCCCGGGTCCTGGACGGATTCAGGCGGGTCCTGCGGGAAAAAAGGGGCGAGTGGCGCCTCTTTTTCGCCCACAGCGGCCGCCAGGCCCTGGAGATCCTGGACGTGAACCCCATGGACGTCATCGTCTGCGACATGCGCATGCCCGAGATGGACGGGGCCCAGGTCCTGGAATACGCCCGTGAGCGCCAGCCCGGGGCCTCCCGCATCTGCCTTTCCGGGCACTCGGAAAAGGAGGCCATGCTGAAGGCCTCCTCCGTGGCCCATCTGTACCTGTCCAAGCCCTGCGCCCGGGAGGTGCTGGTGTCCACCGTGGAAAGGAACATCGGGTACAAGGCGCTCCTGCCGGACCGGGGCCTGCGGGCCATGGCGTCCCGCATCGAGTTTCTGCCCCCCCGGCCCACGGTCATGGCGGCCATCATGCGGGAAATGGCCCAAGACGCCCCCCGCCTGGCCCGGGTGGCGGACCTCATCCACCAGGACCCGGCCCTGACGGTGAAGATCCTCCAACTCGCCAACTCGGAGTACTGGGGCATCGCCCGGGAAGTGGGGGACGCCCGCCAGGCCGCCGCGCTTTTGGGGCTGGACGTCCTTTCCCCCATCCTGGACGCCGTGATGGAGAAAAACCCCGCCAGCGTATGGGGCCGCCACCCCCGGATGTTCGAGGACCTCTACCGCCACGGCATGCATGTGGCCCTGGCGGCGTCCCGCATCGCCCAACGGGAGGACCCCTCGGATCTCCTGGTGAGCCGGGCCTTCACCTGCGGGCTCATCCATGACGTGGGCAAACTGGTCCTTGCCGCCCACGCCCCGGATGACTACAACTATGCTCTGGAACTCGCCAGGAAGCGGAACATCTCCGTGCAGGTGGTGGAAAGGGATGTGTTTTCGGGCACCCACCAGGAGGCCGGGGCCTTTTTCCT
>Ga0180009_10005341_pt1 | contig 13811 bp, 12 predicted proteins | sample OS_PC_MetaG_FD_123537 | JGI IMG/M metagenome (GOLD analysis project Ga0180009, IMG submission 123537) | Groundwater microbial communities from the Aspo Hard Rock Laboratory (HRL) deep subsurface site, Sweden - OS_PC_MetaG | ecosystem: Environmental > Aquatic > Deep subsurface > Groundwater... | reverse complement strand
GGCGGGGGAGGGCCGGACTGTTTGGCGGGCAAGCGGCGGGGGGTATCTTCACCCGCCGTCCTTCCCAGGCGTGCGCGCGTGCCGCGCGCACAAAAGCGAAAGCCCTTTTTTCAAAGGGCCTTCGCTCACAATCTCTTGCACTTCTACTAAGGCGGATTTATTTCCTTTTGCCTTTTTTCGCAACTTTTTTCTTCGCAGCTTTCTTCTTTGCCATTCTATATTCTCCTAGTTTTTTTTACTGCTGTCATTAACTGACATTATTGATTATAGTTATTGTTCCAAAAAAATGCAACAGTTATTTTTAAATTATTTTTAAAGCAGCGACATTCGGGCGGACTTTTTTCAAATTAACCACAAAGGTCACAAAGTTGATATTGTCTTTCCTTTCCGTTTTATACTTTGTGTCCTTGGCGGTTTATTCTCCGCTGCAAAAAGGGAAACTCCTATAGTATCGCGTTAACTGAAATCCGGGTTTCTATAAGGAATATTTTTATATAATAAAAGCCGGGAGAGAAACACGGAAAGCGATAAAGGAGAAAAATATATGAACTGGAAGGACAAAATATTAACGGCGTGCGCGGCGCTGCTCGCCTGCGCCGTGCTGGGCACGGCCGCGAAGGCCGAGGAAAACCCCTGCAAGGCCGACAAAGAGAAATTCTGCAAGGACGTTCAGCCCGGCGAAGGGCGCATCATAAAATGTCTCAAGGAGCACGAGGCCGAACTTTCGGCCGGATGCAAGGCGAAAGGCGACGAACTTAAGAAAAAAGCGGACGAATTGAAGGAAGCCTGCCAGGCGGATTTGGACAAGTTCTGCAAGGACATCCAGCCCGGCGAGGGACGGCTGGCGAAGTGCCTTAAAGAACATAACGCCGAACTCTCCAAAACCTGCTCAAAGAAAATAGCCGAGGAAAAAGAAGCTTTCATGAAAGGGCATCCCTGCATGGCCGATATGGAAAAGTTCTGCAAAGCCGTCGAGCCCGGCGAGGGCCGCAAGATAAAATGCATGAAGGAGCACGAGGCCGAACTCTCGGCCGAATGCAGGGCCAAAATAGCCGAGAAAACGGAAGAATTCAAAAAAAACAGCCCCTGCGGCCCGGATATTGAGAAATTCTGCAAGGACGTCAAGCCCGGCGAAGGGCGCATCATTTACTGTCTTAAGGCGCACGAACCCGACCTTTCGGCCGAATGCAAGGCTGAAAGCGACGAACTTAAGGAAAAAGCGGGCGAATTGAAGAAAGCCTGCCAGGCCGACCTTGACAAGTTCTGCAAGGACGTCAAGCAGGGCGAGGGCCGCCTGATACAATGCCTGAAGGAGCACGAAAAGGAACTTTCCGCCGGCTGCACGGCAAAGATAGCCGCGAATAAAGAGCAAAGGCAGGGAAAAATAAAAGAACAGAGAGAGGAAATACGGGAAAATAAAGGGCCGAAAAAGCGGGTACCCGCCCCAGCAAAGAAACCGCACGGCCCGCGCGGCCGGTGATCCGCGATCGGGGAACAGTATACCGGTCTCCCGGGAAATGAACGCACTGTCCCCCGAAACGGCAAAAACGGGACGGCTTATAAAGCCGTCCCGTTTATTTTTGGAGCCGGCGGCGGCTCACTTCCTCAGATTGTTCAGCGCCTGGGTGAGGCAGTTAAGGTAGACCATAAGCTGATCCAGCGAGGCGCCGGGTCCGGGGTCCTGCCGGAGAGGGCAAATCCCCTTTGCGCTCCGGGACCGGGTTTACGGGGAAAAAGCCCGGGATCTTCCGCCGGCTGCGGAACGCGCCGGCCCGACATAGCGGTCCGGCTTGAACATACGTCCTCGCCGTTTCCAATGATAGAAATACGCTCCAGACCCCGGGCTTAAACCCTAAAATGGAGCGCAAAGGGGATTTGCCCTCTCCGTCACCCCTCCAACTATTTCCGCCGCCACCCCGGCAGCTAATCGATCCACTTTTCGCTCTTTTTATAATATGTCCCGCCCTTCAAGATACAGCCATCCCCGCCCCCAACGTCGCAGCCAACCTTATCAAAAAAAATCAGGTTATTTTTTATTTCCAATCTCTTAGGATTTATAAGCTAGACTTTTAAACGCAAGTTTGGCGACATAGCGGCCATCTCTTGCCAGATAAATACCGACTAAAATTCCCCACAAGCTTGATGCAAGATTAGAATAAAGCATAAACTGTTTCTCTATTCCCTGGCCCATATATACAGGAACAACCATAGCATATCCAATTCCGGAGAGAGCTTTCAAAAAGTCAGAGACATATTCCACCACCAAATATATCCCCAACATTTTCAAATAGAGAAGAACTTTCTCTTCTGTCGCATTAATGCCTCCATTCCCCTCCGGATATGAAAACCTATAAAAGGCTTCTCCTCGAATTACCAGATAAATTCCGGCTATAAGGTATATTAAAGGCCCAATTTGCCCTAAAACAAGCATAGGAACGATTCCCTGTCCATAAGCACCCAGACGATTAATCTGCATAATAGCCGGGACGATATTTAATAACCCCGGAACTGCAAGGACCAGACAATAAACCCCAAAAAGTTTACACCCCAGAATGAAATAATTTTTTCCTGTCACAACACCCTCCTAACGATATAGTAATCTTATTATCCGCCTCGCCTCCATCTAATACACGCACCAAAGGCTATAATACAAAAAAGGTGTCTAAAGAGTCAGCGGCAAAACACTCTGGTTTGTTGAAAAAGTAAGGGTGTCTGTTTACCTCTGGGCGGGTTAATCGGATGTATCGAAAATTGGGCGGGAACACATATATATAAGGAAGAAGGGCTGTAAGCCGCCGGGGAGGCGTGATTTTGCTGGCGCGCGACCTTGAGGCTTTCGGCCAAGCTGTTGGAGCGAACCGCTACCATTAGGCGGCGGCGAAGATTGTTTGAGCCACGCACTGTGTGCGTGGCGAGTTCTTCGCTGGCGGAAACAGCTTGGCCGCTTCCCCATAAAGCCGGCCGGGAGCGCGAGCGGCAAAATCACGCCTCCCCGGCCAATGGTTTGATTAGCGGATCAAAACTTGAAAGATTTTTCTTTCTGGATATGCGTCTTGACGCCTTGGGGGATGACCTTGGATACGAAGACCAGGTCGGTGTCGGTCGTTCTCAGGCCGTAGAGCACGCCGTTGATCGCCAGCAGCCAGCGCGGATAGCCCGTCACCTGCGCGTCGGGGGTGAGCGAATAATAATAAAGCCCGTCAGACCCCAGCCGCAGCGTGATCGTGCCTTCATTGCAGGTCAGCGGGGTCAGGTTGCGGATGACGGCATAGGTCACCAGCCCGTCAAAAGTCATTTTGCCTGAATTGGCGTAAAGAAGCTCAAAAAGCTCGGCCATGGAAGTCTGGACGCTTTCCCCGCCCGCTCCGGTCACGCCGATGAAACCGTCTTTTTCCATTATTTCAAGCTCGCCGCCGCCGAATTTATAGGTCACGCCGTCTTTCAGCGCCGTCTCTTTCCACACGCCCGGATTGGCTGACGAATCTTTCCGCCTTATCTGGAAATAGACCTCCCAGTTGTCATCCAGCGCCACGGCGGCCAGGAAAACGGTAGTGCCCAGCGTCAGCTCCTTGGAAGAGAGCGTCCGCTCGGCCATAAGGTCCAGTATCGGCATGGTTTTGAGGACCGTTATAGCGCCCGGCGCTTTGGCCGGCGCGGCCGGCAGGGGAATCACGGCAGGCCGGGCGCTTTCCGTTCCGGTAAAGGTTATCGGGTTTGCGCCGTCGAACGAGCCAAGCTCTATCTGCGCGAAAGCCAAAGAAAAGGGAAACGAAACAGCCGCCAGCGCCAGGAATATTTTGTTAAGCATTATGCCTCCACGAGCCATATATCAAAACGGGGATAGTTCGCATGAATATCATAACAAACGGTTGATGACACGGGTAGAGGCCTAAGACCCAGCATCGCGCAGCTTTTCAGACCTTTTTTCCGGGACTTTCGGCACCCGGCAGCGCCGGGAATTAGGCGGCCCGCTCGAGTATCCGGCTTGTGAGCGGCATATCCGTGTCCAGGCCGCGGGCGGCGAACGTGCAGTCAAGCCCTGCGGCGAAGCGTATGATAACGGAATTTAATTCGCTTATCCTGACTTCTTTCCTGGACAGGGATTTATTCATTTCACACTTTTTTGGGAGCGTCGTCAGACTAGATTGCTGAAAAAACTAGACTTGGCACTCAAATTTATACTACAAATTATATAGACGGCTGGACGGCGAAACGGCCGGGCAGCGAGACGGCTGGACCGCGAGGCAGCTTGGCGGCTGGACGGCTTTTTAAATGGCTGGACAGCTTTTTAAGGAGTTTTGCATCTTAGTTATAGAGCCGTCTAGCCGTCTAGCTGTCTAGCAGTTGAGCTGTCTAGCTGTCTAGCTGCCTAGCCGTCCAGCGGCCCGGCTTTTTACGTTTTTCTGGAGGCTTCATGAAACTGCTCGAATATGAAGGTAAGGATATCTTTGAAAAATATAATATACCGCTCCTTAAAAGATTCGGGGTGGTCAGGATAGGCGACAGCGCCGAAAGCGTGAAGCTTGGCGATTGCGGCCCCTGGGTGGTAAAAGCCCAGGTGCTGGCCGGCGGCAGGGGCAAGGCGGGCGGCGTTAAGATCGCCAAAACAAGGGACGAGGCTTATACCCATATCAAGAACATGCTGGGCATGAAAATAGTCACGCACCAGACCAGCGGGACCGCCCTTACCGTCGAAGAGGTGCTGGTGGAAAGCGCCTGCGAAATAGAGCGCGAGATATACCTTTCAGTGGTCCTGGACAGAAAGGAAGCCGCGCCGGTCATAATCGCCTCGGCCCAAGGAGGCGTGTCCATAGAAGAGCTGGCGCGCACAAAACCGGAGCTTATCGTCAGGACCCCGGTGGACCCGCTGGCCGGACTGATGGATTTCCAGGCCCGGGAACTGGCTTTCGCGCTTAAGATACCGAAGAAAAATCTACGCGATTTTACGGAACTGGCAAAAACCATCACCCGCATCTTCATGGAGGTTGACGCGAGCCTTGTGGAAATAAACCCGCTGGTCATAACGAAGGACGGGCGGCTGCTGGCCATTGACGCCAAGATCGTAACCGACGACAACGCTTTATTCAGGCATAAGGACCTGGCCGCCAAGCCGGACCACGAGACCTCCGAAATAGAAAAAGAGGCCAAAGAAATAGGCATCAATTACATAGGTCTGGACGGCAATATAGGCTGCATGGTAAACGGCGCGGGACTGGCCATGGCCACTTTGGATACGGTGAAGCTTGCCGGCGGCAACGCGGCCAATTTCCTTGATGTGGGCGGCGGCGCCAATGTGGAACAGGTGACCAAGGCCTTCCAGATCATACTTAAAGACGCTAAAGTCAAAGCCATCCTGGTCAATATTTTCGGCGGTATAATGAAATGCGACAATATCGCCGCCGGGATTGTTGAAGCCACAAAAAAACTGAAGCTTAACGTGCCGCTGGTCATCCGCCTTGAAGGCACGAATGTCAAAGAAGGCAAAGCCATCCTTAAAGATTCCGGCATAAAACTGGATACCGCCGATTCCCTCTGGGAAGCGGCGCAGAAAGCGGTGGCGGCAGTAGCAAGGGGAGAGGGGCGAGGGGAGAGGGGCGAGGGCGCAGAAAGAGGGAACTCTTTACCCTAACCCCTATCCCCTATACGCTATACCCTGAAAATTCACATTATTAAGTTGAAAGGAAACAAAATTATGTCCATACTTCTGAACAAAGATTCCAAAATAATCGTCCACGGCCTGACCGGCGCCCAGGGTTCTTTCCACGCCCAGCAGTGCATGGATTACGGCTCCAGGATAGTGGCGGGCGTCACCCCGGGCAAAGGCGGGGACAGACACCTGGAAGTGCCGGTCTTTGACACCGCCGCATACGCCGTCAAAACGACCGGCGCCGACACCTCCCTTATATTCGTTCCGCCGCCGTTCGCGGCCGATTCAATATTGGAGGCCGCGTACGCCGGCATAAAAGTCATCATCTGCATCACGGAAGGCATACCGGTGCTGGACATGGTGCGCGTAAAAAAGCACCTTAAACGACTGGCATCGGAAGGCTGCCCCGTAACGCTGGTGGGGCCCAACTGTCCCGGCGTTATAACCCCGGGCGAATGTAAAGCGGGCATCATGCCGGGCTACATCCATAAAAAAGGCGGCATAGGCGTGGTCTCCAGGTCCGGCACCCTTACCTACGAGGCGGTCTGGCAGCTTACGAATTCCGGCCTCGGCCAGTCCACCGTGATCGGCATAGGCGGCGACCCGGTGCAGGGCATGAATTTCGTAGACACGCTGAAACTCTTCAAAGAAGACAGGGAGACGCGCGCGGTCGTCATGATAGGCGAAATAGGCGGTTCGGCCGAGGAAGACGCGGCCCGCTTCATCAGCGAACACATGACAAAGCCCGTCTTCGCCTTTGTGGCCGGCAAGACCGCCCCTCCCGGACGGCGCATGGGACACGCCGGCGCCATAGTGGAGGGAAATTCCGGCACCCACGCCTCAAAAGTGAAAGCCCTTAAAAAAGCCGGGGTTTGCGTGGTGGAAAATCTTTCACACATAGGCGGGACCGCGGCGGCGAAGTTAAAGCCGAAAGTCAAAGCCGGAAAGAAATGACTTTTCCGCCGAAGGCGGACCCGCCGGACTGTTTGGCGGGAAAATCCTGGACACGCTCATGATAAAAAGATACCGGATCGAGAACAACCAGCTGGTCCCCACCGAAGTGGAAAACCCCGTCGTCTGGGTGGTGACCAGCCCGACCGAAGACGAAAAAAGCTGGCTGGTCCAGAACTTCAACCTGGACGAGCATAATTTCGCTTCGGCCTTCGACCCGGAGGAGCCGGCGCGCATGGAACTGGAACCGGACCATGTTGAGCTTATTTTCAAAAGACCAAAAAATTATTCCTCTAAGGACCACTTCCTGTTCAAAGTTTCCTCCATGGGGCTTTTTCTTTTCAAAGATAAGCTGATAGTGGCCGTCTCGGAGGAACTGAACCTTTTTTCCGGGAAATATTTCAAGCATGTGACAGGCATAAGGGAAATCTTCCTGAAGCTCATTTACAACGCCATCTTCCATTTCATGGAGCACCTCAAGATTATAAACATGATAGCCGACGAGATAGAAGCCAAGATAAACGCCTCCATGGAGAACAGGTATCTGCTCAATCTCTTTACGCTCGAGAAAAGCCTTGTTTATTACCTGAACGCCGTCAATTCCAACAACTACGCCATAGACCGGCTGAAGCATAACGCGGAAAAAATAAGTTTCTCCCCGCGAAGCAGGGAGTTTCTGGACGACATAATAATAGAAAACAACCAGTGCGTCCGCCAGGCGGAGATCTACTCCAGCATTCTGGCCGGCCTGATGGACGCGCGCGCTTCCATAGTGAGCAACAACCTGAACGTCCTGATGAAGAATCTTACCGCCGTGGTCATAGCCGTGGCGGTCCCGAGCTTCTTCGCCGGCGTGGGCGGCATGTCCGAACTTTGCGCGGTTACGGGGATTACGAACCCGCGTCTTGCCTTCCCGGGTTTTCTGTCGGTAATGCTCCTGCTGGGCCTCGCTACGTACTGGCTGATCAAGCGCCTGGAAAAACACTAATACAGCAGGGGCTAGCGGTTAGAGAACAGGGGTGAGGGCGCCGAAATAAGGAACTCCTGCCCTAACCTCTAATCTCTAACCCCTATCCTCTATAGTCCCTATGCCCAAACTCTTCATCGTCAGCCTCGGCTGCCCGAAGAACCTGACCGACGCGGAAGTTATGGCCGGGCAGTTCGCCGCGGCCGGGTTTGAACTGACCGCCGACGAATCAGAGGCTGATATCGCGCTTATAAACACCTGCGCTTTCCTGAGCTCCGCCGTAAAAGAATCGGAAAAAGAAATTAAACGTTTCATCTCTCTTAAAGAGCGGGGAAAACTCTCAAAAATAGCGGTCACCGGCTGCCTGGTGGAGCGCGAGCGGGCCGCCATCCTGAAAAAATTCCCGCAGATAGACGCCGTGGTCGGCATAAACGCCCTGGAAAGCGTCTGCCTGGCGCTGAACGGCGGAGAGCGCGTTATCATACCGCCGGCCGCCCCGCTGTCTTCGCCGAAACTGAAACTAAGGCTTACGGCCCCGCACAGCGCCTATCTGAAAATAGCCGACGGCTGCGACAACCGCTGTTCCTATTGCGCCATACCGATGATAAGGGGCCGTTTCCGGTCAAAGCCGCTGAAGGAAGTGATAAAGGAAGCCGAAAACCTGGCCCGCTCCGGAGCGCGCGAGATCTCGCTTATAGCGCAGGACACCACTTTTTACGGCACGGACCTTTACGGCCGGCCTGAACTTTATAAGCTGTTGAAAGAACTTGTGAAAATAGGCCCGATAAAATGGCTGAGGCTTATGTACGTCTATCCCGACAGGCTTTCTCCGGAGCTGCTGCGCCTTATCAGGGACGAGGAAAAGCTCTGCCATTACCTGGATATGCCGCTCCAGCACATCTCGGACAACATATTAAGAATGATGAACCGGCGCTCAACCGGGAAGTCGATACGCAATAAGCTGGCCGAAATACGCAAAACCGTGCCGGACCTCGCGCTCAGGACCAGCTTCATCGTGGGTTTCCCCGGCGAGACCGGAAAAGATTTCGGGGAGCTCCGCCGCTTCGTCGCGGACGCCGGCTTCGACAATGTCGCCGTTTTCGAGTATTCCCGTGAGCCGGGAACCCCGGCCGCGGAATTGCCGGGGCAGACGCCGGACAAGGTTAAAGCCGCCCGGCTGAGCGGGCTGGTAAGCGTACAGAGCCGGGTGGTGGACAAGAAGAATAAGGCGCTGGCGGGCGCGACCGTCAGGGTACTGCTGGATTCCCCGGTTTCCGGCCGCACATACCGCGACGCGCCGGAGATAGACGGGAAGGTGGAAGTGATAACGGATGCCATAAGCCATAAGCCGGAAGCCATAGGCAGAAAAACTAAAAAACCTTATGGCCTACGGCCTACGGCCTATGGCAGCGTGGGAGTCCCTCCCGCGCTGAAGGCCGGGGAATTTGTGAACGTAAAAATAACCGGAGCCGCAGGCTACCTGCGCCGGGGAATCATCGTTTCGGCAAAAGGAGAACTAAAATGAAAGCCAGAAATCTCGCCGTGATGCTTACCGACATAAAAGGTTTTACCGACAAGACTTCAAGGAAATCGCGCGTCCAGATAAAAGAGCTTTTAACCAGGCACAACGAGCTCGTTCTGCCGGTTATCGGGAAATACAACGGGAAATTGATCAAGACCATAGGCGACGCGTTCCTGGTCACTTTCGAGAGCTCTACTGATGCGGTGCTTTGCGGCATTTCCATCCAGGAGGCTCTCGCCGCCTTCAACAAAGGCAGGGAGCAGGACGACCGCATAGACATCCGCATAGCCATAAACGCCGGCGAGGTTTCCATTTCGGAGAACGGCGATATTTTCGGCGACGCGGTGAATATCACTTCCCGGATAGAGGGGATAGCGGAGGCCGGGGAGGTGTTCTTCACCGAATCGGTATATCTTTCCATGAACAAGACCGAGGTACCCTCCAGCGAGATAGGCTACCGGCAGTTCAAGGGCATCTCGGACAAGATCAAGGTTTATAAGGTGCTGAAGGAAGATCCGGTTCAGCCGAAAAGCGCCGTCGAGGCGGATTTTACCGGCGAAGCCGCGTCTGCGAAGGAACCCGCCGACCCCAAACCCGGGCCCGGCTCCGGTTCCTCACGCGAGGAAAAAACCGGGGCAAAAAAGGAACCTGAAAAGGCCGATGAGACGGTCATTAAGGGAATGGGCGGGCTTTCGGGGATGATAATGAACGCTATGGCCAAGTCCGGCATGATGCAGGATGTGGATATCGAGGACGAAACCGGAAAGAAAGTAAAGATAAGCGGCGGCGAGATACACGTAATCAAGGCCGGCAAAGAGATCCACATAGACAAAGACGGCATCCGCATCCGCCGCATAAAAAAAGACAAACCCGGCGACACCCCGAAAGAGAAGGAATAGGAATTCCTCATGCTCGGGGCCTGTCGGCGGGGGCGCTTAGCGGGGGCCGGGGGGAACGGGACAGGCATAGGGTTGCCCATTCCGCCGGTCCCGCGTTGGAATCAGTAAAGGCCTTTCCGGCGGAGTTCGGCGTCGGTTGTGCCGAAATGGTGGGCTATCTCGTGCATCACCACGTGCCGCACCTCCCCCATTATCCCCGCCTCGTTCCCGCCGACCGCCTCAATGTTCTTCCTGAAAAGCGTTATCTTGTCCGGCATCATACCGCTGTAGCCCGTCCCCCTGTTTAAAAGCGGCACCCCCTCGTACAGGCCCATCAGCCCCCGCCCGAACCTGCGGACCTGCGCCGGCGCGGGCGCGGCCCGCACCGTTACCACGATATTGCTGAGCTTCTCGCGGAAAAAAGGCGGCAGGCCCTTCAAGGCCGCGTCCGCAAGCTTCTCGAATTCACTGTTGGTCATAAGTCTGCTGGGCGGCTGGACGGCTGGACAGCTAAAATGCAGAACACCTTAAAAAGCCGCCCAGCTGCCTAGCGGCCCAGCCGTTTAGCGGTTGTTACTTGGAGATGAAATATATGCCGCCGGAGATCAGCAGCGTGCCGAGCAGTTTATTGAGAGTGAAGCTCTCGCCCAGAAAAAAATAAACCATCAGGAACGTGACGAACGGATAGGTGGAACTTAAGGGCACGATCCTGGAGGCTTCGCCGCCGCTCATGGCCTTGAGATAAAAGAAAACCCCGCACATCGTCACGACAGCGCCTGAGAGGACAAAAACCAGGGCGAACTTGTTGGCATTCAGAAGCGCCTGCCGCGTGGGAAAATATTTCCAGGCAAGGAAGGGAATGAACAGCGCGAGCATGACAAGCGTCCTCAGGTAGAACGCGGACGCGGGGTCCATGTACTTCAGCGTCATCTTATCAAAAAAAGCGCCCATGCCCCAGCAGACGACGCCAAGAATAAGGAAGATTATTGTAGCTAGGTCCATATCCGTTAGTAACCGGTATTCGGTAATCGGTAACCGGTTACTGGATACTGGTTACCGGTTACTGAAGTTTGAGCCTGCGGCTCAAAGTTTACGGCGGCGGCAGCGCGCCGGGCAGGTTCCGTTCGCTGAACGATTTCTTGAGATAGTGGTCTATATATTCCCAGAAGCCCCATTCGTCCTTGTAGGTTTTGGCTTTCTTGTAAAGCTCCACCGCCTTCGCGCGGTCGCCCTTCAGGTCCCAGATATTTCCCGTCTTGACCAGCGCCCAGACCGCCCAGCGCGCGGGGGACGCCGCGGGGTCTTCCTTCAGCGTGTCCGCGGCCTGCCGGAAATATTTCAAGGCCTCGTCATAATTTTTCTCCACCTGGTAGGTGGCGCCTACGGCGGTCAGGATGCGCGGCAGGAAATTTTTCCGGTATGCCGGCATCCCTTCCTGGAGGCGCTTCAGGTATTCCAGCGCTTCCTTCCTGGATTCGGCGTACTGCCTGTCCTCGAACAGCGAGACTATCTGCACGAAATGCATCTGGGGATGGACCGGATAGCGCTTGCGCAGCCCGGCGGACCACTTCACAGCGGTGGCCGAGTCGTGGAACCGGCCGCCCGGCTGGGTATAGATCTCTATCAGCATAAGTTCCGCGGCCAGGGAGTTAAAATAGCCTTTTTCCCTGCAGAGCTTCATGTACTCCATGCCCTTATCGGCGTCCCCTCTCAGGAAAAGCCTGGCCAGTATCTTTATTACGCCCGAAAGCGTGCCGGCATAATACTCGTACATGCCCAGGCCGAGGTAGGAATCGTAAAGTTCCGGGTCCAGCTTCAGTGATCTGCGGGTGTTGGAAAGGGCCTTTCTGCCGTCAAAATACGCCGTTATCCAGCGGTGCTGCATGACCGCCAGACGCGCCCGCAGACCGTACATGCCGCCCAGGCACATGTACGCGTTAGCGTCGCCCGGGTGCTTCTTTATCCAGGCGAGCGCCACGTCTATGGCCCTGTCGGTCAGCTTTCCGTATTCCTCGCCCATCTCAGGGGCCGATTCGTCTTCCAGGTATTCCAGCTCCGCCCACTTGGTCATCGCGATGCCGAAATGCGGGTAGGGATGTTCCGGGTATTTCTTCAGCGCCAGTTCAAAATGCTTTTTGGCCTCCGGCAGGTCCACGGCGTAGATGCCGTCTATGCCCTTTTTGGACAGGAGCCGCAGTTCTTCAGGCAGGGGCTCGTATTTCGGCGCGCCGGCGTAGGAGGCAGTAGGTAGTAGGTAGTAGGTAGTAGATAGGGAAAGACAGAAAGAAAGAGCCAAAGAGAAACAGACGGGAGAGGTTCCCGGTTTTATATCGCTTTTAAAACACATAAAGCCCATATCTTTTCCTAAATAAAAACCCTTTCCCTTTCCGCTGCCCCGCCTACTACCTACCACCTACTATCTACTTCCCCTTATTTCATCCGCCCCCATATATTTCCTTAACGCTTCCGGCACCGTTACGGAACCGTCCTCCTGCTGGTAATTTTCAAGTATGGCCGCGAAGGCGCGCCCCACGGCCAGCCCCGAGCCGTTCAGCGTGTGCACGAACCCGGCCTTTTTGCCGTCCGGGCGTTTAAAGCGCGCGTTTATGCGCCTGGCCTGGAAATCCGTGCAGTTGGAGCATGATGAGATCTCCCTGAACTTCGCTTCGCCCGGCATCCAGACTTCAAGGTCGTAGGTCTTGGCCGAGCAAAATCCGAGATCGCCGGCGCACAGTTCAAGCACCCGGTATGGTATCTTCAGTATCTTGAGTATTTTTTCGGCGTCGGCGAGCAGCTGCTCGAGCGCGGCCATGGAATCTTCGGGCCTGGTTACCCACACCAGTTCCACCTTGTTGAACTGGTGATTGCGTATCAGCCCCCTGGTATCCTTGCCGTAAGAACCGGCCTCCTGTCTGAAGCAGGCGGTATAAGCCGCGTATTTGCGCGGCAGGGTCTCTTCTTTGAGCGTCTCGCCCCGGCAGAGATTGGTCAGCGGCACTTCCGCCGTCGGAATAAGGTACAGCGGCGGCTCGCCCGCGATTTTGTAAAGTTCTTCTTCGAATTTCGGCAATTGCCCCGTGCCGGTCATGGTTTCGGCCGTGACCAAAAAAGGCGGGAATATTTCGATGTAGCCGTTTTCCAAGGTGTGGACGTCCAGCATCAGCTGTATGAGGGCGCGCTCAAGCCGCGCGCCCTGGCCCTTTAAAAGAGCGAAGCGCGAACCGGACAGCTTGGCGGCGGCCTCAAAATCCAGGACATGCAGATTCTCTCCTATGGCGTGATGGTCAAACGGTTTAAAAGAGAAGTCGCGCTTATGACTGAGATCCTGATGGACCAGCTTGTTCTCTTCGGGCGTCAGGCCTTTGTGAACGCTCTCGTCCGGCAGGTTGGGCACGCCTAACAGCAGGCTGTTCATTTCTTTCTCTATGCCGGCCAGGCGTTCCTCCTTTGATCTGACGGCGTCCTTTACGGCATTGGCCTCTTCCATCACAGAGGCCGCCTCGGCCTCTTTTTTGGCTGTTTTAAATTCCTGTATTTTCTTTGAGATCTCGTTCCTTTTAAAGCGCATAGCTTCGGTTTCGACAAGCATCCCGCGGTAGACGCCGTCCAGCTCCAGGATCTTTTCAAGCGCGGGCAAATAGCGTCCGCCCCTGTTTTTAATGCCGGCCCTGGCTTTTTCGGGATTGGAACGGATCAGTTTGAGGTCAAGCATAAGAGTAAAAGAAGGTAACTACTCAGGTCGCTATGAGATGGCGGAATAGAATATAGAACGCTGATAACGCTGATTTTTAGTAATTACTCAGCCACTAAGACACCAAGGCACAAAGAAAGTTTATGGATCAAACG
>Ga0180009_10005340_pt1 | contig 13811 bp, 12 predicted proteins | sample OS_PC_MetaG_FD_123537 | JGI IMG/M metagenome (GOLD analysis project Ga0180009, IMG submission 123537) | Groundwater microbial communities from the Aspo Hard Rock Laboratory (HRL) deep subsurface site, Sweden - OS_PC_MetaG | ecosystem: Environmental > Aquatic > Deep subsurface > Groundwater... | reverse complement strand
CTGTCCGAGGCCGTGATCCGGTACTTCACCACGCGCATCGACGAGAACGTGGACCCCGACGCCCGTCCCGGCGAGCTGTCCGATGAAGACTTCCTCGCGGCGGCGGCCACCCGGCCCGATGAGGAGGAGCTGGCCACGGGCTACGTGATGACCGGTACGGGCGAGAAGATCCCCGTCTCCCGCTTCGGTTACGATAAGCGCGACGACTCTTCGGGATTCGGATATGACGATGACGATGATGACGATGATGACGACGACGATGACATTGATGTCCATGCCCCGGTGGCGGTCGCCCCGGCCGTGAGAGCGCGCGCAAAGGCAACCACCCCCGAGGCCAAGCCCGAGGCCAAGCCCGAGGCCGGGGCACCGACGAAAACCTCTGACACGCCCGACGACAAAGAGGAGGCCTAGTCATGGAGTTCCGTAAAAAACGAATGCGCCGCCGCTTCGGCCGCCGTAAGGTGTGCCGCTTCTGCGCCGACAAGAGCGTCGTCATCGACTACAAGAGCCCCCAGGTTCTCCGCTATTTCATCACCGAGCGCGGCAAGCTGGTACCCCGGCGGATCTCCGGCAACTGTGCGAAACACCAGCGCGGAGTGAGCCTGGCCATCAAGCGGGCGCGCATGCTGGCGCTCATGCCGTTCAAGGCTTCCGGTCGTTAGGAGGTTCCCATGCCGATGCAAGTCATTCTGAGTGAGGACGTGGCGAACCTGGGACAGATGGGAGAGCTCATTGCCGTCAAGCGCGGCTACGGGCGCAACTACCTCATCCCCCGGGGCCTGGCCGTCGAGGCCACGCCGCGTAACATCAAACGCCTTGAGCACGACAAGCGCAGCATCGATCAGAAGCGCGAAAAGATGCTCGCCCACGCCCGGACCCTCGCCCAGAAGTTGGCCGGGATCAGCGTCACCATCTCCAAGACCACCAGCGACGAGGACCGCCTCTACGGCTCGGTGACCAACCGGGAGATCGCCGACGCCCTGTCCGAGGAAGGGATCACCATCGATCGCCGGAAGATCGAGATTGCGGAGCCCATTCGCAGCCTCGGCGTCTTCACGGTGAAAGTGAAGCTGGGCCCGGAGATGACCGGCGAGATCAAGGTCTGGGTCGTCAAGGCCGAGTAGCCCCAACATCGCTCCCACCACACCGGCGGAGCCGGGAGGGGACGGACCACCGTGGCAGGAGACCCCCAATCGCCGCCCCGGGGCGGCCGCACGCTGCCCCACGCCACCGAAGCCGAAGCCTCTGTGCTCGGCGCGATCCTGCTGCGAAACGATCTGTTCCACCAGGTCGTCGGTCACATCACCGAAGAAGACTTCTACTCCCCCCGGCACCGGATCATCCTCGCGGCCATGACCGAGGTGGACCGGGTCGGCAAGCCCCTCGACCCCATCACCCTGGAAGAGCAGCTAGAGCGCACCGAGGGCCTGCAAAAGGCCGGCGGGATGGACTACCTGCTCGAGCTCACCAGCCGGGTCCCCACGACCGAGAACGTGATGCACTATGTGCACATCGTACGGGACAAGGCCATGGTCCGGCGGCTGATCCAGATCACCACGGAGATCGCGGCCGAGGGATATGGCGATTACGGCGAGGCCGAGGAGTTCCTGGGCGTGGCCGAGCAGGCGATCTTTCAGATCACTCAGCGCTCGCGCGCCCTGTCCTACGAGCACGTACGCCCCATCCTGCAGAAAACCTTCAAGCTGCTCGAAACCCGGGGCAAGGGGGGCGAGCTTACGGGGGTGCCCACGGGCTTCGACGACTTCGACAGGATGACCAACGGGCTGCAGCCCGGCTCCCTCAACATCATCGCCGCGCGGCCCTCCATGGGCAAGACGGCCTTGGCCCTGAACATGGCCGCCCATGCCGCCATCGTGCACCAGATCCCGGTGATCATCTTTTCCCTGGAGATGACCAAGGAGCAGCTCGTGGAGCGCATCGTCTGCTCCGAGGCCCGGGTGGAAGCCGATCGGCTGCGCAAGGGCCATCTCAGCAGCGAGGACTGGAAACAGCTCACCCAGGCTGCCAGCCGCATCGACCCATCCAAGATCTACATCGACGATACACCGTCGGCCTCCCTGCAGCAGGTGCGCTCCAAATGCCGACAGTGGCGCTCGGACCGGCAGATCTTCGCGGATCAGGACCCGGCGCAGGTTGAGACCCCCAAGGGGTTGGTGGTCATCGACTATCTGCAGCTCATGCAGGCCCACACCTCCACGGGCAAGGCCATGGAGAGCCGGGAGCGGGAGGTGTCGGAGATCTCCCGTGGGCTAAAGGCCATGGCCAAGGAGCTCGACCTGCCGGTGATGGCGTTGTCCCAGCTCAACCGTCAGGTGGAAAAGCGCGAGGACAAGCGGCCCAATCTTTCAGATCTGCGCGAGTCGGGCGCCATCGAGCAGGACGCTGATCTCATCGGTTTCATCTACCGGGATGACTTCTACAACAAGGAGAAGTCCCAAAAGCCCGGTACCGCCGAGCTCATCATCGGCAAGCAGCGCAATGGCCCCACGGGCACCAGCGAGCTCTCGTTCCTGGGCAAGTACACCCGGTTTGAGACGCTGTCCCGGCGGGACGATCCGTACATGGAGTAACATCGCTTGGCCCCCTTGTGTCCCGGGGGGTCGTGAATTTATAATGGCCGACGTCGTCTAGACCCGATAACAGGCCCAAAAAGGAGACCCCATGAGAACCCGCATCGCTCTCGCCTTCTGCATCCTCCTGGTTCCCAGCGCGGCCATGGCCAAGGGCCTCAAAGTCGGGCACAAAGCCACTGACTTCACCCTCGAGGACTCCCGGGGCAAGACGTACACCTTGGCCTCCTTCAAAACCAATGTGCTGGTGACCTGGTACGAGGGCAAAAACTCCAAAGAGCAGAACCGCTGGATCAAAGACAAGCTCAAAAAGCTGCGCGACGCCGGCAAGCTCAAGACCGCCACCTACACCTCCGTCGGCATCGCCAACTTCCAGGAGACCGCGGTTCCGAACTTCATCATCAACATGGTGATCAAGAGCGAGATCAAAAAGACGGGGGCGATCATCCTGTGTGATCGTACAGGCAAAATGATGAGCCACTGGGGCTTCCGCAATGGTCGCTCCAACATCTACGTCTTTGACAAACAGCGCCGCCTGCGCTGGAAGACCTCGGGGCCCCTCAGCAAGAAGGTCGGCAACCGCCTCATCCGCATGATCCGCCGCCTCCAGCGCTGACCCATCCACCCCGCCGCCCCCCGCCGACGGCCTCTACTCGTTGACAACCGAGGGGATTGGGCCATATCTTAGAAAATCGTACTGACTTCAGGATTTCTCAACGATGGACGGATAGGGCGAAAACCCCATCGATGTCTGCGAATAGACTGCCCATAGCTTCAACGAAGGAGAAGAAAGATGCGTAGCAAAACCATGCTGACGTGTTTGATGGTCTGCGCCCTGGGCGCCGGCCTGACGGCCTGCAGCGACGATGATTCCGGCGGCAACAACAACACCAGCCTCTGCGGAAATGGCGCCGTCGACTTCGCGGAGGAGTGCGACGGAGCTGAGCTCGGCGGGGAGACCTGCGTCACGCTAGGCATGACCGGCGGCACCCTCGGCTGCACGGCCGCTTGCACGTTCGACCGATCCACATGCCTCGGCTGTGGGAACGGCCAGATTGAGGTGGGCGAAATCTGTGACGGGTCGGATCTGGATGGTCAGACCTGCGTGGACGTCGGCAACTTCACCGGCGGCACCCTGGCCTGCGGCACCGACTGCACCAGCTACAACACCAGCGCCTGCGACGCTTCCACCAACATCTGCCCCATCGACGAGTCTTTCAGCTTGACCCACGGGCAGGCCGTTCGCCTGAGCGTGAACACGGCCAACGAAGACGACACCGCGGAGCTCAGCTGTGAGCAGAACGGCTCGGGCAATGCCAACGACCGGGTCTACCAGATCACCGTGGACAGCGCGGGCGACCTCGTGGTGACCTACGGTGGTGAATGGCTGATCTTCGCCGTGTACCCCGAGCCGGCCAGCTTTGCCGACTGCTTCAGGCCGGTAGACGAGCTCGGTTGTCACGACTCGTACACGGCCGGGCCCTCGGGCGTCTTCACCGGCCTGACCGCCGGCAATTATTACCTGGTGGTTTCGGACTGGAACGACGCCCAGACCGAAACAGCCGACTTCTTCGTGACTTTTTATCCGGCCAACGCCGAGATCTGCGACAACGGCGTCGACGACGACGGCGACAGCAACGTGGACTGCGCCGACGCCGACTGTGCGGCGGTGGCTTTCTGCATGGAGGAGGACTGCGGCAACGGGGTAGACGACGACCTCAACGGTCTGACAGACTGCGCCGAGCTGGTCTGCATCGGCACGGCGGCCTGCATTGGCGGCGGTTGCACCGCCGACACCGATCTCGGCACCCTCTCCAGCGTCACGCCGGCCACGGCGAACTTCGACACCTCCGGGGGCACGGACAGCTACGACCTCTCCTGCGGATCGGCGGGCGCCAACGACCACGTGATCGCGTTCAACCTGGATGCCTCGGCCTTTGTGAGCGTGAACTTCTCCCAGGCCGCCGCGGGCGACAACGTCATCGGCTTCTTTTTCGAAGGCGGCGCCGGGTCCACCTGCGTGGACTACGAGCAATTCTGCTTCGAGCCCAGCGACACCACAGTTAGAGGCCTGCTCTTGACAGACCCCTTGCCTCCGGGAAACTACTACTTCATCGTCGAAGCAGCGAACGGCGGCGCGGGCTCGGCGGTCTTCTCCACCGAGCTCGTCTGTCCGCCCCAGCAGCACGATGAAGGCGGCGTCTGCGTGTGGGACACCTGCGCCGAAATCGACTGTGCGGCCCAGCACATGGGTTGCAACGACACTCCCTCGCCCTCGGTCTGCGAGACCTGCCTCGCGGGCTACGACCCGGCCTATGGCCGCTGCATCGTGGCCGGAACCCTGTACGGCGACGCCTGCCTCGTGGACGGCGACTGCCCCGGTACGGGTCTCGCGGGCATCGACGCCTTCTGCTCCGGCGGCCCCGGGCTCGGCGGCCCCTCCACCGGCGGCATGTGCTACTCGGTCAACACCCCCGAGTGCACGGCCAACGGCCAACCGTGCTCCGATGACGCCACCTCCCGCTGCGTCGTCTCGGCCAATACGGGCAACGCCTACTGCTTTCACGCCTGCGCCGTGGACACCGACTGTCGGGCGGGCTACTTCTGCCAGCCGGACATCTTCGCCTCGGGTCAGATGGCGTGCATGCCCATCGCGGACTGCTCCACCAGCGGCTGTAACGACCCCGGCTCTACATTGTACTGCGACGCGGGCGCTAGCGAGATGTGCTGGGGCGATGCTTGCAACCCGACCAACCCCTGCACCGGTCTGTCCAACTCCACCGAGGTGTGCCAAAACGTGCAGGAGTCCTTCCGCTGCGGATGCGACGCCGGCTACCTCTGGAACGGCACAGCCGCCGCTTGTCAGCTGTGTGAGGACGCCACCACGGACCTGGGCACCTTCGCCGGATCCGCCCTCCAGGCCACCGGCGATAGCTGCGCGGGAACCTCCATGTACAGCCCCCTGGCGACCACCTGCACCGGCTACAACGCCGCATCTCAGGAGCTGGTCTACAGTCTCATCGTCAATGATGGTGACACCATCAACGTCACCATGACGCCCATCAACGGGAACGGGCAGGACTCTGCGGTCTACCTGCTCAGCAGCTGCACGGATTTCGACGCAAACACCTGCCTCGCCGGCGCCGACGCCACGTTGGGCGGCGACGTCGAAACCACCAGCTACACCAACAGCACTGGCGCAGCCCAGACGGTCTATATCGTCGCGGACGCCTACAGCGGCTGCGGCGACATCCAGCTCGACATTAATTAGCGCAATCGCCACCAGACCACACCCGGGCTGTCAGCCCACACCCACCTCACCCCGTTCAATGACGCCTTTGCCCCGGCCCGGGACGGGGGTAGTCTCGCCCCCGACCGCGGAACCGATGTCTGGGAGGAACATGCGCGCGCTCGCAATTGCATTGCTGTTGCTCGTGGTTGCCCAGAACATGGAGAGCCCGTACTATGGCTTCGGCATGTCCCCTCGTCCGCTAGACTTCGGCGCCGGCGAGCGCATCGGCAAGTACGCAATCAAGGAGCGCCTCGGACGCGGCTCCATGGGCGAGGTGTACCTGGCGCACGACGCCGGCCTGGGGCGGGACATCGCGCTGAAGATCCTAGCCGAAGGCCACCGCGACAACCCCGAGCTCCGCGCCCGCTTCGAGCGCGAAGCCCGGGCCATGGCCATGATCTCGGACCCCCACGTCGTGCACGTCTACGGCATCGACGAGCACGGCGGCCTGCCCTACTTCGTCATGGAGTTCCTCGCCGGTCGGGACCTCTCGGGCCTGGTAAAAGACACCGGCCCCGTGGCTCCACAGGAGGCCGCCCAGGTCATTCTCCTGGCCATCCGGGGCCTGCGCGCTGCGGCCATCAAGGGCCTCGTGCACCGGGACATCAAGCCCGCCAACATCATCGTCACCGAGGACGGCAGCGTGAAGCTGACCGATTTTGGGCTGGCCAAGCAAATCAACGTCGATCCCGAGCTCACCGCCGCCGGGGTCGTGGTGGGCACGCCGGACTACATCGCCCCCGAGCAGGCCCGCGGCGACGACATGGACAGCCGCGCCGACATCTACTCCCTGGGCTGCACCCTCTACCACCTCATCGCGGGGCGCCCGCCCTTCCGCTCCGCTAAAAAACCCAACACCTACATGGCGATTATCAACCGGCACATGAACGATCCCCGCCCCCATCTGGCGGCGGTGGTGCCCAGCATCGACCCCGACCTGGCGGACCTCTGCCAGCGCATGATGGCCATCGAGGCCGACGACCGCCCGGACTTCGCCGAGCTGGTGCCCGCCCTCGAAGAGCTCACCGCGCGGCTCCACGGCGAGCTCCCCTCCGTGAGCCGGGCCGAGGTCACGGGCTCTCACGCCACCATCGATGAGCCCCTCGCCGTGCGACGCCGCAACGGCCACACCGACGCCAGCGCCTCCATGTTCCAATCCACCTGGATCTCTCAAGGTGTGGCGGGCGTCCCCGGCTGGGCCATCATCGTGACGATCCTCTGCGCCGCGATCTTCCTCGTTGGCCTGGGCCTCCGCCTCACCGGCCCCTAGCCGGATCTGTTCCACGTCTCAGTGGTGCATACCAGACGGATTCGGAGCTGACAGCGAAAAGCTTCGGAGGAGCACGCCGGAGGACTCGATGCCGTGGAGTCGTCGCACCGCGTAGTTCAGGGTCTCGGGAAGATAGCGGCCCCACATCTTGATGGGCAACTCCGGGACCTGCACCGTCGGCGCGTAGGCCACGGCGAGCAGGTACTCGATGATGAACCGCGCGTTCTCGGCGATCTGCCCCGAGTAGGACTGCCGCTCCCGCAGTCGCAGGATGCGCAGCTCGTGGAGGGACCGCCCCAGCTCAGACTCGATGAGCTCAGGGTAGGTGGTCAAGATCACCTCGGTACGCACAGTGCGCGCGCCGCTCTCGACGAAGCGCGCGAAGTTCTTCCGCGCATCCTCTGGATTGAGGCCGCGAGAGGCCGCGACGCTCCAGTCCATGTCCCGGGCCTCGTCCACGAGTTGCCCCACCGGCGGCAGCTCCACGTCCACCTGCAGGTTGGTGGCGTTATAGTGGCCACGGTGCACCTCACGCTCCACCAGAGTCACGTTGGGCTCCTCGGCAAGCATCTGCTCGGCCCAGGACAGATCCTCGGCGTCACCGATGATCTTGAAGCCGATAATGTCGTTGATGGTCAGGTCGCCCCGGTCCAGGGTGACCTCGCCGTTCCGGAACCCGGCCGCCACGCACCGCTCGGCGGACATGAAGTCCGACCGCATCTGCTCCTGGGTAGAGATGAGCTGCTTGAGATCCACACCCCGGGCCGCCGCGCGGTCCGAAGCGAAGCGCTGAGCCTCGCCGCGGATCAGGTCCGCCATGGCGTCTGCCATGCGGTAGGCAGCCTTCTCCGCCACCCGCGTCGGACGTTTGATCCGACTCACCGACACCAGCCGATGAGGAGGCGCAAAAAGCAGCACGGCATCCACAGGTAACCGCGGGAAGAACTCCTCCGGACTCTCGCGAAAGGCCGACACCAGGAAGTTGATGCGCGGGTTTGACTCGGGCACGCTCTCGATGAGCCGTTGTCGCAGGTCCTGCTTCTGGTGCACACGTTCCACCGAGAGGCCCACGCCGTAGAGCCGCTGGAAAAAGCGCAGCATGTAGTCCTGCACCGTGGGGCAGGAGACCATGGACTCGTAGAGAAAGATCTCAGAAAGCCGCCGCCCGTCTTCGGGTTGCAGGTCATCGTTCAACCAGCGAAGGGTGATGTCGAACAACTCACCCCGATGCATCAGGCTCGTCAGGTACACCGCAAAGCTCCGCCGCGGTTTATTAAGGCCCGGTCATTCCAGTGTCGACCGGACCCAACAGATCAATCCCCCGGGGCGGTTTTGTCAAGGACTTCGAAGACGTCGCGCCGCGCCGACCTACTTGCCGACCCAGGTTCGATACCGACCGGTATCCAGATGTACGAAATTGGAGAGCGGGTACCGACCAATGCCGCCCAGCTTGTGTTTTTTGAGATAGGCCACCAGGCGGTGCACCGGGACGCCCACGAGACGGAAGTCCACGGCCTTGCCCAGGCGATGGTTGCTTTGCCGGGCCACCCCGCGGCCCTTCTTTCGCAGCATCTCGTTGAACTTGGCGTGCCGGAAGGCCGACACGACGTGCACCTCCCCTGCGCCGAAATGCAGCGCCGCGGTCACCACCCAACGCAGGAGCTTCGGAGCCATGGCGGTGCGGTGCCCCGTCCATCGGCAGCGCAAGAAGCGGTTCGTGAGACGCAGCGGGGGCAGCCGCCCCCCCACCACCGGCAGTCGCTCCCCGGTGTGCAGGTTCACGAGGTTGATCACCGGCGCGGCGCGCCGACCCACCCGGGGCACGATCCCCCGGCGCACCCGCGAAGGGTTCGCTATTTTCCACGCGACTGAGCCCCGCTTCGAAGAGTGCCCAGGCGCGCGTCCGGGCGCGGCCAGGGCCCCGCCTCCAACCACCAGCGCAGCCACCACGACCACCTGGATAATGCAACGCTTTTGACTCACGCAAGCTAAGATAGCGCGCCAGCGAGCTCCACGCAAAAACCCTTGCGCGGGCCCGACGCCCCCCGTACCGTGGGACCTATGGAGAAGCCACACAACCTGGCGGGTCGTCGCATCCTGTTGGCCATCACCGGCGGCATCGCCGCGTACAAGTCGGCCGAGCTTTGCCGCGGCTTCATCGGTGTCGGTGCAGACGTGCACGTGATCATGACCGCCGCTGCCGAGCGGTTCGTGGGCCGTGTCACCTTCGAGGCCCTCTCGGGCAACCCGGTGGGGACCGACCTGTTCCAAGCCGCCGAGCCGGGCGTCATCGAGCACATTCGTCTGGCCGAGCTCGCCGAGCTCATCGTAGTGGCTCCAGCCACCGCCGGATTCCTGGCGCGGTTGGCCCACGGGCTGGCCGATGACCTGCTCGGAGCGGTACTGCTGGCGAGCCAGGCCCCGGTGCTGGTTGCCCCGGGCATGAATGTGAACATGTGGCAGCACCCCGCCACCCAGGACAATCTGGGGCTGCTCAGGAAACGCGGCGTGCGCTTCGTGGGCCCCGACGAAGGGGATCTCGCCTGCCGCACCTACGGCACGGGCCGCATGGCCGAGCCACCCGCCATCCTGGAGGCGGCCAGCGGCATGTTCCTGCCCTCAGACCTGGCGGGCCGGCGCGTATTGGTCACCGCCGGCGCCACCCGGGAGCCCCTGGACCCGGTCCGGTTTCTCTCCAATCGCTCCACAGGGAAAATGGGCTTCGCCCTGGCGAGGGCCGCCGCCGGAAGGGGAGCCCAGGTGACCCTGGTCTGCGGGCCGCACCACCTGCGACCGCCGGGGGGCGTCACCTGCGTGGACGTGGAGACCGCCGCACAGATGGCCGAAGCGGTGCTGTCGCGGGCCAACGACATGGACCTCATCATCAAGGCCGCCGCCGTGGCCGACTGGCAGCCCGAGCAGGTGGCTGCCCAAAAGCTGAAAAAGACGCGCAAAAAGGCGGGCGGGGGCCAGGACGCCTCAGACCGCCGGACGTTAGCGCTGCGCCGCACGGTCGACATCCTGGCCGAGCTCGGGAAACGCCGTCAGGGCCACCGGCCGGTGCTCGTGGGCTTCGCCGCCGAGACCGGCGACCCCGTGGGCGAGGCCCAGCGCAAGCTGCGGGAGAAGGGATGCGACCTGGTGGTGGCCAATGACGTGAGCGCGCCGGACTCCGGCTTCGCCGTGGACACCAACCGGGTCGTGCTGGTGCGGATCGATGCCCCGCCGGAGCATCTCAGGCTGGCCTCCAAGGACGAGGTCGCCCACCAGGTCCTCGACGCCGCGCTCTCGTTCCTGGGGGAGTAAGCCCATCGCCGCTGAGTCAGCCCGACTCCACATCACCTCCCATCCCACCGGGAGGCCCCGAAAACACAGGTCAATTTTCCCTGAAAAACCCACCGTGGAGAAAACCTATCTCATTGCTCGCAGGTCCGCGGAACGAAAGACTTAGCTGAGGCTAACCCCTAGAACCTAAGCTATTGACGCGGGCCCGGTCAGTGACTATCTTCCACCTTCCGTGAAACAACGCCCCCGGGCGCCCCTCGCTCAACGAACCCCAGGAGGACTGGTGTTATGACAAAAATTGCCATTAATGGTTTCGGACGAATCGGCCGCTGTGTCACGCGGCTTTTGGCCCAGCATCCCGAGCTTGAGCTGGTGGCCGTCAACGACCTGATGAACCCCAAAGACTTGGCGCACATGCTGCGCTACGACTCGGTCCATGGCCGATTCCCCGACGCCCGCGAAGAGGGCGGAAACCTGATCGTCGGCGACAAGACCATCCAGATCACCGCCGAGCGCGATCCCGCCAAGCTGCCCTGGAAAAAGCTCGGGGTGGAGATCGTGCTCGAGTGCACGGGTCTGTTCCGTGACCGCGCCAAGGCCGCCCTGCACCTCGAAGCGGGCGCAAAAAAGGTGCTCATCTCTGCGCCGGCCGGCGGCCCGGACGGCACCTTTGTCATGGGCGTCAATCACGAGACGTACGATGCGACCGCCCATCACGTGATCTCCAACGCGTCTTGCACCACCAACTGTCTGGCCCCCATCGCCAAGGTGCTCCACGACGAGTTCGAGATCAAGTCGGCGGTGATGACCACCATCCACAGCTACACCAACGACCAGAACATCCTGGACGCCCCGCACAAAGACCTCCGCCGCGCCCGGGCCGGCGCCGTTTCCATGATCCCGACCAGCACGGGTGCGGCCCGCGCCATCTCCCTGGTGATCCCAGACCTCGCCGGCAAAATCGACGGGATGGCCATTCGCGTGCCCACGCCCAACGTCTCCCTGGTGGACCTCGTGGCCTACGTAAACAAGGCCCCCGCCAACGCAGAGGCGGTGAACACCAAGCTGCGCGCCGCGGCCGCGGGCCCGCTGGCGGGCTTCCTGGCGGTGACCGATGAGCCGCTGGTGTCCATTGACTTCAACGGCGTCACGGCCTCTTCCACGGCGGATCTGCCGAGCACCATGGTCAAAGACAATCTGGTCAAGGTGCTGTCCTGGTACGACAACGAGATGGGTTATTCGGCGCGCATGTTGGACCTGGCGGGCTACGTCGCGAGCAAGCTCTAAAGCTGATTCATGGCACTCATCGATGAAATAAGCTCCCTGGATGACGTCGACCTCGCGGGCAAGCGGGTCTTTATGCGGGTGGACTTCAACGTGCCCCTGACCCCTGACGGTGAGGTGGCCGACGACACCCGGATCCGCATGGCCCTGCCCTCCATCCAGCACTGTCTGGAACAGGGCGCCCGCCTGATCCTGGCGTCCCACCTGGGACGCCCCAAGGGGGAGCCGGATCCGAAGCTCAGCCTCTTTCCCGTGGCGGCGCGTCTGGCCGAGCTCCTCGGCAAGGACGTCACCCTGGTGGACGAGGTGGTGGGCGACGGTGCGAAAAACCGCGTCGGGGCCCTGCGAGAGGGCGAGGTGCTTCTGCTGGAGAACCTGCGCTTCCATCCCGGCGAAAAGAAAAACGACCCCCAGCTGAGCCGAGAGTTGGCGGCCCTGTGCGACGTCTACGTCAATGACGCCTTCGGCACGGCGCACCGGGCCCACGCTTCCACGGCGGGCATGGTCGAGTACGTGTCCGAGAAGGCCGCGGGCCGGTTGATGCTGCGAGAGCTGCAGGTCTTCGCCGAGCTGCTGGAGTCTCCCGGGCGCCCCTTCGTGGCGCTGCTCGGGGGCGCCAAGGTGTCAGACAAGATCCAGGTCCTGCGCAGTCTGCTCGACCGTGTGGACGCCTTGTGCATCGGCGGCGCCATGGCCAACACCTTCCTGCTCGCCCAGGACCACAGCGTGGGCGAGTCCCTGGTGGAGCGCGACAAGGTGGACCTCGCCCGGGACATCATGCATGGAGCTGCGGCGCGCAAGGTGGCGCTGCACCTGCCCACGGACGTGGTGGTGGCCGACAGTCTGCAGGCCGAGAGCGGCCGGGTGGTGGCCCTCGCCAAGGTGGGCGCCAAGGATGTGATTCTGGACGTGGGACCCCAGACCCGCCAAGCCTTCGCAGACGTGGTGCTGGGCGCCAAGACCGTCTTTTGGAACGGACCCATGGGCCTGTTCGAGCGGGCCGCCTTTGCCGAGGGCACCTTCGCCTTGGCCAGGGCGGTCGCCCAAAGTGAGGCCGTATCCGTGGTGGGCGGCGGGGACTCGGTGTCCGCCGTCAACCAGGCCGGCGTGGCCGATAAAATCCACCACATCTCCACCGGCGGTGGTGCCTCCCTGGAATTGGTGCAGGGCAAGGTCCTCCCCGGTGTGGCGGCCCTGGGCAAATCACGGCCATCGAAGCCAACGCCAGGGATCTAAGGAGCAATGGAATGAGTCGTACCCCCTTCGTTTGCGGCAACTGGAAGCTGAACATGACCATCGCCGACGCCGTGGCCCTGGCCAAGGGCGTGGCGGCGGGTGCGGCCGAAGCTCCGGGCGTGGACGTAGGCGTGGCTCCCGTGGCGACAGCCCTGGTCCCCGTGGCCGAGGCGCTGGCATCCAGCTCCGTGCTGCTGGGCGGCCAGAATTGCTATCACGAGACGTCTGGTGCCTACACCGGAGAGATCTCGCCGGCGTTTTTCAAGGACGTGGGCTGCAAATTTGTCATCGTGGGCCACTCCGAGCGGCGGCAGCTCTTTGGAGAGACCGACGAGGGTGTCAACGCCAAGACCAAGGCGGTGCTGGCCGCGGGATTGCTTCCCATCGTCTGCGTGGGCGAGACCATCGAGGAACGCCAGGCGGACCGGACCATGGACGTGGTGGGTGCACAGACCCGAGGCGCACTGGCGGGCCTGTCCGCGGGGCAAATTGGCTCGCTGGTCATGGCCTATGAGCCCGTTTGGGCCATCGGCACCGGGCTCACCGCCACCACCAAGCAGGCCCAACAGGTACACGCCGACATCCGCGGGCTGCTGCGGGACCTGGCCGGTGACGAAGCCGACAAGGTCCGCATCCAGTACGGCGGAAGCGTGAAACCCGGCAACGCGGCAGCCCTGCTGGGCCAGCCGGACATCGATGGCGCCCTCGTGGGCGGCGCCGCGCTGAAAACCGAAGATTTCGTGGCCATCATCAAGGCCGCAGTGTAAAAGACGTCAGCTAGCTCAGCTATTATTCGTGACGGCGGAATTCCCGCCGCCCGGGTCGGTTTGGAGGCCCCATGTGGATCTTCGGG
>Ga0180009_10005339_pt1 | contig 13811 bp, 12 predicted proteins | sample OS_PC_MetaG_FD_123537 | JGI IMG/M metagenome (GOLD analysis project Ga0180009, IMG submission 123537) | Groundwater microbial communities from the Aspo Hard Rock Laboratory (HRL) deep subsurface site, Sweden - OS_PC_MetaG | ecosystem: Environmental > Aquatic > Deep subsurface > Groundwater... | reverse complement strand
TCATAAAGTCGTAGTGTGTCTGCCCCATCTACCGAGATCACATCATCGGGGTTTACCACGTTGCCCCGCGACTTACTCATCTTCTGGTGATCTTCGCCCAGGATCATGCCTTGGTTTTTCAGCTTCTGAAAAGGCTCATCGTGATCCTTAGCTGAATCCATTTTGATATACCCTAAGTCTTTCAAGACTTTATAAAAAAACCGGGCGTAAATTAAATGCATACAAGCATGCTCCGCTCCGCCGACATAGAGATCAACGGGCATCCAACGCGCCATTTTATCCGGGTCAGCAAATACTTTATCATTTTGCGAATCACAATAACGCAAGAAATACCAGGATGAACAAACAAAAGTGTCCATTGTATCTACCTCACGCGTCACACCTTCAGCCGCTCCACATTTTGGACACTCAACTTCATGAAAAGTCTGGGAGTCCTTGAGTGGTGACTCACCCGTTGGTTTGAAGTCAACGTCGGTGGGTAGCTTAACCGGAAGTTGATCTTCCGGCACGGGCACTTCTCCACATTTATTACAGTAAATGATCGGAATCGGTGCCCCCCAGTAGCGTTGGCGAGAGATGAGCCAGTCTTTTAATCGATAGTTTGTAGTCTTCTCGCCCCAGTCCTTTTCCACCATATGATCCATGATCTTTTCTTTAGCCGCCATTATTTCTAGACCATCAAGAAAGTCACTATTGATCATTTTTCCTGCTTCTTCTTGAACTTGTTCCGACTTGGTAATTTCTGACTTATCGCCATCAGGAGCAACTACCACTCGAACTATCTCTAAGTCCATAGCCTGGGCAAATTCAAAGTCACGTAAATCATGTCCTGGCACACCAACCACTACACCAGTACCAACACTGGCTAAGACAAAATCACCCACGTAGATTGGCATTTTCTTGCCCGTCAGATGATTGATTGCAGACCAGCCAGTATGAACGCCGGATTTCTGACGACCTTCCGCCATTCGTTCAAGTTCAGTTTTCTTATTTGTTTCCCGAACGTAAACAGCAACCCTTTCCTGTTCGGGAAATTTATCTAAGTTTTCTTTTACAAAATCACTGTCGGGAGCGGCCACCACAAAAGTAGCGCCAAAGTTGGTGTCGGGTCGAGTTGTATAAACTGTCAGTTCTTCAGATTGCCCATCGATGGGATAAGTAATATTTATACCCTCCGACCACCCAATCCAATTGCGCTGCATCAGCTTAATCGACTCTGGCCAATCAATATTATCCAGATCATCTAATAGACGCTCGGCATAATCAGTAACTTTAAAAAACCACTGTTTTAAATCTCGCTGCTCCACTTCATTTTTACACCGCTCACATTTGCCATCAATTACTTGCTCGTTGGCCAGCACAGTTTTGCACGACTCACACCAATTAGCGGCGGCTTTCTTTTTGTAAGCTAAGCCTTTTTTGTATAATTGCAAAAATATCCACTGCGTCCAGCGATAATATTCCGGGCTAGAGGTATTAACTTCCCGCTCCCAGTCATAGCTAAAACCAAGCGATTTAATTTGCTGGCGGAAAGTCTTGATGCTTTGAGCCGTCGTCTCCATTGGATGTATACCAGACTTGATCGCAAAATTTTCCGCTGGCAGGCCAAAAGCGTCCCAGCCCATGGGATGAAGAACTTCTTTACCCTGCATCCGCTGATAACGCGAAATAATATCGGTAGCGGTATATCCTTCCGGATGGCCGACGTGCAAACCATGCGAGGAAGGATAGGGAAACATATCGAGACAATAAAACTTCTCCTTCTGCGAGTTATCATCGGCGCGGAAGGCTTTATCTTTTTCCCATCTCTCTTGCCACTTGGGTTCTATTTTTTGCGGATTGTATTTTGCCATATAAAAATAAAACTAATCCAGTTACTTTTGGTTGAGTAGCTATTTTTTAATTAGGTGATTTTTCTACGGGTGCCTTTTTCTTACCCCAAGGCATATCCTCTTTCCTGGGTGGCGGTGGCGGTGGCGTCTCCTCCTCTCGCCTAGCTGGGGTTTCTTCTATTTGTAGTCCCGGTCGTTTCCCCCTATCATCATATTCCGGCTTTTTCTGTCCACCGCCCTGATCACCTTGACGGTAGTCAACAACTTTACCCATTTCGCCATCACCTCCCTCATCACCGGTAATGTTTATTTCGACTACTCCTCTTTCACTCATATAATTATTATAAATTAAATAAATTGATAGCATTATTGGTTGTTGCCTCCTCAATCTTATCCATTCCAACTTCTTTGGTTGACGCCACCTGTTCCGCCACCTGTCGCACATAGGCTGGCTCATTACGTTTACCTCGATTAGGTTCTGGTGCCAAATAGGGACAATCAGTTTCGACCATAATTCTTTCCAGTGGCGTTTCTGCGACTATTGGTAGGGTGTCAGTCGCATTCTTGAAAGTTATTATCCCCGTAAAGGACAGATAATATCCTAAATCAACTAGCTGTCGCGCAATTTCTTTATTTCCTAAGAAACAATGCACCACGCCACGAGCTTTACCCTTTACTGCGCCATCAGACTTCAATATTTCTATCATCTCTTCATAGGCATCACGACAGTGCAAAATGACCGGCAACTCCAACTCCTTGGCCAAATTCAATTGCTCCCTAAAACCGTTAACTTGCGCCTTTTTAACTTTTTCATCCTCTACCTGATAGTATTCCAAGCCAATCTCACCTACTGCCACCACTTTTTCTTGCTTACCTAGCGCATATAATTTTTCCAGAGCACTGGAGTCACCAAGCTCCTTGATATCATCCGGATGAATACCAATACTAGCATAAACATTATCATATTTCTGGGCTAAATCAACTGCTGCCTGACTACGTTCGAGGCTGCAACCAATAGTAATGATTTTTTCTACGCCATTGTCAAAAGCGCGTTGAATCACTTCCGCGCGGTCTTTGTCATACTCTTTGAAATCTAAATGGGCGTGGGTGTCTATTAGCATAAGAAATATTTGTAGTTACACTGATATACCTCGAAAGAACGTCAGATTTTTCCCAGCGTGAAAAATCTGACTCAGCTTCCGGCCTCGCTCCTCCCGATAAGAATCGGAAGACCGTGCCCGCTCGACCTCCAGATGTCTTTCGAGTGCATATCAGTGTAACTACATAACTTTTTAAATTCTCGGAAACAATATCACTCCCTCACCCATCTTTGCAGCATCAAATTCTCGCCATTTCTTACGGCCATCATGGTCTAAATCTTTATCACTAGTTGCTCCTAACTGCTCCAGCATTTTGTCAGAAGTCTCGGGCAAGAAGGGCTGAACTAGCCAAGCGATATGCCTCAACATCTCTAACAATTCCAGCATTATAACATTGAATTTTCCGGGATCAGTCTTTTTTAGTTTCCAAGGTTTATTGGTATCGATATATTTATTACCAAAATCAGTCAGTGTTCGTACGGCTTCTAAGCCTTGATCAATTTGCAAATCTTTCATCGCCTTTTCGAAACTGGGCCAAATTTCATTAACCTTTTTCTCGATTCTCCCGTCGGATTCCCCCTTACCATCACCGACATCCTGCCCCAACTTCATCACCCGACTAAACATATTACCTAAATTGTTAGCCAGTTGATCATTATACTGCTCAGCAAATTTCTCGGCCTTGATATCCCCGTCTTGCCCAAAGGGGAATTGCGATAATATCAAGTAGCGGGTAGCATCAGCGCCATATTCATCTACTAGATCATTAGGATCAATTACGTTACCGATCGTCTTGCTCATCTTCTGTCCATCAATCGTAAAAAAGCCATGAGCGAAAATTTGTTTTGGCACGGGCAAATCAGCCGCGAGTAACATCGCCGGCCAGAAGATAGCGTGAAACTTAATAATATCCTTGGCCATCAAGTGTACATCAGCTGGCCAATAGCGCTTAAATTTTTTCTGGTCATCCTTGTAGCCGATTGCCGTAATATAATTCTGCAACGCTTCCACCCAAACGTAAGTTTTTTGACTTTTATCAAACGGTAGCTCGATTCCCCATTTAACTGATTCTCGCGAAACAGAAAAATCTTGCAAGTCTTGCTTGAATAATCCCAGTACCTCGCGTTTAATATTTTCTGGACCAACTTTAATCTCATCTTTTTCTATCTGCCTCTTAACCTCGTTCAAATAATCACCTAGTTTAAAAAAGTAATTTTTCTCGGATAATTTTTCCGGCGCTTTTTTATGATCAGGACACTCACCGTCTACTAATTCTTTATCCGTCAGGAACTTTTCACAGCCGGTACAATACAACCCCTCGTAAGTCCCTTCATAGATTGCTCCCTTGTCCCTTAAAACTGTTAAAAAATCCTGCACTGCCTCCTTGTGCCTCGGCTCAGTGGTACGAATATAGTCATCATAACCAATATTAAGCCGATCCCAAGTCAGCTGATATTTAGCAGACATCTCGTCACAAAAAGCTTGTGGCTCCTGACCCGCCTCTTCTGCTGACCGCGCCACTTTATCCCCATGCTCGTCATTACCAGTCAGAAAGTGAACATCATCACCTCGCAGACGATGATAGCGCGCTAAAACATCGGCCGCTACCGTCGTATAAGCATGGCCGATGTGCGGCTTATCGTTAACGTAGTAGATGGGGGTGGTGATGTAGAATTTATTTTCCTTCATTAGCTTGATCTAACAACTTTTTATAAGCGAAGCCTTTTTTTAACATTCTAGCTGCTGCCAACCAGATAAAATCATAATCTTCTAGCTCATCCCCTGTTACCCATTTAAACTGACTATGTTCGTGACTAAGCTCTATTTTATCTTCATCATTTTTTATTAAGCTGGCAATCCCACAAATTGGAACATTCATTCCCATATCTCGAGATTTGGGAACACGCCAAATATCATAATCAACCACACCTAAATTCTCAAAATTCGCCAATCCCAGCTCCTCCTTAATTTCTCGACGGAAAGCTGACTCGCCCACTTCACCAACATCTAACCGACCACCCGGTAATCCCCAGCGATTTGGCATATCAGAAAACTCCAAAATGAGGCACTTCTCGTCTCTAATCAAAACTGCCACCTGACTAATAACAAATTTTTCAAACTCTTTGGGCATATTCTAGGATCCAATTACTACTACAAATTCACCTTTGACTTTGTCAGCTTCGAGCTGCTTCATTACTTGTTGAACATTTCCTCGATAGATACTCTCAAACATCTTGGTCAGCTCGCGACAGACAACTACCGTGCGCTGAGAATCAAGTACATCCGCTAACTGCTCCAACGCTTTCTCTATTCTGTGTACCGATTCATAGAAAACCACTGTCAGATCACTGTCAGCCACTTGGGTGAAAAACTTTTCTCGTCCTTTTTTGGTGGGTGCAAATCCTAAAAATGTAAATTTGTCTGCCGATAAACCTGATACACTCAGCGCCGCCGTCACCGCTGAGGGGCCCGGAACTACTTTTACCTGACCGCCACTTTCATAAACTGCGGCTACCAGTTTATTCCCCGGATCAGAAATCCCTGGCGTCCCGGCGTCCGACACCAAAGCCACCGACTGACCAGACTCTAGTAAACCAACCAGATAATCGATTTTAGTTGCTTTGCTATGCTGATGATAGCTAATAGTCTTGGTAGAAATATCATACCTATCTAGCAACCTCTTGGTTATTCGCGTATCTTCGCAAGCGATTATATCCACCGTCCGCAAAGTCTCGAGCGCTCGCTGGCAAATATCTGCCAAGTTACCAATTGGGGTCGCTACTACATACAACGTGCCGGATTTGTCAATCGCCATATTTAGAATTTAGAACATCTAATTTAGAGTTTGGATATTCTATGCTTAAAATTTTAACTACCAGACTCCCGATCCCCCTACAACCTACTCACCATCCTCACAAACTTCTTCCCGCAAACTTTCTCGTAATTTCCGATCCTTATTGCTCAAGCCTGACAAATCACTCGCTTCCGCTTTACAAATCTCATCTTTGAGTTTGACTTTGTCCTTTTCGTCTTTAAGCTCAAAAATATCGGACAAGAAAACTTGGATTGCGGTGGCGATTGGTACTGCCAGAATTCCACCAAGAATACCAGCTACCTTCACGCCCACTAGAATAACAATAATCGTGATCAAAGGATTTAGGCCTACTACTCGTTGCATCACCTTGGGCACTAAAATATGATTTTCTAGCTGCTGGACAACGATGTACAAAATCAAGACAAACAGAGCTAAAATAGGTCGCTGGGTAAAAGCTAAGAAAATTGCCGGCACGGCAGAAATGATTGGACCTAAATAAGGAACAATCTCTAGTAATCCACCCAAAATAGCTAATATCAAAGCGTATTTAACACCGAGTAAGCTCAGTCCAATGTAGAGCATGATGCCAACCACTAGACCTAACATAATTTGCCCGCGCAACCAATAGCCAATTTGCTTTTGGACTCGGCCAACTAAGCTGTCAACGTAGGGACGATGCTTCATCGGAATGAGAGAACGGACAAATTTTTTCAGGCTATCTTCTTGGACAGTAAAGTAGAAGGACAAGACAAAGACGATCACAATTGAGAAAACTACCCCCAAAATGCCAGAGATTGTGCCAAAAACACTAAAAGACTCGCCGCTGACATTACTGCCCATCGAGCTCAATGAAGCAAACATATTATCAAAGGCTTCCTGGCCAATAACATCCCGGGCAACGCTTACTTTATCTACTACTGTCTGCACGTATTCCGGCAAAACGCTAGCTAATTGTTGCGCTTGCTCAATGATAGGTGGAATTAACAAACTAACAATAACAACTGCGGCTCCGATAATAAGCGCAAAGATCAAAATCACACTCAGCCAACGCGGCACTCTCTTTTTTTGTAACCAATCAATCCAGGAATCTATCGCCGAAGCGATCACAATCGCCACTACTATCATTAGCAATAGATCGCGGATCAGATAGAGAAACAGCAAACCCACTACAATCGCAATGGCTTTTAGGAAAGTAACAAGTGAAACATCAAAAGTGACTTTTTTGTTTTCTGTTGGCATAGAGGTAAATAATCAATTATAAATTTATTTGTTTACTTGTCGTTCTAATATGCTTCCGAAAACCGTCTGGAGGCCGAGCGGGCACGGTTCCCCGATTCTGATCGGGGAGAGCGAGGCCGGAAGTCGAGTCATATTTTCCACGCTGGGGAAAATATGACGTGTTTTCGAAGTATATTAGAATGACAAGTCTAAATTTTTAACAATTTTTTAAACTTATCTTCTTCCTTATATGGTCCGATTACTGCTAAATTTAATTTGCTGCTGGTAATAACTTGCTTGGCTACTCGCTGAATATCAGTGGCCGTTACCTTCTCTATCTTAGCAAATTTTTCGGCGATTGTTTGGGTTTTTCTCATCAGAACCTCCTGCATGGTCAGCCAACTGGCATAATTGTCGGAAGTTTCCAGACCCATCAAGGTCTTACCTTTGATATACTCCTTAGCCTTTTTTAGTTCTTTTTGGCTAATTCCCTTGTCCCGCACCTTAGCAAACTCAGCTAGAATTACTTGAAGCGCTTTGGCGATTTTACTTTTATCAAGTCCGGCGTGCACTCCCAGATAGCCCGAGTCAGTGTAGGTCTGATTATCACAACCAATATAATAAGCCAGGCCTAACTTTTCTCGCACGGACATAAAGAGACGTGAACTCATACCACCTCCTAGAATAACTGATAAAAGTCCGAGCGGATATTTCCGGCTGTCAAATATATCATATGCTCTAAATCCTAGCACAACGTGCGCCTGATCAGTGTCTTTCTGATGGAGCGAGCAGGCCGGCTGACGTTGGCTTTCTTTCACCCTCTGACGACGACCCATTGTTTTCTTCGGTATATCCTTAAAATATTGCCCCACTAAATCTAAGGCTCGATCTTCATTAATATTTCCAGCTACACAAACGACCGTATTAGAAACAGTATAATGTTGCTGATAATAATCAATAAAATCCTGACGCTTCATACCCTTGATTGTCTTCTCACTGCCAATTATTGACCGACCAGCTGGTTGATCACCATACATACATTCCTCAAAAACATCGCCCACATATGACATCGGCGTATCCTGATACATCCGCATTTCCTCTAAGATTACTCCTTTTCCCCGTCCGATGTCAGTGGCGGCAAACTTCGAATGCAGTAAAATATCGGAAATCATATCAAAAGCTCGCTTGGTGTGTTGGGAGGCCACCTTAGCATAAAAGCCAGTATACTCCTTAGAGGTAAAAGCGTTGTACTCCCCGCCAATTTCTTCCAGATATTCGGTAATGATTTTGGGGTTGGGTCGTTTCTTGGTGCCCTTGAAAAACATGTGCTCGAGAAAATGAGAAACGCCAGCATTGTGTGTATTTTCATATTTTGAACCAACCCCAAAAACAATCAGCAGGGTGACTGTCTTGGTATTTTTCATCGGCGCGGTAATCACGCGCAGGCCAGTTGAAAGTTTATGTTTAGTAAACATTAGTAAAATTACAAACCACAAGCACCAAATTCCAAACAATATACAATAAACAAATTACAATATTTTATGACGTTTTATTTATGATTGATGACAAGATATTTCTTATCTCTTTCGATTCTCGAAGTAGAGGTTCGACCCTCTGGGTAAAAGTAAAGTTCGCATCAATAATTAACTTTAACCAATAAGATGTTTCTTTTGCTTCCTTTCTAGCAATTCTCATTCTATGTCTAAAATCCTTTTTACTCAAAGCTTCATTAGCTTCAATATAGTTGGCGCCTACGGAAGTTCCTGATCTCAATAATTGCTTTATATAAACGATATTGACTTCGTCCTTAGGCAAGGATCTACACAAACAAGAGATCCTCTTACTAAATTCTAAAGTGCGGTCTTCCAAGTTAAATAACTTGCCCTCCATTTTGTATATTGTGATTTGTTAATTGTTTGGAATTTGGGATTTACTTGTATCTACCAACTAAATATCCATCCAGCTCTTCAATCTTCACCCGCTCCTGCTCCATGCTATCGCGATCACGCACGGTGACCGCTTTGTCTTCGAGTGAATCAAAATCAACCGTCACACAATAGGGCGTCCCAATCTCATCCTGGCGCCGGTAACGTTTACCGATGCTCTGGGTCTCATCATATTCGCAAATTAGGCTAGTTTTCAAATCGTCGAATATACCCCGCGCAACTGATGACAACTCTTCCTTTTTCGACAACGGCAAAATTGCCACTTGAATCGGCGCAATTGCTTTGGGGAATTTCATTACCACTCGCGTCTCCCCTTTCACTTCTTCTTCATGATAAGCGGCCACCAGCGCTACCAACAAGCTCCGCTCCACGCCAAATGTCGGCTCCAAGACATGCGGCACGTAACGCTTATTATTCTCCTGATCAAAATATTCTAACTTCTCGCCCGAGGCCTTGCTGTGAGCCGTGAGGTCAAAGTCCCCCCGGTGCGCTAAGCCAAACAGTTCTTTGAAGCCAAAAGGAAATTTGTATTCAATGTCGACTGTCTTTTGCGAATAATGTGAGCGTTTGTCATCAGGATGTTCATAGTGGCGCAAATCTTTCTTATCCGCTCCTAGCGCCAAGACAAATTCCTCTTGCTTAGTCAGCCACTCGTCAAATAAAGGCTCCCACTTAGTATCTGGACTAATAAAATATTCGATCTCCATTTGCTCAAATTCACGCAAGCGAAAAATAAAGTTACCAGCCACAATCTCATTGCGGAAAGCTTTACCAATCTGGGCAATACCAAAAGGAATCTTGACCCGCATCGAATCCAGCACATTCTTATACTCGACAAAGATCGCCCCGGCTGTCTCTGGTCGCAGATATACTTCGGCGATTTCCTCATCACTGACATTATTCATCTCGGTCTTGAACATCATGTTAAATTCCCGCGCCTGTGTCCAATCTATTTTGCCACAATTAGGACATTTGATTTTGGTCAGGGCAGTACTCATTTCATCCAACTTACCTTCGAGATCCTGGCCAGTTGCTTCTTCTACTAAATGATCAGCCCGGAAACGCTTCTGGCAAGCCTTGCAGTCCACTAAGGCATCATTGAAACCGGTAGTGTGACCAGACGCTTCCCACAGCTTAGGATGTAGTAAAATTGGTCCATCCAGACCCACAATATCCTCCCGATGATGAACAAAAGTTCGCCACCAGAGTTGCTTGATATTATTACGCAGTTCGGTGCCATAGGGACCGTAACTATAGGAATTGGCAAAGCCGCCATAGATTTCACAAGCCGGATAGACAAACCCTCGGCGCTTAGCCAAAGAAACGATTTTTTCCATTAAATCGGTCATAGTTAAAAATATATTAATTTCCTTAAATATAGCAGAAAAATGGGGGAGAAGCTAGAAGAAAAAAGATTAAATAGTGAAAAAATTGACAAGATCTAACTTTAATGCTACAAGTAGCTGTTGGCAAAAAGAGAAGTACCTAAAAAGCAGTACGACCCCGGACAGGAGAAGCGAAATGAAAAAAGTCATTGCTTCATTGGTACTGGCATTCGTTGTGGTTGGATGCGAATCCTCCTCCCCCGACTGGGAAGAAGAGGAGCTGAGCAAGCTCCGGGCTGAGGTAGCACAGCTGAAAAGCGACCTCGAGTTGGAGTACGGCGACCTGGCTTGCATGTCCTCCTGTAAAAGCAGTGGGCGCTGCAGCTTCAAGGACGGCAAGTGCATCGTCGGGAGCGACTTCAATTGCTTTGACTCCAGAGTCTGCAAGGAACATGGCGCGTGCTCTGCCAAAAACGGCCGGTGCGTTCCAAGTTCTCATGTCGACTGTGGCCGTTCGGAGGACTGCCAGAAACTGGGCAAATGTACCCTGTCGCCAGACGGAAAGAAGTGCATCGCCCAAGGTGAAGATTGCGAGCAGTCCGAGGCCTGCCAGAAGCTTGGTCTCTGCACTACCAAGGACGGCAACTGCCAAGCCATCTTCAAGGGAGACTGCGAACGCTCTGAGATCTGCAAGATCGACGGGCTTTGCTCACCTGACAACTTGGGCGAATGCAGCGCCCTGGCTGACACCGACTGCCAGCGCTCCCTCGGCTGCCATAAGTACGGGCGCTGCCAGGCCAAAGACGGCCGGTGCGTGGTCAACCCAAGTGGTTGTCAGCGGTCACTATTCTGCCAGCAGTTCAATCGGTGTACTCTCAAAGACGGCAAGTGTCAACTTGCCTCCGACGCCGACTGCCAGCGTACCCAACAGTGTCAGGAGCTCGGCCTGTGTAGCTACGACGAGAGGACGGATAGCTGCCTGGCCAAAAAGCTGATTGACTGCCGCCTGCTGAAGATCTGCCAGGAGCTCGGCTATTGTTCCCCCGCCAAGGGCAAGTGCCTCCCCGCCAGCGACACCGACTGCCGGCGCAGCGAGATGTGCAAGTTCGCTGGCCTGTGTACGTACGATGCTGCCCAGAAAGGGTGCCGGGCGACCAACGCCAAGATCTGCCGCCAGGCTCCCAGTTGCCGCTACAACGGTAACTGCTCGCTGGTGGACAAAGAGGGAGGGGTGTGTTTGCCCACCTCTGACCGAGAATGCCAGCGGTCAGTCAATTGCCGGCGCTTCGGCCGCTGCCACTACTCCCAGGAGTTGGAAAATCACGACTGGGGTGACTCTGGCCTCAATGTTAAGCACGGAGGCTGTGCTGCGGCCAGCGACACCGACTGCCGGCAGGCGCAAATCTGCCGCACCAAGGGCAAGTGCCTAGCGCACGATGGCCACTGCGAGAAACAGAGGCCTGATAAATAGCCCTCTCCCTGCACCCTATGAACAACCTACCCCAGACTGGTTCTACCGGTTCTGGGGCTTTTTTTGGTCTAATAGCTCTCCTCCCCTTCTTAAGGGGAGGTTCTCCGCTATCTATAGCGGAGGAGATGGCTTATTTGACAAATCCGACAAAGTATTGACTTTTTTAGGATAATATGATAGCGTGGGATGAAAATTTATCTACGGTATTATGGGTGGATTGTAGAGAATACTGGTGGTGTTTGGTAGATAGGTTTTTGCTTAATTTTATTATTAGTACCTTAACAATAGGGGGAGAGATCCTATCACTTTTTTGTGTACTTTAGGGTAATTAACGCTGGGTGCATGGAAGAGTGATAGGATTGTAATTCTGTAGTTTTCAACACAAGATGCCCGAGAAGGGCCCCTTGAACTGAGGAGGAATCGGTATGACCTGGGAACGTAAAATTTTGGCGGTTTATTTGGTGGTCTTCGCCGTGGTGGGGCTGTCATTTGTTTTTGGCGGCAGCTTCGCCCAGATCTTGTGGCCCGTTGTCACCAACGGCGGGCTGCTCTTCTTGGCCTGGTCGGCCTGGCGCAAGCGCAAGCGCTCGACCTCTGAGCACTTCGACATGACGCTGGTCGGCGAGACCCTAATCTCGACTGGCATAATGTTTGTGGTCCTCGGGTTGGGTGTGGCCTTCGCCGTCTTCATGAAGATCGGAACGCTGACGGTCCAGAGCGCCTCCTACTTCATCCTACCTGCTTTCGAGGGGCTGATCTCCTCAGGGATGAGCTACGGGCTGACGGTCATCCTCCGCAACAAGGAGGTCCGTCTGCTCGAGGAGGAGGAGCGGCGCGGTGTGCGGCACGGCATCGACGGGCTGGATATCCTCCGGGACACGGCCATCGGTCACGAGCTGACCAACGTGGTGGCCAACCTGGAGGCAGCCGGCGCGGCCTCGGTCAAGCTCAAGGACGTGCTGGACGCCAACGCCGACAAGCAACTGGAGACGCTGAAGCGCCTCGAGGAGCTCTACGGGGCTCTGGGCAAGGTGCTGCAGAGCGTACAGCGCTTCTTCGGCGACAGCCTGCCTGGCGGCGCGTCCAGTGGCGGGCACGGCTTCCACGACCCGGGTGATCCCCATGCGTAGGCACAACGGCAAGCACTCCAAGATCACCGCCTACATGGGTGTCGAGGTGTTCGTGGTGCTCTTGGTTCTCTTCATCATCGCCAGCTGCATGCTCGGCGCCAAAGTCGTCGAGCTGATGAAGGACCAGGAGAACATGGTGCGCCTGGATGTCCACGTCGAGGTGATCCGCGAGCTTGAGGCTACAGCAGCGAGAGTGCTCAAGGATGGTGACTCCGACATAAAGAAGGAGATCATCACCCTCAAGGAGTATCTCGCGAGGTTGCGGGCGTTGTCGGGGAAGGTAGAGAAGTCCAAGATCATGCAGAAGCTCAAGGATCTCCGCATCCGTCTGAACAGAGTGAAGGAGCTTATCGACCAACCGCCAATCATCACTCTGGCGGAGGCACGAGGCTTCTACTTCCGTTCTGGACGATCCGAGGTACCAGCCGGCTTCGAGCAAAGCTTGCGACAATCGGTCATCCCGAAGATCGCGCACCACGTTCGGACCTACAAGGTCGACGTGATCGAGGTCATCGGGCACACCGATGAGGTGCCGAATCGGGGTGGTAGCAGTAACCTCGATAATCAGCTCCTTCCTTTCCTGCGCGGCGAGGCCGTTGAGTTGCAAGCCGGTAGCAACACGTCGCTGGGGATGGCGCGGGCAGCCGCAATTGTCCGCATCCTCAACAGCGACAGCCGGCTGCAGGGGTTGAAGATCGTGCCGCTTTCGGCCGGTCAAGCCATCAACCTCGATGGCACCCTAGCGTCCGGACACGGCGGCAACTCGCAGCAGCGGAGGCGGATCGAGATCCGTCTCAAACGCTCACTGTCCCTGAGCGAGTAGCCCCTCTCCCCTGCACCCTGTGAACACCTAACCCCAGACTGGTTCTACCGGTTCTGGGGTCTTTTTTTTGTCTAATAGCTCTCCTCCCGGGAGGTCCTCTGCTATCTACAGCGGAGAAGAGGGGGAATTTGACAAAATGGAGAAAGTGTTG
>Ga0180009_10005338_pt1 | contig 13811 bp, 9 predicted proteins | sample OS_PC_MetaG_FD_123537 | JGI IMG/M metagenome (GOLD analysis project Ga0180009, IMG submission 123537) | Groundwater microbial communities from the Aspo Hard Rock Laboratory (HRL) deep subsurface site, Sweden - OS_PC_MetaG | ecosystem: Environmental > Aquatic > Deep subsurface > Groundwater... | reverse complement strand
CAGGCCGCCTACCACATGCACAAGTACGGGACCACCCAGCGCCAGATCGCCGCGGCGGCCTCGAAGAATCATCATTTCGGTTCGCTCAATCCCAAGGCCCAGTACCAGTTCGACGTGTCGGTGGAACAGGTCCTGGAGGACCGGCTGGTCAGCTACCCCCTGACCCGCTCCATGTGCTCGCCCATCGGTGACGGATCGGCGGCCGCGATTCTGTGTTCCGAGGACTTCCTCAAGCAGTGCCCGTCCCGGGTCCAGGACCGGGCGGTCAAGATCAAGGCCAGCGTGCTGACCGGCGGCAAGTACCGGGCCATGGACGAGCCGAGCCTGAGCCGGGTGGCCGCGGAGCGGGCCTACGGCATGGCCGGGGTCGGTCCGGAGGACATCGACGTGGCCGAGGTGCATGACGCCACGTCCTTTGCCGAGGTTTACCAGGTCGAGATGCTCGGCTTCTGTCCTCCGGGCCGGGGCGGGCCCTTTACCGAGGAAGGCGAAACCAACCTGGGCGGCCGGATACCGGTCAACACCTCGGGCGGGCTGGTCTCCAAGGGCCACCCCGTCGGGGCCACGGGCCTGTCCATGATCTACGAGCTGATCACGCAACTGCGGGGCGAGGCCGGCGAACGCCAGGTCCGGGGCGCCGAACTGGCCCTGTCTGAAAACGGGGGCGGAGTCATCGGCCTCGAAGAAGCGGCCTGTTCCATCATCATTCTGCAGAAAGACCGATAAACCGGGCGTGCGGCCGCGTTTTCCAACCGGGGCCGCCGACCGATCGCATCCGTAGCAAGGAGGTTTGACGTGAGTAATCGTCTCGAAGGCAAAACAGCGATCGTCGTGGGGGCGGGGACCGGCGGAGAAGGGGTCGGCAACGGCAAGGCCGTCGCCGTCCGCTTCGCCCGGGAAGGGGCCCGGGTCCTGTGCGTGGATCGTTTCGAAACGGCCGCGAAGGCCACGGCCGACACGATCCGAAGCGAAGGCGGCACGGCGGAATACCTTGCCGCGGACATCACCCGGGCCGATCACTGCCAGGGCGCGGTGGACGCCTGCATGGAGCATTTCGGCCGGGTCGACGTGCTGCACAACAACGTGGGCATTCCCTCTCTCATGGAAATCACCGACATGACCGAGGAGGCCTGGGACCACACCTTCGAGGTGAACGTCAAGGGCATGTTCATGATGTGCCGCTCGGCCATTCCCCGGATGCGGGAAGGGGGCGGCGGGACCATCGTCAACGTCTCGACCGTGGCCTCGATCCGGTCCTTTCCGGACGCGGCCTACACCGCCTCGAAGGGGGCGGTCAACTCCCTGACCATCTACCTGGCCGGCCGGTATGCCCGGTACAACATCCGGGCCAACTGCCTGGTCCTGGGGTATATCGACACGCCCCTGGCCAGGCCGGCCTGGGAAGACGAACGGGTTCGCCAGATCAATCTGAAACAGGTGCCTCTGCGCCGGTTCGCCTCCCCGTGGGAAGTGGCCTCCGTGGCCGCCTTTCTGGCTTCGGACGATGCCTCGTACGTCACCGGGGCCATCATCCCGGTGGACGGCGGCCTCTGCATCATGTGAGCGAAGGCCGCGACAGGGGGGGAACCGCCCCGATTACGGAGGGTTGCCTCCCCCCGAAGTCGCGGCCCGTTGCAAAAAATCCGGCCTTTTGGTAAACCAGCCGGATGCGGGTAAGGGGATGACAGCCGATGCCGGCGCTGCTTGAAGTATCGGAACTCCGGACGGCGTTCGACACCCAGGAGGGACGGGTGCATGCCGTGGACGGGGTGTCCTTCCGCCTGGACGCGGGGCGAACCCTCGGGTTGGTGGGCGAATCGGGTTGCGGCAAAAGCGTGACCGCCCTGTCCATCATGCGCCTGGTGCCCAATCCGCCGGGCCGGATCGAGTCCGGCCGGATCGTCTTCGAGGGACGGGACCTGCTGGCGTCGTCCGAGGCCGACATGCGCCGGCTTCGGGGCAACGAAATGTCCATGATCTTTCAGGAGCCCATGACCTCCCTCACCCCGGTCTTTACCGTCGGCGACCAGATCGGGGAAGTCTTCCGGGTCCACCAGGGCATGGACAAGGCCCGGGCCCTCGAGGCCGCGGCGGACATGCTCCACCAGGTCGGCATCCCCTCGCCGGGACAGCGCGTTCGGGAATACCCCCATCAGATGAGCGGCGGCATGCGGCAGCGGGTCATGATCGCCATGGCCCTGGCCTGCCGTCCCAAGCTGATGATCGCCGACGAGCCGACCACGGCCCTGGACGTGACGATCCAGGCCCAGATTCTGTCCCTGATGAACGATCTCCGCCGGCAGATTGACACGGCCATCCTGCTGATTACCCACAACCTGGGCGTGGTGGCCGAAATGGCCGACGACGTGGCCGTGATGTACACCGGGCGCATCGTCGAGTCCGCTCCCGTGGACGCCCTGCTGGAACGGCCGGCCCATCCGTACACCGAGGGCCTGCTCGCGTCTCTGCCCCCCGGACCCACCGACCCCCTCAAGGAGACCCTGTCCACCATCCGGGGCGTCGTGCCCTCCCTGCTCGAACTGCCTTCGGGCTGCAAGTTCAGGGACCGCTGTCCGGACGCCTTCGAGCCCTGCGCCGGACGGGAACCGCCGCTTTTCGACCTGGGGGCCGGGCGCCGGGCCCGGTGCTACAAGTTCCGGGAGGAGGCCGCGTGACCGGATTCCTCGAACTCGAAGGGCTCAAGAAGTACTACCCGGTCCGGAGCCAGCCGTTCGGCGGCGGCCGCCAGCTCAAGGCGGTCGACGGAGTCAGCCTGGGCGTCGACCGGGGCGAGTGTATGGGACTGGTCGGCGAATCGGGCTGCGGCAAGACCACCTTGGGCCGGCTGATCCTGAGGCTGGAAGAACCCACCGACGGGCGGGTCGTTTTCGATGGCCGGAACATCCTCGAATACGGCCGGCGCGAGATGCGCGTCCTGCGGCGGCGAATCCAGATCATTTTCCAGGACCCGTACTCCTCCCTCAATCCGCGCAAGAGCATCGGGGCCATCATCGGCGAATCCCTGGCCATACATCGGCTGGGCGACCGGCGGGAACGTCGGGACAAGGTCCTGTCCCTCATGGCCGACGTGGGACTGAGGCCCGAGCAGTACAACCGCTACCCCCACGAGTTTTCAGGGGGGCAGCGCCAGCGGGTGGGGATCGCCCGGGCCCTGGCCCTCAACCCGGACCTCATCGTGGCCGACGAGCCGGTCTCGGCCCTGGACGTGTCCATTCAGGCCCAGGTGGTCAATCTGCTCAAGGAACTCCAGGACAAGTTCAACCTGACCTATCTGTTCATCGCTCACGACCTGTCCCTGGTCCGGCACGTGTCGGACCGGCTGGCCGTGATGTACCTGGGCCGTCTGGCCGAAATCGTGCCTCGGGCGCTTTTCGGACAGGCCGGGCACCACCCCTACACCCTGGCCCTGCTCGAATCGATCCCCCTGCCCAGGCCCGGCGTCAGAAAGGGCTTCCGGCCCCTGACCGGAGACGTGCCCTCGCCCGTCGATCCGCCATCGGGCTGCCGGTTTCACCCGCGCTGCCCGGAAAGGATCGACCGCTGTTCGGCGGAAACGCCCGAACTCCGGGAGATCGAGCCGGGGCATCGCGTGGCCTGCCACCGGCGCTGAATAACCGCGCTTTACCGGCCCTTGAATTCAGGCTTTCGCTTGGTCAGAAAGGCCGTGACGCCTTCGACGAAGTCGGCCGAGTCGCACAGGATGCGCTGGGACATGCGTTCCAGGTCCAGTTGTTCGGGCAGACTGTTGTGGTCCGAGGCGGCCAGGACCCGCTTGATGTAGCCATGGGCCATGAACGGGCCGTCGGCCAGGCGGCGGGCCGTGGACATGACTTCCTGCATCAGCTTGTCGTCGTCCACGCACTTCCAGATCAGTCCCCACTCGGCGGCCTTTTCCGAGGGCAGCTTTTCTCCGGTCAGGGCCAGGCCCAGGGCCCGGGCCCGGCCGACCAGCCGGGGCAGGTGCCAGGTGCAGCCCATGTCGGGAACAATGCCCAGCTTGGGTCCGAAAACCTGGACGAAGTAGGATGAACGACAGGCGATGACGATGTCCGCGGCCAGGGCCAGACCCACGCCGCCGCCGGCGACCACGCCGTTGACCGCCGCGATGACCGGCTTTTCCAGTTCGGTGATCTCCATGACCAGCGGGTTGAACTGGCTTTTCATCGACCGGGACACCATCTCCCCGAGCGAAAGGCCCTCTTCGGTTCCCGGCCGGTCCGGAGAGCCGGTCGAGGCCAGATCGGCCCCGGCGCAAAAGCCCGGACCCGCCCCGGTCATGACCAGGGCCCGGCATTCCGGATCGGCGGCGACCCGGGCCAGGACGGCCCGGACGTCCGTCATCAAGGGGACGCTCAGGCTGTTGAGCACGTCGGGCCGATTGAGGGTCAACAGGCCGATACCGTTCGTATTTTCAAAAATTACATTTTCATATTCCACCGCTGAGTCCTCCCTGTGATTACCCAATCGAGCGAACGTTCCAAAGACGGCCGGGTGTTGCGCGGCGCCGTAGTACAAGGCAACCGCCAAATCCGGTTTTAAGCATTCGTGATTTTTTATCACAAAAAACAGGGCCTTTGAAGGTAAAACTTCGGGGCGCCGGACCGGGCCGGCCGGCTGGAAAAATCCGATGGCGTCCTGTACCCTGTTGAGTATCCGCAAAAACAATCACCCGGGCCGAAAACGTCGATCCGTTTGCCCTTGTGTAAAATAAACTGACGGCTCCGTTTCGACCGATTGGCCGGGTTTTGGGGCAAGTCGAAAATAATACACGATTTATCAGCCGCTTGGGGGAACGGCCCTCCTCGGGGGCCTTGGCACAGGCATTGCTCCTTATCATTCGGAGGCCGGAGACACGGGCCGGCCTCCGCCGCCCGGGCGGACCGGTGTCGAGGTCCGGTCCATCCGGCTGATTCAGGGAGGCGGGAAATGGCTCAAGAAAAGGAACGAAAAATCCTCATCGGCGTGGATGGTTCGGACCAGGCCCTGGAAGCCGTTCGATATATCGGCCGGATGTTTTTCCGGGGCCGGGCGGCCCGAGCGGTCCTGTATCACGTCTTCAAGGCGGCCCCGGACGGGTACGGTGACGACGAGGCGGGCGACGGGAGCCGGGACCTCGAGACCGTGCTGGAAACATGGGAGAAGTATCATGACGCCCGGGTCAGGGAGTTCATGGCCAAGGCCCGGAGCACGCTGCTCGATGCCGGATGGCCGGAAGAGGCGATTGGTATTCGGGTCGAACCCCGTTTGAACGGGATCGCCAGGGACCTGGTGGAGGAGTCCGACAAGGGCTACCAGTCCGTGGTCGTCGGGAGTATGGGGGTCAGCCGACTCAAGGACCTGGTTCTCGGCAGCACGGCCGGCAAGCTGCTCGGGCACCTGGCCGGGACCCCCCTGTGCGTGGTGGCCGGCAGTCCGGAACCGCGGGGGGTGCTGGTGGCCATGGACGCCTCCGAGGGGGCCCGCCGGGCCCTTGAATTCCTTCCCGAGCTGCTTCGGGGCGCCCCGTTCGACGTCGAACTCTTTCATGCCGTCAGGCCGGTCAAGTTTCCCGCGGACCTGCCGGACCCGTCCATGAACCTGGCCCGGGCCGAACAGGACCTCCTGGACGAAAACACCCGGATCATGGACCGGGTCCTTCGGGAGGCCAAGGACCACCTGGTCCGCTCGGGCCTGGACGAAGGACGCATCACCCGCCGGATCGTGGCCGAAGACCAGAGCCGGGCCTGGGCCATCATCCTCGAGGCCCAGCGGGCCGGATGCGGCACGATCGTCATGGGCCGCAGGGGACTGTCGAAAGTGGAAGACTTCTTCATCGGCCGGGTCAGCGGCAAGGTGGTCAACCTGGCCAAAAACCGGGCGGTCTGGGTCGTGGTCTGAAAACGGGAGCCGACGCGGGCGGGTGTTTCCAAGCGGAGTGAAGGGCCGATTCGGAGTCGGTCCGAAAGGGGACGTCAATGAGCATCTGGGACCTGCACCGCATCTTTTTTCCGTCCTCGGTGGCCGTTCTAGGGGCGGACGAGGCGGCCGGACCATTGGCCGGCCGGATATTGAAGAACATGTCGTCCGCCCATTTTCGCGGTCGGATTTACGCCGTGGGGATCGAAAGTCCGGCCGGGACGAATGTGGAAGCCGTGGCCGATCTGGCGGAAATCGGCCAACCGGTCGATCTGGCCATTCTGTCCACGACCAACCTGCGCCTGCCCGCGGCCCTCGAAAAATGCTGTCGGGCCGGCGTGGGCGGGGTCGTGGCCCTGGCCAGGGAAAGGCGTCCGGCGGGCCTGGATGAAAAGCTCGCCGGGATGGCCCGTGCCGCCGGCGTCCGGCTGATCGGACCCCGCTCCTGGGGCGTGGTCAGCCCCTGGGCCGGCCTGAACGCCGCGCCGGGCGAGCGGATGGCGATTCAGGGCCGGCTGGCCGTCATGTCCCAGAGCGCCGCGGTCTGCGCCGGCATCGTGGACCTGTCCCTTCGCCGGCGGGTCGGCCTCAGCTTCCTGATCGGCCTGGGCGACATGATCGACATGGACCCGTCCGAGGTCATCGACTACCTGGCCTCCCACTTCCGGGTCGGGGCCATTCTCATTCATCTCGAAAGCATACCCCGTTTGAGGCGCTTCATGTCCTCGGCCCGGGCCGCCGCCCGGATTAAGCCCATCGTCATCCTCAAGACCAACCGGACCGGCCGGGAAAACCGGACGGCCCGCACCGGGGCCGGCGGCCTGATCGAACAGGGCGGGTCCTATGACGCGGCCTTCAAGCGGGCCGGCATCATCCGGGTCGAAACGGTCGAGGAGCTTTTCGATTGCGGCATGCTGGTCGGAAATCAGCCCCGCCCCCTCGGCCCGGGCCTGGCCGTGATGACCAACGTCCGCAGTCCCGGAATCATGGCCGTGGACGCCCTGGCCCGCCGGGGCCTGGTTCTGGCCGAACTGGACCCCGGGACGGTCAATGGCCTGGCCTCGGTCCTGCCTCCGTCCTGCGACAGGAAAAACCCGATCGTGATCCGGGCCGAAATGGGTCCGGCCCGCTGGGGGCGGCTGCTCGAGATATGCCTCGGGGCCCGGGAGATCAACGGAATCCTGATCATTCTCTCGCCCCGTTTCCTGGTTGACGCCGTGGCCGTGGCCAAGCGCATCAGCGAGTCCCTGATCCGGAAAGCCATTCCGGTTTTCACCGTCTGGATGGGCGGCGAGGACCGGGACGAAGGGCGGGGCATACTCGAAGCGGCCGGACTGCCGACCTACGATTCGCCGGAACGGGCCGTCGAGGCCTTCGCCTATCTGTACGACTTTGAAAAAAATCAGGCCATGCTCCGGGAGACGCCCGGCACGCTGCCCGGTACGTTTCGGACCGACCGGGACCGGGCCCGCGCCATCATCGACGTCGCCTGCCGGGAGGGCGGTCGGATGATCGGGGAACCGGAATCCCTGGACCTGCTGGCCTGCTACGATATTCCGGTTCTGCCGTCCGGCCGGGCCGGTTCGGCAGATGAGGCCGCCGCTCTGGCCTCGGCCATGGGCCGGCCGGTCACCCTCAAGGGACCCGGGCCCGGACCCTCTCCGGCCTTCCGCCTTCACCGGCTGGCGGCCGGACTGCGGGGGGGCGAGGAGGTCCTGGCCGCCCTGGCCCGGATCGGGCCCGATTTCACGGGGCAGGGAAGCGGCGACGGATCGGGATACCTCCTGGTCCAGCCCGATCAAACCCCGGATCTGATGCTTCGGGTCGGATGCCTGAACGTGCCGGGCCTGGGGCCGGTCATGATGTTCGGCCAGGGCGGGGTCCGGGCCGAGGCCTCCACGGATCAGGCCCTGGGGCTCCCGCCCCTCAATCAAAGCCTGGCCCGGCGCATGATGGAACAGACCCGGATTTTCAGGCTCATGACCGAAACCGCCTGGCCCGGACCGGGGGCCTCGGAAGAACTTGAAGCGCTCCTGGTCCGCTTCTCCCATCTGGTCACGGACTTTGCCGAACTGGCGGAAATGGAGGCTGCTCTGCAGTGGACCGGCGAGTCCGGCTTCGTGGTTTCGGAAGCCGTATGTTTCGTCCGGCCGTCCGACGAGGTCTCCCCCGGACACCTGATCATCAGGCCTTACCCGGACGAGTACGAGACCCGGGCCGCGACCAAGGGCGGCCTCGAGCTTTTCCTCCGGCCCGTCAAGCCGGAGGACGCTTCGATGCTGCAGGCCCTGTGGGCGACCCTGTCCCCCAAAACGGTCTACTACCGGTTTTCCACGTCGGCCAAGGAACTCACCGCCGATCTTCTGGCCCGGTACACCCAGATCGACTACGACCGCGAGATCGTCATGGTGGCCATTGAAGAGGCGCAGGCGGGCGAGCGGATGCTGGGGGTGGCCCGGCTGAGCGGCGAGGCCGGGGCCGCGTCCTCGGAGTTCGCCGTGATCGTGGGCGATCCCTGGCAGGGCCAGGGCGTGGGCGCCCTGCTGCTCGGCCGGCTGGTGGATATCGCGGCCAGGCGGCACATCAGGAAAATCTGGGGGCTCGTGCTTCGGGAGAACCGATCCATGCTGGAACTGGCCCGCGGGATCGGCTGCACCATGTTCCCCACCGACGACCCCACCCAGGTCGAAGTGGGCCTGGATGTTTCGGCCCGGAAGGATGGGACTCCGACTCCGAACGGGTCCTGAATCAGCCGTCCCGGCGGCAAAAACCCGGCCGCAAGCGGGGTAACGGAGTCGGTTGGGTTAGCGTAGCGTAACCCGACATTCCTGCTTCCAGGCTCGCAAGACTGCTTCGTCGCTCCGCTCCTTGCGGAGACGGTGCTTATAAGCACCGTCTTTGTGAGGCGCCACAGGCGCCGAAGCAATCAGCAAGAGGCTGATAGACCCGCCTGCTCAGAGGCTTCGGCGGACAAGTCTCGACAGAGGCGGACAAGTCTGGTTAACCCTAACACCTCCCCGCTCGTCCCCGAGCTCCGGCTTGGGGACGTACTCCTGGAAGCTCCAGCTTCCTTCTTTTCCCGTCGTGGCGTTGGTTTTCGCCATGGCCGCGCCATACGGAATAAGGTGTTGAAGCCTCAGCTTCAAGGCGATATTACGTTCCCAAGCCGGGGCTTGGGAACGAGCGGAGTGACGTCGCTTGTACATGCCGTATTAGCAAGCATCCGATCTTTAGAACAAGCGAAAAGGTTTTCTTCTCAGGACGAGCGACAGGCAACGAACCAATCTTGCCCGAGGCTGACATATCCGTAAAAATCTGACAAGTCTTGTACATCTGATACCGATCGTAATATCCCCTCATAGATGATCGTTTCTTCGCTTGCCCCCGAAATACGCCTCTGCTATAGATCAAAGGCATAAACATAGTCTGGCGGCCGGAAATTTGTCATGTTCAGGCCATTAAAAACATACTCGGTCTGAACCTTTTATCGCATGATGATAAGGGAGCCGAACAGCCGGCTTTCTAACGAATTTACCACGCACAAATAATCGGGAGAGGCAGCATGGGCCCATTCACCGCATCATTCCTTTCAGGTATCACCTCCAACCTGACCACTCAGATTGTCAATGCCGTGGGGAAGAAGATCGGCGAAAGCCTGGGCCTGTCCGAGAAAAAAAAGGCCCTGGACCGCTGCGTCCAGTCCGCGGCCGCCGCCCTGATCGTCATGTCCCGATCTGAAGTGCCTGGAGAAAACGAACTTCTTGGCGACATATTCGAACAGTTTTCCCAGGACCCGGCGGTTGGTGGAGAGTTGGCCAAGTTACTCAAAGGTGGCAAGCCGAACATCGATGACCTGAGATACTGTTTCGCCGACGCCGGGTATGATGAAAACACCCTGCCCGGCATGAAATTCGAGCAGGCGATGCAGGCTTTCATGGCCGCCTTTTTTTGGGCCGCAACCGAGGAACCTGAACTCCAAGGCATCATCCAGACCCGCCAAACGCTGATCCAGACCGGACTTCTGCGGAGCATGGACGAAAACCTGCGGGAACTGGTCGATAGGGCCCGGGAAGCCCGGCCCGGGAGCATCTCCATTCAAGCCGGCGGGGCCTCCATGATCGTGGACGGCCAGACGATCCACCTGCAACTGCCGGCTCCCGAAAGACGGCCAGAGGGACCTGGAGAAGACTCACTCCGAAAGGCCTACCTCAATCATCTTTTCGTCACCACCTCCCGCCTGGCCCTGGCCGGTATCGACCCCAAGGCGGCCGGCAACGTCGGGGCAACCCTCAACCTGGACGCGGTATATACCGCCCTGCTCACCAGGACCGTCGAGGAGCATCTGAAGTTAGAGGACGGGGAATTGTCCCGAGGTGAAAAGCGCCGCCTGTCGGCCCTGCAGCAGCTCAACGAACACGCCCGTCTGGTGCTGCTGGGCGATCCGGGCAGCGGCAAGAGCACCTTTGTCAATTTCACGGCCATGTGCCTGGCCGGGGAGGCCCTGGGACACGAACGCGTCAACCTGAACCTGCTGACCACCCCCCTGCCGAAAGACGATGAAGGCCCGGATGAGGAATCCGAAGCCCGGCCCCAGCCCTGGACCTGGGGGCCGCTGCTGCCGGTGCGCATCATCCTGCGCGACTTTGCCGCCCAGGGCCTGCCGCCGATGGGCCGGCCGGCCACGGCGGATCACCTCTGGCAATTCATCGCCGGCGGCTTGGAATCCGAGTGCCTGGCTGAATACGAACCGGCCCTGAAAACCGAACTCATGGAGCAGGGCGGGCTGATCCTCCTGGACGGGCTGGACGAAGTGCCCGAGGCGGACCGGCGTAGGGAGCAGATCCGGCAGGTGGTGATCGACTTCGGGGCCGTTTTTCGCAAATGCCGCATCCTGGTCACCAGCCGCACCTATGCCTACCAGCGCCAGGACTGGCGCCTGCCGGACTACGAGGACGCCGTGCTGGCCCCCTTCACCCGCAGTCAGATCGTTCACTTTGTCGACCGGTGGTACGGCCATGTGGCCGAGCGGGGAGACTTTGTCCGGGAAGAGGCCCGGGGACGGGCCGAGTTGCTGAAAAAAGCCATACTCCAGAGTGACCGTTTATATGCCCTGGCCGAACGGCCGCTGCTCCTGACCCTGATGGCCAGCCTCCATGCCTGGCGGGGCGGCAGCCTGCCCGAAAAGCGCGAGGAACTGTACGCGGAAACCGTGGACCTGCTTCTTCACCAGTGGGAGGAGCCCAAGGTCAGGCTGGACGACCAGGGACGGCCGCTTGTCCGGCAGCCCAGCCTGACCGAATGGCTGAACATCAAAGACCGGAACCGTGTCATGAAACTGCTGGCCAGGCTGGCCTTCGAGGCCCATGCCGGACAGCCGGACCTGACGGGCACGGCGGACATCCCCGAAGAGCCGCTTGTGGCCGGGTTGATGAACCTTAGTACGAATGTTGACGTCAAACCCAGGTTGCTGGTCGAATACCTGAGCCAGCGCGCCGGCCTGCTTCTGCCCCGGGGCCAGGGCGTCTTTACACTGCCGCACCGGACGTTCCAGGAATACCTGGCCGCCTGCCACCTGACCGACCATGAATATCCGACCCGGGTCGCCGAACTGGCCCGCCACACCCCGGAGCGCTGGCGGGAGGTGGCGTTGCTGGCCGGGGCCAAGGCCGCCAAGGGTACGGACTACCCCCTCTGGCCCCTGGTGGACGCCCTCTGCTGCAAGGAATCGGTGCCGGAAAGCGGACCCGAAGACCTGTGGGGCGCCCTGCTTGCCGGCCTGCTTTTGGCGGAAACCGCCGATCTCGAGCACGTTCCGGTTTACAACCAGGACAAGGTGGGCAAGGTCAGACGCTGGCTGGTTCATATTGTCGGGCGCGGGCTTCTGCCGGCCGTGGATCGGGTCGGGGCCGGGAATGCCCTGGCCCGGCTGGGCGACCCGCGTTTCCGGCCCGAAGCCTTTTTCCTGCCCGCCGGCGACATGTTGGGTTTTGTCGAAATCCCGGCCGGGCCGTTCCTGATGGGGGACGAAAAGCAGGCTGTGACACTACCGACCTTTTACATTTCCCGTTATCCCATCACCGTGGTCCAGTTCCGGGCCTTCATGGAGCACAGCGGATATAAACCCAAGTATCCGGAATATATCAAAGGCCTGGACAACCACCCGGTCGTTGCCGTCACCTGGCACGATACCCGGGCCTACTGCGACTGGCTGACCGACCGGCTGTGCTCCTGGAAGGGAACTCCGGAGCCCTTGGCCGAACTGCTAAAAAACGGATCGGGTGACGGGAAGCCCTGGCGAATCATGCTGCCCAGCGAGGCGGAATGGGAAAAGGCGGCCCGGGGCACGGACGGCCGGGTTTATCCCTGGGGCGACGAGGTCGACCCGGACCGGGCCAACTATGATGACACCGGGATCGGCACGACCAGCCCGGGGGGATGCTTCCCACGGGGTAGCAGCCCGTACGGCTGTCTGGACATGGCCGGGAACGTCTGGGAGTGGACCCGGAGCCTGTGGGGCAAGAATTTTGATAAACCTGATTTCAAGTATCCCTATGAAGCCCATGACGGCAGGGAGAACCTCGATGCCGGAGACGACATTCTCCGGGTCTTGCGCGGCGGGGCGTTCGACGGCAACGTCAGGCTCCTGCGCTTCGCGTTTCGATTCAGGAACGTCCCTGGCGACAGGGACAGGTACACAGGGTTCCGGGTGTCGTTGCCCCCATTTTTTCTCTGAACTCTGGAGACTCTGGACTCTGAAAAATCTGATCTCTGATATCGAATTTTTCGGATGGGGCTGACCATCAGGAGGAGGCGCGATGGCGGGAACGGAAATGGTCATATTCACCCGGACCTTTGATTTTCTGACCTGGCTGCTTCCGGCCACCAACAATTTTCCGCGCGCCCACCGGCATACGTTCACCCGGCGGCTGCTGGACGCGGCCTTCGATCTGCGGGAAAGCATGGAGGAGGCAAATCTGCGCCGTGGGGAGGCCCGGATGGAGCGGCTGAACCGGAGCGACGAGGCCCTGGCCCGGGTCCGGGTATATCTTCGCCTGGCCGCCGGGTGGGGCTGGCTTTCCAGCGGCCAGTATCGTCACGTGGCCGGGATGGTCGCCGAGATCGGGCGGCTGTTGGGCGGCTGGCGGAAAGCGTTCACAAGGGAAGGCGACTCGCGGTCCTGACGGACCGCCGTTGCGGGGGCAGGCTCAAACAAACCCGGGTCTTGCGCGGCGGGGCGTTCAACAACAACGACAGGAACCTGCGCTGCGCGATTCGTAACAGGAACAACCCTGACAACAGGAACAGGAACACAGGGTTCCGGGTGTCGTTGCCCACATTTTTCATGGGACCGGAACTGCCCGGCGGAGACTGCTCTCTTCCGGGCCGAGGTGAAAAATGGCGGAGCCTGCTCCCGGCCGCGCCTGTTCCATTGGGCGCGGGCGAATAACAACGGCCCTGCACCCCGGGCCGACGGCCCTGGTGCAGGGCCATTACTCCGGCGGGTAATGGACGGTGTTTGATCGGCTTCATTCCTGGGAAAACCTCTGGCGGGCCTACAAACGGGCCGCCAAGGGCAAGCGCGGCCATGCAAACGTCGCCTCGTTCGAACACCGGTTGGAAGACAATCTGCTCCAATTGCAGGCCGAACTGCGCCGCCGGACGTATCGTCCCGGGAATTACACCAGCTTCCATGTTCATGAACCGAAAAAACGGCTCATATCGGCCGCGCCCTTCAGGGGCCGGGTGGTCCATCATGCCCTTTGTCAGGTCATCGAACCGGTTTTCGAGCGAAGCTTCGTTGCCGATTCATACGCCAACCGGATCGGCAAGGGCACCCACCGGGCCCTGAACCGGGTCCAGCAACTTGCCCGGAAGCACCCGTACGTGCTTCAGTG
>Ga0180009_10005337_pt1 | contig 13813 bp, 16 predicted proteins | sample OS_PC_MetaG_FD_123537 | JGI IMG/M metagenome (GOLD analysis project Ga0180009, IMG submission 123537) | Groundwater microbial communities from the Aspo Hard Rock Laboratory (HRL) deep subsurface site, Sweden - OS_PC_MetaG | ecosystem: Environmental > Aquatic > Deep subsurface > Groundwater... | reverse complement strand
TTCTTGATCTTATTTTTTTGTAAATACCCTAGTAACAGCTCGGTTTGTGTAGCTTTACCAGCACCATCTGCACCGTCAATCACCACCAGCTTACCAGTAACCTGTTGTTGATATTGAAAATGAGCGAAATTCTTTTTAAGAACTGATTTTAGATTGCTTTTAGTGTAGTGCGCTACATAAAGCTCATTATGGCCCGCAATCATTATGGGCAACTGATGACTATTATCCTGATAAAAAAGAGCCAGAACTGGAATATTGTGATCTAAAGCTTTTTCCATCAATAATGCCGTACCCCAAGAAGGGGCAGTTACCTCAGCCACCATTGCGTCAGCTTTTTTAATTGTCTCTACCTCCCGGTCAAAAATCTGGCTAGGAGTTAATCCTCCACTAGGATCAACTGAGGGATCAACTACATGTTTTGATAAAACCTCATGACCCAAATGTTCAATCTCCGTGACGATTTTTTTATACAGCGGTAAGTAATCATCTCTTTCTAAACTAATAGCAGCTCCAAAATAAATTTTCATAATGGTTTTTAAACTAAAATATGAGCGGGAAAACTCATTTAATGATGATAGCGCAGTCTCTACCTTCTGCCAATTAGCTGATATTCTAACAAGAGAGTTTGGGGAGATAGTTGTTTTTGAGTTACTAAGCCAAGCTTCAAATCTAATTCCTGATTAAATAATCTCACCCCCTCGCCAAAGATCACTGGCTCTACGGTGAGATATAGGGTTTTTACTACTCCTGATCGTATAAACATGGTGTAGATACTCGACCCTCCGCAAACAGCTGTTTCATTAAAACCAAGTTTACTAAGCTTGGCGAGCAGTTCTTTAGGCTTGAGCTTTGTATAATAAACCTGATTTTTTTCTAACTTCGCTTGATTCTCAACTAATCTGGTTTTATCACTGCGAGAATAAACAATTGTCACTCGATCTGGAAGCGGTCGACCAATCGTCTCATAAGTACTTCTACCCATCACCACTACCCCTGCCTTTTTACTGCGCGCATTAAACCATGCGGCGTCTTCTTTGCTTGTCCAGCGAGTGGAGTTGTGCTGGGCATCTCTGCCAATGAAGCCATCGGCGGTTAAAGCAACAATTATAAAACAATGCATATGTTCGTTTCCCAAACGATACTAAAAAATACTAATACCCGGTAGTGCCTAGCCCCCCCCGATCTTTATTCCCTAACTCCGCAACCTCTTCTATCTCTATTCTCTCCCGAGGAAGAATAATGAGCTGAGCAATGCGCTCACCTTTTTTGACTACCACTGGTTGATTAGTAAAATTTAATAGCGCCGCCTGATACTCATCGTTGTCACCGCAGTAATCCTCATCGCCCACTCCAATCCCATTGGCCATCATCAGACCTTTTTTATGCAAAGAACTTCTGGCGGCTAGCAAAGCCCAATGATCTGGAGGTAATTCTAGAGCGATATTCAGTGGCACGTAACCCACTCTTTTGGGGGCAATAGTTATATCTACTCGGGCATAAAGATCCAGGGCTGCTGCCTTGTCAGTTTGATATTCTGGTAGAGATAAATTTTTATCAAAAAGTTTAATTTTAAGCTTCATAATTTTTTATTTCGCTACAAGCCTATTGGCCTTGCTCTGTCGATGCTAGTTCCAACAGCGTTTGCTGCACCTTAGCTATCGACACCGCAAATCCTGGCATATAATTAATCTGCTCATGATAATCTATATCCTCAAAGTACGACAGTTGCCCTCTTAGCAAGACCTCATCGAACAATCCTTTTCCGTATAGCTTGGTAGTTCTTTCACAGACTGTTTTGAGCGAAAATTGCTTAAACAAAAAATACATATCAACATAATCCTTCCACTTTGCCCTCCGCCCCAGAGTAAACGCTTTCATACAAGCAATCGTCAGCATATCTGGCATCCCGATGATCTCTTCCCACCATTTCGTAACTGGCAGATCATACTCGTACCGATACCACGTCATTTTCACACCATGGGTAACAAGCGTCAGTTGATCCGCTTGGTTTACATGAGTTATTTCCACTGGATAATGCTTGCTAATTATTTCGATAATTTTATCATTACTAAAATGATTTTTAGTAAATAAATCAAAGTCTATCGACCGCCGATGTCCAAGCTGTAATGCCAAAGCCGTTCCACCCACTAGATAATAATCCTTTGCAAACTCTCTGATCAACTTCACTAATTCAAGTTGCTCCGGAGTTAAAATCTCAGTGTGCATATTTTGCCAAATAATTATTGAATAAAGCTATTTTTTCCGGACGCAAATTAACTCGCTTTTTTATTTTTGTCATATATTGGTAAAGTTTATTGATTTCAACAACACCCCAGTGTTTTTTCAGATACAAAAAATCACTCCACCGACCATAATTCATCACCCCCTCCAATATCGCCTCTTCGTCCAGTTGCGTCACGTCCGGCACCCACCACCAATACATCTTCCGCTCCCTTAACCAATCATGATTAATTCTACTCATAACTCGAGTATATCCTATCACAAAATTAGTGGATACTATAGAATGCGTCCATGACTAAAAAAGCAGCTAAAAAAATAACGCAAAAGCGCGTGGTTGACCCTACCTATGCCAAGTCTGACGAATATCAACAAGTGCTTAGCGCCATTGCCAGCGAAGGCAAGTGTCCATTCTGTCTTCAAAATTTTAAGTATCACAAGAATGACATTTTGAAAAAAGAAGCGGGTTGGTTAATTACAAAAAGTAGTTGGCCGTATGAGAATACCAAACATCATTTTTTAATAATTAATCAAACTCACAAAGAAAAATTTTGTGAATTAACTCTAGCGGATTTTCAAGCAGTGATGATATTAATTAACTGGGCGATCAAAAAATATGAGATTAAAGGCGGCGGTCTCACCTTTAGGTTTGGGCAGACTAAATTTACCGGTGCTACCGTCTGTCATCTGCATTTTCACCTGATTGTGCCAGAAATAAACCCAGAAACAAACCGTGCCAAAACTGTCAGTTTCCCCATCGGCTAAGGCTAAACTACGGCTCGAGCTTTGCTAAACTGTAACCCGAGTTTTGCTAAACTGTAACCCGAGCTTTAATGTGAGGGTGAGACTGATAGCCCCCCAACTCAAAATCCTCAAATGTAAAACCATCAATACTTTTAACTTTTGGATTCAGTTTCATGGTGGGAAATGGATAAGGAGTGCGTTTCATTTGCTCTTTGGCTTGGTCAAAATGAATGTGATAAAGATGGGTATCTGAGGTAGTATGAACAAACTCCCACGGTACTAAATTAGTTACTTGGGCTACCATCATCAAGAGTATCGAGTAGGAAGCAATATTAAATGGTACGCCCAAAAAAACATCTGCACTGCGCTGAAACAAATGCAGTGAAAGCTTATCTCCAGCCACATAAAATTTAAACAAGCTATGGCAGGGTGCTAAAGTCACCCTATCTACATCCTCGGGGTTCCAGGCTGTAACAATCAGGCGCTTGGAACTAGGATTAGTTTTAATCTCCTCAATCACATTGGCAATCTGATCAATTTCTTTGTTATCACGTGTTTGCCACCGGCGCCACTGCGGACCATAAATTGGACCCAAATCACCTTCTTTCCTACCATATTTAGCACATTCTTCTTTGGTCGCCCATTCATTCCAAATGGTTACTCCATGTCCATTGAGCCACTGATTATCACTTCTACCCTTGAGAAACCATAATAGTTCGTAGGTAATAGACTTCAGATGGAGTTTTTTAGTGGTTAATAAGGGGAAACCGTATTTTTGGAGATTAAATCTCATCTGATGACCGCACAAAGCGCGGTTATTGATGTCCCCTTTATAATCACCTTTGTCCTCGCCCTCATCTAAAATCATTTTCATTAAATTTAAGTACTGATATTCAGGGTGATCGGCACTAATTTGTGGTTGTTTATTCATGAGAACCTCCTTTCACCTGCATAACTTCTACCAGACCTGCGGTCATGACTTTAAGCCCATCTAAAACCGAAGAGCCTTCGGCGAAAAAACAACGCTTAATACCACTCATGGCAATCAGTTTAGCACACACCGGACAGGGAAAATGAGTCACATAAAGATCACTATTTTTAAGGCTAATTCCTTCTGCCGCGGCTCGCGCAATCAAACTTTGCTCAGCATGAATGAGATTGGCTAGCTCTGGACGCTCACCTACCTTGAGATAATCACGCACCCCACCTTCTTGGTAAGGCGTGTGGTCATCTGACATACCCTGATTGTAGCTAGTGAGTAAAACCCGACCCCCCTTGACTGCCAGCGCCCCAATCTGCCGCCACCAATCCCCGCTTTTTGCACAAAGTTGATAGGCTTGTTGGATAAACTTGACGTGCCTTTGATCTGTAGTGATAGGACCATTAAATTCTGTCTGCGATAAAACTTGATCACGATCCCATCTTAAAAAAACTGAAGCCAACTTCACATCACTTTGCGCAAAATACTGCTTGTGGAGGGCCCTGCCAACCTGATCGTTGATTAATAACAACGGCTGATTTTTTAATTCGATTATATTTTGTTGCGTTAATACTCTTACCTGTTTAATACCCATTGCTTGTAACCAAGCTTTAACTTTTCCAGCTGACAAGGCCGCGATTGTGGGTTCGAATTGACTTAATCGAGAGACTAATTTTTCATCAATTAAATAAATTTGCTCAATATCAGTTTTTGACTCAAATAAATCTAAGTAGCCCTGATGGATGACCGGCACATAAAGAAGTAAGTTTCTTTTTTTTGCAACCATATTTTTTTACAATCATATTAACGCTTTTGTATCGCCTGCAACATGCTCTCCAAGTGATTTTTAACTGTTTTCTCAATAATCTTAGTTGAGGAAGTACGCAACGCCTGCCGCGGCAACTGCACCACTTCCCCCACAAATTTTTGGATATCTTCAATCTGCTTTTTGGGGTAACTATCAGCAACAGCTATAAACACATCTGGTTGGATGGCTTTAATTAAATCATACTGCCAAGTCCCCTCCTCACTGACATCATCTACCAGAGTGACGTAATCCACACAATCTTGGTAGGCCAGCATTTCCATGCGCTCTTCTTCTGGGATTACTGGTCGCAACTCGTTTTTTTTGTACAGCCGAATCCCCCGATCGCTGTCAGCGCCCACTACTAAAATATCGCCTTTGGCAGCGGCTTTGTGTAAATAACGCATGTGACCAATGTGGAGCATATCCCACGAACCAATGGTACACACAACCCTGTGGCCTAAGGTTTTGTGAGCTTTAATTTTTTTCTCGAGATCTTTGTAATCAGTAATTATTTTTTTCTGGACGAACTGATCGTTCATAATGGTTCCACAGCAGGTTTTAGTATTAGACAACTTGTTTATAAGGGATCTAGGGTAGGGCTGCAAGAGGAGGTTGCGATGAAGGGGTTAGAAAACGGATTGCTACGCTTGGTGTAATCTTGGCGTGTTATTGTCAAAGAATGATGCAATGTAAATATCTCGTTAGATACTTTGTTTATCCTAACGGGAAAAATCCTATGAAAGAATTTTTAGACTCTCTTAACTCTACTCAGCAATCAAAAATCATCAGAACTATACAAAATATTGAGGAGTTTGGTTTAGAAACAGTCAAAAGTAAAATTAAAAAAATATCTGGTACGCCACTATGGGAGATTAGAATTACTGGAAAAGATGCTGCTCTTCTGAGATATAAATTTATCATAGATCATTGACATCATCTATGATATCATCATTTTATCATGAAAAAAAATAAAATAAAATTTATCAGCTGGAGAGAAGACTTGGCAGAAAGACTCAAAAATCCTGAGTTTAAAAAAGAATGGGATAAACTTGAGCCAGAATATCAGCTGGCTAAACAACTCTATGAAAAACGCCGGGCTAAGAAGCTTTCTCAAAGAGATCTAGCTAAAAAAATGAAAACTTCTCAAGCAGCGGTGGCTCGTATTGAAGCTGGGAGTGGCAATCCTACACTAAGTACGCTTAAAAACGCAGTGCAAGCCATGGGCAGTAAGCTGGAAATTTTAGTTAAGTAAAACCTAAATCCTCAACCTTGCATAGTCGGCATCAGTTAGTCATTTGTTTAATGTATATGGCACTCTCTGCTTAAACTCCATCTCCTCAATTCGCTCCACAACTTTTTTAACTAATTCAGGCTCTATGCCTGTAATTTCTGTTCCAGCTATCAACTGCTCTAAAACCTGATCTGCAACTTCATAAGTAAACCCCAACTCAGCTTCATCAGTTTGGCCATCCCACAGTTCTGCCGTAGGTGGTTTAAGTCTAATTTTCAGAGGTAAATTTAAAAATTCAGCCAGCTGATGAACTTGAGTTTTATACAACCCCACAATCGGCTCCACATCACTGGCTTCATCCCCAAAACGGGTGAAGTAACCCAGATACTTCTCTGATTTATTCTCCGTCCCACAGACTAAAGCATCATGTTTTTTAGCCAAATCATAAATCATCATCATTCTAGTTCTGGCCATTAAATTACCCAACCTAATTTTATCCTCAGTTCCTATGCCCACAATTTCCGCTGCCGCGTCTACGACTGATTTAATATTTATCACCTGCCAATTTTCCTGGGGAATTTGATTAAACTCTAAGATCATCTTGCTATCAGCGATATCTTGATCGCCATAGGGCATCGCTACTGCAATAACATTTTGCGCGCTAAGTGCCCGGACCACTAATGTGAGTGATAGGGCTGAATCAATCCCCCCAGAAACAGCTATGACGGCCTGGGTCTTTTGCACAGCCGTGTAAGTCTGCTGTAGAAAACTCACTATTTCATTAACAGTTTGTTGGGGATTGGGCAGTTGAAGCGACATAATAATAATTTAGGACAAGGTTGCCTTATGTTTTAGAGAAAAATCAATCCGTGGTGCAGACATAGTTAGTTCTCCACCAATAGAAATAAAGTCTACCCCAGTTTGGGCAATCTCTCTGACTCTGGCTAAATTGACATTACCCGAAGCTTCAACCTCACAGGCTCCATTAACTACCTCCACTGCTTCCTTCATTTCTTCTAAAGACATATTATCTAACATGATTCGATCTATTTTAGTTTTTAGAGCTTCTTTAACTTCATCTAAATTTCTAGTTTCTACCTCGATGGGGAATTTATCCCCCCATTTATCCCGTACTGCTTGCACCGCCCCTTGAATTCCGCCCATAGTATCCACATGATTGTCTTTAATTAAAACCATGTCCCACAATCCCATGCGATGGTTCATTCCCCCGCCATGTACTACCGCCTGTTTAGCTAAAACTCGAAATCCAGGGATGGTTTTCCTAGTATCTAAAATTTTGGCCTTCGTACCCTTAACCGCTTGCACAAAATCATTGGTCCGCGTTGCAATCCCCGATAAATGACATAAAAAGTTCAGAGCTGATCTCTCGCCAACTAAAAAGGACCATAAATCACCCTGAATTTGCATTACTTCTGTTCCTGGCTCAACTCTATCTCCGTCTTGAACAAATTGAGTCACTCTAACCTGAGGATCAATGAGACTAAAAATTTGTTTAACCACCTGAAGTCCCGAAACGATACCTGCCTCTTTACTCATAGCCAAGTGAATGACTTCATGATTTTCAGCTAAAGCTGCTGAGGTGACGTCTTTCTCTAATAACTCTGGAAAATTTTTAATTAAACCTTTTTTATTATCATAACCACCGCGGCTAATTTCTTCTAAATAAACTTCTAGTTCTTGAGGTCCACATAGATCCTCGATAATTGCTTGGAGTAGTAATAACATAACAACTCTCTTTCTTAATATAAATTACGTATATAAATGATTATTCTGAATATACTGTGCTATTTTAGCATCTACAAGCTTAGAAATTGATTCGCCTTGCTTAAGTTTCTCTTTCACCATAGTTGATGAAACATCAATCTCTGGAAAATCATCAAGTAAATTGATCCCTGCAAAGAATTGCTTTAAAGGGAAGCCTTTCCTAGGATAAGCAAAAACTTTAAACTCATTAATGATTTTTTGATAGCAATCCCAGTCACCAAATGTAGGTAAGTTATCAGAACCAATAATCCAGGAAAATTCATCTTCAGGATGATTTTTAGCAACTTGTAATAAGGTCGGATAAGTAAAACTCACATTCAAATATTCATAAAGATGAGTGTGGGGTAATAAAATTAGCTCCACCATCATTTTGCGGTGTTCATAAGCTGCCATATGCCATTTACTCAGCCTATCTTCCCAGGGGTGTTCAAATACCGGCACAAACCAAACTTCATCCACGATGGCGTGACCGATCATCTCTTGAGCAATGCGTTGGTGACCAAGATGGGGTGGATCAAAAGCCCCTCCAAAAAGTGCGATTTTCATTTTTTCTTTTTAGTTTTAACTCGACTCTGCTTACGTTTGGCACGTTTAGCCTGCATCTTGGCCCATTCTTCTTGAGTAAGCGTGTCATCTTTTTTAGGTTGCTTCCAACTGGCCCAATCACAATTAGGGTAAAGGGAACAGCCATAAAAAGCCGCTCCGCGGCGAGTACGTTTAACAACTACTGCACCTTGATGACAAAGAGGGCAATCAACCCCGGCGACTTTTTCTGCAAAATTATCAGTGTATTTACAATCTGGAAAACGACTACAGCTAATAAACTTACCAAACCGGCCGGCGCGAATCACCAACTCACCTTTTTCTGCTACTCCACAATCTGGGCAAGGTTTATTTAGTTTCTCAACTGGAATCTGTGCTCGCTTGGCATTCTCTAGTACCTCATCAATCTTTTTTATAAAAGGCTTATAAAACACTCCCAATACTTTGCGCCACTCTTTTTCACCGCGAGCGATTCTATCTAAATCTTCCTCCATCTCGGCAGTAAAATCATAGTCCACGATATCAGTAAAATTCTTCACCAAAAAATCACTCACCGTGATCCCAATGGCAGTAGGTTTAAATTTTTTCTCTTCCCGCTCTACATAACTTCGGTCTTCCAACACTGAAATAATACTGGCATAGGTACTAGGCCGACCAATGCCTAATTTTTCTAGTTCTTTTACTAAGGAAGCATCGTTATAACGCGCTGGAGGTTGAGTAAATTTCTGGGCGGCATCCAGATCTTGATAATAAAGCTCTTGCCTGTCTTTGACATCTGGCAAGATGGCATCGGTCCCACTAGGGAATAGTCTCATCCAACCATCAAACTTAAGTACTGAACCATTAGATTTAAGCGTAGCTTTTTTATAACCCTTTGTCTCTTGAACCATATCTTCTGCCCTAGCCACAACTATTCCCGCCCTAGCCGTAGCTGTAATCATGACTTTAGTTTGATCATAAACCGCCTTAGACATTTGGCTGGCCACGAAACGCCGCCAAATCAAATCATAAAGTTTTTGATGGCGAATAGTAAATTTAGGGTTCTTTGCCTGGACTTGATCAGCTGTGAGTTTAATTTTAGTTACTCGAATAGCTTCGTGGGCTTCTTGCGCATTCTTTGATTTATTAGCAAATACCCGTGGCTTTTCCGGAACATACTTGGCTCCATATGTATCACTAATATAATCACGAGCCATGTTAATAGCCTGAAAAGATAAATTATTAGAATCTGTACGGTGATAAGTAATCAAACCTTCTTCATATAAATGCTGAGCTAAGCTCATAGTTTGTTTACTAGTCATTCCTAAACGATAAGCTGCCTGTTGTTGCAGGGTCGAGGTAGTAAAAGGTGGTAAACTCCAGCGGCGACGCTCTTTTTGCTCAACTTCTGTGATCTGATACTGGGAAGTTTTGAGCGCAGCCACTACATTTATAACCTCACCTTCACTAGTTGGTTCGTATTTACCGCCATCCAGCTCAACTACCCGTCCCACCAACACTAAAGCTGGCAATGCTTCTGGCAATTTGCCTTCTGTAAATAGCTGAGTCGCTTTTTTATCCTCAACACACAGGGCAACATCCACCTCCCAATACTCTTCTGGTTTAAAAGCCTCGATTTCTTTCTCTCGCTCCACAATTAGACGAAGTGCTGGAGACTGAACTCTTCCTGCTGATAAACCTCGACGAACCTTACGCCATAAAACTGGTGAAACTTTATAACCCACTAGTCTGTCTAAAATTCGCCTGGCTTGCTGGGCATCAACTAAATCAATGTTGATCTCATTTGGTTTTTTTATCGCATCCAGTACTGCCGACTTGGTAATTTCATGGAAAGTCGCCCTCAAAAATTCCTGACTCTTTTTTGGTTTGCCATTTTCAATCAAATATTTGACATGCCAAGCAATGGCTTCTCCTTCGCGGTCAGGATCCATGGCTAGATAAATTTTATCAGCAGTTTTAGCGGCCTTTTTCAATATGTTGACGATTTTTCGTTTACCACTCACTACTTCATAAGTCGGTTCAAAATCATTTTCAACATCAACACCTAGTTGTTTGGGTAAGTCACGAACATGACCCACACAAGCTTCAACTTGGAAATCTTGACCTAAAAACCCTGATAATTTTCTGGCTTTGGCAGGAGATTCAACGATTACTAAATTCATGTCAGTCATTGTACTATACAAGTTTGGAGGGGGTTTTTGCTAACCAAATTCCATTGCGCAAGACCACATATCCTTCTAATTCTAAGAGGCTTAGATTAGTATTTAGAGTTGAAATTGATAACTGCAACTGTCGTGCTAGTTCATCAGTAGTAGCTGACCCATTAAGCAAGGATTGATAAATTTTTTCCTGCAGCGTATCTGCAAAACATAATTGCAAACTACCATTCTCATCTGGGGCAAGCTGGCTCCAGCCACTTTGAAATACACCCGCTTCTTCCAAAATTTCACCAGCAGAGCCAACCAATCTTGCCCCTAAATTAATCAAGTTTTTAGTTCCTTCACTATACTTACTAGTAATCGGACCTGGTACGGCACACACTCCGCGCCCGTAATCCCCCGCATAGCCAGCAGTAATATGGCTCCCGCTATCTACGGCGGCCTCAATAACCACCACAGCCAGACTCATGCCCGCCACAATCCGGTTTCTCTGGGGGAAATTGCTCCGATGCGACCCCACCCAAGGTGGATATTCAGTTACAAAGCCGTTGCCTTTGGCTAGCATTTCTTGAAAAAACTGGTGATTGCCCGCCGGATACATGTGGTTAAAACCAAAACCCAATATCCCGACGGTGTATCCATCATGCTTTACCGCCTGCTGATGCGCATAAGTATCTACCCCATACATAAAGCCAGACACAATACTGACATGATATGCCACCAAATCCGGCACAATTTGTTCAATGACATTACGACCATAACCCGAAATTTGACGGGTCCCTACTACGGCGATTGGCCGCTGATTTACCCCCGAAAGACTACCTTTTGTATATAAAACTAATGGCTTGTCTTCAATCTGATTTAGTAATGTTGGGTATTCTTTATCCTCACTAATGATCGTATTAATTCCTTGCGCCTTTAACCACCCGTAGTAACCTTCGGGTGAAAAACGTTGTTGAAAATCTCGTAATGCTGTTTGTTGAGATGCTGTTAATTGGCACAACTCCCAAATTTGAGCCGGTTTGCGCTGCCAAAAATCTTCTAGTGGAATATCCAAGGATTCCAATTGCTTTAAAATTTTCTTTAAACTCCCCCGCCCTATCCCTTCCACTGCCAAAAGTGCTGCCCAAAGTTGTTTTTGTCTATCTCTTTTCATCTCACTAGTAAAACATGGATTGATTACACCAAGTGTAGTAACCTAATGAAGAAACAATCACAAGACATCACTATAAAAAAAGGTATGATTAAATCATGAACGAATTATTCCAGAGATTCTTAAAAAAGAAGCCCATGAGCGAACCACCGCAAGCTGACTGGGAATATACGCAGGATGCAAAAAGGTACGCTGAGCAACAACGTGCCAAGCAACAGCTACACCCTGCCGACGGCCAGCAGGGAGCCGAAGTTCAAGAAATTCTTTTTAAAGGCAGACACATTATTGGCAGAGATACCCCAATTAATAAAGGAGTTTATTTTGTGGGCGGAGTAGATGAAGCCACTGTAGTGGATGATGAAAAAGATCGCCACTTACTTCTCATCTATCATCAACTTCTTAATTGGATGAGAGAAACACAAAATCAGGGAAGTAAATATAAAACAGGCATCCTAAAAAAAGTTTGGGCGTTAGCCATGAAGACTATTCCTTATAAGGAAGCTAGAACTGACCAAATAGTTAATAAAGTAGGCATAGATCGTAAAATTTATCTGAGTGCTTTTTTTGGTGGTGGTGTGTGCAGACACCAAGCCTTACTGGCGGGCTATCTCCTTGAAAAATTAATTAATGATGGCTACCTTCAGGGAAAAGTTTCTGTTGACAGAAATTCTCTCCCTGGCAAAAATGGACACGCTTGGGTGAGATATACAAATTCTCGGGGCATAGTCTTTATTCTTGATCCAACAAATAAATATAAAGATCGCCTAGAGAATGCTTCTAATAAGAAACCATGGCGTTATGAAAGACCGAGTGATCGAATCCACCGTAAAAGTCCACATATAAAACTTACTACTCGAATAAGACAACTTTTTTTAGCACAACCCAGTTAATTGCTACTGCCCATACATCCAGTCCATCACTGCCTTCGCCACTAAACCAGCATCTCGAGAGCCTTCTTTATAAGGATCATGCTCATCACTTTCAATCAGAACAGTAATCACTAATTTATCTGGGAAACCATGTTGATCGATTAACTTCAACCACTCTAAATAATCTAGCTTTTCTTTTTTATCATCCTGTTTTTCATTCATTTCATCACCTAATTGCCTGGATTTAATTTGATCAATCGTCACCTGATCACCAGTTGCAACTTTTTTTGCTAGCTCTTTGATTTCAGCTGTGCCTATCACCCCCGTCAACCAACCATGAGTCCTGCGGTAGCCTCTTTCATCCGCCCCACCAAACTCAGCCGTACCAGTTTTACAGGCTATTGCCCCATCCCTGATCTGCGCATTAGCATTGAGCTCTTGAGATCGGCGAGTTTGATTGTGATCAAAAAATGGGAAAGCAGTTCCTCCAGAACTACAGGCATCCAACATCCCAGATAAAACTAATTCTAGATGCTCCTCCAGAATCCCAATCTCTCCACAATCTCCATTTTCGTGTTTTAATAAAGTCGGCTCACACAGCGTGCCACGGTTGGCTACGGCCTGAGTCATTTGGGCAATCTGCACTGGAGTTACCAAAATATCACCCTGGCCAATCCCCATGTGAAAGGTGTTTCCAAGATACCAAGGTTCCCCTAAGACTTGTTCCTTCCAAGCAGGGTCAGGAACTGTCCCGGTTGCTTCCTCATTCAACTCCACTCCTGTAGTTTTACCCAATCCAAACAAACGCGCAAACTCAGCCAACTGATTTGGACCCAACCACTCTGCGACTTTATAAAAGAAAATGTCATTGCTTCTAGCCAAAGCTCGCTGTAAACCAATCTCGCCCTCGGTTCTGCCATATTGAGTAAAATACCAATTGGTATATTCATACTCACCCACTCGCAACACTCCTTCATCTCGAATCGTCGTCTCTTGGCTAACCACTTTGCCTTCTAGTCCTGCTAAAGCCGTCACTAACTTAAAAACTGATCCTGGAGGATAAACTCCACTCACGCCGCGGTTAAAAAATACCTGCGATGGATCACTAAGCATGGCCTGAAGTTGCAGTTGGCGTTGTTTTTCTAAAACTGGATCTGCAGAGCGAGTACTAAGTGTATTGGCATCAAAGCTCGGGCTACTGACTAGGCCTAACACTTCACCAGAACCAGCATCCATAATGACTCCTGCTCCAATTTGTCCGGAAAATGCTGTCAAGAGTTTGGTTGATAAATAGGGATCTAGTG
>Ga0180009_10005336_pt1 | contig 13813 bp, 13 predicted proteins | sample OS_PC_MetaG_FD_123537 | JGI IMG/M metagenome (GOLD analysis project Ga0180009, IMG submission 123537) | Groundwater microbial communities from the Aspo Hard Rock Laboratory (HRL) deep subsurface site, Sweden - OS_PC_MetaG | ecosystem: Environmental > Aquatic > Deep subsurface > Groundwater... | reverse complement strand
CCGAATCCGGTTTAACGATATGTCATCCCGGATGATGTGGTCGTAAAATGAACGTTGCCATTTAAAATCATTTATATTTGAATCATGTATTATTTTTGTTGCCCTTGCCTTAAAATGACGTATGATTTTACCCAATGTCGTTTTATGATTTTTCATTAATATCCAATCTGTAGGGGCATGATTTATCATGCCCGTTTGATTTGTCATACCCGTTATTATTCGGGTTGATTTATTATGATTATTGTTATTGCGGGTTTGGTTGTCATCGTTATTTCGGGTTTGATGAATCAAACCCCTACATATTGTGATTATTCCGTGGATATGATTGGGCATTATTATATATTCGCCTAATTCCACATTGTCAAAATTATCTGCAATATTTTCCCAACATTCACCAACGATTGTTCCTGTTTTGTTTAACAACATCTTACCATCTACGACCTTTCCAAATGATTCCGTCCTATCATTTACGCATATTGTAATATAATAATAACCCGATTGTGAATAATCGTATTCCTTTAATCGGGTCATTTTACGGATTAATGTTTTTGGCATCTAGGAATTATTATATTTTTTATATGCTTTTTCAAAACAAATAACTTTAAATATGAATTCAACTATTGAAGTATCCAACAAACCATCAAAATAGCCCATAAAAAAGGATGCGTTTAATCGAGTTTCTTCTTTATTTTCAGTATCTTTACAAATATATTTTAAACAGTTTTTTATTTCGTTGTATCCTTTAGGATAATTAGCTTCTTTGAATATTGCCGTAAGATTATCTATTTGTTTTTTTTGAAAATATATGAGGTAGAAAATTATTTTTACAATAAGGCGAATAAGAAACAGAAATAACCTCAGCCCAACAAACAAGGCTAATACTAATAACCAGTCAAGTTTTAATACCGCCTTGGCAATATAAAGTATAAGAAAATACGATAACACCCATTCAAAAAACATCATAAGAATAAATTTGTAGTATTTCATTTTATTATTCTCCCTTTATAATCAACTGTTTATACCATCCCCTGGGATGGCATAAGGTCAGAAATCATTTAAATTTTTAACCCATTCTGTAGGGGCATGATTTATCATGCCCGCTGTTATTTGGTTTAATTTATTATGATTATCATTATTACCGGTCTGGTTGTTGTCATTGTTTCGGGTTTGATAAATCAAACCCCTACCTAATTTATTATTTTTCATTTATTGAATCCAACACCCATTATCCGAATTCGTATATTAGGTATACGCCAAGGAACGGTTTATTCCCATTCAATAGTGGCGGGGGGTTTGGAGCTGATGTCGAAGACTACCCGGTTGATGCCTCTGACTTTGTTGATGATAGAATTAGAAATCTCATCGAGAACCTGGTGCGGTAATTTGGCCCAGTCAGCGGTCATGCCGTCAGAGCTGGTAACGGCCCGGATAGCTACTACGTGTTCATAGGTGCGCTTATCCCCCATAACCCCTACGGTCTTTAAAGGCAACAATACGCAGAAAGCCTGCCAGGTCGCATCATAAAGGCCGCTGGCTTTCATGATTTTTTCAAGGATTGCGTCGGCTTCGCGCAAGATCTTAAGCTCTGAAGGCTTGATTTCGCCGATAATCCTGACGGCCAAACCTGGCCCGGGAAAAGGATGGCGGTTGACAATTGCCTCGGGCAGCTTAAGGATCTTAGCAATGCCTCTTACTTCATCTTTAAACAACTCCCGGAAAGGCTCGATCAGCTTAAGTTTCATCTTAGAAGGAAGGCCGCCGACATTATGGTGAGATTTGATCTTAGCGGTCGGGCCGCCAAAAAAAGGTATTGATTCGATGACATCGGGATAAAGTGTACCCTGGACTAAGAACTCTACATCTTTTATCTTTTTAGCTTCGGCTTCAAAGGTATGGATAAACTCATGGCCGATGATCTTTCTTTTCTGTTCGGGGTCAACCACCCCTTTTAATTTTTTTAAGAAAGCTTGGCTGGCATCAACATAACGCAGGTCGATCTTATAATGGCCCTTAAAGATATCAATGACCTGTTTGACTTCGTTCTTACGTAAAACCCCGTTATTGACAAAAATACATTTAAGCTTGCGGCCGATAGCCTGGTGGATCATCACCGCTGCGGTTGAAGAGTCTACTCCGCCGCTTAAGCCGCAGATGACATTTTTATTACCGGCCTGTTTTTTAATTTTTTCAATCTGTTCAGAGATAAAATCCTCAAGCTGCCAGTTAGCAAAACAATCGCAGATTCTGAACAAAAAATTAGAGATCACCTGGATGCCCATATCAGTGTGCACCACTTCCGGATGAAACTGGACTCCGTAGATCCTGCGGGTTTGATCGCCAATGGCAGCATACTGGGTATTTCCGGTGTGAGCTAAAACCTTAAACCCCTTGGGTAAGCTTGAGACCTTATCGGTATGGCTCATCCAGGAAGTAATCTTGGCCGGCATTGAAAAGAAAAGGTCTTGATGGTCATCAAGATACATCGGAGCCCTTCCGTATTCGCGCTTCTTTGATTCACCGACTCCTCCACCCAGAGTCTTGACTAAGATCTGCATCCCATAACAGATACCTAAAATCGGTATGCCCAGCTTGAAGATTTCTTTGTCTAAACTGGGGGCTTTCTTCTCATAGACGCTGTGCGGGCCGCCAGAAAGAATAATGCCTTTGGGTTTTATCCGCTTGATGGTCTTAAGATCGACTTGGCAGGATTCGATGATGCTGAATACTTTAAGCTCACGGACTCTGCGGGCAATAAGCTGGGTATATTGTGAGCCAAAATCAAGAATTAAAATGGTGTCTTTTTTCATCATCTTCGCATATCGTTATTTACCCATACCGACTCTTTGCGAAGCCTGAAAAACTTTTCCTTCAGTCTGGATTGAAGGAGCGATGATTATCTCCACAAAATGCATCTCTTTGATATCCTTGGCTCCCAAAGCAGCCATGGAAGTGGCCAAAGCACCCATCAGGTTCTGTGAACCGTCGTCAACTGCTGCCGGGCCGAAAAGAATCTGCTCCAGACTTCCGGTTACCCCGACTTTGATCCGGGTACCGCGCGGTAAATTACCATGTGAAGTAGCCATACCCCAGTGAAACCCCTTACCGGGAGATTCCTGGGAACGGGCAAAAGCCGAACCGATCATCACGCTGTCGGCGCCGCAGGCAAAAGCCTTACAGACATCGCCGCCGCGGCTCATGCCGCCGTCAGTGATTATCGGTACGTATTTGCCGGTCTTTTGATAATAAAAATCCCGGGCCGCGGCACAATCAATAGTAGCAGTGACTTGAGGTACGCCAATACCTAAAACTCCCCTGGTGGTACAGGCTGCTCCTGGGCCTACGCCGACTAGAATACCGGCGCATCCGGTTTCCAAAAGCTCTAAAGTAACGTCGTAAGTCACGCAGTTGCCGATGATCACCGGGACCTTGGTTTGCTTACAGAATTTCTTAAGATCCAAGGGAGTGTATTTAGTTGCGATATGCCTGGCAGTAGTCACAGTGGACTGGACTACAAAACAATCAGCGCCAGCTTCTTCAGCCAGCTTTGAAAAACGTAAAGCATTCTGGGGAATACAGCTTACCGCCGCAAAACCTTTGGCTTTTTTTATCTGTTCTACCCGTTTAGGAACTAATTTTTCTTTTATCGGAGTAGTGTAGACTTTCTGGATCAGGTTAGTCGCAGTTTGCGGATCAGCCTTAGAGATCTCATCAAGGACTTCCTCGGGATTATCATAACGGGTCTGGACACCGTCTAGATTTAATACGGCAATGCCGCCTAAGCGCGACATCTCAACAGCAAATTTAGTTCCCACCACTCCGTCCATAGCCGCAGCCAGTATCGGAACTGCAAATTTTTTCCGGTTAAACTCCCAGGATGTATCCACTTCCTCGGGATTTACGGTGATCTTTCCCGGAGCCAAGGCAATCTCGTCAAAACCATAACAACGACGTGCACGTTTTCCTATACCAATCCATTCTGCCATCTTCTACCTCCTTAAAAAATATCTTTATTACTGTAACCCGTATCTACTGCGGATATCCCTTTCCATAGAATTAGCCATATCAATCGATATTGAACGAACTTTATCTAAGGATTCCCGCATCTTCTCTCGGTCGCCTCTTTCAGCATAAATATCAGCTAAAGCATAATAACATTGAGCCCGGGCAACATCGAATCTCTTAGGGGCTGAAATCATAAGCTTAATGGCATCTTCCAAGCATTCAATTGCAGCTTCATAGTATTTTTTGTCTGCATAAACTAATCCATTACCGGCTTTAGCCATTACCATACCGGATAAGATAAAATAATAGTCTTCTGACTCTTTAGCTACCTTGGACATAGCTTTTTCGAAATATTTATAGGCTAGCTCATCTTCATAGTTAGATATTGCGCCAAAACCAGCAATCATCAAATCAACAAGCTCTTTCTTGAGCCGGCCATAAATCGCTTCTCTTTCTTCGGGAGAAAAAACAGTCCGTGAATAAAACTCCTTATTATTAAACTCGCCCGAAAAATCGTTACTGGATCTTTGATTTGGTTTTAGCTGGGCTAAATAGTTATGGGGTATGGACTGGCCAAGATTGATAGCCTGATCACAAGATTTTACCGCTAATTCTTTCTGGCCGTTTTTAAAATGTATCCAGGAAAGATTATAATAAGCATGGCCATCGTAAGGATCAAGAAAGATGGCTTTTTTAGTCTCTTCAACCGCCTCCTTATACTTTCCCTGCCGAAAATACCCCCAGCCGAGGTTTTTGTGAGCCAGGGAATAGTCCGGTTCTAAAGCTATGGCCTTATGCAACAATTCAATTGACTCTTTAACCTTATCTTGTTTTTCATAAAGCGCCGCTAGATTAGTAAGACATGAGGCATCTTGGGAGTCAAGACGGATTGCTTCTTTAAATTCCTTGACCGCCAGATTATACAAACTTTGCTCAAAATAATTAAACCCTAACTCATTGTGAAGTTCGCTGTTATCCGGAACAATTTCTATGGCTTTCTTAAGCTGACTAACTGCATCATTTAGCCGGCCTTGATAATTATAAACCGCAGACAAAAATACCTGGCCATCAATAAAACTAGGATCAGCATCAACTGCCTGCCGGGCATAGCTCAACACCGTATTGATGTTATCTCCAGCATAATAGGACTCTCTGGCAATATCATAGTAATAATAGGCTTTACTTAATTTAGCCGCGAATTCAATCATGTTCATTTTTACACTGGTCTTAAAAAATTTTTTCACCTCGTTGATCGGAATGGCAAAATTAAGATTCTGGCCTGCAGGTTTGATAAAAGTAGTTATCCCGACCACTTTACCTTGAGGATCCAGGAGCGGCCCGCCGCTATTACCGGGAGATATCGGGGCGCTAAACTGTAAAACATCCCGATTCAAATCCTTTCGTTTACCGCTATAAAGCCCGTCAGTTATTGAATATTCCAAACCCAACGGCGCTCCGATAACAAAGACTTTACTTCCCGGTTCCAATTGGTTGGCGTTTCCCAAACTGGCAGTGGTTAAACCGTAAGCATCGATCTTAAGCACGCAGATATCCCGCTCCACATCATAGTCGATGATTCCGGTTACCGGATAAGTCTTGCCGTTCTTAAATTTTACTTCTATTTCTTCGGCTCCGCCGACAACGTGAAAGTTAGTGGCTATCACGCCGCTGGAATTAACCACAAAACCTGAGCCCTGGCTTGTACCGTCAGGAAGCTGGGCATGAATAACCACTATTGCCGGAGAAACTTCCTGAAAAACTTCAGCCGGGTTTTTGTCCAAAAGCTTAGGCCGAGTATGATTCTCTGAAGAATAAGAAACCGGTTGAGACGACCCTTCAATATTTTTAATTTTATCGCGATAGTAGGTTATCGCTATGCCGCCGATATCAACTTTGATTGAGTCCTCGCGCTCTTGGATAATCTGGCCACGGATGATTTTACCGTCTTTAAAATAGATCGTCTCCGGATAAACCGTTAAAAATGACAGCAAGAAAAAAATTAAAGTTAAAAATACTATTCTCATAAGTTTTTAACCTCCCGGGGGCAATTTCCTTCGACTTGGCTTAAAAAATTGTCGATTATTTCAGGCTTAGAGCAAAATTCATAAGGCGGTTTTGGAAAAACTTCTTTGGCCCCGCTTAGAATAAAATCGGCAAATAACTCAGCTTCTTTTTGTAAAGATACCTGCCGGTTAGCGATAAAAAATTGATCCTGGTCTAAGACTTCCCGGGCACAATCTCCCAAAAAATACAGCCCTGGGAAACCAACCGTTAAACTGTCATTTACGGTTATCGGTTCATCAAAAAAATTACGGTTAGGAGAAAATCCGCTGTCAATAAACACTAACTGAGAAGAAAAAACTTTTAGCGGCTGGATCTTGACTGCCTTGACCATGCCTTCACCGACAGCTTCTTCTAAACAAGCTTGGGAATAAACAGTTACTCCTTTGGCCTCCAACAGGCTCATCACTCTCTCTCGATAGGAACCGAGAAAATCTAAACCCTCACTTACCAAAGTGACTTCTTTGCCCAGCTTAGCTAAAGAAAGGATCAGCTGGATCCCCAGCCAAGTTGAAACATAAACCATGGCTTCTGCGGATATCTGCATCAGGTCTTTTAACTTCAAAGGGTCTATCTGAGAAAGATAAAAAAAACCCTCCCGGTGCTCGCCTTTAACGGTTATTTTTTTTGACTCAAAACCAGTGGCTACAACTAAAGTTTCGAAATCCCGGGACTCTGTTTTTTTCAGGAAGATCTTCTTGCGTTTGGGATTGATCCTGTCCAAAGAATCCTGAATGAATTCTATACCTTTGCTGGCAGCCCACTCCGGAATATCCAGGCGCCGGGAAATATCTCCTGGGGAAGCTACAATATCTCTATAAGGTAGATGATATCTATTTTTATCGATTAAAGTGATCTTTAAAGAAGCGGCTTTTTGACGCAAGCTATCGCTAAGGGCTAAACCGCTTATGCCTGCTCCGATGATAGTGACGCTTTCCATTATGGTTTCTTGTTTAATCTCTCTGCCCTTAACAAATTATCGAATAAAAACAAAGTAGTAAGCCTACCCACCCCTCCGGGAACCGGAGTGATCGCTGCGGCTGATTCTTTAGCTTTTTCAAACTCAACATCTCCGGAGATTTTCGAGCTTTTCTCAGCTGTACCGACATCTATCACCACAGCCCCTTTTTTGATCCAATCGCCTTTTACCAAACCGGGGACTCCGGCCGCTGAGATCAAAACATCAGCCTGGCGGCAGTAAGATTCTAAATCACCGGCTTCATAGGTGCCGATCTGAGCAATAGTCACTGTAGCCAGTTTATCAGCCAACAGCAAGGCTAAGGGTTTACCGATTATGCTGGAGGCTCCGATAATGGTGACTTTTTTACCGCGCAAGGCTAAACCGGTAAATTTGATCAGCTCTAAAACGCTTAAAACCGTCGGGGGTATAAACAAAGGATTGCCCAAGGCCAGCCTTCCCAGATTGTAAGGGTTCATCCCCTCGATATCCTTATCCGGGGCAATGGCTCGAAAAATCTCCTCTTCTTTCCAGGCTTTAGGAAAAGGCTTATTAAATACTATTCCGGTAACTGTGTTATCTTTGTTCAGCTGGTTTATTTTTTCTAAAACTCGCTCCAGAGATTCCGAAGCCTCCAGGTAAATTAAACGGTAATCAAGGTTTGAACCCAATTCCTGGGCTAGTTTTTGCTGCTGGGTAATGTAAACTTGCGAAGAATAATCTGAACCACTAACGACCAAAGAGGCCAAAGTCAACCTGGAGCCGCCAGAAAGATCGGATTTGATCCTCTGCTTTAATTTTTGTGATAATTCGCTGGTCTCTAAGATCTTTGCCATTTTTCTAAGGCCTTTTTAAATTTATTGATATATCTATTCTTGCGGCCGAACATAGTTTGGTTAGCTTCTAAATTAAGGATTGAGCCCAAAAGAGCTATTTTTATAAGCTCTAAACCGATGTAATAATCGCTGATTATACTCTTTTTTATACCAGATTCTAAGGCTTTCGCAAGTAAAAAGGCTTTTTGAGACGAATCAGCAAGCTGAATGATTATTTTTTCACTTTGCTGGATAAATTGCCGGCGCCTGGCTCCTTGATTAGCCATGATTTTGGCAAAAATAACCGAATCCCGGTCAATACAAGGATAGATTTTCTTCTTCAGGCTCTTTAAAACCTCTAGGCCTTTTCTAAGTTTCTTGTTTCGTTGCCCCTGCCCAAAATTTTTAGGTTTTAAAACTAAAGAATAGCTGACTGCCTTTTCAAGTAAAGAGACCCCCAGGCAAAAGGCCAGCGCCACTGTGCTGCCGCCGCCAGGAGAGGCTTTGCGCTTTCCTAAATCATCGAGATAAGCTTTGAATTTAAGCCGATAACTTCTCATCTTTACAGGGCCAAAAGCTCCTACGGTGAAACGGCGATAATGAATATTTTTTAATCAGAGAAAAATGTTCTTTAGTCGGATAACCCTTATGCTTTGAAAAATTCCACTTCGGATATAAAAAATCTAACACTTTCATCAAATGGTCCCTGGCCACCTTGGCCACCACTGAAGCGCAAGATACTTCTTCGATTAACTTATCAGCTTCTTTCAAGCATTGATAATCTAAAGCCAAGTCAGTACGAAAAATATTTCCGTCGACTATGAACTTTGCCTGTTTAAGGCTGGGCGCTTTCTTAAGTAAAGCTCTGATCGCCCGGTTAAAAGCTAAAAAAGTAGCCTCAAGGATATTAAACTTATCGATTTCAGAAACTGAAGCTAACTCGACCGAAAAATGAGAATTAGCTAACAGCCAGGGGAAAAATTCCTGGCGCCTGAGTGCTGAGAGAGCCTTTGAATCTTTTACCTTAAACGGCGGCTCCCTTTTAAGACTAAGGGCACAGGCTACTACTACCCCGGCTAAAGGGCCCCGGCCAGCTTCGTCAATACCAACTATCATTTAGGTTATAGTCGCGCCCTTCCCGGATTTACCCCGCAAATAATAAAGCCGCTTACGGCGCGGGCGGCGACGGCTTGCCTTGATGAAATCTATCTTTTCGATGTTGGGTGAATAGTAAGGAAAAGTCACCTCATAGGCTTCGCCATAAGCCAAGCGGCGCAAAGTAAAGGATTTACGGTGCATCTGGCCCTGGATCTTGATAATCACCCCTTCAACCGGATGCAGTCGGGTTTTATCCTTTTCCCGGATCTTATAGTAAACTTTGATCGTATCTCCGGGTGTAAACTCCGGGTAATCCTTCTTCAAGGATTCCTTCATCTCTTTTTCCACCATAAACAGTTTGTCCATCTTAAACCTCCGTTTTTATTTTAACAAATCCGGCCTTTTCTTTTTAGTTATCTCTACCGCCTGTTTTAGCCTCCACTCTTTTATTTTCTTGTGGTTTCCCGAAAGCAGCACTTCCGGCACTTTTAGGCCGCGAAAATTTTCCGGCCGGGTATAATGCGGAAAATCCAAAAGGTTGTTTTCAAAACTTTCATTTTTAACCGACTCACTGTCGGAAACCACTCCCGGAATCAGGCGGGTTAAACAATCAATAAATACCATTGCCGCCAACTCTCCTCCGGAAAGCACATAATCCCCTATGGATATCTCCTCATCAGCCAGATATTTATGAACCCGTTCATCAACCCCCTCATAACGGGGAGCCAATAAAATTAATTGTTCGTATTTTAAAAATTTTTTTACCGACTTCTGATCCAACCTTCGGCCCTGGGGGCTAAACAGGATCACCCGCCGCAAAGCCTGGCTCTTAGGCCGAGACCGAACTGGCTCACCAAGAATTTCCTCAACCGCGGTAAAAAACGGTTCAGGCCGAAAAACCATGCCTCCGGAACCATAAGCCGGGGCATCGACTTTTTTATGTTTGCCTTGAGAAAATTTACGCAGATCATGAACATTAATTTTGACCAGACCTTTAGCCTTGGCTCGTTTGATGATCGATTCATCAAGAACCGGAAAAAACATCCTGGGAAAAATCGTGACTACATCTATGGTCATTTTTTGAGTTATACTTAGCTAAAAAATCTTTCTTAAACTTTGAAAACCTGTCTTGTTCTATTGCTTGCCGAATCCTTTCGATGAATTGTTGATACCAAAATATATTATGATAGGTCAAGAGCCTGACTCCCAACATTTCTTTAATATTAACCAGGTGCCTTAAGTAAGCCCGGGAAAAATTCCGGCAGACATAGCAGGAACACTCTTTATCCAAAGGTGTAGAATCATTACTGTAAGGCGCATTCCTGACTACGATCTCGCCCTCATCAGTAAAGGCAGTTCCGGTACGGCCATAGCGGCTGGGCACTACGCAATCAAAAAGATCGACCCCTTTATCTATAGCCATTAGTATCTCCGGGGGTTTACCCGACCCCATAAAATAACGTAAATACCCGGCCGGAGCGTTTTCGCTGATAAAGGAAAGGATATTATACCTCAAATCCTCCCCTTCGCCAACACTTAAGCCTCCGATACAAAAGCCGTCAACTTCCAAGTTAATCAGGCTTTTTAAGCACTTTTCTCTCAAGTCCTGGTAGGTAGAACCCTGAATAATCCCGAAAAAAAGCACTTTGTCGGAGTTTTGGGCAGCCAGATAATCCTTGCTTTTTTTTGCCCAATCAAGAGTCCGCCGGACTGAAGAATCCGCTGCCTCATATTCACTGGGGAATTTAAGGCATTCATCCAAGGGGACTATCACGTCCGAGCCCAGATCCAACTGGATCTTCATAACGTCCTCGGGGCTTAAAAAAATACTTTTTCCGTCTAGATGGGATTGAAAAGTAACTCCTGAATCACTAACTTTACGTAAACGGGCCAGGCTGAAAATTTGATAGCCTCCGCTGTCAGTAATAATCGTCTTATCAAAACCGATAAAGGCATGCAGCCCTCCGCTCTGTTTAATTATCTCGGTACCCGGGCGTAAATATAAATGGTAAGCATTCATCAGCAGCCCGTCAACTCCGGCCTCATCCAACTCCCGGGGCGATAATCCTTTGACTGCGCCTTGAGTGGCTACCGGAAAAAAAGCCGGGGTGTTAAAGCTTCCCCGGCGGCTGGAAAAATTACCCAACCGGGCTTGAGTGGCCTTGCCTTGTTTGATCAGCTTAAACATAACTACTAAACTAACAAAATAGATTCAAACAGTTTTGTTAGATAACAAGCTGTAAACATGACAACGATTGTAGTCAAGCTTGCTTGCAATCTCACTTACGCTAAAACCTCTGGAGCGTAACTGTTCTATTAGGTATCGCAGGGCACTTTTCTCTTCAATAGCAAAAACTCTTTCTTTGCTAACAAACTTTTTAATCTGTTCTTCAAGTTCAAAAACCGGGACAAACGAAGTCACTTTACTAATAGTTTTTTCTTTAAACCGGTCCAAAAGTTTTCCATAAAAGGACTTCAAAGCATACTTATTCTCTATCAAGCTCTCACATTCTATATCACAAGCCTCCTCTATTAATTTCCGATATATTTTTTTAGCCTTTTCTAGATTGAAATCTAAGGTATTCAAAACTAATCCCTTATCTATAAAAGTAGTTTTGACACCTTTCACATAAACATCTAAAGAATGCCACTTATAGTTGAAAGGCGATTCAGTAAGTTTTGCTTTATAAGCATTTAAATGAATATATAAAGAAGCCGTAATCAAATAGTCATCTCGATCACAAAAAGAAGCACGATACACACCGCAGAAAACATGACCTTTCCTTTGATATTTTGTATTAAAGTATTGGGCATAACTCTGGAAGAGATTTTTCATTGCTTTATCTAAATTCACCTCTTTTATTTTGAGAAAAATGTGCAAATGATTCGGCAGCAGTGAAAAACAGATGATAGAAAGGTTAAACTCTTTTTTCATTTTTTTAAGCAAAGAAAGGAATTTCAAATAATCCCTATTCTCCAAAAACAAAAGCTCTCTTCCTGGTGCACGTTGAGTAATATGATAAACTCCACCTTTTACAATAACTTTTCTACCTACCATGGGGGTTCTTGGTTTCATGAGTAAAATTATAGCATAAACTTAACGTTATACAACAAAAGTGTTTGAACCTGTTTTGTGAGGTTAAAAAAACTTTTCTTGGGTTTCCTTGCTATAAGGAATATTTAAATGCTGGTAGGCATTCTTGGTGGCGACTCTTCCGCGCGAGGTCCGCATAATAAACCCTTCCTTCAAAAGAAACGGCTCGATGACATCCTCCAAATTCAGTTTATCCTCGCTTAAAGAGGCAGCGATTGCCTCGATTCCGGCTGGCCCGCCGTTATGAGACTTGATTATGGTTAAAAGATAGCGGCGGTCCATATCATCCAGGCCCTGCTGGTCAACGCCCAAGTTTTGCAAAGATTCCTTAGTGATCTCTAAATCTATTCTGCCGCTTCCGACAACTTGGGCATAATCTCTTACCCGTTTAAGCAGGCGGTTGGAAAGGCGCGGCGAACCGCGTGAACGGCCGGCGATCTCCAGGCTGCTTTTCTGATCGATCTCGATATCTAAAAGATTGGCACTCCTAGTTACTACTTCAGCCAGTTCAGCCGGCTGGTAAAAATCAAAATCGAAGAATAAACCGAAACGGCCCCGCAAGGGCGCACTCAACAAGCCTTTACGGGTAGTTGCACCGATCAAGGTAAACGGCTTTAGGTTGAATTTAACACTTTTGGCATAAGGGCCTTTATCGATTATAAAATCGATCTGAAAATTCTCCATAGCCGGATAAAGAAATTCCTCGATCACCCGGCTAAGCCTGTGGATTTCATCGATAAATAAAATATCTCCCTTTTCTAGATTGGTCAAAATTCCCACTAGATCTCCGGCCCGTTCTATTGCCGGCCCGCTGGTGGCGGTAAATTTGGCTTTCATCTGATGGGCTATACAATAGGCCAAAGAAGTTTTTCCCAGGCCGGGTGGCCCGGAAAGCAGTAGATGCTCCAGGGGTTCAGATCTTCGTTTTGCAGCCTCGATAGAAATCTTCAAGGAAGATATTACATTTTCCTGCCCGATAAACTCATTTAAATCCTTTGGCCGCAACGACAGGTTTATTATCTGCTCTTCTTCGTTTTCTCTTAAAGGGTCGACGATTCTTTCTTCTTTCATAAGTTAAAGCGATGTATAGACATTTTCTCTGCGGGTAATCAAGATCTGGCTAAACAGCTCTTCCTGCACCGCAACGATTTCTTTAAGCTTGATCAACTCTAATATCGATAGAAAAATAACCACAATCTCCAGTTTATTTTTGGCCGATGAAAATAACTCACTCAAAGATACTTTTTCCTTAACCAGCAAAAGATGCAGAAGGTCGTGGATCTTTTCCTCAACGGTAAACTCATCCTTGACCACCTCAAAGAATATATCTTTAGGGACTTCCTTGAGAGCAGTCTTAAAAGCGCTGATCAAATCAAAGATCGAAGCTTCGATATAGACTTCTGACTCCCCGGTTTCGCCGCTGGTAGTGCGCTTGAAATATTTGAGGCGCTCGGTTTCTTTGCTCTTTAAAAATTCCGCTGCCTCTTTAAATTTTTCATACTCCAGAAGACGCCGTATCAGCTCTTCGCGGGGGTCTTCCTCCAACTCCTGGACTTCCGACTCCCGCGGCAGAAGCATTTTGGATTTAATACTGATCAGGTTTGCTGCCATCACTAAATATTCGGAAGCGACATTTATATCTAAAAGTTTCATCAATTCTAAAAACTGGATATATTGGTCGATAACCTTGACTATCGGGATATCGTAGATATTCAGGTGGTCTCGTTTGATCAAATAAATCAGCAAATCCAGCGGGCCTTCGAATATATCCAGTCTGATCTTCAT
>Ga0180009_10005335_pt1 | contig 13815 bp, 11 predicted proteins | sample OS_PC_MetaG_FD_123537 | JGI IMG/M metagenome (GOLD analysis project Ga0180009, IMG submission 123537) | Groundwater microbial communities from the Aspo Hard Rock Laboratory (HRL) deep subsurface site, Sweden - OS_PC_MetaG | ecosystem: Environmental > Aquatic > Deep subsurface > Groundwater... | reverse complement strand
TTTTAGTTTTTTTACAAAAGCTTTATTATTAAGTTCTAATTTTTCTTAATTTATGCCAACATGTCCTAACTGCGGATACGAATTAGTACTTTTAAATAGACCAAAGTATAAATGCTCATTATGTTCAAAACTTTATCCTCAAAAACAAGTAGAATCTTATAGTTTTAGAATCTGGAACAAAAAACAAAAAGAATTAGATATACATAATCTGGAGTTAGAAGAAAAAAAGATTATTAAGTTAATTGAAGAGAATAAAACGTTAAAAGCATTTAGGTTTTTGTTTAATGAAAGGAGAATTAAACAAAGTAGAGAAGAAAGATTGCAAAGAAAACAAGAATACTATCTTAAAAATAAACAGATAATTAATTTAAAGAGAGATATAAGAAGGCAGAACAGTTTAGAAGTTTATAATAAGATGAGGAAGGATTGGAGAGATAGGAATTTAGGGATGATGAGAGTTTATGGATTGATACAACATTATAGGGGTAGGCAGAAAGCTCTTGCACTACAATATCTTAAAAACAATTATTAGGAGGCTTCTGATGGTAATATTTCCCCTTCAGTTCCCACTATCTCACTTTCTCATCTACTGGTTTTCAGTAGATAGGAAAGTAAACTGATTTGATGGGTAGGATGGCTCTATTTATAAGATTTTATTCTTAGTTCTCACTGATTTTTAAAATAATTTTAGAGAAAGAAGATTTTGAGTTACAATTTTGTAGAAATAACTGAGAAACAAGAGAGTTCCAACTAGAACAATTCTATAACCAATAGAATTAACCATCACGTTGGAGGATCTTCGTATGCTATTTTGTAAAGAACAACTGCAAATAGCTTAGATGTGATTATTGGTTTTTCTGATAATCTTCCATAGAGGGTTAAAGAAACACAGATATTTACCAAAACCCAAAGATTGTACAAACATACTGAAAATAAGAAATAAAATAATCTGATATGATAATTCTTAGTGGTAGTTTTAGCTTTAAAGTCGTGATCAAATTGCCTATATCCTGTTTCAATTCCCCAACGTTTGCTATACCAAGTATAAAGATAGTGTGCCAATTGTTTGGGAATGTTAAAATTAGTGATGAAAGCTCTCTTTATTCCTTCCTCATCATCTACAAGAATTAAATTAACAATAGCCTTATTTTCTCCTCTACCAATTTCAAAGTTTTCAATAACTCTTGACTTGCATTCTTCACTTTTTCTCATCCATGCTTTTACAGTTTCACTTCTTATTTTTGGCATGATAAATCTTACTTTATGAGATTTGATAACATTGATAATTTTTGGCTTATCAAAACCTCTATCTAAATATGCTTTATCAATGTGAACTTTTTGTTTAACTCTCTCCAAACTTTGATCTATTAAATCATGAATATTGTCTAGTTTATGGATAGGAATTGCGTCAATACTAAATCTCTGTCCAGCAACGACTATTGAGCAGGTTAAGAACTGATAGAAATGAGTTGTTCCTCTTTCGTGTTTCCCTTCTGTTACATAAAGATCATTTTTATCTCCATAATAAGGTATTTTATGAATATCGTAAGCAATATCAACTTTCCTTCTGTTAAGTAACTTATAATTCTGTTTAGCAAAGTTAAAGATTACACCAAATATAGATTCAAACATTTCTTTTATTTTCTCTACTGATTGTAGTTTAGAAAAATGATATAACATTAAATCTCCAGAAGGGGCTTTAGCATCAGGATATAATTCTTGAAATGTAGAGGAGCCATTTGTAGTAAAGTCATGAGAATAAGCAACATGAACTAAGACATCTAATAAATCTTTAGTTGTGAATTTTCCATTTTCTTTAATTTTAATATCAATTTGAGGATAAACTAGCTTCTTTACTAATTTTGTAGCTTCATGAAATGCTTTTTTCTTCTCTCGCTTTTTATCTTTCTTATCTTTGATTGCTTTATTGACTAATTCTAAATCCAAAACAATGCCTTTTTGAGTTGCTATTCTTAGGACGTCTTTAGAAATATTATCTAATTGTAGTTTTAGATCATCACTAATTTTATTTTTAAAGAATTTGTTAAATGCTCTTTTTGTCGGAAATTCTAATTTGTTATCATTATCTCTTGAAAATCCAAGATCATAAGAATCAGATTCATTTTGTTTTAAATGTTCTACTAATTTCTCATAATAATGAATGCCTTTTATTCTTCGATAAAGGTAGAGTTTGATTAAACTTTCTGGATTGAATTTTGATTGTCTTTGTTCTACTAATTGTAAGTTTAGTTTTCCAAGTACAGAGGAAGTTTTAATCCATTTCTCACTAACCGACTCAAAAGTTTTATTAAGTTCCTTTTCTATTCTTTCTATTGTGGGGTTCATCGCGGACTCCATTATCAGGAGAGATGATCTTTGCGGAGAGTCTCTCTTGATACTCTATTTATTTACATATAGTATATGTATACTAATATATAAATCTTTCTATTCTGTAATGGATAAATTTATATATACAGATAAATTACATAATTTACTATGACTAAAACGTTACCTGCTTGGGAGATGAAATGTTATTCTACCCTCTGGAAGAAATTCAAAGATGAGGAATTTACCAATGTAGAAGCCCAAAAAGAGTTAGAACTTGATGATCCCCATAAAGTTAGTGTTTTATTCTATAATCTTAAAAGGAAAGGCTGGATAGATATAAAAAGGTCTAAAGAAGATCAAAGAAAAAAGGTTTATAGACTTATCAACCCAGAAAAAGCAGTAGGAGAATTAGAAGATGAGTGAAGATTTAACTTTCATAACCAATGAAGAAGGCAATAAGTTATCTGACAGATTTAATACTCTCATCAATAGTACAAAATTATTTGATTGTCTTGTAGGTTATTTCTATAAAAGTGGTTTTCATCAAATTTACAAATCTCTAGAAGGGGTAGAAAAGATAAGAATTCTTATAGGAATAAGTACAAATATCCAAACTTATGAATTAATTAAACAATCAAGATTAGCTTCAACTAAAGAAATTAAAGATTCTTATGAAAAGAAAGTTATCCAAGAAACTGAAAATGCTGAAGATTCTATTAAAACAGAAGAAGGAATAAGAAAATTTATTGAATGGATCAAATCTGGAAAACTAGAGATTCGTGCATATCCTGATGAAAGAATTCATGCTAAACTCTACATTATGACTTTCAAAGAAGGTTCTATTGATAAGGGGAGAGTTATAACTGGTTCTAGTAACCTTACAAAATCTGGGTTAAATGAAAATCTAGAATTTAATATTGAATTAAAGAACAGATCTGATTATGAATTTTCATTAAATAAGTTTAATGAATTGTGGAAAGGCTCAGTTGATGTTTCTGAAAAATATATTGAAACTATAAATAAAAAGACTTGGTTGAATGATGAAATTACACCTTATGAATTATATTTAAAATTCTTATATGAATACTTAAAAGAGAAAATAAATATTGATCAAGAAGAATTATCCAAAACTTTTTTTCCAGAAAATTTTATGGATTTAGAATATCAAAAAGACGCTGTAAGAGATGCTAAGATGAAGCTTGAAGAATATGGGGGCGTATTTATCTCTGATGTAGTAGGTTTAGGAAAAACTTTCATTTCTGCTTTATTGGCTCAACAATTAGATGGAAGAACTCTTGTTATTGCTCCTCCAACTTTGCTAGATAAGAATAATCCTGGTTCTTGGCCCAATATTTTTGATGAATTTGGAGTAAGACAAAGAGAATTTGAATCTTTGGGTAAACTTGATAGTATTATTAGAAGAGGGACTGAAAAATATAAAAATATCATAATTGATGAAAGCCATAGATTTAGAACTGAATCAACACAGATGTATGAAAAATTATTTAGAATTTGTAGGGGTAAAAGAGTTATATTAGTTTCTGCAACACCCCTGAATAATACCCCCATGGATATTCTAGGACAAATAAAACTATTTCAAAATGCTCACAAATCAACATTACCCAATCCCAAAGTTAGAGATTTAGAAAAATATTTCAAAAAATTGCAGAATAAATTAAAAAATTTAGATAGGCAAAAGGACAAAGAAGCATATTTGAAAATCATACAAGAAAACGCTGAAGATATTCGTGAAAATGTGTTGCAGTATTTAATGGTTAGAAGAACCAGGGGTGCTATTAAAAAATATTATGGAAAGGATCTTGAAAGACAAAAATTAAAATTTCCAGAAGTGGCTGATCCAAATCCGGTCTTATATCATTTTGATGAAGAATTGGATAAAGTATTCAATAAAACTCTAGAATTAATAATTAAGAAATTAAAATATTCTCGTTATATGCCTATGGGCTACTATACCGGAAAAACAGAATTAACAGGTTCTGTTAAATTTATTATGAGTCAACTTATGAAAATTCTTTTATTAAAGAGATTAGAAAGCAGTTTTTTTGCATTTAAAAAAACCGTTGATAGATTCATATATTCCTATGAAAGATTTATTGAAGAGTATAACAAGGGATATGTATATATTAGTAAGAAATACATAAATCGGGTTTTTGAACTAGCAGAATCTGATGATGAAGAAGCTATACAAAAATTAATCAGTGGTGGAGGTGTTACTAAGTATCCTTCTAAAGAGTTTAGCTCTGGGTTTATTAAAGATTTAGAAGAAGATCTTAAAGTACTGAAACAAATTCAAGGCATGTGGAAAAAAGTTAACAAAGATCCTAAATTAGATAAGTTTGTTGAGATATTATCTAAAGATAAAATCTTAAAAAAATATAAATTAATTGTATTTACAGAATCTAAAGAAACAGCTTTTTATCTAGAAAGTAAATTAAAAAATAAACAAAAAGTTCTAGCATTTTCAAGTAAATCATCTGAAGCAATAAGGGGAAAAGTTATTGATAATTTTGACCCCGCTGTTAAAAATAAACAAGATGATATTAGAATATTAATATCCACAGATATTCTATCTGAGGGAGTTAATTTGAATAGGTCTAATGTTGTTATTAATTATGATATCCCTTGGAATCCTATTAAAATGATGCAGAGAGTTGGGCGTATTAACAGGGTAAGTAAAAATCCCCCATTTGATAAAATCTATACCTATAATTTCTTTCCTGCTGGACCAATTAATGAGAGAATTAGCTTAAAGGAAGCCGCAGAAGCAAAAATAAGGGCATTTATTGAAATGCTTGGTAATGATGCTAAATTATTAACAGATGAGGAAATAAAATCTCATTCTTTCTTATTTAAGAGATTAAATTCAAAAGAAACAATAAGTGGAGAAGATAACGAAGAAGATATTGAATTAAAATATTTAATATTTTTAAGAGACATTAGAGATAATAATAAAGATTTATTTGAGAAGATTAAAAGATTGCCTAAAAAATCAAGAACTGCTAAAAAATACAAAGATAATCAAAATTCTGTTTTAACTTTTTTTAGAAAAGGAAAATTAAGAAAAACTTTTATTGCAAATGAAAAAAATGTTGAAGAAGTTGATTTTGAGAAAGCTACTAAAATATTAGAAGCCAATAAAACTGAAAAGAAAGAAAATTTGGATAAGGATTTCTACAAATATTTGGGTATTAATAAGAAAGAGTTTGATGATGTATTTATTAAGGAAACTGAAGATGTAAGTGTTTCCAGAGGGAGAAGTAATGAGAATAAATTGATTAAATTGATTAAAGCAATACATAAATCTAAAGAATTTACAGAAGAAGATGAAGAATATCTGCAAGAAGTTTTGAATTTATTAAAAGAGGGCGGTATTGATAAATCAAGTATTAAAAGGATATTAAAGTCTGTTGAAAAGGAAATAAATCCTTTAAAGATCCTAGTTAAGGTTAAATCTGGAATTCCAAAAGAATTATTCCAAGGAACTTTTGTTAGTGGAGCAGATCTTTCTGGACCTAAAGAAGTCATATTATCGGAATACCTATTAAAAAATGGATAAAAAAAATGCAATCAATTTACTTGATGAAACGTTTAACAATGATTTTAATAATGAGAATTTCTTCAAATTTATAAAGGAACTATTCAATGAGTTTACAATAAGTAAAAGAGATTGCACAAGATATATTCCTCAGGAATATTTAGAATATATTAATTCTTTTGAGAAAATTGGAGATTATAAAGATAGTTCTGGCAAGGAGATTGAGGTTTTGATTGTAAAACTAAATAAAACCTCTTCTAGAGACAGAGCAAGAACTATGCAGAGAAATTTTATTTCTAATTGGTTGGGCAAAACTGAAAAAGATGCTTCATTAGTTGCGTTTTATGGAGATGACCCTCAAGATTGGCGTTTTTCTTTTGTAAAGATGGAATATAATTTAGTAAAAGATGAAAAAGGAAAAACAAAAATATCTAAAGAACTAACTCCTGCTAAAAGATATTCTTTTTTAGTTGGTGTGAATGAACCAAACCATACTTGTGCTTCGCAATTTGTTAATCTGATTGTTAATGAAGAAAAGAATCCCTCCCTTGAAGAAATAGAACATGCTTTTAGTATTGAAAAAGTAACAAAAGAATTCTTTGATAAATACAAGGGACTTTTTTTGGATTTAAAAGAATCGTTAGATAAAGTAATTAAAAGAGATAAAACAGTAAAAGAAGAATTTGAAGAAAAAGGTATTGATCCTGTAGATTTTACAAAAAAATTACTTGGACAAATTGTTTTTCTTTACTTCTTGCAGAAAAAAGGATGGTTAGGTGTTGAGGTAGATGGAAAGTGGGGGGAAGGTCCAAAGGATTTTATGAGACGTTTATTTGGAGATAAAAGGAAGCTAATTAAGCCCTTAACCCCTTATAAGAATTTTTTTAATGATATATTAGAACCTTTATTCTATGATGCTTTAGCAAACCCCAGAGAGGGAGAAGATGGTTATCATACCTATTTCAAATGCAAAATACCTTTCTTAAATGGTGGATTGTTTGAACCATTGAATGGATATCAATGGGAGAAAACAGACATATTACTTGATAATAAAATATTTGAAGATATATTCAAAACCTTTGATGAATTTAATTTCACAGTTAAAGAAGATGAACCATTAGAAAAAGAGGTTGCTGTAGACCCAGAGATGCTTGGAAAAGTATTTGAAAATCTATTAGCAGTAAAGGATAGAAAATCAAAAGGTGCTTTTTACACACCTAGAGAAATTGTGCATTATATGTGTCAGCAATCATTGATTAATTATCTTGAAACAAACACGTCTATTTCTAAAGAAGACATTGAAAAATTCATACAATTAGGAGATTTTGCTTTAGATGTAATAATAAAAGAGCAAGAGCAAATAAAGAAGTACGGTAGAAGCTATATTGAAGATAAATTTACAATCCCTAAATCAATAAAAGAAAATCATAAAGAAATCGATAAGTTACTTAAAGAGATTAAAGTTGTTGATCCAGCAGTAGGTTCTGGAGCATTTCCTGTTGGAATGATGAATGAGATAGTAAAAGCACGTTCAATACTTTCTATTTATTTTAAGGAAGACAGAAAAGATTATGATTTGAAAAGAGAAATTATTGAGAATTGTCTTTATGGCGTAGATATTGAGAGTTCTGCTGTTGAAATTACAAAGTTAAGGTTTTGGTTATCTTTAATTGTAGATGAATTAGATATGAAGAATATTAAGCCTTTACCAAATCTAGATCATAAAATAATCTGTGGAAATTCTTTATTAGAAGAATTTGAAGGAGTTAAGCTATTTGATGAGAAGCTACTTGGAGAAGTTAAAAGGGATAATTCTGTTGAAATAAAGCAAATTGATGATGAAATAGCTAAGTTGTATAAAGAAAAAGGAAAAATAATAACGGGAAAGTCTAATGGAGATGCTAAAAAAGTTGAAAAAGAGATTAAAAAATTAGAGAAAAACAAACAAAAACTAATTTCTGGACCTAAGGAAAAAGATACTTTCATGACTTTAGATGAAATAATGACTAAAAGAATTAAAGAATCTAAGAAGAAACTTTCTGAATTAAAAAGATTACAAAAACAATTCTTTAATGAACAGAATAAGAAAGTAAAAAAACAAGTAAGAGAAGCTATTGATAGAATAGAAAGGGAACTAATTGAGGAAACATTAAAGGAAGAGGGCAACGAAGAAGCAATTGAAAAACTAGAACAAATCAAAAAATCAAAGAGCAAACCTTTCTTTTTATGGAAACTTTACTTTTCAGAAGTTTTTCAAAGAGAGAATCCTGGATTTGATGTTGTGATTGCTAATCCACCTTATGTTGAATTTAAGAATTTAAATAAAAAAGAAAAAGAAAGACTGGAAAAAAATTACACTACTACCAAGGGCAAATATGATTTATATATTCCATTCCTAGAAAAGAGTCAATATATTGCAAGAACATCAGGTTTCATTATTTATATTTGTCCTACTAGATTTATGCATAGAGACTATGGTAAAAACATGAGAATTTTTATAAAAAACTATTATACTATTCATGAAATTATTGATTTCTCAGATGTTCAAATATTTGAAGGTGCAATAAATTATACAGGCATTTTTTCATTTGAAAATAAACAAAATAAGGATTATCCATTCTTTGTAAAAAAGTTATCAAATTTAAAAGGAGATATTAATTTAACTAAATTAATGTATGCGAAAGAAAGTTCTGATTTTTTAAGCATAATTGAAAAAAATGAGCAAGAATTAAATGAAGAAGCTTGGTATTTTCATACGACCGAAGTTGAAAAACTTCTAAAAAAAATTGTCCTTAATGCTAACAAATTATCTGGTATTTCTGATGGAATATATCAAGGAATAGCCACTGGAAAAGATGGAGTATTTATTGTAAATAAAGAAACAATTAATGAATACAAATTAGAAAAAGACTTCTTATATCCCCTCCTAAAAGGAAAAGATGTTGGGAAGTATAAAATTAATTGGAAAAATACTTTTGTTATATATCCTTATGATGATAATGGCAATCTCATTAATGAAGATTTAATAAAACAAAAAGCACCAAATACCTATCATTATCTAACGATTAATAAGAAAAATCTTTCTGGCAGATCCTATTTTGATAAATCTTCTAAAAAATGGTATGAATTATGGAATCAACGAAACTTGAAAAGATTTAAACAAATTAAGATAGTCACTTTAGATAACGCCAAAAAGAATAGTTTTTGTTTTGATGAAAAACAATTTATGAGTTCAACTACAGTATATAGTATAATATTAAAACACAAAACAAGAGAAAATTATCTCTTTACTTTGGGAGTTCTAAATTCTAAATTATTGGACTATTACCATAAAAATAATACCATACCTCAGGCAGGTGGTTTTTATAGGTATCAAGCATTATTTATTGAAAAATTACCTATACCTAAAAAAATCAATGAAAAAATCGTTAAGCTTGTCTCTTCAATAATCATGATAACCAAAGACGAGGACTATTTGAATAATCAAGATAAACAAGTAAAAGTTAAAAGATTAGAAAAAGAAATTAATGAAGAAGTATATAAAATGTATGGAATAAATGATAAAGAAGTTAAATTAATAGAAAGTTTTGATAAAAATGACTAAGAGAAATATATCGGAAATTGAAGGAATTTGTTTTCCTGTAATTCCAGATCATGTGAAAAGAATATTTAAAAAAAAGAATATTCTCTTTCCTAAGATTTCAGTTCATAATGTTCTACCACTTTATTGTAGGGTTGGTCAAAAATTTTTCTTTTATGAATCACACTTAAACAAAAAAATAGTTGGAGAAGGAGTAATAAAAGAAATTAAATTACTAAATTATGACCTATTTTTGTTAAGAATAAAAGAATCCTTTATTACAGTTGATGAGTTTAATAATTATGTTAATAATCGCCTCAATAAAAAAATAATGGCGTTTAAGATATCTAACTTAATATTTTATGATAATCCATTTACACTTCGTTATTACATAACAATGGGAGGGAGATATATCACAAAAAAGGAATATGCAAATTGGAAAAAGAAATATTGTGGAGTTTAACTAGGAGAAATAAAAATGACTTTAAAAGAAATTATAAAAAAATTAGAAAATAAATGGACTGCAATTTTATTTTCTTTAGCAATTCTTTTAATTTTTTATAACCTTTATCAAAATACTTGGAAATTTATTGTGTCTATACTTCTTGCCTATTTGGTCGCAGATGTAATAAAATCATTATTGATAAAAGGAGAAAAAGGAATAATCCAGATCCCTTTAATTGGAACTACAAAAACACAACATGAAGGACATGGTTATTTGGTATTTTTAATTTATATAATCCTTGGAACTCTTGGAGGAGCATATATTGGAGAGTATATATCAACTAATTTAATCGCAAACACTGATGGGTTAACAAACATTATCCTTTCGAATGGTATCATTATAGGATTAGTTTATTTTGATTTTTATGTTACTTTCAAAAGGAGATAAAATGACATACAAAGTATCACCAAGCTCATTGAACTTAATGCTGGAATGTCCTAGATGTTTCTGGCTCCAATTAGTTAAAAAAGAAAAAAGACCAGATACCCCCTTCCCAAGTTTACCTTCTGGAATGGATAAAGTTTTAAAAGAACATTTTGATAGATTTATGGAAAAAGGAGAATTGCCTCCAGAGTTAAGAGAGCAAGAATGTGCTAAAGATGGATGTAAACTATTCAGTGATAGAGAAAAACTAAAAATATGGAGAAGTAATTTCAAAGGTATAGAAATTCTAGATAACAAATCAAATATTTTATTGCATGGTGCAGTAGATAATATTCTAATTAAGGGTAAAAAATTAATAGTCCTAGATTACAAAACAAGAGGTTATCCAGTAAAAGAAGATACTCATGAACATTACATAAATCAAATGGATCTCTATAATTTCTTATTAAGAGAAAATGGCTATCAAACAGAAGATTACACTTACTTACTATTTTATTATCCAAATAAAGTTACTGAAAAAGGAGAAGTTATTTTTGATACAAAATTAATCAAAATTAAGACAGATCCTAAAAGGGGAGAGAAAGTTTTTAAACAAGCTATTAAACTTTTACAAGGAAATGAACCGAAAGCCAGTAAAGAATGTGAATTTTGTAAATTAAGAGGGAAAATAAATGGATGAAAAAGAGGTAATAGATAAACTCAATGAGTTTAATAGATTCGCAGAAGAATTATTTAACTTAAGTTTTGTACAAAAATTAAAAAATTCTGGTTATAAAGTTCATTGGGAAAAAGGTAAGGGTTTTAAAACAGAATTAAGGGGTCCTGATGATGAGGCAATCAAAGCATTCATTAATGATATTAGGCGATTCTTTCAAAAAGGGAGAATAAAAGATTCATTAAAAATTCAAAGATTACAACCATTTTACCAATCTGATTTTGTTGAAGATTCCGAAAAAGAAATTTTCAATAGACAAATAAGTGAGCTCAATAGTTTTAATAATAAAACTACAAATCATATAATCAATGGAGAAAATCTAACTAATGAAAGAATCTTAGAAGTGTTCCTTTATGGACGATTTTCTCATAGAACAGATGGAACAAAAAACATACACGATAAATGGGAAGGAATTCCTCCAATGTATGTTTCTCTAAAAAATGAATTTATTACAATTTTATCCAATTACTTAATCGTCATAAATAATATTGTATATGCTAATAAGTTGGTTATTAAAAAATTAGGGCCTAAAGGAGAGATTCAGAAATGTTAAATAAATTATCAAAATTGGTTTTGTTTTATTTTGCATATCTGCCTTTATTTGTAATTCTTGCAATCAATAACATAAAAGAGTACACACTTACAATTCCATTAAAGGGCAATAATTTTGTAATCGATACTCCTATCTTTATAACACTGTTAGTAATTTTGTTACTTGTTGTTGGATTATTTGCTGTTTTTTTAATTTTAAGAACGATTAAGAATGTCGTTCCAAGTAAAGAGAATATTAAAATAAGAGAAATAAAGAATGTTGAGTATCTTAGTTTTTTAGTTACATACCTTCTTCCCTTCTTGATAGACTTATCTGGAATAAAACAAATACTCTCCTTTGCTATTCTTTTTGTTATCATAGCCTATCTATATTTGGATACTTCTTTATTTTGTGTGAATCCTTTATTAAAAATATTTTTTAGGTATAACATATATGAAGTATACTTAGACAAGCAAAAATACTTTCTTTTATCTAGAAATAGGTTCAACGATGAGGGAAAAGCAAAACTTCATGTTAAAAAATTAGATAGAAATATCTTAATAGAATAATCACAAGATGACTAAAAAAATAAAATTTCAGGAAATAGAAGATAAAGAAAAAGTTCAATTAGTTTTTGTTAGAAAATATAGGCAGAATAGAGTTACAAGGTATATTTTCTATAGAGCTAATATTAACAAAAAGGTTTCTGAAGAACTAAAAAAATGGTTAAAAGATCATATTGAAAAAGTAGATGATAAAGATTTAAAGGAGTATTCTCCAGACAATTATAAAGACTTAGAGTATGTTGACTTATCTTCAATTGATAAATGGAAGTTTTTTAAAGACCAAGCTTTCACTATTAAAAGTCAAGAACAAACAGACTTATCCAAGATCAAAAGTAATCTTGTAGCATTTATTATCTACCTTCAAAAAGGAAAACAAATAATTGGATCAATTAGAAAAATAACTCCTTCTAATGTATTAAATAAAACTGGTTTATTTACATTATTTCTAGAAAATTCTGCATTTAACGAGATAAAGGAAGATAAAGGAATCCGTATAGATAAGTACAGTGACTTTGTGTTTAAGATAACAACAGATAAATCAGAAGGAATAATTGTAACTAAATACAACTTTAATTCCATATTTGATGTATATGAACAACAAAAAAAGGAATCTGTTAAATTATTAAAAGATTGTACCGTTATTAGTTCTCATCCTGAGAGCAATCAAATAAAAGAGATAGTCAAGAATGATAGAACAATACAAAGAATGTTAATTAACCCTATCGTCAAGGATCATATGAATGAAATAAATTTTGATATAATCAAAAATTTGAAGAATGAAATTCAAACAACTCTTGCTTTTGAAGTAGATGAACAGAATAAACAAATAATTTTTCCAGATAATAAAAAGAAAGAAGCTATAAGGGATTTTATTAAAGTAATTAGTTGGAAATATTCAAGATCACTAGATTCAACACATATAGTTGAGGGAAATCCTCAAAAGATAATAAAATAATAAAATGCCACGTTGTCCAAACTGCTCATACAAACTTGTATTGCTTTCTTCTAGACCTAAATACAAATGTGCTTTATGTTCTAAGCTTTATCCTAAAAAAGAAATAGAAGTTAAAGAATTTCAGGAATTTAATAAAAGAAGAAGGATTGAAGATTTAGAAAGTTATGAAAAAGATAGAAAAGAGCATTTAGCCAGAATTAAAGAAATAAAGAAAGACCTAAGACTTTTATTTAATGGATTTTCCAAGACCCCTAAAGAATATGGAAAAGAGTATTATGAAAAGAATAAAGAGAAAATAAGGCAATTGAACAGAGAGTGGAGACTAAGGAATAGAGAATATGACTTAAAGAGAAAACAAGAATACTCCAAGAAAAATAGAGAAATTCTTAACGCTAAAGCTAGATTAAGAAGGCAAGATAATCCAGAACCAGAAAGGCAAAGTAAAAAGCTATGGAGAGCCAATAACGTAAATCAGATGAGAACTTATGGAATGATACAACATTACAGAAGAAAACAAAAGACTCTCGCACTACAATACCTCAAGAATGACACTTACAGCCCTTCTACTGATGAGATTTTTCATTCAGTTCCCACTTTTGCACTTTCCTATCTACTGGTTTTTGGGAAAAGTTTAAAAGCCGAAATAATTCTTAATTTAATAATGCCGAGATGGCACAACCTGGTACTGCGCAGA
>Ga0180009_10005334_pt1 | contig 13821 bp, 10 predicted proteins | sample OS_PC_MetaG_FD_123537 | JGI IMG/M metagenome (GOLD analysis project Ga0180009, IMG submission 123537) | Groundwater microbial communities from the Aspo Hard Rock Laboratory (HRL) deep subsurface site, Sweden - OS_PC_MetaG | ecosystem: Environmental > Aquatic > Deep subsurface > Groundwater... | reverse complement strand
AATACCTTAACTTTAGGCACTCTAGATCACTTTAGGCACTTTAAACTTTTTCATAGGATGAAGAAACCAATTGTAATACGTAACCGTATTTAAGAATACGTGTACTTAGGCTGGCAAACAAAGAATTGGTGAAGCTGAAGGGAGAAGGTGAAGACGTAAAATTTGAATGGAAAAATAGATAGTAATTTTCCTTCCGTCAAACGTGTGATTATATAGTCCGGTGTGCACAACCTGATTCATATCCATTAGACCCACTAATTTTCTTGACATTCCCTTCATATGGAAATAGAAACGAGTAGATAATAGAAAATCACTACTACTGTGGAAGTCTTAATCATAATACTCGGTTTCATTTTTGCTCTGATCGGAATAGCTGGTTGCGTTCTTCCGGCGATTCCCGGCCCTCCGCTCAGTTTTTTGGCATTGATATTTCTCTCATATGCCAAGAATTGGACCCCTTTCAGCCAAACATTTCTGATCGTAACGGCAATACTGGCCATCATTCTGGTTGTATTAGATTACATTCTTCCCGCCATCGGTGCGAAAAAGTATGGTGCTTCCAAATTAGGAATAGGTTTTTCTGTTATCGGAATGATTGTCGGTTTTATTTTTCTTCCTCCTTTTGGTGTTTTCATCGGTGCTTTTTCCGGTGCCATTGTTGGGGAGATGATGGCCGGTAAAAGGGGAGAGGCCGCCTTGAGGGTCGGTTGGGGAATCTTTTTGAGCAATATGTTCGGTATAGGGCTCAAATTAGCATATACGAGTTTCATTTTTGCTATCTACGCAATGAAGATGTTCTGAAACAAACCGAAAGGAGATTGGCATGAAGAAAGTCAAACAGGATTTGAAAGAACTCAACAGGGATTTAAAATCACTCGTTCGGAAGACTGAAACGTTAATGAAAGCTGTGGACATGCTTGAAAAATCTCAGGCGGTTAAAGCAAAAAAAATAAAGAAAGCCGCCACAAAACCAAAAACAACAAAAAAGATGGCAGCCAAAGCATCACCTAAACCAAGGGCAGCAAAAAAGGCTGCTGTAATGAAAGCTCCCGCAAAAAAGAAAACACCAACAGACACGGACAAAGTAATCAACATTATAAAGCGGTCGAAAAAAGGCGTTTCAAAAAAGGCTCTGGCGAAAAAGACCGGTTTTGATGCCCAAAAAATTTCAAACATCGTATTTCGGGCAAACAAGACGGGAAAAATCAAAAGCAAAGACAGAGGAATATATATCGGGGCCTAATATTTACTTTAAAAATGATTCGGCAGATTAATAATGCTCCGATTAAAGATGATCAGGAGATTGATGTGCGTATCGTTATTCTATTTTTACTCATTATATCAGCACTTCCTGCATTCGGTGAGTCTGGAAATGAACAAAAAAATCCTGTCTGTGTAATCGAAACCGGGCATGGCAACATATCCGTAGAACTATTAAAGGATAATGCACCAAAGACGGTTCAGAATTTTATAGATTTAGCAGAAGGGAAAAAAGAATTTACCGATCTTCAGTCCGGAAAAAAAATAAAGCGCCCGTTCTATGATGGTCTTATTTTCCACAGGGTCATAAAGGATTTTATGATTCAGGGTGGATGCCCAAAGCGTGACGGGACCGGTGGTCCGGGTTATAAATTTGAAGATGAGATTAATGCAAAGGACGTAGGTCTTGATGATATAAAGGTGATGCAAGATGGAGGGGGTGTGCATCCGTATCTGCTGGTTCGCACCAAAGAAGATTTTCATAGGACTGTCTTGATGCCTCTATACAGCCAGATGGAAATAACATCACAGCAACAGTTTGAAAAACGGAAGCAGGAAGTACAGCAACGGTTAATACAGTTAACTTTGAAAACGTGCTATGAAAATCTGGGTTACCATTATGACGACACGTTGAAGTCTCATGCTCCAACGCGCGGCATGCTGGCAATGGCCAACTCCGGGCCGAATACCAACGGGTCTCAGTTCTTTATCAATTTAGTTGACACACCATGGCTAACCGGCAAGCACACGGTATTCGGTAAAGTCATAAAAGGCATGGAGGTCGCCGATGAAATTGGTGAAGCACCGGTGGGCAATAGCAATCAGCCGATTAAAGATGTTAGAATTATCTCTATTCGGCTAAAAGATTAGATACTGACATGATTTACCATTTTTGAAACTGCTTCAACTTTTTAAAATTGAACCTCAATCCGACATCATTTACATGAATGATCAAAACAGGCGATTGTGGATGGATAAATCCCTCCACAATTTGACAAAAACCGAGTGGGAATCGCTCTGTTGCCGGTGCGGAATATGCTGTCTGAACAGAATCCACGACCAAGCAGAAGGAAAAGTACAGTTTACCCGCATCGCCTGCAAACATCTGGATCCAAGTTCATGCAATTGCATGATATATAGTCGTCGATTCGAAATCGACGACGGCTGCAATAAAATAACACCCGATGGTTTAAAAGCGTTGCACTGGCTTCCCAGTACTTGCGGATATCGGACGGTTCTCGAAGGCAGGAATTTTGATTGGTGGCACCCATTGGTTTCCGGCGACCCTGAAACAGTGCACCGGGCTGGCATATCAGTACGCAATACGGATATTATCTCGGAATCGGATATCATTGCAGGGGATCTGCTGAAATCGGTTTTTGTAAATCCTTTTAAACATCTTTAATAATACCCGCCACGCCCCCCATTCAACCCCATCTTTAATGGATAATCGTCAATTCCGGGGTTCGAAACTTGAGTCTTTTAAAAGAAAATACGAAGTGCTATTAGACAATAGCTTTGGAATAACACCTGAACCTGTTTAAATGCATTATATCTTCCGGAAATAACGACCATGCGGTATTTAACCGTAATCACCCTAATATTAGTGCTCGTAGCGGCAGCAATGGCGGATGAGCTTGACACGGCAGCTTGCGTCCAAAAACTGGATTTTTTCAGAGGGGTGATCGTTTCGAAAATAGTGGCGGATCATCACTATAAGGGTCGCAAGTGGTGTTATGTATTCACGGAAAATAACACGGTGAATGCCTGGTTGGACGAATTGCAGGCCATATCCTGTGCGGATGCAGTTGAAAACTTTACCAAGCGGAGAAAACAAAAACTATTTCAATGGATGGGTGGGGGGCCCAATCCCATGTTCACGGATACGGTCGATAGATCTGAATAGGATCGCATCACGATTTCATGACCTCGCAATTATACACAGCGTCGATTTTAAATTCGTATTATATTTCATAGAACCACAGGGTATGGGCATTCGCGAAGAAATGATGCGCAATTATTTATGACGCTGTGTATAAATTGCCGGTCCTCCATCATCGGCTATACCAAGCGAGACTTCCCGGCGCTTCATATCTTCCGCGTCAATACCGATGTCCCGGTTCAAAACAACCGCGCATGCTATCAATCCGTTTGCATGGGAGAGATGGATCTCATCGGGCAGAACCATACATGCATTGTTATTGATCCTTCCGGCACTTTCCTTTGTCCTTGCCAACAAGCTCTTAATGAGTATATAGATCCATATTCGATTCAAGTGAAGATGCCAGCGTGAAAAATCCAGCCGAATAGAGGAACTGGTATGAATCTAAAGGTCCTGGAATTCGTCATCAAAGGAAGGGAGAAGATCTGGTTTAAGATCAGTGTTGCGGCCGTCATTTCGGGTATTGCCAACAGCGCGGTGGTGATCATCGTGAATGCGGCCGCTCAGAACTATTCCCAGCTCAATTTCAAATACCTGGTCCAGTTCGCACTCTGCATTGTCATCTATATCATCTCCTTTAAATTTTCATTCTCCCAATCTACCAATTTGGCTCGTGAAACCGTAGCCCAGACTCGTTTGCGGATTGCCGACAAACTCAGGCGGACAAGCCTGCTATCCTTTGAAGGTTTGGGTCAGGGACGGATCTATACGACGTTGTCTGAAAATACGGAGATCATCTTTGAAGCATCGCGGCTCATTACAGCCACCGCTTCTGCTGCGGTGATGCTCATATTGACCTTTGGGTATATGGCCGTGATTTCCAGAACCGCCCTTTGGATGTCCGTAATCATCATTGTTTGTGCGGTATTGGTCTATATGAGCAACCAGGAATTAATAAATCGGTATTTGACAACCGCAATCCAAAAAGAAGCTGAATTTTATACTTCTTTGAATCATTTCTTGAACGGTTTCATAGAAATTAAAATGAATCGCGCCAAAAGCGACGACATTTTTGATAACTATTTGAGCGAATTTGCTCTTTCTGAAAGGGATTTTAAAATCAAAGCCGAAAACAAGCTTTTAACCAATCAAATATTTGCTCAAACCTTCTGGTATTTTCTGGTGGCATCGATTGTCTTTTTGCTTCCGCAGCTCACTAAGATATCCTCCATCCAGATCATGAGCTCCATTACGGTGGTGATGTTTATCCTCGGTCCTATCGGTATGATCGTGGGATCAATACCTCTGATCGTTAAAGGAAACCTGGCTGTTGATAAGCTTCAAGAGTTGGAAAATGAACTGGACAAGGCGGATGATTTGAGAGCAACAAGCAAAAGAAATCCGTTTGCACAAACAACCGCTTTTGAACAGATCCGCCTTGACTATATCAGCTTTTCCTATCCGGACCCGGGCGATCGAGGGAGTTTTTCCATTGGTCCCATCAATCTTAAATTGGATTCCGGAGAAATCGTATTCATAATCGGAGGAAACGGCAGCGGAAAGACCACGCTTCTCAAAGTTATGGCCGGTCTGTACTACCCCCAATCCGGGGCGATTTTCATGGATAACCGGATGGTCGATAAAACCAATTACGCGTATTATCGGAACGAAATGGCCGTCATATTCACGGATTTTCATCTTTTCGATCGATTATACGGTGTGAAAGACGTTGATTTAGACGCAGTGGATGAGCTGCTTCAGACCATGAAGCTGATGGACAAAACCGAATATCTTGATAATCAATTTACCAACCTGAACCTTTCAACCGGACAGAGAAGACGGTTGGCGCTTATCATTGCCCTGATGGAAAACAAACCGATTCTAATGATCGATGAGCTGGCGGCAGACCAGGATCCGGAGTTCAGAAAGTATTTTTATGAAGTTCTTTTGCAGGATTTAAAGGCACGGGGAAAGACCGTCATCGCCACCAGCCATGATGACAGATATTTTCATGTGGCAGACCGTGTGATCAAAATGGAATATGGAAAGATAGTGGAAGATAAAAGTGCCTAAAATGTGAAGTGAACTAAAGTGCCTAAGATCCGAATAGAACAAATCGACAAATCACGACTACTTGAGATCAAGGAATTCATCCCGGAAGAATTTGACCAGGTCGCCGAAAAATTTGACCCTGAAACAGACATCACTTGGGCTGCAATCAATGGAGATAAGACTTGCGGAGTTGTCTGGGGCCATCAATATGAGCACAACAAAGAGAACTGTTTCCAAATCGTTTTACTCAAAGTGCTTTCACAATTTAGAAACCAGGGTATCGGAACCATGTTGTTTCAGACGGCACAGGAGGAAGCTGAAAAACGAAGCGTCCAAGTGATAAGAACCAATTTCAAGGGAAATGACACACTTCCTGTTGCCGAAAAAATCTTGACAAAGTATGGATGGAAAAAGCCCGAGGCAACGATGTATTATTGTGAAAGCACGGTTGATAAGTTCTTCAAAGAGCTTTCATGGACGAACCCCTCCCGATATGCCTCCTATGAATCTTATATTCACCCCTGGTCTGAAATAACCCCGGAAGAATTGGAAACCATCCGGAAAACCGAAGGCGGCTATTTTGCCCAGAATGCGGAATCCGATCTTCTCTGGGATAAAGAGAAAGTCGAACCCGTCAACAGCCTCGTCTTGCGCAACGGCAGAACGCTCATGGGCTGGCTGGTTACCCATCGTCATAAACCGGACACCGTCCACTACACGTCCATCTTTATTTTTGACGAACACAGAGGATCGGCTCTTTATCGGGCGGCCAGCGTAAAAGCGCTGTGTTTACAGAAAGAAGCCGGTATTCCGAAATCGTCATGGTTGGCCTCTGCAAAGGATAAAAAAGTATTGAAACTCTGGAACATGCTGTATAACCGGATTATGACGAAAAGCGACACCTGGTATCAGTCTGAAAAAATTCAGCCTTAGTATCGTTCGGTCCTCTAATGAATCATCTCTTTTCCATTACTATTCTTGAGTCGGAATGAGAAATAAGACTTCAAAAAAAAACACGCCCCTTATTGCCACGGTTCTGATTGTTATTGTTTTTCTTCATCTACTGCCAAACGGATTTGCATCAGATCAGGGTTCGGACAGCATCGCCCCCCGTCCGAAAGGACCGAATCAGAAATGGCGCATCGCCTATCTGGAAGGCGGTTCTTTTTTTGAATTTCAACTCACGCTAAAGGCAGTTGTCAGAGGTCTCATGGAGCTGGGTTGGCTGCCAAAATCCGAACTGTCGAATCTCCAGAATACTGAAACCGTTGATTTGTGGAGTTGGCTGGCTCGAAGCACGGGCAGTCCGTTCATTGAATTTGTCGAAGATGCATACTATACGGCTGAATGGGATGAAAAGAAACAGGCCGCAGTCAAGACGTCGTTAATAGAACGGCTCAATAAGAAAAAAGACATCGATTTGGTGATAGCCATGGGTACCTGGGCAGGATACGCTCTGGCTAATCATGACCATTCGGTACCGACTTTAGTGTTTGCTTCAACCGATCCGATTGGAGCCGGAATAATAAAAAGTGTAGAAGACTCAGGCTATGACCACATCCACGCCCGGGTTGATCCTGAACGTTATGACAGACAAATCCGTATCTTCCACGATTTAATTAAATTTAAGAAGTTAGGTATCGTTTACGATTACGATACTGTCGAAGGGCGCAGTTATGCCGCAGTGGACACAGTTGAACGATTGGGGCGCGAATTAGGTTTTGAAATCATTTCATGTCACGCTGCGCTAACCAATGTTTCTCTGAAAGAGGCTGAGAAAGAGGTGTTTAAATGTCACGAGAAACTGTCGCCGCTGGTCGATGCTTTTTACATCACAGAGCAGGGCGGAGGGATTACGAAAGAGAATCTGCCGCATCTGCTGGCACCACTAATTGAGCATCATATTCCAACATTTTCGCAGTTTGGTTCGGAACATGTCAAGCGCGGAGTTTTGTTAAGCGTTTCCCAAGCCGAATTTAAATATATAGGAAAATTTCATGCTGATACAATTGCGAAAGTCTTAAATGGCGCTAAACCTCGTGATCTTGATCAACTCTTTGAGGAACCGTCCAAGATAGCGATAAATTTGGAGACAGCCCGGTTGATCGGATGGAACCCGCCGGTAGACGTCGTATCGGCCGCAGACGATATTTATCCTCATTGATTTCAGAAATCGCGATGACACTGTCTGGGTCTCGTTTATCTTCCAGAAACACTACCCAGAAGCCGTCAAATCAGTGTCGTCTCCCTTTTATAGCCTCATCAATATATTTCATCAGCCGGTCGCGTCTCGAAACTCTATTGTAGTTATCCATCACAACATTGTTTTGGATAATCTGATTCTACATTCACAGTACCGTTATCGTTACTCAGCGTATCTGAAAAACATGTTGATATGTGTTTGCAACCGCTTCTTTCATAAATGACTTGTTGACTCTACTGACCAAAGATGCTTCTATGGCAATAGGCAATTGTCTATCAAATAAAGATGTCACCTTAATTTATTATCGAAAGGAAAAATAGGGTTGCATCTTAATTATTAATTATTTGAAATTTGAAATATATATCATTGAACCGATTCTGATTTTTCGCTTCCTATTTGCTTCAAAAAATAGTTGAAAACATTGAGACCGTTGATGTCATCCAGAATAGAAGTTGGGAAACCAGAAACAATAATTATTTTGTAGACACTTTAGAGAAATACCTTGAATAAACAGATGATAAAAAAGCGGTTGATAAAATAATAGAATTGGGAGGCGATGTCGGTTTGTCCATAGTAAAAGAATGAAAAACTTGTTTTGGACACATATAATACCTGCTATCACGGTCTACAGGCCATCTCTGTTGAAGCCTCTTTGGAAGTTTATTTACCAAAGGAGTGCGTCCTTCAAATTTCCTTTTCTTAATTTAGGTTATTATCCAACTAATACAGAAATATCGGTTTTAGATTTACATCAAGATGATGAGATATTTCGTCCGCATATCCAGTTATATCACCATATCGTAACAACAATTGATATTATCAATAAAGATGTTCTTGAAGTCGGATGTGGAATGGGTGGTGGTGCGTCTTTCATTATGCGTTATCTTGAACCAAAAAGTGTTACAGCAGTAGATATTTCGAAGGCGTCCATCGATTATTGTAATAAAGAGTATTCAAAAATAAATAGTCTTACTTTTAAACAAGCAGATGCCGAGAGGTTGCCTTTTAACCAAGGGAGCTTTGATGTTGTTTTAAACATCGAATCGTCACATTGTTATCCTTCATTACAAAATTTTATCCAGTCTGTTTATAAAATTCTTCATCCTGGAGGGTATTTCTTGCATGCTGATACGTTTTTGGATGCTAATAAATTACATGGTAAGAACCAGCGAAAAATATCTAAGATATCATCTAGTCGATCTTATAACTCATTCAAAACACTCTGCAAACAAAGCGGTTTTGAAATTCGGCAAACCGAAGATATTACAGACAATGTGTTATTATCGCTTGGTAAGAGGAAACTTAAAATAAAATTACTTAGCATAGATTACACAAAAGCGTTGACAAAAAATATCAATCTTTTATTGTTTTTGATACTCGGAGATTGGAACGCTCCTAAGGATACAATAATATATAATGGTTTAAAAGAAAGAGTGATCGAGTATTATATGACACTATATCAAAAGCCTATTGTTTCTTATGAAGATGAGAAGTTTGGCTGATGCCGGAAATAAGGTTCAACCGAAAGAAATCACATTTTATCAATACAGTTGTGCTTTTTCTCTTGACTCAACCTCTAATGGGTGACCCCATTATGTGACTGAATGTAAAAAAGTAATTACCACAAGATTGATTATCAGTGCTGAGCTAGTCTCAGAAATGACTCTACCTTTGTCTTTATGCTAGTGATTCCTATTTCAAAGATGAAATCCACCACATAACATGCAGATAGCAACGCTATGCCTTGTATCGACCCAAAACAAAACCGGGCACCCCGTAATGAGATTCCCGGTTCTTAGAAATTTTACCTGATGAAATTGCCGCTGTCGCTGAAAAATTCACGCTCGCTAACGGTTATTGACTCTTCCGGCAGCCTCGGAATACTGCGCATTACGCTAAAAACCCCTAAGTAAGAAAGGGGAGGGGTGGTGCAAAGGCGCAGAGGGGTGCGCATGTCACGAGGTAGGGTTGTGCATATCTGGCGAATTATGTTTCCCCGAATTTTTTCATATGCTCAAGCTTCATCACTTCCGGAACGTAGTGATCATGAAATTTCCGGCTGCAGCCGTCTCCCCATAAATCTCCGGAATTCGCCAGTGCCACAAACCGGCAGCCGGCTCCGGCCCCGCAGGTGGGAACGTAGGGGCAGTCTGTATCATCCAGGCACTGCTTCCAGATCTCTTTGGTGACGCACTCATAATGATGCTTGTTGAGCATCTCCTCGTTCACATGCCCCACGGTATACTCGGGTCTGTCCATCAACACGGGGCATTTGTACATCTTTCCATCGGCATTAAAGATCAAAAGCCCTTGCGCAGCAGTAACGGAGCAGTTTGCCCCCTGCAAGAGCTCTCCGCGAGGGGGTAAATCCCGGCGAAAGAGCTCATGAATCGCCAAAAGGAAATTTTCAGCAGATTCTTTGGTGAGTGCGCAATCCATGGAGCCACACACTTTGCCTTGGTTGTCTAAGTATGCCTGCTCGATTCCGGGTTGAAATGCGGCTAATTTGCGAAGTATTTGCCGCTCCTCGAGCTCATCCAGAAGCTCCGGCAGCTGTTTCATGCTCTCTTCAGAGCACACGTTTACCAGCGTGATCGGCAGCATGTCGATAGTGTCTTTTAAGTTTTTCATTATCGTATCATAAGAAGACCCCTTGCCGCTTCGAAAGGGCCGCCTGGCATCGTGGATTTCTTTAACCCCGTCGATGGTAATTCGCGCGGATTGAAACCCCAACGGTTTCAATTCCGCCACCACATCCGGCGTCAGCAGGGTTCCGTTTGTGGTCATTGTAAAACCGTATGACTTCTTATTTTCCTCGCACCATTCTTGAAACTTCTCCGAAAGAAACCTGATGATATCCATATTCAGAAGCGGTTCACCACCGTAATAATCGATATCAATAGCCTTGACGGATGGATCCTGGGCTCTTTTTACGATTTGATCGAACACCATTTGGGCGGTTTCCCGGTCCATAGTGGGGGATTTTTCCATACCGGATTCAAAACAGTATTTACAGGCAAGGTTGCAGGCCATGGTGGTAACAACGGTGGCCTTAACAATAGGGCTGCTTCCATAGGCGGCTGCTCGAATATTGTGGATAACCAGGTTATTTTCCGTTTCTTCGTCTTCCACCACATACCCCTCTTCCGCCATCTCGGCGAGTCGAGCCATGTCCGCTTCATTCACTTTGTTACCATTTTGCAATGCTTCGAGACTTTGCCGGTAATCCGGCTCCAGCTCGAAAAGCGACCCGCTTAACGTGTTGAAAATCAACATGCCGCCGGTATCCGGGTAATCCTGTATCGTTATGTTGTAACGGGAAGGTATCATCGGCATCAGTTCCATTCCTCTAAAATGCGAATTTGTGTTATCCGCTGCAGTATGAAAAACATAATATACAACAAGGTGTCCGTTCCGAACGCGTTCTTTTTAAAGACCGGCTAACCGGTTGACTCCCTGAGCTTCTGGATTCTGCCTTTGGCAAAATCGAATTCCAGCCATTTATCCATAAATGTTTCAAGGGCTTGTCTGTAAAATTCAATGGCCTTTTCTTTTTTTTCTTCTTTATTACCGCCCTCAATTTCTCCTTCGGTCCAGAAACCTAAAGCCGTATTGAGAATAAGCAAATCCACAGGGTTATCTCCGGCCTGTTTTTTTAAATTATCCAGGGTCTGTTTTCCCAGCAATTCTTCCCCTACGGATTTATACCACGGATCTCTTGTTTCGCGGACATATGTTTCAAGCTTATTATGCGCTTCTTCCTTTTTGCCCATGCGATGAAGGATTTCACAAACGATTAATCCGGTGCTCAGCCGTCTGGCATTCTGTCTACCCGTTATACTGAGATACGATTCCGCATATTTGAGCGATTTCTCCCATTGCTCTTCTATCGCGCTGTAGAACACTATGTCTACGAGTGGCCCCCGGTTGTCCGGTTTGAGGGTGATCATTTCCTCCAGAAGCTTCAATTTGCTTTCACGAGCGGGAGTTTGAGTAAGCCGTGTCATCAATGCAGTGTACTGATCCGCCGTATCTTTCTTCTTCTTTTGTCCCGCTTCCAAAGTTTTATTAAATTCATCGATCATCGTCTGAAATTTTTTATACTTGGCTTCAGACTGAAATGATGAGAGCCGCTTTTTCTGAATCTCCTCCAATTTTGAACGGGCCAGGAAAAACTCCCAAGATTCCGGATGGGCCGTTTTCAAAGCCTCCTTCAGCAAGGTTTCGGATCTTTCAAGGTTGTCTCCCTTCGCCTGGATCAGACCCAGAATATAATGCAGCCAGCTCTTTTCCAGCTCACTCTCGAATCCATTGACTGCGGAGTCTCCATCCTCAGATCCGTCCAATACTTTTGCCAAGTAACCCTGAAACTCGGCCGGAGAACGCCAGTCCAGCTTCAATAAGGCCTCCCGATGGGAACTACCATCAGGCTGATCATCGAGCCAGTCAATAATAAACAGCATCAACCGGGCATTGCTGTTTTCCGGTTCCATGGACAGTGATTGATTAAAAAGATTTTTCGCTCCCTCATTGTCACCGGCGCAAAAATGCATGACTGCCGCTGCCATAACCAACTGGGGATCGAAACTCGATTGAAGGGCCTTGTCCGCTTCTTCCATGGCTTTTGCCCACCGGCCTTGAATGGCAGAATCAACTATTTTCTTCAGTTTATCATCCACGGACAAATCCAGAATACCATTCCATTTCCTCATACCATCCTTCAGGTCCTTGAGAAATTCAGCCGGTTTGGTAATCGGATAGACCATTCCCATAGACCAAAGGGGTGTTACTATTGGAATGATTCCCTGTGCGCGGTCTGTGGCCACACCGGAAACGATACCGATCACCTTGCCTCGAAGATCGATTAAAGGACCTCCGCTGTTGCCCCCGTAAATCGAAGCATCGATCTGTATCATATTTTCAAACGTCCGGCGGACGCTCCCGCGGGTCACACTCACATTGATCTCCGCCTGCTGAGTTCGGCTACCGAGAGGAAATCCGAGGGCGATCACAGCAGAAAGTTTTGGAATTTTTCTGGTATTCATTTCAGCATCCAGGGGCAGGGGTACCAAACCCTTTGGGACCTTGTCGATTTTTATCACCGCAAAATCATCCATCAACGGTGATACCACCAACTGTCGCATTTGCTCTGAAGCTTTGGCAACACCGGCAATGGTCACCCGGGGCGTGCCATCGCTTCGATAGGCGGTATTCAAAAAATAAGCATCAGCTAAATCCGGACTGTCCATTAAGCCCGCTGATTGGTTGAACGCTTTGGTCCCCTCAAACCATAAAAATAACCGGTAACCGAATTCTGCGGTTCGCCCGGTGAGCTTGAACTGGCCGATGATTCCGTGAAGATTGGGATCCCCCAGCCACGGGCAGGCCACATGGCGATTGGTCAAAAAATAGCCGTCGGTATCCACCAAAAATGCCGTGCCTTCAGCCCGGTTACGATAGACATACGCGTTTCCTTCTTTAAGCCAGTAGTCCACCAGAATAAAACCGATAGAGGGTGCATACTGATTGGCGTATTCCTCGAGAAGCGTCGGATCGTCTTTTTCTCGATGACTCACAAAGAAAAACGCGGAACCGAGACCGACAATAAGCAGGATAACAACGGCTATGAGCCAGCTTTGCCGATTTCTGAGTTTTGATATGGTGGTGTCGGGTGCAGCAGGGGGTTCTTCGACATACTTTTCTTCAACACTCAAAAGCCCGTCTGCCACATCCTTCATGGATTTGGGACGCAGCGCCGGATCGTCGGAAAGCATGGTTTTGAAAAGGATTTTTGCCTTCTCCGGCAGCACCAGTTCATCGACCTTTTCGCGATGATCGCACAGCTCGAAATCGGTGGTTAGGATTTCAAGAAAAATCTTGCCCAAAGACCAGATATCGCTTCTCAGATCCAATGGGCGCTGGTTGATAATATCCGGATGACAGGATAATAAGTTTTTCAGCATCGGTCCCGGGCGGTCAAGTTTCGGATCGAAGAATCGGGATAATTTATAATCAATTTTAACGTCTAACTCTCCCTCCTCTGTCTCTATGACCATTATATCATCCAGGATAAGATGGGGAATGATGTGCCCGTTTTCATGAAGGACCTGCAGGGTGGAGGCAATTTTATTAAACAGATCGAATGCCACCGAAAAATTTTTAAGATGTCCGGATCGGAATATTTCTCCCCAGTTCAGGGCATCCACCCACTCGCTGATGCGATACCAAAGCTTGTCTTGGGAGTGTCGAATGGCATAGTGCTGGACAAACCCTCTGGCCGGAAGTTTTTTAAGTTCTTCGATTTCCCGCCGTAACCGTTGGGCCACGGTTTCATCAACACCGGATTGAGACGTAAAGAGCCGGATCATTACCTTTTCATGGGTCCGCTCTCTGATGGCTTTACAGAGCAGACTGGCATAGCCTT
>Ga0180009_10005333_pt1 | contig 13822 bp, 13 predicted proteins | sample OS_PC_MetaG_FD_123537 | JGI IMG/M metagenome (GOLD analysis project Ga0180009, IMG submission 123537) | Groundwater microbial communities from the Aspo Hard Rock Laboratory (HRL) deep subsurface site, Sweden - OS_PC_MetaG | ecosystem: Environmental > Aquatic > Deep subsurface > Groundwater... | reverse complement strand
GGAGAGGCGTTGGAAAGTATTGACGGGTTATGGGATGAGCTACTGGTGGGTGATGCTGGAAGCACAGACGCAACTGTGGAGATTGTAAAGGAGTACAAAGGCCGTATAGTGAGACAGTCCGGCAATAATTTAGGAGGAAGGAAACAAAAGCTCGTAAAGAAGGCAGGGAGCGATTGGACATTAATATTAGACAGCGATGAGCGTGTGTCGGATGATCTTCGACACGAGATAAAGGAAATTCTTGCGGGAAATCATCGCGGTATCGCCGGTTGGCGGATTCCCTACCAAAATTATGTTTTCAACAGGCCCGTTTTTTACGGAGGAGAGAAGTATTCAAAGGTTCGGTTATTCAAAAAACACAAAGGTCATGTGACGGCCGTTCCTTTGCATGAAGATATTAACATGCAGGGGAAGTTGGGGGATTTAAAGGGGGTGATATACCATCATTCATATCGCACGCCTTTTCAATTACTTTCAAAATTTACACGCTATGCAAGGATTGCCGCAGTTCAAAAGAAGAGAGCAGGTGAAAAATTAACACCGAATAAACTCTTCCTTTACGGCCCTCACATGTTTTGGTCCAGATTTTTTGTAGATAAGGGATACAAAGACGGATGGCGCGGACTGGTTCTTGCAGCAGCGTTTGCTTATATGGAAACGCTGACTTACTGGTTGTTATTTTGCTCGCCGAAGAATTTGAAGATACCACGTGCGTAAGCCCGTGGAGCTTCATCTCAAAAATAACGAGCAAGTGAGAAATTACTTTCATGTTATCATGTTTTAAAACATGATAACATGAAATTTTAGAAAGCAATATGTCGAAAAAAAATGTTGGTGCGGTCAGAAAGATACAGATTTTTTATTTTCTGCAAGTGATCATAATGCCAGTGATCAAGATGTAGTAAAGTGCAGACATTGTGGGCAGGTTCGCGTTATCGCCACACACACAGCTGCACATAGGCATCTTTACCGTGGTGATGATATAAAAGTGTATGTCGAGAAAGAAAAAATGTTTCGGGAACTTTTTCAGGGCGTGATACAGTTCATCCGCCGATATAAAAATCGAGGTACGTTGGCCGATATAGGCGCGGTAGTAGGACTTTTGGTAGATGAAGCGAGGCGCGCAGGATATCAGGCCGTAGGCTTTGAACCGTCAAAAGCAGCAGTCAGCACTGCGTTAGCGCGATATAATATACGGTTGCGCAGGCACGCGTTTTCTTCTGCCTTAATTCGCAAGCCGATAGACATAATAGTATTTAATCATGTATTGGAGCATTTGAATAAACCAAAAGTAGCCATAAAGGATGCAAAAAAGGTTCTGAAGCCTGATGGCTTACTGATAGTAGGTGTACCGAATTTCGGGAGCTATATGTCTATACTAAAAAAATTCAGATGGCAGTCGCTTGTTCCCCGAGAGCACCGCTGGCAGTTTACACTCGCTACATTAGACCGGCTTATTCTTCCTCTGGGATTCAGACGTGTAGGTTTACGAACGGAAAATCATGACCGTTCTATGCACTCACGGTGGAAACGGTTGATCTACGTGTTTATTGATACAATAGCGCTGGCGACCAACAGGGGAGAAGCGATCCTTGCGGCATATCAAAAAAATCTATGATAACAAACGGTGTGTGGTTTATCATCGTTGCTTACAAAGCGGATAAAAACGCGTTGAAGCTCCTGATATCTGCCCTCAAAGATTTTCACGTAATTGTCATATCCAACGATAACACTGCATACCGGGATGTTGTACCGGGTGATTATAAAGAAATAAAAAATAGTATAAACATGGGGTATGGAGGAGGGGCAAATGTCGGGATGCGGTACGCGTTATCGCGCAAGGCCAAGTGGCTTGTGGTTCTCAATCAGGATCTGGTGTTATCTTTCAAGTCGGCGAAGGATTTTGCCACAAAACTTACGAAGTCACCTTCCTGCGTCGCCGGGCCATTTGCCGGCGGCTTGGACCGGAGACGATGGACGACAAGGTTGCCCTCGCGCCAAACGGATTATATTACGGGATCATGCTTTGCGATCCATCGCAAAGTCATTGAGACAGTGGGGTATTTCTATGAACCGTACTTTCTGTACTATGAAGAGGTAGATTATTGTGTCCGCGCCAGACTCTTGGGATTTCCTATAAAACATCTTCATCTACGAGACATCTCTCATAATGAAACAGAGACGTTGGGGCAAGGATCGTTTCTCCACCAGTATTACCTCTCCCGAAATCACCTATTGTTTGTTTGGAGACTCGCGCCGGCTCCGGTGAAACTGTACGAGTTGTTTCGCAGCACAAAAACTGTATCCGAACACATCGTGCGTCATGAAAAAGGTGCACTAAAGGGAATCAAAGATTTTTTGTTCGGACGCTTCGGAGAATACGCGGGGAGGGGACTATGAAGACAGGTATCGATGGCGGTGCGTTATCGATTACAGACGACCGGCTCAAAATGGGAGTGTATCGCGTGGCACACAATCTCGTGAAAGAATTGCCGCTAATTGATGTGAAAAGTAACTATAGGGTTTATAGATTCGGCAGAGGAGAGAAGGGGACACAACTATCTAGCCGTTCAAATATAAAGTTTGTTCGATTGCCGCGTTACGGATTTCAAAAAATCTGGCAGCCTTTCGAACTTATTTCGAATCCTGTGGATGTGTATCTGGGTATATCCCAATCATTGCCCATTACATTGTACGACGTCAAGAAAATCGGGTTTATTTATGACGTTGGATTCCTCGATCACCCTGAATATTACAGAAAATCTCATTTTGACTTAACTGCCCAGACGGCAAACGTTGTTCGTAGATCCGATCACATGATTACTATTTCACAGGCCTCCGCTAATAATATCCTGAAAAAATATCACATACCGAAGGAGAAACTGACGGTTGCCTATCTCGGAGTCGAAAAGCAATTTATGTCGGCGGGACCCAAATATAGACGTGCACACCCATATTTCCTTTTTGTTGGTGCGTTCAAGCCCGGTAAAAACGTACCGATGATGCTTAGATCATTCGCTTGTTTTCTGGAGAATACCAAAGGTCCGTGTGATTTTCTGTTAGCAGGAAGCGATTACTGGCTGGACCCGGAAATACCAGCAACCATCAACGCGTTGAGGCTTCGGGATCGGGTGCAGTTCGTGGGATTTCTCGACGATGAGACGCTCGCGACGTATTATCGGGGAGCTGCGGCACTGGTCACTGTTTCTCTTATCGAAGGATTTGGGTTGCCGGCAGTTGAAGCGATGGCATGCGGAACGCCGGTGATTGCGTCAACCATAGGATCATTTCCCGAAGTCGTAGGCGAGGCTGGAATATTAATCGATCCCCATGACGAGGAATCATTAGCCAAAGCGCTGAGAAGGGTCGTCAACGATGCTACCTTTCGCACTAAGCTCATTAATGGCGGCAAACGCCGCGTGAAACAATTTACATGGAAAAATTTCGCTAGGATCGTCTATGAGACGTCGCGTCAGTCAGTTGGCAATGTATGAAAAAAGCTCATTCATTCCGCTTGATGTGGTTTATATGCGGCATCACCGCAATCGTTATATGGTTTTGGGGGGTTACGCTCCCCTTTGTCGGCATCTACAACGCCAATAATAATTACCTAGCGCTTGCGTCCAATAATTTCCTCCGTTTCGGATACTCGACGCTTCATTTTCTCCCGACCTATTATGTCGGTGAGACGTTGCCTGCTAAAGTCCCGTATTACCTGCATCATCCAGTATTATTTTTTCTCCTTGCGTCCGTACCCATTGCTTTGTTCGGAAGTAGCAATTGGGTAGTCCATATGATGCCGTTTCTTTTTACCTTGGCTTCGATAGTGGTATTGTATGCGGTCATCCGTGAAATTTCGGGCGATCGAATCGCTCGATGGAGCTCGCTATGTGCGGCGCTTTTCCCAATGACGTCGTTTTTTTGGAAATATATGTTTTTTGAACAGGCGAGTATGTTTTTTACCCTCACCTGTCTTTTCTATTTTATCCGGTATCTTAAGACAGAGAACCGAGGGTATATTTTGGGACTGTTTGTTTCATCGCTATTGGGAGGAGCGATAGATTGGTACGGCGGATATCTATTGTTTGGGTTTTTGTATCTTTTTGTCATCCGAAGAGATAAACATACCTTTGTGGGATTTGCTACCTATGTCGCGGGGTTGGTGCTGGGCCTTTCAACGTACGCGGCGGCGCTCTATTGGAGCGGGAATGTTCATGCCGTTTTCGAGGGCTTTTTTGCGCGGTGGATAACAAGCGAATTGATCGGGTTATCCTGGTGGCCGGTGCGGTTGACACTCGTTGCGTTGCTTCGTCTGCTTATTTATTTTTCGCCGTTTGCGATGATTGGTATATGGTGGTGGCTGCGAGACAAATCAAAAAAGACTCAAGGCGTTTTTTCGAGCCGACAACTCCTAATTGTTTTCATCATTCTTGGACTTGTTAATCTCGTCGTGCTCCCCTCTGCAACATGGGGACATAGTTATTTCCTCTACTATCTGGTGCCGTTTGTTTCCTACGTCATGGGACTCTGGATAGATAGGGTATCGTATCGATCAATAGTTCTCGTTTGGGGTGTTGTCATTGTGCAAGTTTTCTGGACCGTGAGTGTGAACGGCGTGAAGATCAGCCAAGTCACCAAACAGTCGTGGAAACATGATTTCGGCCGCGATGTGAGTGCCGTCGTTCCAATGTATAGCAGGGTCGGTGTGTTGGAGTACCCGGGCGATGTGTTGGAGAATTACTTTGGCATAGCAACGACTCCCATTTCCAGCATGGATGTCGATCGGTGGGCAATAGGTGATGGACATAAGGAGCTTGGGTTTGTTGTCATGGCTTGCAAAAGTGACTGCGGGGTTTCTGAAAACAGCTTCATTAAAGCGTTAAGTAATCATCAGGCAGTAGCAGAGTTTCACTATGGGAACAACAAAGGCTGGCTTATTGGCGGCGTACGGCAGGAGCGTGGACTGTCTATTATGAGAAAAACGTATGAGAATAACTATCAGCTGCAACGAACATCAACACCGCTTTTGTTGCGGTGGTACCGCACCATACGGGATATACTCGGGAGCACGCAGATATGAAGAAGATTGCCATCGTCAGGGGAAAATTTTTGAACGCCTATGAGATGCAGAGCTTCGAGCCTTTGGTTTCGCGATATGACATAACCGCCTTCGGTTCTCTTACCTGTTATCACGACCGCTATAGATTTCCGGTGGTTAAACTTCCTTCGCCGATGGATCTGCCGGACTTCCCCTTCAAACTGCCGTTACTAAACCGCTTATGTATTGACGCACACTATCTCCATGGTCTGGAAGAGCGACTGCGTGGATTTGATCTTGTCCATACTGCCGAGACGTACTACCGCTATACGCAGCAAGCGCTACATGCCAGGAAAAAGGGATATGTCAAAAAGGTTATTGCCACTGTGTTGGAGAATATACCTTTCAATAATGAAGGATTTTGGGGGAGAAAATGTTTTAAAGCGTGTGCGCGAAATGAGCTTGACCACATAATCGCCCTGACGTGTTTGACGGCAGATGCGCTTGTGCGGGAAGGCACGGATCCTGCAAAAATCACTGTTATCGGTCACGGCATAGACTGCAAAAGATTTTTTCCGGGGACAAAAAGAAGCGGGAAGGGTTCAACCATTACTATTTTGTTCTCCGGCAGGCTCGAAGAGTATAAAGGTGTATTAGATGTGCTTCATGCGGCACGGATGTTATTTGCCGATCCCCTTTTATTCGGCTATCGCATGAGATTTGTTTTTGTCGGAGAGGGTTCTTTAAAAAAACGAATGCTTGTATTGGAAAAGGCCATGGGTATAGAAGCCTTTATTTATCATAAGAGCTTGCCGTATGCGCAAATGCCGGATGTATACAGGGATGCGGATATCTTTGTTGCACCCAGTAAACCTAGGTTCGTCCGAAGGTTTGGCGTAAGCCATATGACATGGCAAGAGCAGTATTGTACTGCGCTTCTAGAGGCGCAAGCTGCGGGACTGGCGATCGTAACGACCAAAAGCGGCGGCATACCGGAAAATGTCGGGGAGGCGGCGCTTTTTGCCAAACCCGGTGACGTGCCGGATCTTGCAGAGTGTATTAGGAGATTTGTCACGTCACCGACTCTTAGACGGCAGTATGGAGAAAGAGCCAGAAAACGGGCAGAATCCGTCCATGATATCAGGGTGATTTCGGGCAAGATCCTGGATGTTTACGATCGGATCCTGCGTTGAGTATCTTTAATTATTCAAGAGAAAGCGGAGTATAAAAAGCGCATTTAAAACGGAAAGAGGCAGAGTAAGGGAATAAAGGATAATTTGCCTGCCGAACCTAAGCTTAAGGATTTTAGCATATATGTGGGCAAGTCCTATCGCAAGAAGTGGCAAAATCGAGACAAACATGCGGCCGCTGTAACTAGCTCCCTGCCGCCACGTACTCCAGCTGGCAATAAGGAGTAGCTCTAGTGCAAAAACCGCAATATACCCCCAAGACTTTTTCCAAAAGAGTCCGAAGATCCCTACCATCGTAATCGGCGTCCACAGAAACAAGCCGTTGGCAGGGGAGAAGAGAACACCAAGAATATGCGGTCGAAAGATGTTAAATCCTTCTCCGCCGAACATGTAGGGATTGGAAAAAATAGTTCCATAGAGGGTTTGCCAGGCGAGAAGTTGCCATACAAAGACTGACGAGAAACCCAGTAGAATGCGTATCAATATTTTTCTTCCACCTCCGAGGTGAGTAAAGAGTATCAGTGCGTACGCGACGTCTTGCAGCCGAAAGAGAGCTAGAAATCCGAGACCCGCACCGACTAGAAACCAACTGCGATTCTTTTGAGCAAGTAAGGACAGGAACAAGGTGGCAGCAAAAAACGAAAGCGCATGGGAGTTTACCGGATCAAGCGAACCGTAAAAAAATAGATTGGTGGCCGCCGCAATACCCGCGACAGCCAAAAAGCTTGCCTGTTTGGAAAAAGACTTTGCAAGAAACCGATATAAAAGGATCAAGCCTACAAGCGCAAGCGACACGCTCGTAAATCCTGCGGCAAGCTCATAAGGGAGAGAGTAGCCGTAGCCCATCATGAGAGTATGAGTCCACACGTATAACGGTGCCCAAAGCAGTGCCGGGCCGACAGAGTATTTATTGCCTGCATATCCGAGTGGTGTAGGAGGCTGGGCAACACCGTAGTGACTATACTCGTTGGCAAAATCGATATCGTGGTCTACGACACCCGACCGGAGCCACGAATAATAGAATATGCCGTCTCCGTAGACAGCCTTTTTCAGATACAGGGCATGGGCAAAAAATCCCGCAAAATATACGAAAGCGATGAATATAATCCACAGATTCTTCTTCATGTTTTCGTGATAGAATTATAGCAATGATCACCGCCGTTGTCCTAAGCAGAAACGATGCAGAGTATATAGGCAGGACGCTGGAAAGCATACATTGGTGCGATGAGGTCGTTGTCATAGATGACGATTCGACGGATGACACAGGGGCGATATGTGAGCGTTTCGGAGCACGTGTTTATGTGCGTGCCCTCCACAAGGATTTTGCTTCGCAGAGAAACTTCGGGCTATCTAAAGCGAGAGGGGAGTGGGTGTTTTTTGTTGACTCCGACGAGATTGTAAGTTCCCAATTGGCTTCTGAAATCCAGCTTGTCGTCAAGAATGCGACCAAAATGCCAAATGCCAATGTAGGATATTTTGTCAGGAGAAAGGATTTTTTCGGGGGGAGATGGCTTCTCCATGGAGAGACTGCCAATGTACGGCTCCTTCGGCTTGCCAAAAGAAACGCAGGTATTTGGATGAGGCCTGTACATGAAGTGTGGAAGATAACGGGGCCCGTCGGGATACTCCGCGAACCACTCCTCCACTATCCCCACCCAGACGTCGCACAATTTATCGATTCCATCAATTGGTATTCTACGGTCAACGCCCAGTATCTTTTCAGACAAAAGATTCGCGAGTCGTGGTGGAAGATACCCGTGTATCCGGCAGCAAAATTTTTCTACAATTACATTTGTCGTTTGGGATTTTTGGACGGGACGGCAGGGGCTGTGGTTGCCATCATGATGAGTTTTCATTCATTTTTGACACGGGCAAAGTTATGGAAACTTTGGGATCGCGATTAAGGCGGGATCTGCTCCTTGTGTGTGCGCTAGGCCTGACATGCGCGTACGCGGTTTACTCACTATACCGCATTATCACAACGTATGCTCCGGATTTCAGCGTCTTCTACCAATCAGCCGGAAATTTAGTGCGTGGTGTCAATATTTACGGGGACCCGACTCTTTATACAGGCTTAGGATATCCGCCGGTGAGTCTTTTGCCGTTTCTACCGTTTATTCTGCTTCCGTATAAGCTGGCTCAGGGAATATGGGTAGTGGGGTCGTTTGCAGCACTTTTGGGCTCTATATGGGTAACAATTGTTTTGGTGGAAAAACGGATTTCTTTACGACGTTTTGCGTGGGTATGTATGGCCGCATTTCTTTCCTTTCCGACAAAATTTTCACTTGGAATGGGTACCGTAAACATCGTAGCATTGTTTTTATTGCTATTCTCGTTGCGCTTGATGGGGAAAAACAGAGACAGGAAGGCAGGACTTTTCCTGGCATGTGCTTTGGTACTTAAGCCTCACTTTGCGTTGTTGTTGGTGCCTTTTCTTCACCATAAACAAAGGGCGGTTGGCGTTGCGGCTGTGGTGCTCGTGCTTATGGGAATGATCATAGGTGGATTGTTTGGTTGGAATCTTTGGTTAGAATATGCTGTCAAAGCTGCCCCACCGCTTCTTCGGTTTACCGGAAAGGAGATATATTATAATCAGGGCATATCAGCGGTTTTTTCCCGTTTACTGCCAGTTGGGCAGGCCGGCGTTGCTGCGCTTGCTGGCTCAATACTCGTGATCGCATGGGCATATCAGTATATGAAAACGCATAGCATGACGGTTTTTAAGAGTGTGGCGTTCTTTATGCCGGTTCTTCTTTTGGTTGAGCCGTTGTCCTGGCAGCACCATTATGTTTTTTTGCTTCCCACATTTTTAGTCGTTTGGAGGGCGCTTCGGCGAAAAGATCATTGGAAGATTGCACTGCTTTTGGCAAGTTATATCTTGATCAGCGCAAATATCAAGCAGCCGGATCTTTTATCCCCCTCTTTTATGTCACGCATCGCGCTTTCGCATGTTTTTTGGGGCAATATGCTTCTGTTGACGCTTTATGCTATGGTCGTCCCGGCGCAAAACAGAAGTGCTCGATTATAATATGGATGTGCAACTGATCACGTCACTGTTTTTCATAAGTTTGCTCGTTGGTAATATCATAAAAATCGGCATAGGGGGAGATGCGTCGCTATACATTCATGATGTCGTGCTTTTATTGCTTGTTTCGGCTTTTTCGTTGCAGCAATATCGGAAAGGCGTGAGAGCAATACCGAGACTGGCATGGTATGTATTAGGATTTGCGGCAATAGCTATTTGTTCATTGGTGCTCAACGCCCGGAGATTTACGTCGGTGGAATCAGGCCAGTCGCTTCTTTATCTGGTTCGCTGGCTTCTGTATGCAAGCCTCTACTGGATTACGGCGTTTTCACAATATCCCTCGCTATGGCTTACCGGTCTTTATGGGGCAGGAATGGGAGTTGCCGTACTCGGATTTCTTCAGCTATGGCTGTACCCTGATTTGCGTAATTTGTACTACCTCGGATGGGATCCGCATTTCCGGCGCATGTTTTCTACGCTCCTTGACCCCAATTTTACCGGCATCATCATAGTCCTTACGTTTTTCCTGGGATTGCTTCTATACCCGCGTATTGCGAAAAAAGCATGGATCGTTTTGGGAGAGGCTATACTTGTCATTGCGCTTTTGACTACGTATTCAAGAAGCAGTTTTTTGGCGTTTGGGCTGGGGATAGCGGCCTTGGTGTTGTGGCAAAAAGCGTGGAGGTGCGGAGCATTACTCCTTGCGGTGTTTGCCGCAGGGGTGATTCTTATGTCCGGACAGACAGAAGGCCAGCGTCTGACACGCTCTGCCAGCGCTTACGCGCGTATCGGCAACTGGACAAAGACGATCGCGCTTGTCAAAAAGTCTCCGATTGTGGGATATGGCTTTAACACGCTTCGCTTTGTGCGAGGAGAGGAGACGAACGGGGCCGATTCGGCAATCCCGTCACGAGCCGGCTCGGGAGTGGACAATAGCATATTGTTTCTTTTGGCTACAACAGGAATAGTGGGCGCGGTTTACTATCTTTGGCTTCTATGCCGCATGGTGCGGCTGGCCAGCCACCCAAGTGTCAGCGCTTCCTTTGTGGCCATACTTGTCCACAGTATGTTTGTCAACAGTTTGTTTTATCCTTGGGTGATGATATGGATGTGGATCGTGATAGGAGTAAGAGAGCGCGAACTTGCGCCACGACAAAAATCCGCTCGAGCGAAGTTTTGTCGTGGGGTGAATTAAATTTATTTTTTGTAGGTCACATGGCGCTCTATGGTGGTCTGGTTGCTGGCGGGGTCTGTGGCTTTGATCGTGAGTGTGTTGTCGCCTTCCGCTAGCGGGAAGTCATAATGGAATGAGCCGTCTATAGCTACGACCGCCAACCGTCCGTTGATGGTGACAGCGACGTCTTCTTCTGTTTTGCCGGAAACGGTGACTCTGCCGGTATCTCCTTCTACGGTGCTATTGTCAGAAGGGCTGGAAACTTCCAAAGACGGAGGAGTGCGTTTGATGCGTATAGGCAAGACATCCGAGAGATCGCTTATATTTCCGTTTGCATCAATTTGTTTGGCGCTGACGGTGTTGGCGCCTTCATCCATTTTTACTGAAGAGATGCTGAAGGAGCCGTCCTTTGCTATGGATACCTTTTTTGCCTCGCCGTCGTTGACATAGAGAATTAGCATATAGCCTGTTTGTCCTCTACCGCTTATGGTAATCGTAGCGCTGTTGGTGGCCACAGGTAAAGGATCAAGAGTCGGGGGGAGGATGATGTTCTGTACGGGTTGGGCGGAAGGCGTTCCACCGCGGAGCCGTTCTACCAAAAGACTGAAGCCGACTAAGATTTTGAGACCGAAGAAGGCAAGAAAGATGAGAACGACGACAATGCCCGCCAGGGACAAAAAGATCCTGCGCTCCTGTTGGCGTTCCTGATACCGGCGAAGATGCGATCTGGCCATATAGTAGTAACTCTTTAAGCCATTGTACCAAACTCTAAGAATTTATTTTATCAAAAAATTCACAATAATTCACTATCGATCTTGTCACGTATTCCGTTGAATTACTTGCGGAAGTAGTGTGGATGTGAGGGTTTCGATTCCTTCCTTGGTTTTAGTAGAGATATATACATGAGGAATATCACCGGCCAGGCCCGATATTTTTTGTCTGTCCAGATTCGGTGCAGCGTCGATTTTGTTAAACACCAATACTTCTTTTTCCTCTGGAATTTTAAGCTGATTCAGAATTTCATTCACGACCCCGATTTTTTCCGTCATGAGCGGATCTGATGCATCGATGATGTGCAGGACTATATCAGCATGGACTGATTCCATAAGTGTGGATTTAAATGCTTCGATTAAAGACGGCGGAAGATTGGCGATAAATCCGATCGTATCTGATATGAGCACTTTTTTCCCGAGACTCGGCATAAAAATCTCACCTACGGTGCTGTCGAGCGTCGCAAACAATGTATTTTCCACCAGGTGTTTTTTATGGGTGAGGATATTAAACAACGATGTTTTTCCGGCATTGGTGTATCCCACAATGGAGATCGTTTGCAGCCCGAGATTTTTCCTATGGTCCATCTGTCGTTTGCGCGAAGCGGCGGATTTGGCAAGCTCATCTTTGGTGCGTTTGATTTCGCGTTTCCAGTGCCGTTTCATCAGTTCCGTATTGGTTTCTCCGAGCCCCCTTGTTCCGATACCGCCACCCTGGCGGGAAAGGACCATACCCATGCCGTAAATCCTGGGCCCCATACTTTGCATCCGTGCAAGTTCTATCTGGAGTTTGGCTTCCGCCGTTCGTGCATGGCGGGAGAATATCGCAAGGATGAGATCGACACGGTCCCAGATTTGGATATTCGGTCGTATGGCCCAGAACAATTTCATCAGTGTAAATTTCTGGCTGGGTTTGAGCTGACCGTTGAGCACAATGATGTCTGTGGGATGCGTTTTCAGATAAACACACACTTCTTCCGCTTTTCCCGGGCCAATATAGGTCGCATTAAATTCTTCGCCTTTTTGATGGATGAGGTCTATGACCTGCGAATTCCCAAGTGTTTCGACAAGATGCCACAGTTCGGTGATATCCTGTTCCATGTCCGCACGACTCATCCGAGGACGAGCGAGGTAGACAAAGAGTATAATGAGTGGGCGGGAGAGTGTTTGCACTGGATCCATTATAACAATATAAACACTATGTATAAACTTTCTCCATCAGATTTTGCGTATTTATACGAGGAGTGCAAGCTCTGTTACTACCTCAAAATCAAAATGAGTATCCAGCGGCCGTCTATGCCGTTCCCCGGCGTGTTTTCGGCCCTCAATACCCGCCTTCAGGGGGCCTTGATCGGGAAGGAATTGCAAGAGCTTTCGCCGGTATTGCCCCAAGGCTCTGTGGAGAGCCAGGAGGGGTTTATCGAGTCTATGCCGGTTCCGAATACGAAAGTTTATATCAAAGGCAAGTATGACCTTCTTGTCCGCCAGCCGGATGGCACACGTCTCATCATTGACTTCAAGATCAGCCAGCCGAGCGAAGAAAAGATCGCCAAATATGAGACACAGCTTCAGGCGTACCACTACGCATTCGAGCATCCCTCAACCGGGGAGACAAGAACCATTACCAAAATGGGACTTATCATCATGTATCCGGACCAAACGAAGTTTGAAAACGGCAGGGCGGTCATGGATTTTCCTCCGCAGTGGTTTGAGATAGACATAAAAAAAGATTTTTTCCTGCAGTTTATGGCAGAGGTGAGTAGCCTGTTGGAAGGTCCGACGCCCCCGGAAAATCCCAACTGTAAGTGGTGCAAGTATCGCCATCTCGGAGAAGTTGAAAATTTGATGCGGCTCTGAAAGTCAATTCGATGAATAGTACGATTTGTATAGACAATATGATAGAGATTCAAAATACTACAAAAAAAGATGTTGCCTGGATTCAGGATCTATTTAATAGGCATTGGGGAGGAAAAATCATCGTTGCGAAAGGCATTATTCATAAGCCGGAAGAAGTCGAAGGAATGAGGGCGTTGATCGGCGGAAAAGTCATGGGAGCGATTACATATAAAGCTAGAGAGAGAGAACTTGAAATTATATCGCTTAATAGTTTTGAGGAGGGGAAAGGAGTAGGCTCGGCGCTATTATCCGGGATAATTCAATTAGCAAAAGAAAAGAAGTTGCAAAAGGTATGTGTCATTACGACTAACGATAACCTTAACGCGCTTCGCTTTTACCAAAAACGCGGTTTTCGCCTGACATACATATACCCGAATGCACTCGTACAGTCACGTAAATTGAAGCCTGGTATCCCGCTGGTTGGTGAAAACGGTATTCCGCTGCGGGACGAGATCGAACTTGAAATTAAGGTCTGTTAGCCCCCCGGCGGGCAGGGAACTGACTGTTTTTGAGCCGAAGGTGGGAATTGAACCCACGACCTATGCTTTAGCCGTCCGTTACTCTCACCTAGAGCCTCTTGTCAGAATCGAACTGACATCTACGGTTTACGATACCGCTGCTCTGCCATTGAGCTAAAGAGGCGCAGGCTCTGACGGGCGGGCGAAAGCGTTGCTCTGCCTCTGAGCTACTTCGGCGCAGTAATCATTGGGGAACCCATTTTCCCATCTT
>Ga0180009_10005332_pt1 | contig 13822 bp, 8 predicted proteins | sample OS_PC_MetaG_FD_123537 | JGI IMG/M metagenome (GOLD analysis project Ga0180009, IMG submission 123537) | Groundwater microbial communities from the Aspo Hard Rock Laboratory (HRL) deep subsurface site, Sweden - OS_PC_MetaG | ecosystem: Environmental > Aquatic > Deep subsurface > Groundwater... | reverse complement strand
TGGACTTCTCCTGGGGCGGACCGAGCAACGCCGACGGCGCGAGCTCCAGCTACGACTCGGGCGCGCTCACCTGCGCCGGCGTCTATTGCCACGGCAACACCCTGCTCGGTCCGATCGCCGGGGGCACCGTGGCGCGCACGCCGGGATGGACCACGGTAGACGGCTCCTTCAAGGAGTGCGGCACTACCTGTCACACCAACCCACCGGGAGGTTCCCACGTCAGCAACACTCAGTGTGAAGCCTGTCACGGGACGGTCATCGCCTCCTACAACGTCGCCGACCCGGCAAGCTCGGTTTGGGCCAACGCGGGGCTGCACGTCGATGGCGTGGTGCAAGCCACCAGCTACCACGACCTCGGCGGATGGACGGCCCCCAAAGACGGCGTCGAACACCACGGCAGCAACTACTTTTTGACGAACCAGCAGCGGGACGAGCACAACACCGACTGCACCGTCTGTCACGGCGCGAACCTGGATGGCGGCACCTCCGGGGTCTCCTGCGACAACCTGGGCTGCCACACCCGGGACTGGCGGAGCTGTGACTTCTGCCATGGGACCTTCCCTGGCCAGTACAACCCGCCCGCCGGCGTGGGGAACGAGACCACCACCGGCACCCTCGCGGTGGGCCGCCACGTGCCGCACCTCGGCGCCAGCGGCACCCACATCGCCTTCGCCTGTGACACCTGTCACAACATCCCGGCCGCCGGCGACGTGAGCCACGCCCTCGGGTATATCCCGTCGGCGAACCTGCAGACCGAGGGCCACCACGGCGACGTAAGCCTGTCAGGGCGAGCGGTGGGCATGACCTGGGATGTCTCCGCCACTGCGGGCGGCCCGGTCACCGCGCGCGGCACCTGCGTGGGCGCCTGCCACTCCGACGGCAACGGCGGAGCGCCCAACGTCCTGCCCTACTGGGCGGGAGGCACCTGGAACGCCGGCGCCTGCGGCAACTGCCACGACGCCTCACCCAACACCGGCGAGCACAACCAGCACGTGGGCGAGGCCACCTGTGCCGACTGCCACCCCGGCTCGGCCTCGGGCAGCCACATGAATGGCTCTAAACAGTATACCGGCGCGGCGACCTGGGACCCCAACGGCTGCGGCCCGGGACAACCGAGCTGCGATGGAATGTGTCACGGCAAAGACCACCAGACCGAGTGCTGGTAGCCCGTTCTGCACCGCCCAAAGTGGGGAACCTTCGAGGGGTCCGCTCTGCCTGAGGCATTGACTCTGGAGCGATCCGGGCCCAATCTCGGGGTCGGCCTAATGCTCCGGGGATCGAGGCACAAACCATGAAGACAAAAAAGCTGGCCTGCCAGGGATGTGGCGCCGACATTAATCCGACCGCGGGTCAGAAGTACATCGACTGTGCGTACTGCGGCACCACGAACGTGCTTGTGTCTGACACGGTGCATCTGCTTCCCGGGGCGGTCCCGCCCCAGCTTCCCCCCGGAGCGGTTCCGCCGGCCCCCCCCCGCGGCGCGTACGTCCCCCAGATGCAAATCCGACTGCCCAGCGGGCCCTCGGCTAACGAGGTCAAAAAGGCCGGCAAGATCATCGCCCTGGTGGTGCTGTCGGTGATGATCGCCATTGGGGGCATCGGCGCCACGATCTTCATCCGCGTCTTTAGGGGGGTGTCCGACGCCACGGAGCGGCACCGGGAGGCCTTCAAGCAGGCCGCTGAGACCAGGCGACAGGTGCGCGAGAAGATGGAAAAAGCCAAGCGCATCCTCAACGAGCGCGTCGCGCGCGCCCAGGAGCACGCCGGCGGGGCCATGGCCCGGGCGGGTAAGAATAAGGGCGGCGCCTTTCGCATCGAGAGCGACCGCCCCCTCGCCGCGGACATCGACAACGATGGCATCGCCGATCTGTTGGTGCGCGGAAGCGGCCGGCTGGTGGCCGCCCTGGATGGCACCAGTGGTGCCGTGCTGTGGAAAACGACTCTGCCGGGCAGCACACGGAAGATCTTCCTCGCCGGAAAAACCCTGCTGGTGGCCCATGGCTACAACCTGACCGCCCTGGCCCTCAAGGATGGAAGGCAACGCTGGACCACGAAGCTCGATGACCGCAGCGACCACGTGGAGCTGCGGGACTCCGGCATCGCCGTGCAGGCCGGCGACGAGCGGCTCACCCTGAACCCCGCCACGGGCAAAAAACGGGCCGGCAAAACGGCGCGCTTCGGCGTCCTGACCGTGGATGACGGCCGCAAATGGCTCAGCAACCTCGGCCGAGCGTTCCGCCTGTCGGGCAAGGACCGCCGAAAGCGCCGGGTGCGCATGTACTACTGTCAGCACGGTCGGGTGATCAGGGGCAAACACGTCGTCCGCCGCATGGGCCCCATTACGACCGGCTCTACCACCTACGGCTGCGACGCCAAGCACGCCCTCGTCTACGCCATGGACAAACGCGGCCGGCGCCAATACCTCATCGGCCTGCAAAAAGGCCGCGGTAAAATCTGGGAGCGCGCGCTCGGGGACACCGGCGGTCGGTTCCGCGGCAGCACCCCGGTGGTCGGCATCCGCAACGACCTGGCCGCGGTGGCCCACGGCGACCGCCTAACAGCCACGGTGGAGCTCCTCTCCCTGGCCACGGGCAAGGCGAAGTGGAAGCATTCCATCACCGGCCCCCGCCCCAACGTGCGGGGCGTGGTGCTCACCGCCAAGCGCGTCTTCGTCCGCACCGGCAGCTGGGTCATGATCCTCGACGCCGCCACCGGCAAGCCCCCCGCCACCGGCATCGCTCCGGGCGACGCACTCCCCGCACCCTGAGCAAACAGACGATAGCAAACCACGAGGCGAGTCATGGACCAGTCAGACGCAGGATTCGAAAAAATCGAAGAGACCGACAACCCCATGTACGGCCCGCGCAAGCTCCTGCTGTGTGGCTTCCCCGCGGCGGAGCAACCCACGCTCAGCGCGGCCCTCGTCGGGGCGAGCCTCGGAGACCTGGAGCCGGTCTGGGCGGGTCCGTCCCACGTCGACCAGACCCTGGGCGACCTGATAGCCCTGCCCGCCGGCACGGGCGCCGGCGAGGACTCGGCGCTGCCCAGGGCAGTGATCATGGCGGGCATCACGGAAAATGAGCTGCACATCCTGATGGCCGCGCACCGCGAAGCCGGCTTACAGCGCCCCCTCTGGGCGGCGCTCACCCCCACCTCCGAGGAGTGGACTCTCCAGGCGCTGCTCGACGAGCTGAGCGAAGAGCGACAGGCCATGGAGAAACGCTGACCCCCCAGCGCGCCTCACGCCGGCGATGGATGCAGTCGCACCACCGCCGTGCCCAGCGGCGCGTGGAGCTCGTCAGCTACAGCGCCGCACTTCACCAGAAACAGCAGGAAAACCTCCCGGTTCAGCTCGCTCAGGGTTTCGAAGTTGCCCTGGCCCTTGGCGATCACCAGGTCCGCCGCGGCGAAGCGCGCACAAAAGGCGGCGTCGCAATCAGGGAGCCAGATCCCCGGCACGTCCGAACCCGTGGTGATGACCCGGTAGCGGTCGGTGATCCCTGCCAGGGCCGCGTCGTGTACGGTGGCGTCGTTGATCACCGGCCCGCCCCGCACCGCCACGGTCACGCGCTCCGGGCCGATCCAATCCAGCAGGGGTCGGTCAAAGACAATCTCTCCCGCGTTGTCGGCCAGGAACAGCACGTCACCGGCCCCGGCGACCCGCCGCTCCAGCTCCCGTACGCGGTCGGCATCCACCGGGCGAGCGAGGGCCTGCCGAAAGCATAGGTCTACGTCGACCTCCCGGCCCGGGGCCGACGCGAGGTCGATCAGGTTGCCCCCGATGGCGAGCTGCACCGCTGTCGCAAAGGGATCCGTCGCCCGGGCCACCGCCTCCTGCGCCGCCGGTAACAGCGCCAACGCGGACTCGGTGTGTTCCCGCTTCAGCCCGGCGTAAGGGTCGTCTTTTCCGGTGATCGCGCAGATGGCGTGGTGGATGGACCGGCCCATGAGCGGCGCCGGCTGCTCCCAGTCCAGCCCCGCCACGGCGGCGCTGACCCGGCGGACCAGGCGGCGGGTGTCCGCAACCGACAATTCCAAGGTTCGAGCCGCAGACAGAGCCTGCTCGAACAGGCACGGCACACATCGCAGGTGGATCTTCATGGCGACCGTCATCCTGCCACCGATGGTCTCGAATCGGAAGGGCGACACACCTTGACGCGCCCCTCCACTTGGCTAGTGTGTACGAACATGCCGCAAGTCAAACCCGGACCTGACGCTCACGGGCGGCCGGGCGAGGTGAAGCAACCATGAGCTCTGAGACCCTGATTATCGGCGGCGGACCCGCCGGATTGAGCGCCGCGGCGACCCTGGCCCAGGGGGGACGATCCGTCGTGCTTGTGGATCGCAGCGAAGCGCCCGGGGGCCAGACATCCGGGTGGTGCTGCCTGGCCACGGATCGCTGCCAGCGGTGCGGACTCTGTCTGCTGCACGACGTCCAGACCCGCGTGTCCTCGGCCCCGTCCATCCGCCGCCTCACCGCCGACGTGACGGCCGTGGTCGGCACCCGCGGCCAGTTCCGCGCCACGCTCAGCGCCATCACAAAAGGCGGCGAGGTGCCCGCCACCCTGGAGGTCGAAGCGGTGGTGTTGGCCACCGGCTTTGTGCCGTTCGATCCACACCAGGGCCGTCCCATGGGGTACGGCGAGGTGGACGCGGTGGTCACCACCGTGGACGTGAACCGCGCCCTGCGGGACGACGATCTGTCCTTGCTCGGGTTCGCCGGCGGTACTACCAAGCGCCTGGCTTTCCTGCAGTGCATCGGCTCCCGGGACCCCGAGGCGGGCCGTGGCTACTGCTCCCAGGTCTGCTGCCAGGGATCCCTGCGCGCGGCCCGGGCGCTGCTACACCGCCACCCGGACTGGCAAATCACCGTGTTTTATATGGACCTGCAGATCTACGGGAAAACCGCCCGCAGCCGCTTCGCCGAGTTGGCGCCACGGCTACGCTTCGTGCAGGGCGTGCCCGCCGAGGTGCTGCCCGACCAAGACGGAACCGTCCGGTTGGCGTTTCAGAAGCCCGACGGAAACATGACGCAGGAGTCTTTTGACGGGGTGGTGTTGGCCGTGGGCATGGTGCCATCCCCCGGCGCCGACCGGCTGGCCGAGTCTTTGGGGGTGTCCCGCAGCATCGGCGGCTTCCTGGACCCGAATAGCGCCCCCGACGGAGTCTATGTGGCCGGCACCTGCGCGGGCCCGTCCTTCATCGAGGCCAGCCTCACCGCGGGCCGGCAGGCGGCAGCGGCCCTGCTGCGCGACCATGCCGCGGTGTGCGCACGGCGGGCCGCGGTCATCGGCCGCGGTCCAGAAGGCAACGTGGCCGCCGAGGCCCTGGCGGCCGCCGGGGTCCCCGTGTCCCTGGTGCAGCTGGACCGGACCGCCCCGCCGCCCGAAGGTTCCGGCATCGAGCTCGTGCCCGCCGACAGCGTCACGGCAGTCCGGGGACAGCTTGGCGGGTTCTCGCTCCAGCTCAGCAACGCCTCGGAGCCCGGCCGCGTGGAGGCCGCCGCGCTGGTGCTCGCTCCCAACCTGACCTTCGCGGCGGATCCCGCTCCGGCGCTGGGTGCGCTGCCCCATCAATCGGTGCCCGATTTCACCGCCTCGCTGGCCGGGGACAAGACGCCCCGGCGGGTGGTCCTGCAGCTGGATCCCACGGGTCCGGCCTGGCGCCCCGCCGCCGCCCGGGCGCTCGACGCCGCCACCCGCGCGGCCAGCGAAACACCGTCCGAAGTCAGCTTCCTATTCGAACACATGGCCCTGCCCGGCCTGCACGGACAGCAGCGCTACGATGACGCCCGCCGCGCCGGCGTGCGCTTCCTGCGCCAGGGGGCTCCACCGATTCAAGATCCGTCCGACACCCAGCCCGCGCTGGTCGTCACCGACGCCGCTCTGCCCGAGCCCCCCGCAAGGCTCCCTGTGGACACATTGGTGATCACCGAGCGTCCGACCATCGACCGCGACCTCTCCACGCTCCTGCAACGCTGTGGAGTGAAACCGGATCGAGAGGGGTTCGCCCAGCGGGGCGCCGTGCGTCTGTACCCCATGCACACCGAGCGCCCGGGCATCTGGGTGCTGGGCAACGCCCGGCAGGAGGCGGGCCCCCAGACCGTTCGCGCCGAAGCCGCGTCCGTGGCCGCCGAGGTGCACGCGCTGCTCACCGACGACCTGCGCTTCGAGCGGGAAGCGCCGGCCCAGATCGACAAGGTTCACTGCGTGCACTGCCTCACCTGCGTCCGCGTGTGCCCCCACCGGGCCGTCACCACGCGACCCGAGTCCACGCCGCTGATGTCCGCCACGGCCTGTGAGCAGTGCGGCGCCTGCGTGGCGGCCTGTCCCGGAGAAGCCATCACCCTCACCCCACCCGCGGTCCCCGAGCCCGGCTCCGGCTACGACTCCGGGGGGACGGCGATTTTCGCCTGCCGAAACTCCGCAATCCCGGCCCTCCGGGCCGCGACGCTCCCCCCAGCATCCACCGTGGTGGAGCTGGCCTGTGGCGGCGCCGTATCCGAGCTGGACCTGCTGCGGGCCTTCGCGGATGGCGCCCACCGCGTGATCCTGCTGAGTTGCCACCCCGGGAGCTGCGCCCACGTAGACAACCATCGACCCTGCGCCGCGCGGGCGGGCCTCCTGACGGAAACGGCGCGGCGTGTAGGGCTGCCCGACGGTGCCTTTCGGCACTGGACCGTGGCCCCCGCCGAGTCGCGCCGGGTCACAAATCGGCTCGCGGCCGAGCCCCCCAAAGGAGGTGCGCGATGAGTGAGCCCCGCACCCTGTCCTCCACCTCTCGGGTGACCGCGCGCCTCGAAGCCGAGCCTCGGGGCAACAACCTCGGCCAATGCCAGGACTGCGGCGCCTGCCTCTCCCGCTGCCCCCTGGGCGCCTTTATCCCGGAGGTGAACCCGCGCAAGTTCCTGCACCTGCTGCGCAACGGCTGGGACGACCTCGCGCTGGCCTCACGGCTCGTCTGGACCTGCACCCTGTGCAATCGCTGCACCCATGACTGTCCCACCGGGGTGCTCATGGAGGAGGTCATGCGCGCCGCCCGCGGAGTGCTCGCCGCTCGCGGAGAGGTCCCCGAGCCCCTGGCCACGGGCATCACCTCGCGCCTCGAAATGGGCAACGTGTCCGGGGTTCCGCGCGCGGAGTATATCGAGCACGCCGAGTGGATGGCCGAAGAGCTCGGGATCGAGCTGGACGACCCCAATATCACTTTTCCGATGGATCAGGCCGGCGCGCGATACCTGTACCTGCCCAACCCCCGGGAGCTGAACGTGAACCCCGACATCTTCTCGGCCAACCTGAAGATCCTGCACCGGCTGGGGGAACCCTGGACCCTGTCGTCGGCGTGCTCCGACGTGACCAACTGGGGATATTTTACCGGGGACGACGACGCGGCGCGAAAGATGCTGATTCCCGTGGTGGAGGCGGCCGAGGCCCTCGGCATCGAGACCGTCGTGCTGACCGAATGTGGACACGGTTACAAAAGCTACACCTATGACGCAGATCGCTGGCTCGGGCGCCCGCTGCCCTTCAAAGTGGAGGTCATCAGCCGCCTGGCGGCGCGGGGCATCGAGGCCGGAACCCTACGCGTGGACCCGGGGAAGAACCCCGGCCTGCACACTTATCACGACCCCTGCAACATGGGGCGCAAGGCCGACCTGCTCGACCCACCGCGAGTCATCATGAACGCGGCCGTGGCCGAGTTCGTAGAGCTCGCGCCCAACCGCGCCGAGAACCTCTGTTGCGGCGGCGGGGGCGGGGTGGATCGGGTGCCCGCTTCGGAGGACGTGCGCAAGAGCGTCGGCGGCCTGAAGATCGAGCAGATCCGGCGCAGCGGCGCCGACGTCGTGGTCACCGGCTGCCTCAGCTGCCAAGCCACCCTTGAGGCCCTGGCCAAACACCACGGCCTGAAGGTCACCGCGCTCACCCTCGGCCAGACAGTGGCCAAAGCCTTGGTCTAGCCCGAGGGAGCAACTCAACGCCGGCGCCGGGGCGCGGGGGTCGGGGGCAGGATTCCTTTAGGATCAGCTTTGCCGAGCGCCGTCACGTTGATCCCCGCCACAGTGTGCCAGAAGGAGCTCCAACGCAGGGCTTGGCTCGCTACAACATAGGCCTTTTGCGCCGCCAGGGGCGCCCCGGAGAGCTCGGCCCTGAGCCCCTGCAAAAACACCAGGTAGTACCGGTGGCGTCGGTACGAGGGTGCGGCCTGCACAATGGCGGCGTCGGTCAGCTCCCCCCGGAGAAAAAGGACAGCGCTAGCGTTCTCGCCCAGAACCTTGGTCCGGATCACCACCGCATCGACAAGGTGCTTCCGCGCGGCGACCAGGTTCCCCGAACGCACGGCCACTGCCGACAACAGCACCCGATATCCATGGGCGACCTCGTCGGAGCGCGCAAGCTTCAACGCCTGCTTCAGGTCTTGACTCGACTGGGCGTACCGTCCCAGCCGGTAGTGAAAATTCACGGCCCGTGAGGCATAGTACTCCGCACTGGGCTTCCCAACGGCGATGGCTTTGTCAAAGTCCGCCTTCGCCGCGGCCCGCTGGCCCCGCGCCAGCAATACGCTCCCGCGGGTCGTATACGCGCTCCGGTAGGTCGGGTCCAGCGCCACCGCGCGCTCGGCGTCCAACAGGGCCCCCGGAAGGTCCCCGCGGTGCCGCCGGATGGTGGCTCGCAGTAACAACGCTCGGATGTAACTCGGCTGAAGGCGCAACGCCTGGTCGAGTGAGGCCAGGGCCCGAACGGCGTCCCCCTTGTCCGCCCACACAAACGCCATGTTGTACGGGATTGCCGAGCGATCAGGCTCCAGCGCCAGGGCGGCCCGGTAGTCCCGCAAAGCATCGTCGGCTCGACCCATGTGCCGATACACCACGGCGCGGGCCTGAAGCCCCATGGCGCGGTGCCTGGGGGAGGCCACCACCCGGTTCAGATCCGCGAGCGCGGCCGAATATTTGCCCAGGCGTCGGAGGATGTAGGACCGATTGTGGAGGGAGACCGGGTCCTTGGGGTCCAGGGCGATGGCGCGACCGTAGTCTGCCAGGGCCCCCTTTGAGTCCCCGAGCACGTTGCGCTCGATGGCGCGGTTCACGTAGGCCCGGCTCAGCTTGGGATCCAGCGCGAGGGCCTGGGTGTACAGCGCCATCGCTCCCGAGCGATCTCCCTTGTTTGCCGTGTCTCGACCACGGTCCACAAGCTGGTTCGCCGTGACGCCGGTCTTCGGCAGGGGCGGTAGGGGGATCATCCGAAAGGCCAGCTCCGTATGGCGCCACACGGCACCAAACTGGCCGTGGCGGAACCGCGCGCGGCTCACGACATCATTGGCCCGGCTATCACCGATGATGCCCAAGGCGTTGATCACCGCGATGATCACGGTCTCGGAGGACTCCACGCCATTGCCCAGGCGCGCACACAGCGGTCCCACCGCCCGCCGGCTCTTCATGCCGCCCAGGCTCCGGGCCACAAGCCGCCGTACCGCCACCTTGGGGTGGGCCAGCGCCTCCAAGAGGCGCTGCTCCACCAGGGGTTCTTTCAACGCGATGAGCCGGAAGGTGTACACGTCGAGCCAATTTTTCACCTCGGGTCCCCGGGCCACGGCCGTGAGGAGCTGGTTCACCTCATTCCGGACGCGCGCCTGACGCCGGTGCTCCGCCCGCGCCCGACGGCGGGTGTCGGCATAGCCGCGGTACCACCACATGCCCGCGGCCACCGCGAGCAACGCGGTCACCGCGGCGATGGCCGCGCGGTGTTGTCGCAACCAGCGCAAGGCCAGGTCCCAGGCTGAGTAAGTGTGAGCCCGGACCAATCCGCCCACCTGGAACCGTCGCACATCCTCGGCCAGGAGCATGGCGCTCTCATAGCGATCCTCCCGCTCCCGGGCCAGGGCCCGCATACAGATGGCGGCGAGCTCCGGCGGCGCCTCCCTTGATCGCTGTTCGGGCGGTTCGATGTCCTCCTGCTGGACCTTCTGAAGCACCTCCAGCGCCGAGGTACCCAGGTGAGGCGGCCGCCCGGTCAGGATCTCGTAGAGGATCGCTCCCAGGGAGTACACATCCGACCGGGCGTCGATGAGCTCGAGCTGCCCCGCGGCCTGTTCCGGGGGCATGTAGACCGGCGTGCCCAGGGGCGCGCCCATGATTGTTTCAGTGCCCGAGCTCTTGCGGAGCTGGTCCATCTCATCGACGAGCGCCTCCATGCGCCGGTCTTTTTTTCCACGCACCTTGGCCAGGCCCCAGTCCAACACCACGGTCTCGCCAAATTCCCCCAGCATCACGTTGTCCGGCTTTAAGTCCCGATGCACCACGCCGCGGCTGTGGGCATAGGCGATGGCGTGACACAGTTCCAGATAGTTCGGCAGCAGCTCCAGACGTTCGCGCAATCCGCGCCCGGCCAACGCCTTTTTCATGTCCCGACCGCGCACCATACGCATGGCGTAATACACGCTGCCATCGGCGCGCTGGCCCAGCTCGTGCACCGGCACAATGCCGGGGTGCTCCAACTGGGCGGTGATCCGCGCCTCGTCCAGGAACCGGACCTCCGCCGGGGTGCGGGAGCTTTCGGCGCTCGGGGTGGAGCCCACGCCCACGGACTTGCCCGAAGCGAAGCGGGGCAGCAGCTCCTTGATGGCCACCTCCCGACCGAGTCGCGGGTCAAAAGCCAACACCACCCGCCCGATGCCTCCCCGGCCCACCTCATCCCGGAGCTCGTACCGCGGGGCGTACTCCGCCTGGGCCACCGGCGTGGTATCGGGCGGCGCAGGGTGGGTAAGCCCGTCGGGATTAATGAGCCCGTCGGGGACCCCGAGCATCTTGGCCAGAGGATCGGTGACCTGGTCGGGGGCGAAGATCTCCAGGGTGTCTCGAAAGCCCGCGCCGCTCTCCTGCGCCGCCTCTGCGGCGCCGACGTTCGTCTCGAGAAGCGGCGCCTTGGACAGTGTCACCTTCAGGCCGATGTTCGCCAACCGGGCCGGCCGCACGCCAGTGGCCAACGTGGAAGCCACCGCCGGATCTCCGGGCTTGGGGGGACGCTTGCTCGCCGCGGGCAGGGTGGCGTCGATGCCCATCTGCTCAATGCCCGGCGGCGCGCGGCGCACGGCCGGGAGGGTGGCATCGATGGCCATGTCTTCCAAGGACGGCGGCGCCTGGGGGGCCTGGGGCAACGTCCCCAGCACGCCCGAGTCGTCCGGGTCCTTGGTCACACGGAGGTGCTCCGGGGAGAGCGTCCGCGCCAATTCTTCGGGAGTCGACTTGGCGGGCGTCCGTCCGCGCCCGGGTCTGAGCTTATCATCTGTCATCGGGGTTGTTCTGCCGGAAACTATAGCATGAGCCAGGGGTCGTGGAGGAGGGCGTGAATGGGCGTGGAATTGTCCCGTGGTCAATCGAGGAAAAGGCCACTATACTGCTGCTGTTCTCACACGAGGTTCTTGATGACAGACGAAGACAAACGCAAACACGAGCGCAAGACGCTCGAAGTAACGGTGGACTGGCAGGAGCTGGGCAAGGACGACGTGATCTGGAGCGCCACGGGGGACGTGGGTCCCGGTGGACTCAAGATCCGGACCCTTACCCCACCCGAGGAGGGCACCGGGGTGATCGTTGTGCTCGGACCCGCGGAGCAGGCCAAGTCGCTGTTGCGGGTGCCCGCGCGCGTGGCCTGGATCCGCATGGACGATGACTTCTGCGGCATGGGCGTGTCCTTCGAGCCCACTGACGACACAGAACGCGCCGCCCTCGAGGAGCTGCTCAAGCAGCTGCTCGCCAAACAAGAGAACTCCTAGCCCCTCACTCCTCGCAACCGGGGGCCCCCAGGTCGGAACCGACCACGCCGAGCCCAGGGGTCTGCATTGACTGCCGATCGATCTACGGACCGCAGAGGGGCGGCCGGGGTTGGGAGAAGTACTGGGCCGCGCGGTCGGTGAAGTGATTGTTACTTGGCCGAGAAGTCCACGCTGACCGGATTGTCGGCACCCTCGGAGCGCAACACCGTGATGGACTGATTGCCGCGCGCGTTGCCCCGGTAGTAGTTGTCGTTCAGGCCGTCGGTGGCGCGACGCTTACGACGGGTGGGCTGCGCGAAGGAGCGGATGAACGCCGTGACGTCCCCGACCGCGGCCACCACCGGGCGGCCGGCGGGTGCGCCTCGCCGACGGGCTCGCGCTCGCGCGGTCAGGCCCTCGAGGGCGGCCGTCGTGAGCAGGACCTTTTGGAACTTGAGAAACACGGCCCGGTTGAAGAACCAGCGCACGCTGCGCACCCGGCCCTCCACCGCATAGGCGAGCCCGACGATCCGGCGCGGGTGGGGCATTCGCCCGAGCCCCGCGGTGAGCTGTGCCAGCAGCTTTTGGCGCCGGCGTCGCAGCTCGACGTTGTCCAGGGTTGCCATGAGCGTGCCCGAGCCGCTCCGGACATTGTTGTCCTTATTGGTTTCGGCGACGTTCTGCCACACCAGGGACTGGCTGGAGTCGTGCTGGGCGGCGTTGCGCACATCCAGATTCGCGAGGCTGTCCACGGTGGTGAATCGTCCGCCGGTCGCCTTGCCGGCGCGGTTGCCGTTCCAACGGCCCCGCTCCACACAGAACGCATCCACGGCCACCCGTTTTTTCGGACCCACCACAAAGTCCTGCGCGATCTGGCGGTCCTGCTTGCCCCCTTTGACCACCGTCCCGGCGAGCACCAGAATCGGCACGTCTCCCCGGTTGTCAATGACCAGCCGGTTCACCTGCGCGCCACCGCCGCTGACGCTGACGTTCACATCCCCGCTGGAGTCTTTGTTGATGACTGTGAGCGGCAGGCCCCCCCTGTGCGCATTCTGGCCCGCGGGCGGGATCCGTCTCGGGGGCGCCCGCCGGACCGCTTGACGCGACGCCGACGCTTTGAGCCGCACCTCCCGGACCTCAGCTGTGCCGGCCTGCAGGGCCGCGCTGAGCGTGGTGAATCGGCCCAGCTCAAGCTGCCTCTTGGCGTAGATGGGAAAGACCGCGAGATTGCCCACGGTGACCGGCTGACCCACCTCGTGATTCGCGCCGACGGATCCAAGACCCACGTCCCCGAACCGGCGCCGGCTCGCTCCGGGGGCCGGCGCGGCGGCCCCTTTCCCAAGGGTGGACGCACGAACGCCGACCCCGGTGACGGCCGGTGCATTCAAGCGTGTCTGCAGCAGCGGCACCTCCACCCGCTTGCAGCTCGCAAAAAAGCCCAGACCCGTGAGCAGTGCCCCCCAAGCCGCGATCCCTCTCAGTCGTTCGGTGCTGTGCATCTCAGTCGGCTCCCGATGGTTGTTTCCGTGACTGAGTATGCCGCGCTGGGCGCACGCCGCGTGTAACGACTCGGTAAAGCCCTCCGCTGGAGGGCCCGGCTCAGCGACGTTGCATTGCGCCTTTGCACGCCGGGCTCAGCCCGGGCAGGCCGAGGTGCCAGGTCAAGAAACGAATCGAGCGGCTCACGTACTCCAGCTTGTTGTGCAGGTGGCCCATGGAGTGGCCCTCGTCCATGGCCACCATGTACTCCACGGGATGTTTGCGGGCCCGAAGCGCCGCCACCAGCTGGTCCTGCTCGCTCCGAGGGACCCGGGGATCGGTGGCCCCTTGATACACAAACAAGGGGGCGCGAAATTTCTGCACCACCCCGATGGGTGAGATGCTGTCCAGGAAAGCATCGTCGCGGCCCAGCACGCCGAACTCGTCGCGAAAGACCAGGCGGATGGCGCCGGTGGTGTTGGCCAGGAAGGTGCGCAAATTAACCACGCCGACCCTCCCGAGCCCGGCGCGCCACAGCTTGGGCTGATGCCCCAACGCCATGTAGGTCATGTAGCCGCCATAGCTGCCGCCCGAG
>Ga0180009_10005330_pt1 | contig 13828 bp, 15 predicted proteins | sample OS_PC_MetaG_FD_123537 | JGI IMG/M metagenome (GOLD analysis project Ga0180009, IMG submission 123537) | Groundwater microbial communities from the Aspo Hard Rock Laboratory (HRL) deep subsurface site, Sweden - OS_PC_MetaG | ecosystem: Environmental > Aquatic > Deep subsurface > Groundwater... | reverse complement strand
CGCACAGGCCGCCCGAGCACTCACCGCCGCCGCCTGCCAGCGCAGCGCTGGAGTAGATGAAAACCCCCATGGCTGCCAGGGCTGCTACCATCAAAACTTTCCGTGTCATTTGGCTCCTCCGGGTCTGGTTGAGTTCTGACCAGTTTTAATGCGAATAGCGGGCCAGCTCGACTTGACGATGCAAGTCTCTGTATTCATGTTGGAATAGTATTCGGCGAGGGGTGGGAGCCACGAGGGCGCGGAAGGCAGGTGTTGAGTCGACTCCACATTTTCGGTCCACCCTTTCCAGCCAATGCAATCCAACCATATGGGCTGTCAGGGTTTTCAGGAGGAAGGGCCAAGTGTGGAGCTTACTCCACTGTTCTGAAGGGACTGGGCAGTCTACTCGACAACCCAAGGGTAGGTGTCGACCTGCCAAGTGGTGCGACGCCCGACAGCCTCCCACGTGCCGCTACTGCCTGGTGCTCTTCCGTGGCCCCGACTTCTTGGGAGGGGCCTTGCTGCTCTTGGCGCCCGTGGGCTTCTTACCGGCAGTGCGCTTCTTGGCGGCGGGCTTCTTCTTGGCGGTGGGCTTCTTGCTGGCGGTCGGCTTCCTGCTGGCGGTCGGCTTCCTGCCGGCGGTGGGCTTCTTGGTGGCAGTGGGCTTCTTGGTGGCAGCGGGCTTCTTGGTGGCAGCGGGATTGTTGGTGGCAGTGGGCTTCTTGACGGACTTCTTGGCGGCCCTCTTGGCGGTGGCCGTGGGGCTGGTCTTCCTGGCGTTGGCCTTGCTGGCGCCGGTCTTGTGGGCGCTGGCTGGCTCCTCGCCGGGATCCTCCGGCGCTCGCCACAGAGACTTGAACGCCTGCTCCACCGCGCTCCTCGCGCTCGACATGCCGACCCGCGCCGCGATCTCCCCACCTTCGTCGTCGCCTGCCGCCAGCGGGGCCTCCTCGGAGGCTCCGCCCCCCGTCAGGGATCGCGGTGCAGCCTCGGCAGGAGTGAGGGGAGGTCCCCCCTCGAGCTCCCGGATCCGACGCTGGAGGTCGCGGATCTCGAGGTCGAGCCGCCTGGCCTCGGCCTTCTGCTGGTCCCGGGCAAACTGCGCCTCGAGCACCTGCTGCCGCACGCCTTCCTCCCGCCGATTGAGCCGAACGATCTCATCCCGCAGCTCCGCGTTGCGTTCGCGCAGGTCGGCGCACTCTTTCTCCAGCCGCGCTGCATTCGCCATCGCCGTGAGCCTTGCCTCCTCGAGTTCGCGAGACTTCTGGACCGGCAGCTCCGAGGTGTGAGCCTCCACCGATCGGCGCCAGCTCTCCAGCGCCGGACCGAGGTTGCCGCCGTTGGCCAGCAGAGACGAGGGGTCCGGCTCCTCGAGCAGCCGGAGCAGCTGATTGACTACCTGTCTGAGCGCGGCCGCCAGGCTGGCCTGTGCCGCGCCGGTCGCATCGGTAACCGGCATGTCTCCACGACCCGTTCTCGACGGGCGGTTGTGATCACTCCAGGGTCAGGGACTCCCCGGGAGCCAGAAGCTTCGGATCGGAGTTCGTCTCCTTCTCGACCCGCGAGGCCCACTCGCTCGCGTCCTGTTGGATCATGTCGAACGTGTCGAAGTGCGTCGGCACGACGCTCTTTGGCGACAGCAGGTGAACCGCTTTCAACGCGTCGTCCGGGCCCATGGTGAAGTTGTCGCCGATCGGCAGCAACGCCAGGTCCAGACCGCCCTCGCCGATCAGCTTCATGTCGTAGAACAGGCCGGTATCCCCGGCATGGTAGATCCGGATGCCGCCCAGGAACAACAGCACGCCGGCGGCGAGCCCGCCGTAGCTTCCGTCGGGCATCGATGATCCGTGGTGGGCGATCGTGAGCTTGACCCGGCCCCACTCGAAGCTCTTTCCGCCTCCGATGTGCAGCGGGTGCAGGTTGGTCAGCCCCTGTCCCTCGAACCAGTTGATGATCTCGAAGTTGGAGATCACCAGGGCGCCGGTGCGCTTGGCGATCTCGACCGTGTCACCCACGTGGTCGGCGTGGCCGTGGGTCACGATGATCACGTCGGCCTCGACCTCGTCCGCTTTGACGGCGGTCTGCGAGTTGCCGGAGAAGAAGGGGTCGATCAGCAGCTTGATCATCGGGGTGACGACCCCCGTGGCGGCGTGTCCATACCAGGTCACCTCGACGCTCATGGAATCCTCGGCGCTCATGGTCTCCTCCGCTGTGCTGTGAAACAGCCGAGCTGCTCCTATAGCACAGTCGGTCGGCCAGGGAAACTCCCCGCCGGCTTGCCCCCGGCCCCCCTTGCCCCCGATAATCCTGGGCAGAAGAACGCAGACCAGGCCGAGGAGGTGACCGTGTACCGAGCAACGAGGATGGCCGTTCTGACGCTGCTTCTGGCGCCGGCCTGCCGTCGAGCCGAGCCGGGCAAGGTCGACCTGAAGCGTGTGCTCGAGACGATCAACCGACTGGGCTACCGGGCCTCCGTGCCCGGCAAGAGGTGACTTGCATGCTCGACCATCTGTACGACGCCGACCAGCTCGCCCTGCGCGAGGAGGTGCGTGATCTGGTGCGCTGGGTGCCGCGGGACATGATCCTCGCCATGGATCGCGACGAGGTTCGATTCCCGACGGAGTTTCTGGCAGAGGCCGGCCGGCGGAATCTGCTGGGCGTGCGCTACGCCAAGGAGGTCGGCGGGCGCGGCATGACATGGGTTGACAGCGCGATGGTGATGGAGGAGGTGGCGGTGCTGGGCTACATGTTCGGCTGCGTCTTCGGCGTCGGCGCCGAGCTGGTCTGCGACGCGATCGTCAAGCTGGGCACCGACGAGCAGAGGGAGCGGTACGTCAAGCGGCTGCTGCAGGGCAAGATCTTCGCCGCCGAGTGTCTCACCGAGCCCCGGGGAGGCTCGGACTTCTTCGGCACCACCACGCGCGCGGTGCGCGACGGCGAGGACTGGGTGCTGACGGGCCAGAAACGGTTCATCGTCGGCGGTGACTCGGCCGACTACTTCCTGGTCTACGCCCGCACCGATCCCGAAGCACCGCCGCACAAGGGCCTGACCTGCTTCCTCGTCGACCGGGGACCCGGGGTGGAGACCAGCTACCTCTACGGTCTGATGGGTTGCCGTGGGGGCGGAGCGGCCCGCGTCTCGTTCAAGGAGGTGGTGGTCCCCGGCCGAAACGTCCTCGGTCGGGTCAACGGGGCGATCGAGGTGTTCTACCCGATGATGATCCCGGAGCGCCTCGGCACCGCGGCGATGACGATCGGCGCTGCCCGTCCAGCGGTGGAGATCGCCACGCGCTACACCAGCAGGCGCAAGGCGTTCGGCCAGCCGATCCAGCAGTTCCAGGGCGTCAGCTTCCAGGTGGCCGAGGCGGTGATGTTGCTCGATGCCTGCCGCAGCCTGTGCTACACGACGGCGCGCGCCGTGGACCAGGGCGTCGAGGCCAACCGCGTGCGTCGGCTGGTGAGCGAGGCCAAGAAGTTCGTCACCGAGTCCTGCCAGCAGGCGGCCCGGCTGTCGATGCAGGTCATGGGCGGCATCGGTTACACGAACATCTTTCCGATCGAGCGCATCGTGCGTGACCTTGGGCTGGCGAGCATCTGGACCGGCACCAACGAGATCATGAGCCTGATCATCAGCACCGAGTGGTACAAGGAGTGCGCGCAGGCGTGGGGGGAGCAGGGGCAACGGGAGGTCGAGCTCGACGCCGAGCACGCCGACGACCAGGAGGAGAAGGTCTACGAGTAGCTGTTCTTGCGGACCAGTCCGGCCCCGCCCGTTGGGCGTCTAGCCGCTCACACCGACGAAGCACTCCAGCAGCGGCGAGTCGGGCTGCTCGCCCCGCGCCAGGCAGAGCGCGCGCTCGATCGCCCGGGGCAGGCCGCGGGTGGTGGGCAGCTCGGGGATCTCGGCCAGCGGCACCCATCGCGCCGCGCTGGCGTCCGAGGAGGCGATGGGCTCAACGTCCGTCGGGGCGATGCCCCAGAAGTCCGCGATGAGGTAGTGGTACTCCACCTCTCCAGCCGCATCGGGGATGATGCGCTCGACCAGCTTTGCCACCTGCTGCAGCTCGACCTGCAGGCCGACCTCCTCCTGCGCCTCCCGGCGGCAGGCCCGCTCGAGCCCCTCCCCCAGCTCCACCAGCCCCCCCGGGATGCTCCACAGCCCCTGAGCCGGCGGCGCGGCGCGGCGGATCAACAGGACCCGGTCCAGCTCAACAGCGAAGAGGATGGCGCCGACTCCGATCAGCGGGCGGTCTGGATAGCGACGGCTCACGGCGCGGTCCGGTCGGCGGAGGGGCAGCGGGGGGCCAGGGCGCACTCGGTGCAGTGGGGTTTGCGGGCCCGGCACACCGCCCGCCCGTGCAGGATCAGCTGGTGCCCGAAGCTGACCCAGCGCTCCTGGGGGATCACTGTCATCAGGTCTCGCTCGATCTTGTCCGTGTTGGTCTGGGCGGACAGCCCCAGCCGACCGGCGAGGCGCTTGACGTGCGTGTCCACCACGACGCCAGTGGCGAGCCCGTGCGCGGTGCCCAGCACCACGTTGGCGGTCTTTCGCGCCACGCCGGGCAGCGCCACCATCGCCTCCATCGAGCGAGGAACCTCGCTGCCGTGCTGTTCGGCGATGACCGCGGCGGCTCCCTTGATCGAGCGTGCCTTGGCACGGAAGAAACCGGTGGAGTGGATCAGGCGCTCGAGCTCCTGCTGTGGCGCAGCGGCGAGGGCCGCGGTCGTTGGGAAGCGCTCGAACACGGCAGGAGTGACCTTGTTGACCCGCTCGTCGGTGCACTGCGCCGACAGGATGGTGGCGACCAGCAGTTGTACGGGGGTCTCCCAGTGCAGCGCGGTGGTGGTCCCCGGGTAGCCGCGGGCGAGGGCCTGGAGCAGCCACTCGATCCGCTCGGGGCTGTGGTCGACGGGGGGCAGGTCGGGCGCCGTCTTCTTGCTGGCGCGGGCCTTCGTCTTCTTGGTCGTCCGGGCGGCCTTGGTCTTCTTGGTCGTCGTGATCTTCTTGGTCGTCGTGATCTTCTTGGCCTTCTTGGCCTTGGTGGTCTTCTTGGCCTTGGTGGTCTTCTTGGCCTTGGTGGTCTTCTTGGCCTTGGTGGTCTTCTTGGCCTTGGTCTTCTTGGCCGCTGTTTTGTTGCCTGTGTTCTTGGTGGCCATGGCCGGCCAGTATAGCCCATTCCCACAAAGCGTTGCATCATACCCACGGCGCGGTTATGTTCCAAACGGACCTGTGGAGTTGCACACATGCCTGGAAACCTGCTGCTGACCAGGGTCGAGGATCTGCTCAACTGGGGGCGCAAGAACTCGGCCTGGTATCTACTGTTCGCCACCGCCTGCTGCGCCATCGAGCTGATGCAGACCGGCGGCCCGCGTGGGGACTTCGAGCGCTTCGGCTCCGCCTTCCGCACGTCGCCACGCCAGTCCGATCTGATGATCATCGCCGGCACCATCACCTACAAGATGGCCACCCGCGCCCGTCTGCTCTACGACCAGATGGCCAACCCCAAGTACGTCATCGCCATGGGGAGCTGCGCCAACTGTGGCGGGCTGTTCCAGCCGGCCTACTCGGTGCTCAAGGGTATCGACCTGGTGCTGCCGGTGGATGTCTACATCCCGGGCTGCCCCCCCCGCCCCGAGGCCCTGCTCGAGGGATTGCTCACGATCCAGAAGATGATGGGCGAGGAGCATGGCTGGCTCTCCGAGGGCTGGGAGGCGACCGACCGTGGCCGGAAGGAGATCTCCGGCTGAGCTCCGCAGCCGCCCGGCGGCCCCCCCGTACTCCTTCCCTGTGCTAGGCTTCCCACCGTCGAAGAGGAGGGAGTGATGAGCCTGGCTGATGCCACCCGTGACCGGCTGGTCGCCCTGCTCGGATCCCGGCGCGCGGTCAGCGACCCCGAACGCCTGGAGCCCTACGGCCAGGACGAGTCGGGGCTGGGCAGCTATCCCCCCGACGCGGTGGCCCTGGTGGAGAGCGCGGCGGAGGTGCGCGAGGTGCTCTCCATGGCCGCCATGGACCGGGTGCCGGTCACCCCGCGCGGGCTGGGGACCGGCATGACAGGTGGCGCGCTGCCGGTGCAGGGGGGAGTCGTGCTCTGCGCCGAGCGCATGGCCCGGATCAAGGAGATCGACCGGGCCAACCTGGTCGCCGTCGTCGAGCCCGGGGTGATCACGGGTCGGCTCCAGGACGCGGTCGAGGAGGAGGGGCTGTTCTACCCGCCCGACCCGGCCAGCCTGGACAGCTGTTCTCTCGGCGGAAACGTGGCGGAGAACGCCGGCGGCCCCCGTGCCTTCAAGTACGGCGTGACGCGGGAGTACGTGCTGGGTCTCGAGCTGACCTTGATGGGCGGCCAGACCATGCGCATCGGTCGACGTACGGTCAAGGGTGTCACCGGGCTCGACCTGGTCGCGCTGGTGGTGGGGAGCGAGGGGATCCTGGGCGTGGTGACCGAGATTACCCTCAAGCTGCTGCCACGACCCCAGGCCGTCACCGCGTTCATCGCCCAGTTCCGTGACCCGGTGAGCGCCTGCGAGGCGGTCACCGCGATGATCGCCGGCGGCCACCGTCCGAGGACGCTGGAGCTGCTCGACGGCCACGTGCTGGACCACCTGCGGCGTGCGGGCGGGTGGCCGGTGCCGGTCGAGGCCGGCGCGCTGCTGCTGGTGGAGCTCGACGGAGAGGCGGAGGCGCTGGAGGGACAGATGCTGGCGGCGGCCGACCTCTGCGAGCGGGGAGGGGCGGTCGAGATCAGCGTCGCCACCGACGAGGCTCGGCGGCGACAGATGTGGGAGATGCGCCGCAACGCCAATCCAGCGCTCAAGGAGCAGCATCGCTTCAAGGTCTCCGAGGACATCGTCGTGCCGCGGGCGGCCATCCCCGAGATGGTGCGACGCCTGGACCGGCTTGCCGCGGAGCACGACGTCCTGATCGCGACCTTCGGGCATGCGGGCGACGGGAACCTGCACGTCAACGTCCTGTGCGACGACGAGCAGGCGCTGGCTCGGGTCGAGCCGGTGCTGGTCGGCATCATCAAGCACGCGCTCGACCTGGGCGGCACGTTGAGCGGCGAGCACGGCATCGGCATCGCCAAGCGGCGATTCATGGAGCTGGAGCAGCCCCCTGACCTGCTCCAGCTGCAACGGGAGCTGAAGCGGGTCTTCGATCCACGGGGGCTGCTCAACCCGGGGAAGCTGCTGCCATAGGCCCCGCCGTTGGCTGATTGACAAGCCTGTCCCGCTCGTCAATAGTTACGCCGCGAGTCGAGAAGATGCCGATTTACGAGTATGTCTGCAGCAAATGCAGCAAAGATTTCGAGGAGCTGGTGTTCAGCCAGAACGAGAAGATCGCCTGTCCTGACTGTGGCAGCAAGAAGGTCAAGCGTGCGATGAGCGTGTTCGCCTTCTCCAGCGGTGGCACCTTCCGCTCCTCCGGCGACGCGTCCTGTGGCAGCTGCTCCAAGACCAGCTGCTCGGGCTGCGGCAGTCACTGAACCCATGGCCATTCGCCCCATCGTCAAGTACCCCGACCCGACGTTGCGCCTGATCAGCAAGGAGATCGAGGACGCGACCGCCCCCGAGATCCGCACCCTGGTGGAGGACATGGCGGAGACCATGTACGCCTCGAGCGGCGCCGGGCTCGCCGCGATCCAGGTCGCCGTGCCGCTGCGTCTGTTCATCGTCGACGCCGCGATCACCGGGGGCTCGGAGCAGGATCCGCCGCTCGTCTTCATCAACTCGGAGCTGGTCTGGCTCAGCGGTCAGAAGGAGACGGCCGACGAGGGCTGCCTCTCCTTCCCCGGCATCTACGTCCCGGTCGTGCGCTCCTTCAGGGGCCGCATCCGCGCCGCCGATCTGTCGGGCGAGGAGTTCGAGATGGAGGGGGAGGGGCTGGTGGCGAGAGCGCTTCAGCACGAATCGGACCACCTCGACGCCAGGCTGTTGGCCGACTACGTCGGGCGCATCAAGCGTCAGCTGATCGAACGCAAGCTGGCCCGGGAGGCGGACGAGGGCTGATGGTGCAGACTGACAGCACCCCGCCGGTGGGCCGGGTGGTCGTGGGAACCCTGGCAGCAGCCATCGTCCCCGGCGCCGGCCACCTGGTCGCGGGCAAGACCCGCCTCGGCCTGGTTCTGCTCGCGGCGATGGCGGCAGGAGTGACCGTCGCTGTGTTGCACCTGACCCGTGGAGTCGGCCTGCTCGAGTCGCACCTCGGCGGGTTTCTGTTTCCAGTGCTGCTGCGGGCTCTGATCGTGCTCCATGCCTTCAGCGTGCTCGACGCCTATGTCTGGGGCGTCGACCCACGGGCCACCCGCTCGTTCCCCGCCCGGCGCCAGGCCGTGCTGCTCAACCTGCTGGTCCCGGGCAGCGGCTACCTGTTCGCCAGGGCCTGGCTGCGGATGGGCACCGGGCTGGCGTTGCTCGTGCTGGTCCTGGTCTTCGCCCGGGCCGGCCGTCACCCCTACCTCGATGTGATCTACGTCGGCATGCAGGCGATCATGGCCATCGCCGTCTACCACCAGATGAGCATGCGGCTGCAGGCCGAGCTCGACCACAAGGGGCGGGACGCGCCGCGTCCGCTGCCCAGAGTCGGCGGGGGCCAGGTGGTCGCGATGCTGGTTTGCGTGGCCGCGGCCGGGGCGTTTTGCTACGTGGTGTACCAGGCCCTGCCCGGCACCACGTCCCTCACCGTCAAGGACATTGATCCCCCACGACGGACCAGCAGCGGCGTGGAGCTGCGAGTTCCACGGTTGGGCTTCTCCATGATTGCAGGCTCGGACTGGGAAGTGACGTCGAACCCGGGTGAAGGATACCTTTTCGAAGCCCGCAAGGGGGGCGCCCACCTGATGGTCGGCGTGCAGGAGATCCCGAGCTTCGTGCGGCGAGAACGCATCCTCGACCGTGTTCGCAAGCGGATGGAGAGCCAGGGCCTGACCCACCAGCGCTCGCTCGATCTCAAGCTGGGCGGCAGGCCCGCGGTGGAGATGCGCTTCGCGGGCAGGGACGAGGGCGGACCGGTGGATCACTGGACCGTGGTGGTCCTCTCTCCGTCGCAGAAGCTGGCCTACCTCGTGAGATTCTACTGCAGACGGTCAGTATGCGAGAAGCTGCAGTCCGAGCTGGAGCGGACGCGGGACAGCTTCCGGCTGAAGTAGGGGCTACCGGGGCAACAGATCTGCTACGGATAGCATCCCTGTGGCCGCGGCGAGGGGGGTCACGCTCTCCGACTCGGCGTGGCGGGTGATATCCCGGTAGTGATGGCCGAAAGGCTGCTGCGAGATCGCCGTGGGCTCACGCTGCTGTTCCAGCAGCCGATCGTCGAGGTTCACGATCCAGTACTCCCGGATCCCGGCCCGCGCGTAGAGACCGGCCTTCGTCGAGCGGTCGAAAGCCAGGCTGGTTTCCGAAACCTCGACCACCAGAACCGCCGTCGACGGATGCCCTTCCTCGTAGTCTCTGGGACATCCGACCACGACGGCGATATCGGGCTCCGGCTCGCTGTCGGACCCCAGCGCAAGGGGCAGCTGGGTGCGGACGTGGTGCCCCGTGGGGAAGATGCCACGCAGGGCTTCGCCCGCCAGGCTGACGGCCGCGGCGTGGCGGCTGCTCTGTGGAGTCATCTTCTGCAGCACCTCCCCGCCGACGAGCTCGAGGCGTTCCTCGGGGCCAAACAGGCCCAGCTGTCCGGCGCGCTCGTACTCCCGCCGTGTCCACCGCCGCGGGCTCGGAGCCTGTTGACCGGGCACGGCCGCCGATGTTCTGTTCATGGAGCACCCATCTCCCCAGAGAGTAATGGAATGGTGGATGGGAAGCAAACCGAGATGGTCATGCGAGCCTCAACAGCAGCGACCTACGGCGTCAGCACCACCTTGCCGAACGCCTCGCGCTCCTCGAGGATGCGGTGGGCCTCGGCGGCCTGGTCCAGGGGGAGCACCCGGTCGACCACGGGGCGCAGCCGGCCAGCCCGCACGTGGTCCACAACCTCGAACAGCACCGACTTGCTGCCCATGATCGAGCCCAGGATCGAGATCTGGCGGTAGTAGACGTGGCGTAGATCGGTGCAGGCGTCCCAACCGGTGGTGGCGCCGCAGGTCACGATGCAGCCACCCTTGGCGCAGGCCCTGATGCTTCCCTGCCAGGTGGCGGCCCCCACGTGCTCGAACACCACGTCCACCCCCCGCTTTCCGGTCAGCTGGCGTACACGAGAGGGCCAGTCCTCCTCGGTGTGGTTGACCAGGTGCTCGGCACCGAGCTCCCTGGCGCGCTCCAGCTTCGCCTCGCTCGAGGCGGTGGCGATCACCGTGGCGCCGAACAGCCGCGCGATCTGGACGCCGGCCGATCCGACGCCGCTGCCCGCCGCCAGCACCAGCACGGTTTGGCCCGGAACGATTCGCGCCTTGTCCACCAGCATCTGCCAGGCGGTCTGGAATGTGAGCGGGATGGCGGCCGCCTGGTGGAACTCCAGGCCCTCCGGATAGGGCAGCAGGTTCGCGGCTGGAACGCTGACGAGCTCGGCGTAGCCACCGTCGCGCGTCTCGCCCAGGATCCCGTAGGAGCGGCAGAGGTTGTCGTGTCCCGCGAGACAGTCGCGGCAGACGCCGCAGCTGACGCCGGGCGAGAGCAACGCCTTCTGCCCCGCCTGCACGCCCGCCACGCCCGGCCCCACCGATTCCACCTCGCCGGCGATGTCGGCGCCGAGGATGTGAGGATAGCTCAGGCGCAGGTTGGGTAACCCCCGGCGGACGAAGATGTCCAGGTGGTTGAGCGCGCAGGCCCGCACACGCAGGCGGATCTGCCCCGGTCCGACCGCGGGATCTGCGACATCCTCGAACACGAGCCTGTCGCGTTCACCATGCTCGCGAATCGTCACAGCCTTCATCGTCTGCCTCTCTGCCTCGGGATCAGCTCGCCAGCTCCACCGCCTTGAACTCGCGGATGACGGTGACCCGGATCTGGCCGGGGAATGTCAGCTCCTCGGAGATCCGGCGGGCGATCTCCTCCGACAGCTGGTCGGCTCGCTGATCACTCACCTTGTGCTCGTCGACGTGCACGCGGATCTCTCGCCCGGCCTGCACCGCATGGACCAGCAGCACGCCGGAGAATCCGGTGGCGATGCGCTCCAGATCCGCGATGCGCTCGACATAGGTCTCCATCATCTCCCGACGGGCGCCGGGGCGGGCGCCGCTCATCGCGTCTGCGGCGGCCACGAGCTGGGCGTAGGGCGAGTTGGCGGGCTCGTCGCCGTGGTGGGAGCCGACGGCGTTGACCACGACCTCGTCCTCGCCGAAGCGGCGGCAGTAGTCGGCGCCGATCACGGCGTGGGAGCCCTCGACCTCGTGGGTCAGCGCCTTGCCGATGTCGTGCAGCAACGTTGCCCTGCGGGCGAGCGCCACGTCCAGCCCCAGCTCCGCCGCCATCAGGCCGGCGAGGAACGCCGACTCGATGCTGTGCCGCCACTGGTTCTGGGTGTAGGAGGTGCGGTAGTTCAGCCGCCCCACCAGCCGGAGGATCTCCTCATGCGCCGGCTTCAGCCCCAGCACCTGGAAGCCCCGCCGGCCCAGCTCCAGGATCTCCCGATCCAGGTCCGCGGCCACTGACGTGACCAGCCGTTCGGAGTCTCGCACGTGCCCCTCGCCCGCGAAGCGCGTCACGGCCCGCCGCGTCAGCTCCCGTGCGGTGCCGTCCCCGCCCTCGAGGCGGACGCTCGCCCGGTTGTCCGACAGCACCAGGTGCACGCCCGTCTCCTGCTCGAGGAACTCGAGGTGGGGCTCGAGCCTCGCCCCGGCCCCCTCCGGCAGCACCAGGGTCGAGGGCAGCCGCTCCGTGGCGGCGTGTCGGCCGTAGCGGGTCATGGCGATGCCCATGATCCGCTTGGCCTGACGCACCAGCTCCTCGGTCTCGGTGCTCTCGAGGTTGCGCAGCCGGTCCGCGGACTGTGCCCGCGTCTCCTCAACCAGGGCGTCCGTGAGCTGCTCCTGGACCTGCCTGGCCGTCTCGCCCGCCTTCTGCTCCAGCCCCGTGCGGTGGGCCTGCCGCTGCGTTCGCGTCTCCTGCTTGATCGCCTGCGCCTGGAGCTTCTGCTCCGCCGCCGCGGCGCGCCGGCGCTCGAGAGCCGCCTCGTCCCTGGCCAGCTCGGCCTCCCGCTTCTCATTGCGCGCCTCGAGCTTGCGCACGCGCTCCTCGAGCAGGACGTTCTGCTCCTCCGACTGACGCTCGAGCGTCTCCGAGTCGCGGCGGACCTGCAGCGCCTCCTCGCGGGAGTTGGTCTCGGCCTGCCTGCGCTGCTGCTCCGCGCCCTGTCGGGCCTCCTCGGCGAGCCGCGCGGCCCGCCCGTGGGCCGCACGCAGCACGCGGCTGGAGCGGGCCTTGGCGATCGCTCCTCCCAGGAGGATGCCCATCGCCGCAGCCCAGCCTATGATCAGGTACTCGAACACCTGCTACATCGTTGGAGAGGCCCCGTCGGTTGTCAAGCCATATGGCACCCTGGTAACACGGTCGCCGAGCTACAGCCGACGCGGCGCCCGTGTGTCCATCGGGGATCGCGGCTCGAACTGCGTACCAGGTATTGCCCGGTCAGTTGCAGCAACGGTCAGGCGGGTGCGCCTGGCGCAGGGGCGGGATGCTCGCGGTGTAGAGGCGTGGGGGGCGAGGAGGCGCGTGAGGGGCACCGCGCGCTTGCGCCGCGTCAAACCGTACCTCGGCTACCTCGAACGCCCCAGGGCGCTCACCGATCGCGCACCAGCACGGGGCTCCAGTTCAGCCGGACCACGCGGGTCCGCTGCGGCCTGTAGTCGATCTGGTTGATGCAGCCGAAGTCCTGAGAGAAGTCGAAGACCCAGTCCAGGGGCAGCCCCAGGGCGTCCCCCAGCACGATGCGGTTGACGCTGTTGTGGGCCACCAGCACCAGGTCCTGCTCCCCCTCCCGGTGCGCCTCGATCATCCGCGCCAGGGCCGGGCGCGTGCGCGCGGCGATGTCCTGCAGGTTCTCCCCCCCGTCGGGGAAGCGGTAGCTCCACATGTCGGGGTAGCGCTTGCCGGCGAGGTCGGGGTGGCGCTGGCGAACCTCGGCGAACGGGACCCCCTCGAGCAGGCCCAGGTGCATCTCGCGGAAGGCGGCGTCCGGCACCGGCACCAGCGAGTGGCAGGCGGCGATGATCCGTGCGCTCTCGTGTGCGCGGTCAAGGTCGCTGCAGTGGACCGCCGCGAGGTCGAGGCCGGCCAGCGCGCCTGCCGCGACCTCGATCTGGGCGCGCCCCTCGTCGGAGAGCGGAACATCGAGCTGGCCGTAGAATGCCTTCCGTCCCTCCACGGCCCCGTGGCGCACCAGGAACAGCCGCGGCATGGCTCACCCGCGCAGCGTGCAGGCAGCCATCAGCCGGTTTCGCAGGTCGGCTCGTTCGCGGAAGTCGCCGACGAAGGCGCTCGTGATAACCCTGCTCGACTCGTGCTTGTCGCCGGGGATGGCGAGGCAGAGGTGCTCCGCCTCGAGCACACAGCCTGCGCCGCGCGCCGGCAGGTGGTCCATCAGGGCCCGGGCGATCTGATTCGTCGCGCGCTCCTGCAGCGTGAAGCGCTGGGTGAAGCAGGCCACCAGGCGGGCGATCTTGCCGAAGCCCACCAGTCGACCGGCGGGGATGTAGGCCACGTGGGCCTTGCCCCGCGACGGCACCAGGTGGTGCGGGCACATGGAGTGGAAGGAGAGATCGGTGACGAACACCGCGTCGGGATCATCCTCTCCCAGCACCGGGTCCCCGAGGATCTCCTCGGGACGCATCTCGTAGCCGCCCAGGAACTCGCTGGCCCACAGCTCGGCCACCCGGCGTGGCGTGTGTCGCAGCTCCTTGTCGGCGGCAGG
>Ga0180009_10005329_pt1 | contig 13828 bp, 16 predicted proteins | sample OS_PC_MetaG_FD_123537 | JGI IMG/M metagenome (GOLD analysis project Ga0180009, IMG submission 123537) | Groundwater microbial communities from the Aspo Hard Rock Laboratory (HRL) deep subsurface site, Sweden - OS_PC_MetaG | ecosystem: Environmental > Aquatic > Deep subsurface > Groundwater... | reverse complement strand
TCAGCGCGGTATAGACGTGGTCGAATTCGCCTGCGGCATCCCCCACCTGCAAAAGGGCGAATATACCGAAGGCGCAGGCCCCGGAATCGACGTCTATTCCATGCGCCAGCCGCTCGGCGTCGTTGCCGGCATCACGCCGTTCAACTTTCCCGCCATGATCCCCTGCTGGATGTCCGCCGTCGCCATTGCCTGCGGCAACACGTTCATCCTGAAGCCGTCCGAGAAAGACCCGTCCGTGCCGCTCCGCCTCGCCGAGCTGTTCCTCGAGGCCGGTGCCCCGGCAGGCGTCCTCAACTGCATCCACGGCGACAAGGTCTCGGTCGATGCCATCCTGACGCATCCGGACATCAAGGCCGTCAGCTTCGTCGGCTCATCCGACATCGCCCAATACGTCTATTCAACCGGCACGGCCCACGGCAAGCGCGTCCAGGCCATGGGTGGCGCGAAGAACCACGGCATCATCATGCCGGACTGCAACATGGAACAGGCCGTGAAAGACATTGTCGGCGCGGCCTATGGCTCAGCCGGCGAGCGCTGCATGGCCCTGCCGGTTGCCGTCACCGTCGGCAAGAAAACCGGCGATGAATTCGTCGAACGCATGCTGGAAGCCGCACGCGGTCTCACAGTTGGTATCTCCACGGACACAGACGCCCATTACGGCCCAGTCGTCTCAGCCGCCCACAAGGCCAAGATTGAATCCTACATCCAGATGGGTGTCGACGAAGGCGCCGATCTTCTCATGGATGGCCGCGGCCACACACTCCAGGGCCACGAGAACGGCTTCTTCGTCGGTCCGTCGCTGTTCGACAATGTGAAACCGCACATGCAGTCCTACAAGGAAGAGATCTTCGGTCCCGTGCTGCAGGTCGTGCGCGCCGAGACGCTGGAAGAAGCCGCCGGTCTCGCGTCCGACCACCAATATGGCAATGGCTGCGCCATCTTCACGTCCAATGGCCGCGCCGCGCGCGAGTTCGCCGCGCAGGTCAACGTTGGCATGGTCGGCGTCAACGTGCCGATCCCTGTGCCGGTCTCCTATCACACATTCGGAGGCTGGAAGCGCTCCGCCTTTGGTGACACAAACCAGCATGGCCCCGAAGGCGTGCGATTCTGGACAAAGATCAAAACGGTCACCCAGCGCTGGCCCGAAGGCGACGAAATCGGCGACCAGGCCTTCATCATTCCAACAATGGGTTAAGCGACATGGCGAACTATAACACGATCACTTTCGAGCACGGTAATCGCGTCGCGCTCGTCACACTGAACCGGCCCGAAAGCCTCAATGCGCTCAATGCCGAGACCATGGCCGAGATCGCTGCCCTTTTCGCAGAAATCGATCGTAACCCGGAGATCGCCGTCACCATCCTCACCGGTGAAGGACGCGCCTTTGCCGCCGGCGCCGACATCAAGGAGATGCAACCGCAGGGCTTCTCCGACATGTATATGGAAGACTATTTCGCGGGCTGGGACCGGTTCGCCGCCTCCCGCAAGCCGGTCATCGCGGCGGTCAACGGCTTCGCCCTCGGCGGCGGCTGCGAGCTCGCCCTGATGTGTGACCTGATCATTGCGTCCGACAAGGCGAAATTCGGCCAACCCGAGATCAAGCTCGGCGTCACGCCCGGCATGGGCGGCTCCATCCGCCTCACCAAGGCCGTCGGCAAGGCCAAGGCCATGGACATGGTCCTCACCGGCCGCATGATTGATGGCACCGAGGCGGATCGCATCGGCCTGGTCTCCCGCGTCGTCCCGCATGACACGCTGATGGACCATGCGATGAGCGCCGCCAAGGAAATCGCGTCCTATTCCCTGCCCTCGCTGATGGCCGCCAAGGAAATGGTCGGCCGCGCGCTGGAACTGCCAACGACCGAAGGCGTCCGTTTCGAACGCCGCCTGTTCCAGGGCCTGTTCGGCACAGCAGACCAGAAAGAAGGCATGGCTGCTTTTACCGAAAAACGCCCGCCAGAATTCAAGGACCGCTAGGAAAACATCATGACGCGAATCGCTTTCATTGGCCTCGGAAACATGGGCGCCGGCATGTGCGCCAACCTTGCCAAAGCGGGCCACCAGGTCCGTGCCTTCGACCTCAACGAGGATGCCATAACGAAAGCTGAGGCGTCCGGCGCCAAAGGCGCCGCCAGCGTCGCCGAAGCTGTCAGCGATGCGGAAGTAGTTGTCTCCATGCTGCCCGCTGGCAAACACGTCCTCAGCGTCTATTTCGGCGCCGATGGTGTTGCTGCGCATGCCCCCGAGGGCACGCTCTTCCTCGACTGCTCCACGATCGCCGTCGAGGATGCCCGCGAAGCCGCGAGCCAAGCCGAAGCCGCTGGCTTCACCATGGTCGATGCACCTGTTTCCGGTGGCACCGCTGGCGCCGAAGCCGGCACACTCACCTTCATGTGCGGCGGACCGGATGAAAGCTTTGCACGGGCCAAGCCATTGCTCGAAAAAATGGGCAAGAACATCTTCCATGCCGGTGCCAGCGGCAATGGTCAGGCCGCCAAGATCGCCAACAATATGCTGCTGGGCATCTCCATGATCGGCACCGCCGAGGCCTTCAACCTCGCTGAAAAGCTCGGCCTCGATGCACAGACATTCTTCGACATTTCCTCGACCGCCTCGGGCCAGTGCTGGTCGATGACCTCCTACTGCCCGGCCCCCGGGCCCGTTCCTGCATCGCCTGCCAACCGAGACTACCAGCCCGGTTTTGCCGTTGCGATGATGCTGAAAGACCTCCACCTCGCCGCCGAAGCGGCCAAGGCATCAGGCGCCGACATTCGCCTCGGCGAAATGGCCGAGGCGATCTATGCCAGGCTGGACGAAAAAGGCTTTGGAGGCCTCGACTTTTCCGGCGTCATCAAAGATGTGCGCGGCGAAATCTAACGTCCCTTGAACTCAGGCTTGCGCTTCTCGAGGATCGCATTGACGCCCTCGATATGGTCCTCGGTTTCGTGCATCAGGGCCTGCGCGGCCGCCGACATTTCCATGATCGTGTCATAGGACGCAGTATTGGCCTGACGCATCAGCGTCTTGGCAAGCCTCAGCGCCTGTGGCGGCTGGCCGGCAATGCGTTCGGCCAGTTTCATCGCTTCACCCATCAGCTCGTCTGCCGGGTAGATCTCGGACACAAGTCCCCATTCCTTCGCCGTCGCCGCATCGATGACGTCGCCCGTAAACAGCAGCTGCGCCGCGCGCGAGGCGCCGATCAGGCGTGGCAACAGCCAGGCGCCGCCATCCCCAGGGATCAGGCCCAGCTTGAGGAAGGTCACGCCAAGTTTGGCATGGTCAGCCGCCAGCCTTATGTCCGCCATGCAGGCAACATCGCAGCCAAGACCAATCGCCGGGCCATTTATAGCCGAAATCAGCGGCACTTCGAGGTTGTACAGCGACCGCACGATGACATGGATATTGTCCCGGTATCCGCCACGCACGTCATACGGCTTGCCGCCGAACGCGCCCGAACGTTCTTTCATCGCTTTGACGTCACCGCCCGCGGAGAACGCACGCCCCGCCCCTGTCAGCACCGCGCAGCGGATCGATTTGTCGGCTACGACTTCTGCGCAGACAGCCGCCACGGCCGGGCCGTCACCCGCCTGGCCCAGCGCATTCATCATGTCCGGCCGATTCAGCGTCATGATCGCTATGGGGCCGCGCTTTTCGAGAAGGAGGATCGACATGTCTTTTGTCCCTGACTGTGTTGCTTTACCCGCTGTGCTGACAGGCAGAGGGCGATTTGTCCACCGGTCCCTCAGGGGCATCAGGCACGGTTCAGAAATTTCATGCGGTTGATACGCTGGCGCAGGAAGCGTCCGACCGGCTTCTCGATCAGCAAATGGGTCGCCAGTCCCACGGCGATGCAAAGTGCCAGCATCACGATCACGAATACCAGGTCGGAGGGAAATAGCCCGAATTTGTGGCGGGCCTTTTCGCCAATATCGACCAGCGGCTTGTGGATCAGGTAAAAGGCGAACGACGCCTCACCCAACAACACAGCGATACGTGACGAGAAGAATCGGATCGGACGCGATGTGCCGTCAAGAAACGACACCAGCAGCAAGGCGACAAAAGCCGAGTAGTAGAGGTGGTAAAAAAGCGGTTCGGCCACGAACCGCGTGCCGAAATACATCGCCGCCAGCAGTAGCGGGATTGTCACATATGACAGCGCCGACGCCCGGAATTTCCCCGAACGCCAGAGATCGAAAATGATCATGCCAAGCAGGAATTCGTCGAGCCGGAACAGCGGGAAAATGTAGAACATCCATTCCGCCAGCGGCAGGTTGCCGCCAACGTTCAGTTTCGGGATATAGGTATAGACCAGGGCCATCGCCGCTGCGACGATGACGACCAGCCCGCCATAGAGCCATAGCTTCTGGCGCGAACCCAGCATCACCAATCCCATAAAGGCCGCGTAGAAGAACATCTCGTTCGATAGCGACCAGGACGGGCCGTTATAGGCATAATGCCAGTCCGTCGATGGCACCCAGCTCTGCAGGAACAGGAGGTTCACGCCATAATTCGGCAGGTTCAACCAGCCTTTCCAGATCAGGAACGCGGCAAACGGCAATCCGGTCAGGAAGTGCAACGGCCAGAGCCGGGCGAAACGCAATGCAAAATACTTTGCCCGTGATATATCGCCGCTGCGCAACCGCCAGCCGTAAGAATAGCTGATCACGAATCCCGACAGCACGAAAAAGAAGCTGACGCCAATAGAGCCCTGTTCGGCCATCTTGCCGACGATGCCCCAGGAATTTTCCCATTTGAAATGGCTAATGAACACGAGCAGGGCTGCCAAGAACCGCAGGCCCGTCAGCTGATCAATACGCGCACCGTCCCCCGCCGTCACGGCAACGGTCTGCTTCTTCACCGTGCGAGGCGCGAGAAGCCGCGCCCATAAAGGCTTTTTGCCTGCCTGTTCTGCACCCATCCAAAGACTTAAACAGCAATCCTGATCGTCGCGCCAACATTTGCATACATGATGCGAATTCTTCACGCATCGGGGGATTACGCGTGGTTTAATTCGCGTCGGGCAATATTTCCTGCATCTTGCGAACACCGGGCGCGGGGGGCGTCTCCGGCCTGCCCGCAAAACACTGTGCAAAACCCATCCACTGCGTGGCGATCGGGCCTGTCACGACGAGCGCGGTATCGGCAATATTCCGCGTCTGGGTCACGACCTGGCAGAATTCTTCCGCGGGGCCCTCAACGCGGTCGGTCCCGCCTGCTTCGCCATAGGTCCACACTTCGCCGGACGGCGCCGTCAGCACGACGAGGGGCATGGTCTGCGGTATGTCGAGCTTGCGGTTCTTGAACGTCCAGCCAAACGTATTGACACCTAGCACGACGATATTGCGAATGCGGTCCGCATTCTGACGCACAACTCCAAGCTGGTCGTAGATTTCCTGCCCGTGGGCCCAGGTCTCCATCAGGCGCGCGGTGATCGAGGAGCGCGCGCTCATGTCCGGCCCGGCCCATTTCAGCCGCGCCTTCGGGTCAGCCGCTGCGAAGGCTGTCGCCGTCGCCCTGGCTTGGTCAATCCAGATATCCACAAGTGTCCGGCCAGCCGCGCCTTCCACATGCGACGTCTCCGCCGGCCGCATGCCGCCCGCGCGCGCGATTTCGTCCATCTGGGCAACCAGCAGGGATTCGTCGTTCAGCTGCAGCCACGCCATCCAGTTCCAGTAATGGAGGTGGCGGAGCACATCATTCATGGTCCAGCCCTTGAATGCCGTGGCCTGCCCAAAGGCGGCATCGTCCAGCGGCTGAAGCAATGCATGCAGCGCCTTGCTCTCGTCCAGAAAATCCTGTGCTTGCGGCATGCTCATGGCGATTTCTCCTACCCGATGGTTCAAAATTCATATGAGCCATTCAAATCACAAGGAAATTCATTCCGACACCGAGCAAATTCCGACGCGCGGTCCTCAGAATGAATTTCCTTATGATTTTATTGGGAAAACGATTGAAAATATTCGTGAATTTTCCTCGGCTACAGTCTCAGCTGGCCGATCTTTGGTTCGCAAAGCTCTCCGGTGCTCACCCGGCTCAGCGCTCTGATCCGCAGATACCGCATGCGCGCGACACGGTCTGGGCCGGGATCGGCAATCTTGTTGATCTCCATCAAGGCGAAAGGAAGCTGGTCATGGTCGATTTCAACAGGTTCAAGCCGCCGGCGCAAACGGTGCCGAAGCAACCCGCCATGAAAGTTCGCTGGGTATAACCAGCGCGACACGAAAAGGACCTTGTCCATGCGAAACAAGTTACGGGAACGGGCGGTCATCTCCGGTGTTGGCTGCTCGCGCTTCGGCAACCTCCTAGAGACGCCCGAGATCAAGGGCATGAGTATTCAGGAGTTGACAGCTAGTGCGGTCAAGGAGGCGCTCGACGATGCCGGGCTGACGGGACAGGACGTGGATGCGGTTTTCGCGGGCAATGCGATGGTCCACAGCTCGCAGGTGCCGGGGACCTATACGCAACTGTCGAAATGGACCGGCACCCAGTTCAAGTCCGGCGTTCATTTCGAAGCGCAGTGCTCGACGACAAACGTGGGAGCGGCCCTTGCCGCGATGTCCATCGCGGCTGGCGTCTATGACACCGTGCTCGTCTACGGGCTGGAAACCACGCGCACGAAGGTGAAGGGATACAGTCCTTACGAACGCGAACCGATCTCCAACCAGCCGTCCTGATGCAGGCCGCTGCGGACTACGGCGCGGCCAGGATCATGCGTCCCTATCTGGGGCGTTGACCGCCAATGGCTAAATCACCGACGAACATCGCAGCTTCGGTGCGCTAGCGCCTGTTCAATCTTGCCCGGTCGGAAGGGCGCGACTTCCAGACCCTTCTTGTCGCGTTTGGCCTGGAGCGACGCATCTATCGCCTGATCAAATATCCGCACCCTGACGCGTCTGTTCTGAAGGGTGGAATTCTGGTCACCCTCTGGACCACCGATCTAGGCCGCTTCACCCGTGACGTAGATTCCTCGCGTTCGGCGAAACCGACGATGCAGCGCTAACCTCAATCTTTGCCGAAATTCTGACACTCGACGCAGGCGACGGCCTAAAGTTCAGCATTGGCACCATCACCATGACCGACATCCGCGAAGATCAGGTCTACGGCGGCAAACGTCTGCGCAACCGGTTCAAACGAGATGCACTCGGCATACACTTTCCGGAAGGCTACGATTCGGAATCGCCATCTGCTTTGACTCCACTAGACGAAATAAATCATCACACTAAACCCCTTGAAAATCGAATGTATTCTAAAAGAGCCCACCTTGAATAATCTACGCCCTTCCCAGTCGAAATTTCCACTTCCCGGACCGGGCATATGGCCCTTTATGGTCTGGCTATGCCTCTTCTACGCGGTTTGGCTCGGGTTGGTGATCAGCCTCAATGCCTGGTCTCAGATAGCTGAGAACTGGGCCATCGCGGTCGCCATGGCATTCGGCTCGTATTTTGCCGGTTCCACACCCATGGGAGGTGGAACGGTCGGCTTCCCCGTCCTGACGCTGCTATTTGACTATCCCGCCTCGCTCGGCCGCGACTTCGGCCTTGCAGTCCAGTCGATCGGCATGGTCTCGGCCAGCATCTACATATTCGCAAGGGGACGCCGTGTAGACTGGGCCCTGCTTGCACCCGCGCTTCTCGGCGCTCTAATTGGAACGCCACTGGGCTCTGGTTTCATTGCCCCGTACATGCCGGACCTAGCCGTCAAGCTGATCTTCGCCGTGACCTGGGCTGGGTTTGGCATCATCCACTGGCTCAAGATCGGCGAGATCGTGCGCCCGGAAGGCCCGCGTGTGCCGCATGACAAACTCGACAGGCCGCTCGGTCTATTCGTCGGCCTCAGCGGCGGCGTGCTGGCCTCGCTTACCGGGGTCGGCATCGACATGATGATCTATGCATTGCTGGTCCTGTTCTATCGCTGCGACCTGAAAGTGGCGATCCCGACGTCCGTCGTGCTGATGGCGTTTACATCAGTCGTCGGCATTGCAAGCAATCTCGGCCTGTCCACTCTGGCGCCGGACCGCTACAGCATCGACATTGCTGTTCTCTGGAACTGGCTGGCCGCAGCACCAGTTGTCGCTCTCGGCGCACCGCTGGGCGCCATCGTGGTCGAGCGTCTTCCGCGCGCGCCAACACTCTTGATCGTGTCGACGCTCTGCGTGGCGCAATTCGTGTGGACACTCATCGATCAGGGCGTGACCGGCTGGCCGCTGGCGCTCACCATAGGCGGACTTGGCGCGATCAGCATTCTGTTTCTCCACCTGTTCCATCTCGGACACGACAATCATGTCAACGCGGTTCCGGTAGCAACGACGCCGACGCCATCCGATGTGGCGGCGGAATGAGAATGCAAAATATCAAAGATCCACAGGACCTTCCCTAGCCGATCAGGATTTTGCCAGACGGATAAGACGTGCGCGGCGGCGTGCGGGTGGCGAGGAAAAAGCCGAGCGTCAGCGGTCCGACGCTGCCAAGGAACATGACCAGCATGAACACGATCCGTCCAAACTCGTCGAGTTCCCCGGTGGCTCCCCGCGAGAGGACGACGGTGCCCATGGCGGAGGTCACCTCGAAGGCGAGATCGATGAAAACGCCATCATGAGAGATCGTGATCGCGAAAAGCGCGGTGATGACAAGGAAGAGCATGGGTACGGTCACCGCGAGCACTTTGAGCAATTCCTCGATCCCAATTGAACGTCCAAACGCGTCCACATTCTTCTTGGGCCTGAAGAACGCAATGGTTGCGAGGACCAGGACCGCGAAGGTCACCACCTTCATGCCGCCAGCGGTCGAGGTGCTGCCGCCGCCGATGATCATGAGGCACATCACCAGAAATGCGGTGGAATCGTGCAGGCCGCCAATGTCCACGCTATTGAAGCCAGCCGTGCGCGTCATCACCGCTTGAAATCAGCTTGCCCCTAACCTGTCACCGGCATTGTCCGGTGCGCCGAGCGTGGCAGGATTGGTCCATTCCAGCGCTGCGAATGCCCCTGTGGACAAAATCTGGAGGACGAGCGTTCCCGACAACATCAGTTTCGAATGCAGGGGCAGTTTCTCCCAGGAGCAATTGCGCCGGAGGTCTGACAGCACGCTGACCCCAAGCCCGCCGATAATGACGAGGACCGGGATCGACACATTGACAATAGGATTGGTCGCCCAGCGCGTCAGGCTGTCACCGTGCAGGGCCAAGCCAGCGTGGAACTGGACCGGCTTTCCACGTCTATTTTCCTGCCCGATCAAGCCGACATATCGCCCGAAGCGTCATCTGCGGACGGCGAAGACAAAAATGAGCCAAATCGTGCAGCAAAGGGCCGGAAGAAAAAACGCCGGTCGAAGCCGCGGAACTTCCAGACTGTGCTTGAAGCGATAGGCCGTAAGCGTGACCTGATCGCCAGAATCCGCGACAGTCTCATCTCCCTGCAAAGGCTGCTGACGCACTATACCGGCACCGTCGCGACCGAACACAGCGATCAGCAACAGATCATCGTCCGCCTCAAGAATGTTGCGCGTGACGTGGAATCGCTTCGCGAGCATGCAAGCTTCATGACCAGCAAGGTCTATTTCCTGCTCGATGCGACGCTCGGCATGATCAACATCGAACAGAACGCCATCATCAAGATATTTTCAGTAGCCGCCGTCATTTTCCTGCCGCCAACGCTGATCGCCTTGATCTATGAGATGAATTTCGAGTTCATGCCAGAGCTGGAATGGCCCTTCGGCTACCCACTGGCGATCGGCCTGATGATCGTTTCGACCATCCTGCCCTTCTGGTTCTTCAAGCGACGCGGCTGGCTGTAGGACCAATCGATTTACCCCATTGACCATCGCTGCGACACCACTGGCGCTCGCGCCGGACGCCTTCACTGCGTCTCTTGCGCGCGGCATCGCTGAGAAATCCGCGTCCTGGATGTGGGCGCTGTAGGTTGGCTTCATTTTTGGTCTCGCGGAAGGCGGCATGGCGGCGCTGGGCTGGCTACTTGCCGCCATGTTCGCTGAACCTGTTCGCGCCCTGGATGGCTATGTCATCTACACGATCAGCCTCTTCGCAGCAGGAGGCGCGACATGATTATCGGCACCGTAGGCGACGGCCTCTCCCTTCTTCAGCTCATCATTCTGGCGATCGTTCGGGGCATTACGAATTTTCTGTCGATTTCGTCGTCAGCCCATCTCGTACTCGTCCCTGCCCCTACGGGCTGGCCGGATCAGGGGCTCGCAATTGATGTAGCGCTTCACATCGGCAGCCTTCTGGCCGTCATGCTCTACTTCCGGCAGGATGTCGCGCGTCTCAGTATTGGCGGTGTCAAGGCGCTGGCGGGACGATGGACCCCTGACGGGCGGCTAGCCGTCCAGCTTATCGCTGCGACATTGCCGGTCATGATGGCGGGCATCGTCCTGCAGGATGCGATCGCCGGGCCTCTTCGCAGTCCGGCGATCATTGCCGCAACGACCATAGGCTTCGGTCTTCTGCTCTGGCTATCTGACAGAAATGCCGAGGCGAAGACGCTTACGCTTGAAGGCATCAGCTGGAAGATCGTCCTCTTCATCAGCGTTTTTTTTCAGGCCCTTGCGCTGGTTCCGGGCGTCAGCCGCTCAGGCATTACCATGACGGCGGCCCTGTTCGCGGGCCTCAAGCGAACCGAGGCAGCGCGCTTTTCACTGCTGCTGTCGATTCCGACCACAGCGGCTGCGGGCGGTCTTGGCGTGCTCGACATCATGGAAGCCGGGGACAGCGACATGGCGACAGACGCGATCATCGCGGGCGTCCTCGCTTTCGGCGCCGCCTATATAGCAATCGCCTGGCTGATGCAGTTCCTAAAAACGGCGAGCTTTGCACCGGTTGTCATCTACCGCCTGCTCCTCGGTGCCATACTGATCGGGCTGACCGCAACAGGAGTCCTGACGACATAATTCGGCAAGCTTCAGGATGAGTTGCCCTGAGCTTAACAGAGTTGCGGGAATAACACTTCGCCCGGGCCGCAGGTACAGATCAGCTTCGTCGCCTATCGCATTTGCAAATCCGTCGCACTCTTATCCCCACTCAATGATGCAATAACCGAAACTTCTGTTTTGATTCAATGAATTGAGAAAAATATGTGGAAAATTTCCGTCGCTTATTCCGGTAAGTTCGTTCCGTAGGCAAATTTAATCATGCCCGCAAGGCTCGCCGTTGCAGTTGACGCGATTCCGATGCACGCCCTGAACATAGTCCAATTCTGCTTGCGATCCAGTCCGGCAAACTCGTCTGACCGTTCTCTTTGCGGAGCGCGACGAAAGTCCAGTAAAGCCCGCGCGCAGCCGAGGCATGCTGATCTGCTCAATCCGACCAGTTCCGAAGGTCCAACGACGAGTTACACTATTTGCTGGGACACGCCCCCGTAACCAAGTCGTTGCGCGCCAGCGCGCCGCCGCCGATGAAAGTGCCAATTGCGCGGGCCAAGCACTGACGTGAGGAGCTGGCGTGGAAATCAACACCTCAAGAGTGCATAAGTCACCTCAGCGACGCTGCCCGATCGCCTTCGCGGCCAAACTCGAGGCAGCAAGGATCTGCTTTTTCGACGCGCCCGATCTGGCGAGCGCGTGAAATCCGAGTGCGGATCCCAAGGCAAAAGATGCCAACGCCTCGTCACCACCGCTCAACCTTTTCAGTTTGCGCAACAAATCAGAACGGATACGCCGGACCTGCCGGCGCAAGGCCGGGTCGAACTGGGACGACTGGACGAGAGCCTCGGACAGCATACACCCCCGATTTCCCTGCTTTGCGACAAATGCGCCAACAGCTTCGAGAAATTCCACAAGCTCGCGCCGCTGGCCAGCCTCGCCCTCAAGCATGTCCAGCCGGGGAAGGAGCGTGTATTCCATATAGCGGCGGAGGGCGTCGAGGAAGGCGGTCGGCTTGTCCCTGAAGGCGGCATAGAAGCTGCCACGCTGGATGCCGGCAGATTGCTGCAATTTGTCAACGTCGGCGCCAATATAGCCGTGGGTCCAGAACACGTCGACGAACGCGTCCAGCGCCAGATCTCTGTCAAAGCTGCGAGGTCTTCCTGCCATGCGCCCTAAATGTCGTCTGCGGCAGCCTTCGGCAAGGGACCGCTGCAGACGTTTCTCACTTTTTCCGGATTCTGGCGGCCTCTGCGCCCCTAGCCCGCGACAGGGTTCACCCAGGCAAAACGGGCAAAAGCCGGGTCAACAGGCGTATTGGCTATGTGATTGACATAATTCGACAGGGTCTTCTGAGCGACCCCGAGTAGCACATCCAGCACATGCCGCCTCGCATAACCTGCCTCCAGGAACGTGCTCACCTGCTGCGTATCCAACACGCCCCGCTGGCGAACAATCGCCAGCGTGAATTGACGCAAGGCCTCCAGCTTGGGGTCATCCAGCGCATCACCGGCACGCAATGCATTGATCGTCGCTTCGTCGACCCCTTGCATCATGGCGATTGCGGTATGGGCTGGCACACAATAGTGGCAGGCGTTTTCAACATTGATCGTAAGCCAGACCACATTGCGCTCAACCTTGCTCAGATCTGACCGCTCGAACAACGCATGCAGGTTCTTGTAGGCTTCAAGATGCTCCGGGCTCTCGGCCATGACGGCATGCAGGTTGGGGATTCTCCCGAAGGCTTTGGCGGATTCTTCCAGAAGTGGCCTTGCGGCTTCAGGCGCCGTGTCGATGGTATGCAAATCAAATAGTGCCATGGATTTTTCTCCTTGAGGCCCTTCTAGCTGGGTATTCTGTACTGACCGATCAAGAACAACTTCAACGAATCGTTCCGAACTGGCGTTCAAGTGATACCTGCATCCCGTCCCCAGGACAGGTACGACCCGCTCCTGCGGCGTTCGATTGCTTCAGGCGACGGGTCGGCGTATTCATCTCCCGGAAGAATACCGGCGGCATCGACCACCCGGTTCATGAATGCATACAGCCCGCAAACGAGCGCGGCATCGTGCATCGCCTCTTCTGACCAGCCGGCCTTCAGCAGTCCCGCGACATCGCTTTGGTGCACAAGTGACGGTGTTAGGGTCAACTTTTCGAGGAACCGGAGCAATTTCAGGAATCGGGCTGGAAGCGGGGCCTCGTCAAATCGCTCAAACAACATGTCGACCAGCGCCGGATCAACATCGAACGCGTGCGCCATGAGCTTGTGTGCGCCATAGCAGAACTTGCACTGATTAAGGCCTGAGACCCAGGCTGCTATCAGCTCCCGTTCGCCAATTGACAGCTCGCTGTCGCTTCGCAGGACAGCGTCGTGGAATGCGAGCAGTGGCTCGACGCCCCTTGGGAATCGTTTGAACAGATCGCTCAGATGCGCGCGGTCCGGAAGGCTTGGATAATAGCTCATGTCGGATTTCCTTTCACGGCGAGTGTTAAAGCATTGCATATAATCGAGGATTGTCAGTCCCCGCTTAAGAAATAGTGGACTGAACAGTCCGGAATGCCGGATCGTTGATCCTCCCGCACGCTTTCGTGAGTTTCAGTTCAATTGGGCTTCACGTATTCAGACCCTGCGCCGCCAAAGTTGCGGAGCTGATTTCAACCTGGAGACTAGACATATGTCGCACACAACGTTTATTGCAAAATCCCTGATCGCTGGCCTTGCACTCGCCGCAGCCGCTGGCGCCGCAAACGCGAAGCCAAACGCTCAACTTACCTTGGCCGACAATGCTCCCGCGGACGTTCAGTCCGCCTTCACGGCATGGCAGGCTGGTGAACGAATCGAAGGCCGCAAGGACAAATGTTACGGTATTGCCCTTGCTGGCGAGAACGATTGCAAGGCCGGCAAAGGAACAAGCTGCGAAGGCACATCCACCGTCGACTTCCAGGGAAATGCCTGG
>Ga0180009_10005328_pt1 | contig 13828 bp, 10 predicted proteins | sample OS_PC_MetaG_FD_123537 | JGI IMG/M metagenome (GOLD analysis project Ga0180009, IMG submission 123537) | Groundwater microbial communities from the Aspo Hard Rock Laboratory (HRL) deep subsurface site, Sweden - OS_PC_MetaG | ecosystem: Environmental > Aquatic > Deep subsurface > Groundwater... | reverse complement strand
CTGGATGGGATCTGCCGTCGATCTATGGCTATCAAAAGAAGCGAACGCACCTTGGTCCTACGGCGCGTACTACACTGCCCCTAATCGAAACTGGGCATTCGATGAGGACTTGAAGGACCCGACAAAACTTCCACCGGGGACTCCCTTGATTGCAATCATGCAGAAGGTGAGCTGGATGGAGAAGGTTGTGGCGGAAAACTAGATATACATTTTCTTCAGCCTCCAATGCAGGGCGAATGAACGGAGCGGCTCAGGTCGCTCCGTTTTTCAATTAATGTGATCCTCTCCCCTGGCTTCACGCAGCGGTTCACTTCTCAACGCATATCTGAAATTGAGATCGCTGAGTCAGAACTGAGAGTTCGAGAAAAGGGATCCGGTTTGTTAGAAAATCTCGTACTTCTGCATTCTGTCACGCAGGGTGTTGCGTGAAATGCCGAGCACCTGTGCGGTTTTGACCTGGTTTGATTTGAGACGTGACAACGCTCTTCGAATAATTGATTTCTCGAGTGCCGATTGCAGATGGTAAAAGACCTGACCTGCGGAGACGTTCATGATTTTATCGAATATCGGATCTATCAAATCGTCAAACATCCTTGTGTAGTCATCCTTGATTGCTTCAAAATCGACTTGAACATGCTCACCTGCATCTGATGCGATCGGGAAATCATCCGGTTGCAGGATCTCGTTCTTGGTCATCACCACGGCCGTGTGGATATTGTTCTCGAGCTCCCTTACATTGCCGGGCCAGTTGTGGTTCATCAGGAGCTGCATTGCCTTCTTGGATGTCCCTCTTATTTGCTTGCCGGAGAGATCTGAGTACATGTTGGTGAAATGATCGGCAAGAATCGGAATGTCGCTGCGCCTCTCGCGAAGTGGAGGAAGATAGATAGAGACGACTTTCAGACGGTAGAACAGATCTACTCTGAAGCGGGAATCTTTCATTGCCGTTACCAGCGATTTATTGGTAGCAGCAAGAACCCTGACATTTACATGCAGTGTCTGCTCGCCACCGACTCTCTCAAATTCCTGCTCCTGCAGTACCCTTAACAGCTTCGATTGGGTTGTCAGCGACATATCGCCAACTTCATCAAGAAACAGTGTGCCGCCGTCAGCCAGCTCGAATTTGCCGAGCTTGCGAACATGAGCGCCTGTGAACGCTCCCTTTTCGTGACCGAATAGCTCTGATTCGAGAAGGGTGTCGGGCAGAGCGGCACAGTTGACGGACAGGAATGCTGCGTCGCCGCGCTTTGAATTACGGTGGATAGCGTGAGCAACAAGCTCCTTGCCTGTACCTGACTCGCCGAAGATGAGAACCGAGGCGTCGGACTTGGCGACCTGACCAATCAGCTTTGCGATTTCGACGATCTCCGGACTTCTCCCTACTATCTCATCTTGGGTTGCATCGGCACTGCTCTTGAGTGCTGGAGCAGTCGAGATATCCGTTGCCTGTGTACCGCATGCTTTCGCAATTGTCATCAGAAGTCGCTCCATCTGAAACGGCTTCGTGATGTATTCATAGGCACCTTCGCGCATGGCCTTGATTGCATTTTCCGTCGAGATGAAACCGGATATCATAATGACAGGCACTTCGATGTTTTGAGATCTGATTTCCCTGAGCACATCGAGACCTGAAACAGTTGGCAGATTGACATCCAAAAGTACAAGATCGGCTGCTGTCGAGCCAATCATGTCAATTGTCTGATCGCCGTCAGTAATACAATAGAAGCGATACTCGGACGGGTCAAAGAGCTTCGTCAGAGTTTCGCCAATTTGTTTGTCATCATCAACAAGTAGTATATTCTTCATCGTATGAGTAGAAACCTCCATCTACTACTTCTCTAATCGGCCGATTAGCCGTTTCATTTAGATTTTGGTCAGAAGAATGTTGCGATTAGGATGATTTTGTGGGGGCTTGTGGCGGGAAATAATCAAGCGGCAGCCTAATCTCGTTCGATCCCATACTTCTCAAGCAGATCGTAGAGCCTTGTCCTGGATACGCCCAAATCGCTCGCAGCGCGTGACACATTCCCGTTGTGGCGTGCCAGCGCGGTTCTGATGTGTTCCGTTTCAGATTCTCTCCTGAAATCGTCGAGCGACTTTGTTTTTCCAGCTTTTTCCGGATCAAATCCCATTGAAGGTGGCTTTATTTTGCAGTCATCCGATAGAATCACTGCCCTCTTGATTCGATTTTCCAGTTCTCGCACGTTTCCTGGCCAGTCATGGCCTTTCATTCTTGCAACCGATTTCGGATCGAAGCTGCATCCTGCCCGATCGCTTTCCAAACTGAAACGATCCAGGAAGTGATTCGCGAGCAGAATAACATCATCTCCCCGTTCTCTGAGTGGAGGAAGAACCACATTGATTACCGAAAGCCTGTAGTATAGGTCCTCGCGAAACGCCTTCTTGCTGACTTCCTCGGATAGATCGCGATTAGTTGCTGCCAGCACCCGAACATCGAGCTTGATTGGCTTATTGCCACCGACCCGCTCTATCGTCCTCTCCTGCAAGAATCTGAGGAGCTTCACCTGGAGTGCGAGAGAGAGCTCACCGATCTCATCGAGAAAAAGCGTCCCGGCCTCGGCGGACTCGAACTTGCCAATCTTCTGCGTGACAGCGTCTGTGAACGCACCTTTCTCATGTCCGAACAGCTCCGATTCGAGGAGCATCTCCGGGATGGCTCCGCAGTTGATTGTGATGAATGGCATCCCATGCCTCGGTGAGCGCGAGTGAATTGCCTTTGCAACGAGTTCCTTGCCGGTGCCCGACTCGCCTGAAATCAACACGGTATAATCGGATGCGGCAATGGTCTCGATCTTCCTGAACACATCAGCCATCTTCGGAGATTCTCCGATGATATCCTCGTACACCTTCTTCTGAGCCAGCCTGGATTGAAGGCTCTGATTCTCCGATTCGAGCTGCTTCACATACAGTGCGCGCCTGATGATCACTTTCAACTCATCCAGATTGACCGGCTTCTGGAAGTAATCGTGCGCCCCGGCGCTGATCGATTCGAGAGCCGTCTGCTTGTCCTCATTGCCCGTAACCATGATTACCTTCATCTTCGGGTTGATTTCAAGCGCGCTGACCAGAAGATCCAAACCATGAGTGTCCTCGCCGACTGAAGAGAGCGCGATATCCAGAGTCGCAAGGTCAGGCATCCTCTCCCTTATTATCTCGAGAGCCGCATCTGAACTGCCGGCCTGGAACACCTCGTACTGATCCGCCAAAGCCCAGTAAATCTGTGATCTGATTCCCTCTTCGTCGTCGACGATCAGAATTTTCTGCTTCCCTGGATTATCAGCCATAAGAGCGAGTATTCCTATCTCGGAAATACAATCTGAAACGTGGTCCGTTCGCCGGGTTCGGATTCCACATGGAATGTTCCTCCCATGCGCTCAAGCTGGTCACGTGACAGATACAATCCTATTCCGAGTCCTTTCTTCTTCGTGGTTTCGAATGGGCTGAAGAGCCGTTTATTTATGAATTCCGCATCCATTCCTTTTCCGGTGTCTTTCACTTCAATCGTCAGGGTCTCTAAGCCGTTGAAAACCGATATGGTCAAGTCACCGCCCTGAGGCATCGCTTCGATAGCGTTTACGACGAGATTCTCTATCACACCAGTCAGTTTTTCCACGTCTGCCTTTATCGGACTTGTGCTGTCGAAATTCTCTCGATAGCGGATACCGCTCAGACTCTCAAGTCCCAGCTTGTCCCGCAAACTTACAACAATATCGACCGGATTACAATTCGAAATTGTCTGAGACTCGATCATCTCAGATCCTCTCAATTTCGATATAACCGACTGCATCCTGGCAACAGCTCCCTGAATCGTAACCAGCACCGACTTCTGAAACTCAGGATTGTCTGCTTTGGACTCATAATTCTGCAGCAGCATCGAGAGCATCGAAATCGAATTCTTGAGGTCATGAACTACGAATGTCGAGAATTTGTGAAACGATTCGATTTGGCGGGCGGCGAGCAATTCCTGCGACAGTCGCGCGGAGAGAACCGCAAGAGCAAACTGGTTTCCGACAGCACTGATCAACTGCATGTCCTGGTGACTGAAATTATCGTCGCTCTTTCTGGAACCTACGAGAAGAAGGCCCACTATGCGCCGCTTGGCAATCAGAGGCATGCAAACCGATATTTCAGCTGAGGCGGGAAGCCCCTCATCCGGCACCGGTACACCGGCAGAACTCAAACGCGCAATCAGGTCATCAAATTCGATGGCTTCACCATGCCGAAACATCCAATCCACAAATCCGCTGTTCCTTTCGATCTGGCCACTTACCCGCTCAATCGCCGGGTATACTCTGGTGAAAACCGGGAGCTGTGAGTGTTCCAGATAAAGCCACAACCGACTCACACCCAGCTTTTCTCTAAGCAGTGTTGAGAGTCTCTCCGCAAGGTCAGAGACGTTCAATGTCGTTGAGATATCTTCAGAGAACAGCGCAAGATCCTCCTGGTAATCCGCAGCCGAGCCGGAATAGAAGGATCGATCAACAAAAGACCGTATTCGCTTCTTAAGAGAGCTTGACAGAAGCAGCGACAAGAAAACAACTATCACAAGAAAGGCGGCGAGTATAGAATAGAATACTTTCGAATCCGCACCGATTAACTGCACAGCCTTGCCAACCGCCCCGACGAGAATCAGATATATCCCAATCAGAATAATACCGACTGACGAATAGACCGCCTGTCTCTTGATGAACACTCCCGACTTCTGCAGCTGATAAGTACGCAGGTAGTAGCCCACCGACGGGTACATGACTATCGCAACTGCCGTCGCAAACTCTACATATCTGATACTCAGGCTTGTCTTCAGCATTCCGCTAGACAATGCAACTATGATTGTCGCAAAAAATATCGCAGTCGTCATCACCGAGAGCCGGAGACGCCTGCGGTATATACCAGTCGCGGCTCTGTACGTGCTTTCGAAATTGATTAGCACAAACGAGCATATCAACAGAAGAAGGACTATGAACCATTTGCCGTATGGATTCAGGATCAGCTCAGGGCGATCCGAAACACCGATCTGAATGATCATGAGGGGTGTGATGGTCGACATAACGGCGAAGAAAACACTCAATGCTCCGACAATCCAGAACCAGACCTTCCAGCGGCGAATGTAGGTACGGTAATTCTCGCATGCGAACGTGAGTGAAAAGATCAGCCATAGAAACGGCGTAAGAGTGACCGCCCAGAAGAAGAAGTACTCAATGCGAACATCAAGAGTCGATTCGGCGAACGCCGGAAAGCACCAAAAGCAGAGGCCGGACGATAGCGCGATTAGCAGAAACAGCAGGCGCGGGATTCGTCCCTGGTTTGCCCTCAACGCCAGCACACCAGATATAAATGAGATTGCTCCGGCAGACCAGAACAGAAGTGATTCCCACAGAGACATCACAGGCTCTATTCCGCATACTCCCAGTAGAATCGCAACACGCTTGAGGCAAAAACAAAGCTCGCGATCATGTTAGCCACTATCTGACCGATCAACAAATACAACACCAGCTCAGGAGAGAATCTTCTCACGATTAGCACCGGATCAAACAAGGCCGCACTGAGAGGCAAAACCAGCAAGTAAGGTACTACGGCCAGCACATACGAAGATACGAAGTTCCTGAAGAACGTCCGCACTGACTTACCCAGAGCGGCAACAAACTTCTCACCGTCAAGCAGTATGTATGGAAGTGCATACATGAACATCGCGAGTATTCCCGATCCGAAAAGTCGTATACCAAAATTGAACGCCATGGTTCTTCTAGGTGACCCGCCAATCAGGGGATCAAAGAGCCTTGGCAGGAAAATAAGCAGTAGCAAGAACACCACCGAATAGAATAGCCAGATTGCCAGGACCTGGAAGTATTTCCCCTTGGCAGCACCTAGAGCCGCACCGAAACCGATTCTCTCATTTCTGTAGTATCCGCTAAACATGATAAAACCGACTGCAATGAGGAGTGCTTCAATGAGTATCGACAGAATCAGAGTCTGCCATCCATGGGTCTGCGGAAGCAGAGCGTAGAGATCAGGATAATGTGCCACTGCCTCTGTACCGGTTATGAACTCGGCGATTCCGGTCATAATCGGACCGATTACGGGTAGGTATGGATTTGTAAGAACCAAGGCCAGCGCCAAAGACAGAATCGCAAACAAGAAAAACGGGGTCCAGAGTCTGAATGAGAACATGGCCTTAATGGTCCCGCAATATGCACTTATCAGGAAATTTAGTTTTTCCACTGGATCAACCTCTTCCCTCTCGGTTACTGCGACGGAACTACATTAGAGCCGGCACTCGGCAAACCGTACCTGTCATAGACGTACAGCACATAGTAATACACGTCGCCGTCGTTATCTCCCGTAAATGTCGTAGTCCCCTGCGTATTGACAATTGCATACAGTTTCGCGATGTCGTTGTCGACATCCTGCGTTTCAGAACGATAGATTCTGTATGATTCGAAGTCGCTATCGTCGTTTCGTGTCCAGGTCAACTTGAATCCCGTCTCACTCGTTTTCTCGTACGCCAGAACAACATCATCGGGAGCCTCATTGGCCAGCGTTCTTGCGGTCAAAGTGTTGCTTGTGGCTTTGAGCCCACTCTGATCGGAGACGATCACGATGTAGTAGTAAGTGGTCGCCGGGACAACATTCGTATCGGTAACTGTTAACTGCGCACTCGTGCCGAGTTTGGTGACAAAATCGGAATTCTCAGTAACCGGTATCGATTCCGAACGGTAGATTCTATAAGATGCAAAGTCAGGATCTTCGGACATAGTCCATGCGATCTCGAGCCTGCTCTGAAAGGCGCCGTTGAGATGCACAGTCACCGGCTTCGGCGCATTGCGAACTGTGATCAGGTGGTCAATAGCCGATTGCGGCGCGGCGTTGGTGGCAGCATCACGGAACGTTCCGAAAACAGCGCCGTTTTCGAATTCATATCCCGGAGGGATCGTGAAGTCGTATTCATATATCCCATCTCGTGCCACAGCGTCACCGGCAGTGCCGTTATCGAAGAGAGCAGCTTCACCGATTTCAGGAAGTACCACAGCAGCTCTTCCGCCAGGTTCACCGGTGGTCATCGAGAAGTGTATCACATCGCCTGCACTCAGAACAGCGCCGCCGTCATCGCTGACAAAACTCTCTATCAACGCCACTCTGTCCAGTTTGACATCGTCGAATACAGGTATACTCGATTCGTTCCCGTCCTGCATTTTGAATTTGGCATAGACCGTGTGCGAGCCATCCAGATCGGGCAGCTCCCAAGTTACCGCTGGTGTGACGCCTTCCCACTTCGCACTGGAGAAACTCAGATCATTTGACACCATTATATGCGAAGCATTGGGTGGGTACTCGACAAGAATGGTGACGTCAGTATTGTTCACGTACTCGTCGTCTCCGGCAATTCGGATCGAGAACAATCCAGGTATGCCGGCGACTGAGCGCGACTTTGGGCCTTCGATCCCAGCCACAGATACCGTAGAGACTTTGAAATAGTATCTTATCCCATTCTGGACATCATTATCTATATAGGACGTTGTGGTTGCGGAATCGAGCAAACTGAAACTTGCCGCAGTCGAATCGGCTCTATAGATGAGGTACTTGTCTACGGCTGCCGCACTCGCATCCCAGGAAAGCGCAAGGCTGCCGTCACTGACAGTCAGTACAAGATTCGATGGCGCATCGGGAGCAGTCGGCAGGCCACCTGAATCCGCAACCTTGTCAATCTGCCTGGAGCATGCTCCTAATAGCACTGCTATTCCTACAGTAAGAATAATTAGCTTCTTCATCTGGACCACCTAAAAGTTAACGGCGAGTTTCAGCTGCACGCGATCGAATCCTTCGCCGGTATCGATCGAAATGGCGGTCGGCCCGCCGACCGAATAGCCGCTCTCCGGAAAAAACGCTGCAGCATCTATCACATTGAATGCCCAAATCAGCGCAGCCACTCCGAAAACAATGTTTCTGGAGGACTCAGCGTCATAGGCTGCCTGCTGGGCGTCATCCACTCCCACCTTCAACCGTCGCTTTTCATCGATACTTCTCGCACTAACGTAGGCGTCGTTCAAGCGGTTAAACTCGTCCTTCTTGTCTCTGAAATTATTGTCGACAATCGCCAACGTAAGAAGCGATGCAGCCGCACCGAATGTGTAAGCTGCTCCCCGCAGTTTTTGCCCGGAGTACATCTGTCCCCATCCGGGGATTAGCAGAGATCTGAACGCTGCCTTAGAACGGGTCTTCGGAACCATGTCAAACTTGATCGTGCGTGGTTCATCTCCCACCAGTACAAGGGTTGTCTGGTACTTCTCGTACCCGCCACGCAGAGCTGTGAGCTTATACACACCGAACAGCTTCTGGTTGAACGTGACAGGAGTAACTCCTGCAAGCTCATACTCTCCATCGAGCATCACCGCAGTCCCCGCAGGCGAAGAGGTAACTGTGAGGTTACCGCTACCAGTCTGTGCAATCGCTGCCGATGATATTACAAGGAAGAGGAATAGGACCTTTAATGTATTATACAGCATAAGGATTCAGAACCTCCTTGTTCCGCGGTTCCCGTATACTAACCTCAGTCGGAAAAATATAGAATTAGTTGATCCTCAATGCAAGGCTTAAATGTGAGGCGGTGTCAACACTACTGCCAGAAACTGAAAACCGGGCTGAATAAACAGCCCGGCTTTCGTCAGCACCAAAAACAGCTTAGAAGGCTCCCTTTCCAGTCAACATTACCACAACAGTCTTCATCAAAATCTTCACGTCTTGAGTCAGTGACCAGCTCCTGATATAGCGAAGGTCGTGATCGACTTTCGCTCTCACGCTCGACACCGAAGTATCATAACCGCAGGTGACTTGGGCAAGGCCGGTGATTCCAGGCTTCGCCTCAAGCCGCTTAGTGTAGTCCTTGACCTCATGCCTAAGCGATTCAACAAACACCGGTCGTTCCGGACGCGGTCCGACAAGACTCATTTCGCCCTTCAAGACGTTGAAGAGCTGTGGGAATTCATCGAGCCGAGTCCTGCGCAGAAAAGAGCCTACACGTGTGATCCGAGGATCATTCTCCGTGGCCCAGATCGGACCGCTCTTCTTCTCTGCGTTATTGACCATGCTTCTGAATTTCCACACTTTGAATGGCTGGCCGTGGACGTCGTCGCGGCGTCTATCACGTTCGCGCCGATCGAAACACATCTGTGTTCCAGCTCTGCGAGCAGACCGCCTGCGATTACGCCCGACTCGCGACTGCGAGAAAAATACCGGTCCATCCGAGTCCAGCTTGATAGCGATAGCTAACAGTGCAAACAATGGCAGCAGGATAATCAATCCTACTGTTGATGCTATGATGTCAATGGATCTCTTTGATGTCGCACCGATGGAGAACTTCCCTAGAACTTCCTCGATCCATGAAAGTGGTCTGATTTCAGCTGCCACCGAATACACGACAAAAAGCGCCATCGTGAAATTGGACAGAACAAATTCCCTGAACGCAAACTCAGCCGCACCCGCAAACTGCGCAATTTCACCAGTTATCTGATCAATTGGTCTTGGCTTGGCTGGCAGGACACCGGGAAATGTCGCCCGGGATGATCCGGGAACAGAAAGAGTCAGATCCTGACGATATGTCAGGAAGCTGCTCTTGCTCATAATATTCTTCCGCGCGCGTTCTTTTGAGTTTTCTTGAAACATCCTCTAGTACGTTCCCCCGTCTATGAGGTTTATAGTTCACTTGTTTCGCTTGCTATGAGCAAATGCTCTGCCACCTTACCAATGCATCATAGAAATCTAGTACAATCCAAATCAAAGAGGAGCACACATATCCGCATTAGACTCTCACAGCCTTCTTACAGCTTGTGGTTCAGTGATTTATAGGCTGTGGCCAATTGCGGAACATGGCACAACTAGTAGAATATGAAGTGCATACATTCTCAACCCCGTTAGGCAGAGCAATGCACAACGGAGCGGATTATATGCATGCTTTTGCAATAAAGCTGTTGCGAATGTAATGGATGAATCCGAGACTACACAGTCTAAGTCGTTAGATCAAACTTGAATAGGGTACTGGCTTTCCGACAACTTCCGGGGTCTATCTTGTCTTGCCGAATTGCAGCCTGAGACTGATTCTGTGAACATCACCAATCTGTTCATCAGGCAAGTACGAGTAGTCGATTGAACCGAACGAGTGCCTGACTCCCAATCCCAGAGCCATACCGGTTGACCCGCCCAAGTCTGTGCCGCTGAAGTCATGACTGTATCCGGTTCTGAGGAATACTGTGTTTTCGTAACAGTATTCAACGCCTTGGTGAATTGCAAAGGCGTTATCTTGTGGTTTGGAGAGGTCTGATGCAATCCGCAGTCTTCCATCGTACAGATTCAATGCCAGCCCCGCCGTGACGCTGCTCGGCAGGGGGAATTCCTCGGTGTCATGGCGCAGGCCGGCGCCAAGATTCGTTACGTTCAAACCGAGTGAAAAAGCTCCCGTTACATAGAGAGCGCCAACGTCGACTGCGTAGCCGTTCGCCGAGGATTGGTCAAGTTCCTCAGAGAAGAACTTTCCCGTGACACCAAAACTGACCTGGTCGGTCAGGCGGATCGATCCAGACGATGAAACAACCATCGCATTGGCTGAATACGACCCTGTCGGCTGATCTTTGCTGTCATAGCCATCAAACGATCCGTAATCGAGATATGAAATGCCTAACCCGAAGGCGAGAGTTCTTGAGACAGGAAATGCGGCGCCGAGATATTCCGACTTAATGTCGAGATACCAGTCGTTGTGCATGAAAGTAATCTCAGTGGTCGGGATCTGAACAAGGCCGGCAGCATTCCAGTAGCCAGCAGTAGCGTCATCAGCGATAGCAACAAATGCTCCTCCAAGAGCGGAGGCGCGTGCGCCAACCCCCATCTTCAGGAAGTTGGCAGATGTCGTTCCAACATGGGACGACGAGTTGGTCTGCGCGTGAGCATTGGCAGAGACGATGCCACACATCAGCGCAGTTATTGCGAAGACCGCAAGCGGTCGTATTGATATCCGGTTCCCCATGTCATCCACCCCGGTGATGTTAAAGCTTAAGTGTTGCGAGTTCACCGAGAACCAACGCAACGATGATGCCGGATGTTATGAGTGAACCATGAGATTCGCTTTGTGGGTGTCTTTGGTGCTGACATAACAAAGCTAACATCCTGTTTCTTCAACGTGTTAGATAGCAAATTCCATTTGTCAAGTATCGCGAGAAATTCGTGGGAGTACCACTACACAGCCCTCTCGCGAAGTACCTTGAACAGCCTTCATCTTGAGCAAACTATTGGATTTCAACAAGACCCTGCGGGGCACCTCCTTGTGTCGATTCAGGTTAACGTCCGCTGTTCACCTTCCATACATTATGCCGGATTAACCAGCATTTACTCTTCGCCGGGACCCAGATGTCGATTCATGCGTGTTCTCTGTGGCTCCAGCCGGGTTCGTTCCCCCTCCAGCTTGAAACCCGTAGCGAGTATCGAGGCTGATAGTAATCACTCAAATACTCTTATGCAACTAAAACTTCGACATATCTGAAATTTTCTTAGTATTGCAAGACATATACATAGATCGTGATAACTGTATATAAATCAGGGATAAGTGAAGCGACGAAGCCACGTTAAACTACTGCATCCACGGAGCGACTTTGTGAATAATTGCACAAGCGGGAATTGAAGTCTTAATCTCAAAAAGTGTGTAAATCTGACCGCAATCAGTACCGCAAAACTGTGGCAATCGCTCTTACGATTTCGATGTCAGGCTTGGCGAACTATCACTTCAACCGCCCCTTCATCAGATCGTAGCGGCCTTTGCCGAGATCGCGGGTTTTCACATCGGCGGGAAACTGCGCGATCTCCGCTCTGGCATTGTCGATCCGCTCCTGCGTTTCGGGATGAGTTGCAAACATGTTTTCGAAGAAGTTCCGCTGACCCTCTGAAACCGAAGCCAGCCGTTCGAACATGTTAATCGCGCCTGTCGGATTGTAGCCGGCGTTAGTCATATAGAGAATACCGTACTGATCAGCCTCTCTCTCGTTCGCCCGCGAATAGCCCGATAATGCTACGGTCAATCCGAGTCCGATTGCAGTTTGCAGTGTCTTGGTATCCGATTCGCCAACCACTATTTGATAGAGTATGTCTATCCCCATAGCCTGCTGCAGTCTCTTGACACCATGCCGCGCGACAATGTGAGAAATCTCGTGTGCAGTCACCGCAACGAGTTCTGCCTCGGTGTTCATGAGTTTCAGCAAACCTGTGTAGATGTAGACATACCCACCCGGCGTCGCGAATGCGTTGATGTCATCAGATTCAATAACGGTGAAATGATATTCGATATTCGGCCGGTCGGACACCGCGACGATTTTCTGTCCGACTTCGTTGAAGTAATTCTGCCAGTCCTGATCCGCGAGGATTTTCGATTCGGAACGAACCTGCTTATCGAATTCCTGCCCAAGCCCGATTTCCTGGCTGTCAGAAATCAGAATTACGCTCTTCTTCCCTCCCGGCCCGGTGGTGGCGCATGAAAGAAGCAGCGCGAGAATTGGAACGATTATCACGAGTGCATATTTTCTCATGAGACCTCCGTATTTCTTCATACGTTAGTCACATCTTTTAGAGTATTCAACCACAAAATATCGCTCCGGTTTCCGTTGCGCGGCAGATATTCACAGCCGCACCATAATGGCAGGTTTCACAAAGAGCTGCCATACGCTCTTTCGCCATGAACATTGTCTGCATACAAACGTTACATTCCTAAGCCGAAACGGCTCCGAGGTTTTATCTTGCTATGAAGCCAAAATGGTGTTATTTGATACGCCTGTTTAGTAATTGCAGTGGCAGCCCGATACAAGTTTAGGAAGATGAAAAACATCAAAGAACAACTCAGGATACTGACCCGCAACGTTGTCGATTCGCTGCCGGAAGGCGAGCTGGAAAAAAAGCTGGCAGTTTCGATCAAAGAGAACCGTCCACTGCGCGTGAAACAGGGATTCGATCCGACAGCGCCCGACATCCATCTCGGCCATACGGTCGGCCTCAGGAAACTGCGCGAATTCCAGGAATTGGGGCACACGGTCGTCGTCATCGTCGGTGATTACACGGCGTTAGTCGGAGACCCATCGGGACGTTCGGCGACAAGACCGCAGTTGACATCCGATCAGGTTGAATCCAACGCAAAGACCTATCTCGAACAGTTCTTCAAGATCGTCGATCGAAACAAGGCCGAGGTGCGGCGCAACGGTGAGTGGTTCTCGAAGATGAACTTCAAGGAGATACTGGAACTCTGTTCCAGATTCACGATCGCACGCATGCTGGAGCGGGACGACTTCGAGAAGCGATACAAATCCGGATCGCCTATTTCGATTCATGAATTGCTTTATCCGCTGATGCAGGCTTACGATTCCGTCGCGATCAAGGCGGATATCGAGATTGGCGGCACAGAGCAGCTGTTCAACCTGCTTGCGGGCAGGCAGATTCAGGAAGCTTTCGGCGTCGAGCCACAGGTCGCGCTGACTCTGCCGATTCTCGAAGGGCTCGACGGTGAACAGCGCATGTCCAAGTCCATTGGCAATTACATCGGAGTAGCAGAATCCGCCGATGAGATATTCGGGAAGATTATGTCGATCCCGGATAAGCTGATTCTGAGCTACTTCAGGCTCTTGACTGACTTGCCTGACGATGAGATCGGCTCCATTGAGAAGCAGCTCGCAGATACTACCGTTAATCCGATGGATACCAAGAAGCATCTTGGAGTCACTATCGCATCAATGTACGCGTCTCCCGATGAAGCAATCGCGGCTCGTGAGAATTTCGAGAAAGTATT
>Ga0180009_10005327_pt1 | contig 13831 bp, 16 predicted proteins | sample OS_PC_MetaG_FD_123537 | JGI IMG/M metagenome (GOLD analysis project Ga0180009, IMG submission 123537) | Groundwater microbial communities from the Aspo Hard Rock Laboratory (HRL) deep subsurface site, Sweden - OS_PC_MetaG | ecosystem: Environmental > Aquatic > Deep subsurface > Groundwater... | reverse complement strand
TCATGTCCAAAAAATAAAATAGCGAGAGCGGGATTTGTTCAAATCATGTCCAAAAAATAAAATAGCGAGAGCGGGATTTGTTCAAATCATGTCCAAAAAATAAAATAGCGAGAGCGGGATTTGAACCACGCGACCTCGAGGTTATGGGCCTCGCGAGCTGACCAGACTGCTCCATCTCGCTATAACAAATCCTATCTCAAAAGCATTATAAAGCTTTCTCTTCTCTATAAATTATGACAAAAATAATTGGTATTGATGATAGCGGTCGTGGCCCAGTCTTAGGTCCAATGATTCTGGCAGGAGTTCTAATTGAAGAAAAAGATAACAGTATACTAAAAGAATGGGGTGCAAAAGACTCAAAACTTCTAACTCCAAAAATAAGAAAAGAGGTCAAAGAAAAGATAATTAACAAATTCAAATATCATATAGAACAGACCGAACCAATAGAAATCGATGAATCAGATAATCTCAACTATTTAGAAGCCATCAAAGCAGCAAAAATAATTAATAAATTAACTGAAGACCTAAACGAGCGAGTAAATGTAATTATAGACTGTCCTTCAGTAAACATCAAGTCTTGGACTCAGGATGTTCAAAGATTAATTAAAAACCCAAAAATAGTCTCCCTCGCATGCGAACATAAAGCAGATGCAAATCATCCCTCGGTCTCAGCCGCCTCAATAGTCGCAAAGGAGCGAAGAGAAGACGAAGTCTACAGATTAAAAAGGAAATTAAAAATAGATTTTGGAAGCGGATATCCTAGTGACCCAAAAACAAAAGAATTCATAGCAGAAAATTTCAATAATCCAAAATATAAATCTATAATCCGATTCTCTTGGAAGACTGTCAAAAAACTCTTCGAAGCGATAGACCAAGAAAAATTATTTTAAAATGAAATTTGATGAACACCTGTCCTTGTCTATAAAAAGAATAGAAAGAGAGAAAGCCAAATTCTATGAGAACAATACAAAGACCCTCATAGAAATGTTAAAAGAATTACATCATTGGTTCGATGAATTTGCAGATGGAAAAACCACAGATCACAGAAAAATCAGGCACCACCAAGAAGGAGTAGAAGAGATCTCCCAAGAACTAACAAAAAGATACGGAACAGATTATCGAGATATAATATCACATGAAGCAGAAAGACATGTAAGAACCGATACGTACGGAATCATCCCCAAAAAAAGAGATTACGAAGACCCCTTCTTTTTCCAAAAACTAGAGCAGAATAATTCATCCTCATGGATATAATCAAGAATTATTCTAATAACACGGCCGCAGCAAGAGTTGTTGTCCATAATCCATCTTTATTTGCTTCTGCTGATTGAGTCATATTTGTCGCCTTAAAAATATGTCCGCTTGCCTTGTAAATTTGTTCTCTCTCTTCCCAAGCAGTATCTGGGTTAAATTCCACCCCTAAAGTTGTAGCCAACATTGTTGCCGCTAAATCTTCCGCATAATCCCCTGATTTTTTTGCTGTTTCTCCAAATGCATGATGTTCAGAAAGATAACCATAATGTTCCCTATCTTTTGGAACAGCAATACCAATAGAAGAAGATAATAATCTATGTGGCTCATTTGTTTCAAGTCTTGCCATAACACAAAAAGTTATCTGCCCAGGGTTCAATAATTTTAATCCCTCTTCCTTAGAAACAATCTTACAATTAGGAGGCAAAATCGAAGAAACATAAACTAGGTTACATTTCTCTATTCCAGCATTTCTCAATGCCAATTCAAAGGATGCAAGTTTATCTTTATGAACTCCCACTCCCTTCGTTAAAAATAATTTTTTTGGAACCATCTTAAACTTATAGTTATCTTTTTATAAATTAGAGTATTTAAGTTTTACCCATCAATGAGAGGATCCTATTCACTAAAATCTCAACAATCCTTAAAAACCTATTTTTCCTAGACCCTACATGACTTATATTAAAAAGATAGTGATGCAAGGATTCAAATCCTTCGCAAGAAAAACAGAAATTCCATTAGAAGACTCGATGAATGTTATTGTCGGACCAAACGGCTCAGGAAAATCAAACATCACCGACGCGCTTTGTTTCGTCTTAGGAAGACTATCTATAAAATCAATTCGAGCAGCAAAGGCGGCAAATCTTTTATTTTCTGGAAACAAAACCTACAAAGGTTCTCAAGAAGCCTCGGTAGAACTAGTTTTCAACAACACTGACAAAACTTTTGCAATAGACTCCTCAGAGGTAACTATCAAGAGAATAGTCCGAAAAAACGGACAATCAATCTATAGAATAAATAACCACACAAAAACAAGACAAGAACTTTTAGAACTCTTAGCCCAAGGAGGAATTGACCCCAACGGATTTAACATAGTACTCCAAGGAGAAATTCAATCCCTAGTAGGCGCGACATCAGAAGACAGAAGAAAGATTATTGAGGAAGTTGCCGGGATTTCAATTTACGAAACTCGAAAACATAAATCACTTAGAGAATTAGAAAAGACAGAAGAAAAATTAAAAGAGGTTTCTGCAGTGTTAAAAGAAAGAAATTCTTATTTAAAAAATTTAGAAAAAGAAAGGCAGGAAGCGCTCTCATACCAAAAGCTAGAAGAAACAATCAAAAAATGTAAGGCAACAATTTTAACACGAAATATAAAAGAGAAAGAGAAAGAAATCTGGGGAATTAATAAAATAATTGAAAACCACGAGAAAGAAATTGAAAAATTGAAGAAAGAGATTACTGAAAAAAATTTCAAAGTTGATGAACTTCAGGATAAAATAGTAGTTATCAATAAACAAATACAATCTTCAACGAGCAATGAGCAAGAAGTCCTCCACAGAGATATTGCCGAGATTAAAGCTGACCTCGCCGGGCTTACCGTACGGAGAGAAAATTTCGAAAATCGGAAGACCCAAGCTGAAGAGAAAGTAAATACCAATAAAGAAAAAATTAAAGATATTAACCTTGAAATTTCGAGAATACAAACTGCATCTCCCGACATTAAAGAACAACAAGAACAAGGAAAAATTCTTCAAGAAAAATTTGACATATTAGAACAGCAAAGACGAAAATTCTATATGATAAAATCAGACCTATCCACTCTAGAAAATCAAAAATTTGAGAAAGAAAAATTTCTTATTGAATCTAAAAAAGAAATACAATTAATTGAACAAAATATTGTTTCCCTCTCTCATGAGATAAAATATGGAAAGTCTATTGAAACAATTGAAAATATGAAAAAAGAATCGAGAGAGAAAGTAGAAACCGTAATCGAACATATAACTGTCGCAGATAAGGAAATCTTAGAAAAGGAAAAGGAAAATGCCGTTCTCGAAACCGAAATCAACCGGGAAGAAAAAATGAAAGAAGAAATTACGAGACTTGATAATTGCCCAGTCTGTAAACAAAAAGTTGGAGAAGATCATAAATGCAAAATAACCTCCTCTTCAGATGAACAAATTAAGATGGCAAAATCAAGAGTAGAAGCAAACATGGAAAAGAAATTTGAAGCTAATGAGAAAATAGGAGTCCTTAAACAAACTCTCTCCGCCCTAAGAATAAAATTGAATGAGCTTGATATGGATCGGATTAAACTGGGGAATGCCGAAGATAGAAAAGAACAAATCAAGAGGATTACTAAAGCACAAGAAGAAGGACAAGGAGAACTCACATCTCTTAATGAAAAAATTCATAAAACAAGAGCCGATTTTGAAAAGCTAAAAAACATTGAGGAACAATACGATGATATGAGGCTCAGACTCCAAGAGTTATCCCTAGCAGATATCGATGTTGATACCGAAGTTACAGTGAAACAAAGAGAAGTAAACAGACTGAATGCTGAAATAAAATCCGCAACAAGAGAAATTGAAGAATCCGAAGCCGAACTAAAAAAGATGGTCACATTAATTGAGGGAAAAGAGCGAGATGTTGGAAAGAAAGAAATTGAGGAACAAAAATTATATGAAAAGGCAAAGAGATTTTTCGATGAAAGAAATGAACTTCAAGATCAACAAAAAGTTGTAGAAACCGACGTTATAGGAATGCAACACAACATAAGACATTTCGAAGACAAGATAAATCACAATAAAATCCAAAAAGCCCAGCATAACGCCCAAATGGATTCATTAAAAACCGAGCTTACTGAACTCGGAAACGTAGAAATTATCGTAGCACCAATTGACCAAATTAAAGAAAGGCTTCAAAAATGTCAATTCAAAAAATCTAGTATTGGGAATGTTAACATGAGAGCACTAGAAGTTTTCGATAAAGTCGAAGAACAAGTAAAATTAATCCAAGATAAGGTCGAAACAATTGAAAAGGAAAAAGGGCAGATTGCGAAGATTATTGAAGAAATTGATAAGAAAAAGAAAAAATCTTTCATAAAGACTCTTGAAGCAGTAAACGAATATTTCACGCGAAATTTCACACAATTGTCAAGAAAAGGTTTAGTCTTCTTAGAACTTGAAAACAAGAAAGATCCATTTGAAGGCGGCATTAATATCTTAATCAAAGTCTCGCGAGGAAAATATTTCGACATCACGAGCCTTTCGGGCGGAGAAAAAGCATTAGTCGCCCTAGCATTAATCTTCGCAATCCAAGAATACAAACCCTACTGCTTCTACATCTTCGATGAAATCGACGCAGCCCTAGACAAACACAACTCAGAACTCCTAGCAGCCCTCATCCGAAAGTATATGACCTCTGGACAATACCTCATCGTCACCCACAATGACACACTAATCTCCGAAGCAAGTAACCTTTATGGGGTATCAATGCAAGACAATATTTCTAAGATAATTAGCTTGAAAGTTTAATTTCTCAAGATATCTGCATTTGTCGGAGGAACAGAATATGGAGAAATCACAGTTGTTAAATCCCCAGTAATTGCCCTATTACTCATATCAAAAGAAATTTTAGCCAAAGAAATCTCCTTACCAATTCTCATCCGGTCAAGAGAAAGCTTTCCCTGAAAATGTCTTAATGGCATTTCCCTTCTAAACTTCTGATTTAATTCAGTTATTCTTAATCTCATATCGAAATATAAATCTCTCGCAATATCAATATCAAAAGGAAGCCTTTCTTTCCTGACCAAGTGCTCATAAAAACAATAGGCAGCTTGAGAGAGACAAATATGCAAACCCCTTGGAGTTAAGTAGCCTAACTGATATAAAGCAACGGGAGGTTCATTAGGATTAAAATTAAAAACAGCTTCATTTCTACCATAATCTCCATCTCGCCCCAGAGTCAAAAACTCTGACAAATACATCCGGCCCAATACATCTATCGCGGTTTCTGTTTTCTTATTCTCCACCTTAAGTCTCCCGACACAATTCAAAATAAAAATTAACCCCCACTTTGGGGGCAAGATAAAATAAAATAATAAAAATTAATTTAATTAGTAGTAACTAGTCTCTACTTCTTCGATTGGCTTTTCCTTCTTAGTAAGAAGAACTACCAAAACTGCCAAAAGTACTACAAAGATAATTACAAGGACAACTGTCAATGCAACGACCGATGGAGAAACTTGAGAATCGTCATCACCTTCAAGAGGTGTAACGTCATCAGAATCAATAGCTTCTTCGCCTTCAACACTAATTAATCGTGTAACGATAGTTTCTGTATCATCATTGTATACCGCAACTCTCACTTCGTAAACACCAGTTTTGGCGTCTGAAGGAATTTTCAAGTATACTGTTTTGAAAACAGAATCTTCTTCGCTTCCACTGGCATAATTCTTGTAGTCTTCTACAGGAATCAAATCGCCAGCGTATCCTCGAGAGGAAACACCCAAAGCCGAAATTGAAACAACAACATAGTTGTCGTCCATTCTGCTAAAGCCAACATTCTTGACAACAACAGAAATCGGGACAATATCGCCAGCTTCAACTTGAGATGAGTAATCAACAGATAAAACATCAAGAGTATAAGAATCTCTTTGCATACTTACCTGATAATCTTCATCAAAGTCGTCAGTAGAATGATCAGCATCATAGATCTCAACAGCTAGAGTTAATTCTTCTGATTCCGGATCAATATCCGAAGGAAGCTCTAAAGCCAAAAGTTTCTTATATTTCTTACCATCAACAACGTTAAATCTCCCCGTGGAAACACTAACTTCGTCTCGGCCGTCATAAATAGAAACTCTTATCTTAACATCCGAAGAATTTTCTCCTGCAGTGAAAAAAACTGTAACCGGAACAACATCGCCATTAAAACTAACAAGGTCATTATCATAACGATAGTCAATTGGTTCACCGTTAAGTTCTACACTAACATTATCAGCAAGAGCTGCCGAAGCAAAACCTACAATCATTAGAGTTAAAACTGCTAAGAAAGGAACTAAAAGCATATTTCTTTTCATATTTTCCATATTAAATTTAGTTAAAAAAATGACACAGGAAAGCTATTTAAAGCTTGCGTTTGTTGTAATTACAGAGAGACGAAAAAACTTAAATAGTATACCTGCGTATACATTTTGTCTAAAAATACAGTAATAAAAATATGACGCTCAAAGAGTACCATAAATCCTAAAAGAAAAATAAATGGCAAGGAAAAATAACAAAGAAGGAAAGATCACGACGATAAAACTCTTAGAAGAAACTAAGAACCGAGTCGAAAAACTACGTGAACACAAGCGAGAATCCTATGACGACATCATCCGAAAAATCCTTTATATCCTAAATACGGCACGAGATTCTCCAGAAAAAGCAAAGCGTATACTTGAACGAATTTCTGAACTTCGAGAGCGTATGATTGAGGAAGAAAAGCAACAAGAAGAAGATTTAGAAAAAGAGAAATCTGAAGCTAATTAGCTAGCTTCATAATTATGAAAAAATTTGAAACCTTCCTTCAAGGCCCTTTCAACACCAAAAGGATAAGACTGAACCCCTATCTCAGACCTACCAAATTTTCTAGCAATTTCTAAATCAATATCTGTCAAAACATCTTCAAGCGCATCGCAATATTTACCGCTTTCATATATAAAAAATAAAGTGGGCCTAGAATCACACAGAATATGAACATCACTATAACCCAATCTCAAAATATTCGTATTCTCTGTAGAAATCTGATTATACTTATAAACAATCTCATTTACTCTTTCAATAATCTCTCGCGGAATTTCTTCAGCCATAGGGAATTAAATAAATTAACCTTTATATAACTTCACAACTCGCATCCAGCTCAAGATTAATTTATCTTTAGTTCTCTTCCCAAATTTTCATACCAACAACACTATCCCCCACCGCATCAGGACTCTCACAAATTAAAACAACCTCCTTATCAAGTCCCTTCAAAAACTTCAAGACCTTCTTCCATTCCTCAATTGGAGTAACAATATGATTCTTTTCTCCTTTCTCCCCATATTCAATTCCTGAAAAATGAACATGCCATTTCTTCTGTGGAAACGCTTTCTCAATGGCATCAAACTCATACTTCCCATATCTTGCAAGAACATGAGCAAGATCAATACAAAAACCACAGCCCGTATCCCTAACTAAACCCGCGACCTCGTCAATTGAACCAAAAACATTCACCTTCCCCATAACCTCTGGGCAAAGCTCAATATCCCATTTCTCTTTCTTAACAATTTCTTGCATCTCAAGTATACCTTCCCGAATTTTCACAGCAACCTGTTCACTTTCCATCCCAGAATAAAACCCGGGATGAAAAACGACCCGCCTAGCCCCCAGCAAATGCCCAACTTCACAACATTTCAGAATCCGCTTCTTAGATGCCTCAATTTTTTCCTCTTCTTTTGAATTCAAATTAACCCAATATTGCGAATGAACTGAAAGTTGAATCCCCAGTTTCTTCGCAGCCTTCCCAATCTTAATCGCATCTTCCTTATTCTTAATATAAACTCCATAAGTAAACAAAACTTCCGCAGCCTTCATCCCCAACTTACCATAAGCCTCCAAATTAGAAACTGCATCTTTCACAGAACCAATCCCAGTCGGACCAAATTTAATATTAGACATAGTTAACAAAACAAAAAGAATAATTTAAAGTTATCTAAACAAATCCCAAAATGCTCTTTCCCCCTTAACGGAAAAATCGACTTTATAACTATCCCTTACTATAGAAACATAACGAGGCAAAACTTTTCCATCTTGAACATGCGTATTCTCGACCAAGAACTTCAATAACTCATCGTAACAAGTTTGCATATTGTCCCCCTCTCCAGATAAATCCTCTTTCAAAGTCCTACAAAGGTCTTCAGTAATTTTTTGTTCATGAATCCTCAGATAAATTCCCCCCCTACGTTTATCATAACTAACTTGAACCCACAGATTGTGATTATAAAAATCTGCGACATATTTATTATCCATCCTAGTTATAATCGATTTCATAACTTCTAACGCTCCTGCCTCATTCTCCAAATCTTTCATAAATAAAAACCTCAAAACAACTTTATAAGAATTATTATGCTCCAGAAACATCCAAAAGTTCTAGATTAAGTCTTCCAAGATTCTGAACCAAGATAGTATGCAATTCCTTAATAATTAAATCCTGCAAACCCTCTTTTAACAAACCATGACAATAACCAATATTACTCTCAGGAATCATGACTACTCCACGTGGCAGATTACAAAGCATAGCCTTTCCTTCCAACGCAATAGAATCCTGATTGTTCAATTCTCCCTGTAAAAGCTCTACACCCACCTTGCAATTATCTCCAGACTTACCACGAACCGAATACTCAAAAATCATTTTTTCATTCTCTCCGATAAACTTTACACGATCACATCTTTCTAAACGAGCATTAAAACAATCCCAATTGTCACAACTCGCATAACTAAAAAAGAAAAACCAAATAACATAAATAATAACTGCTAAAATTACGAGGGCAAGCAACCATTTCCAATTAAAAAACCTACGTTGCTCCACCACCTTTTTTACCATAATAGATTAAGAATAAAATAGTATATAAAATTAACTTAAAGGAGTTGAAGCCTCAAGAACCTTGGTTCTTAGGCAGTATATAAAACTTATTAAAAATCACAATAATCTTTAAAAGCTCCCCCAGACTATTACGATTATGTTAATGACTCATTGGACTGAATATAAAAAATCACACGGTCTTAATCCAGGAGATATGTTAATAGTTAGAGGGACTGGCAGACTTATTAGATACGTTGGAATTGCTATGAATGGTATACAAGATACTCCTTACGATAAAGAATTACTTGAATTTTCCCAACCGATTCCAGTCCATCCATTTAATTATGGTTTCAATCAAAATTACTTCCTAGCTACCAAAGAATCTTCTTCACAAGGATTCGTCGACCCATCAACAGTACTCGGCCTAGAAAAACTTACATTTCTAAATGAGCATGTAAAAGATTTAGAAAAAGATTTAGAAAAAGTAGGCAACATTCCCCAGCTACTTTGGATGAGAATGGGGCAAGAAGCAGTTCAAGTTCTAAAGAAAAAATAAAAAATCCCCTCAAAAAATATGCCCCCTTCGAAAAAGGAGTACGCCCGAAGGCAAGGGGAAAACAAATCAGTCTTATCAACCTATAAATCAGATTTAAATCATTCCACGGATTCATAAAATAATCGAATAGAGCTCGACAATCTTGGGAGAAGAAAATTTCAAAGAAATTTTCAGGAGGGGAATCCACCCCAATTAAATCTTATTTAAAGTGAGATTAATTTAACACTAGTATCTGGAACCTTTCCAAATGTTTGAGCTGCAACCGCTTTTGACTTAAGTCGCTCTGCACCCTGAATCACAGACCCAGTAGCAGCACCAACCATCAATACAAAAGCATCTTTCACGCCAATAGAACCCAACTTAGAAGCCGGAACGTTCTGGACAATTTCCAAATCTTCATTCAAAACAAGAACATTTTTACCCTTAATTTCTGAAGCAAGTTCTCTCAACTTAGAAATATCGCTATCATTAAGTTCTCTTCGAACAATTTCTCCAACAGGTTCTTCTCTTCGAGAATTCCTATCAAAAGATCTCTGGGGAGAATCATTAGATTTCCCCAAAAAAACTTTCGCCGGAACTTTCTTTCGAAGTGCTTGTAGTAATTCCTTCTGAGCAAGTTCTTCAACTTCCTTTCCATCCGGTGCCTGTGCAATATAAACAACATTCGCATTATCACAAACGTTTTGTGCAATCAGCTTTCCACCACGGTCACCATCAACGAATAAAGTCAATTCCTTTGTCTCACCAAGTTTAGTGATGGTCTTTGGAAACTTAGTTCCTTGCATACCAATAACATTCTTAATACCGTTCTTCAACATATTCACGACATCTGCTCGACCTTCAACAACAATAAGCTCTTTCTCAGCGTCAATATTTGGACCAGCCGCTAAACCTTCTTCACCGTACTCGACAGCTTTAGAAACTCTACTTGATTCTCGAAGTTCAGTCCCCATTTCTGTAGAATCCATTCCTTCGCCATTAATTCCAGCAAGTAAAGCCTTAGCTCTTTCCATAATATAGTCACGCTTTCCGCCCCGGACATCAGAGATGTCTCTAATAGTTATCTTTGCGTCAGTCGGACCAATCTTATCAATCGTCTCCAAAGATGCAGCTATAATTGTCGTTTCAGTTTTGTCCAAAGCAGACGGAATAGTAATCTCTCCAGTTGTCTTTCCACCCTCAGTGACCAAGTCAACCTCGATTCGACCAATCTTTCCTTCTTTCTGAAGCTCTCTCAATTCCATATCGGAACCAAGCAAACCTTCAGTCTGCCCAAACAAAGCTCCGATAACATCAGGCTTCTGAAACAGACCATCAGCTACAAAATCAGCTATAATCGAATATTTAATCGATGTCGGACTAATTTTAGCCATTTTTTAGTCTCCCAAAAAATAGATAATGATACATTTTATATGTTTCTTTTGCCATATTTTATTTTCTCCATTTTAGTTATATTAGAAATATACCTTCGCCATGTGCTCCCCGAGCCTTTCTTGAATGTGAATGTGATAATCTTAATTATGATCCTCAAAGGTCATCTCTAACGGCAATCACAGCAAATTTTCATTTATAAACATTTGCTTAACCAATGTTAGAAGAAATTTTAAGGAGTGTTTACTTTAAAATCTTTTAGGTACTCAACAAACCGACAAGATTCACAGAAATGTTTATAAAGGTTTTATATCAAGAAAATATATATAAAGGGGGGCGCATGGAAATCAACGAAGAGGAAAACCTTGAAGACGAAGAATTCGACGATGAGGAAGAACTCTCTGATGATTAAAGCCCATAAATAAAAAAATGTCTGAACTAGAAGAGATCGGAATTGAAGAAGGCGACTTCGACCTCACAGAAGAAGCTGATACTGAATAACCTAAAACTATTTCTTATTTTTATTTTTTTATCTCATCAGAAATACCTATTGGGTTAAGACACAAATCAAATACCAAAACTTAAAAGGGAGAAGAATATATTTTATTTATGGTAAAAACTTCTAAAGAACTCGTAGAAATATTAGTTAGAGCAGAAGACGAAATAATTGGCTCGTTTAAAAAATGTAAGGAGATAGTTAAAAGCGAGGGAGGAGATTTAACTCTAGATATAGAAGAAAAATATACTCACCAGCTAGGTAAATTCTTAAATGATGAAAAAGTTTATGCAACAATAGTTTCAGAAGGAAAATTAATTCATGACTATGAGGGGAACAAAAAAGAATATATTATATTTCTTGACCCGGATGAAGGTTCAACTAATTTTCATTCAGGGAAACTTCCTCATGGGGGAAACATAATTGTCTTCCCTGCTTCTCCTGAAGTTATAAGAGTTAAAGATTGGGTTTCAGTTTTAGTATCTGACAGACACAATGGAATCAAATATGTAGCATTCCATAGTGGGGATAAAAATTTAGTCCAAATAATTGAAGGAGAAAAACGAAGAAGCCCAAATAAAAAAGCAGAAGGACAAATAATAGAAGTTCCTGCAGGATACACTAAACAAGATAGCGGACTATTTTCCCAAATAGCCTATTATCATGCTGTGATGAAAGCTTTAGGAAACAATCAATATAGGTCCGTAGACTCCTCAGGTACAAGACTTGTTGATGTAGTCGATGGAACAACAAAATGTTATATTGAAGGAAGAAATCTAGTAAAGTTGGGAGGGGCATGGAACCTAATTCCCTCGGCAGTAATTATAAACGCTGGAGGAGGTAAAGCAACCCATCTAGACGGAACGTCTTTCGACAATGATATAGTTTGGGATCAAGAAAAATATAAAGAAGTTGGAGGATTTAATCCAAATGTAGGAAGAGATGTTCTAGCTTGTTATAAATTAGAAGATTATAAAAAATGTCTTAAGGAAATTACAGCTATACGGGGAAAGGAATCTGAATATTTAAGCCAAGAAATTATAAAAGCATTCAAATAAATCAAATCCCTTCTAACAACTTAGCTTCCCGAAACTTTCCAAGAGCATTATACGTATCGAGCAACTTATGTTTTATCTCTAACTTCTCAATATCTTCCAAATTCATCTTAATTAACTTCTCATAAAACTTTGCCGCATGTGCCTTCTTCTCTTCCCTCTCAAGCTCATGCGCAGAAACCAAATAAACATTTTTACGTGCCAGCCTAACTGATCTTTTCTGTTCCTCATTCCCATCCCTACTTGCCCTAAGAAACATATCATCCGCCTCATCAACCTTCCCCGCCTTAGAATAAAGTTCTGCCGCAGTAATATAACTATCAATCTTATCCTTAAACATAATCTCGACCCCCGCCTTATTCGCCATCGCCTTCGCCGCCCGGTCAAACATCCCCCTATCCCCATAGAGCTCAGAAAGTTTTCCCCAAAGAAATCTCTTAATCTCATAACTAAAACTCGTCGCCTTCAAAGCCGATTCCAAATAACTAATCTTATTCAAATCAGTATTCATCTCAGTAAGTTTCTCTTGAATTTCCTCCATAGTCCGTTCACGCACCTGTATAACCATAGAGAAAAACACATTAACGAGTTTTTAAGAATTTATATGATACACTATTTAATCCTTAAGGGTCTCCACATAAGTAGCATAAGCATTACTCCCATTAAAATCCCCGAGAGGAACCTTAACAGTAATTTTCGCTATCTTCGCAGGAGTTTTCTTCTCAAGAAAAATTTCATGAGTAATCTTTACTAGCCCTTCAGGCTTTTCATCTTTCCGAGTAAGATGCCTCAATGTCTGATAAGGTTTCAACCAAGCCTCTGCCGCCTTAACCTTCTTAGAAAAAATTTCAGGATTAACATCTTCTAAAAAAGATTCTAAAAAGACATAACAGCCAGATAAAACATTTTCCCCTTTGTAAACAAGCCCAGTATCTGTATATCCCTGGCTCTTAAAAATCCTATCAAAATCATCTCCAGGTCCTCGCCCATAATCTCCCCGCAACCCAATAGAAATTTTAATTCTATCAGAACCATTATTTTTTTCTGCGTTCTCAAGTATCCATGTACCTGGACCTAAATTAAGTTCAGAAGGAGAATTTATTTTTATCTGAGGGTTATACCAGTTCATATTACTTCCAATTTCATTAGCCAGCACTTCATAATCCCTCGCATGTCCATAAGCTTCTAAAACATCCACAGAATTCCCATACTTAAAATTTAATCTCAACTCCCTAATCTTTCCATTAGTAAAATCTGCCGAAGTGCCCGGATTATTCAACGCAGGATTAATCCGAGTCTTCATAGCCTCTCTCCTCAATTTCCTCGGAGAAATCTTCCCATGACCTCCTCGAAATAAACTATCTACTTTAATATCTAACTTCGCCACACAATTCTTAAAAATAAAAGCTACCTCCATTCTATAACACCTGAAAGGAGGTAGCCGAACAATGAATACAAATACTAGTATCAGCATTGGAAACATTGCATTAATAGATA
>Ga0180009_10005326_pt1 | contig 13831 bp, 14 predicted proteins | sample OS_PC_MetaG_FD_123537 | JGI IMG/M metagenome (GOLD analysis project Ga0180009, IMG submission 123537) | Groundwater microbial communities from the Aspo Hard Rock Laboratory (HRL) deep subsurface site, Sweden - OS_PC_MetaG | ecosystem: Environmental > Aquatic > Deep subsurface > Groundwater... | reverse complement strand
GTTCAGTCAACTGAAAGCCGACCTCATTCGCCTGTGGCCCGAACGTGCTGATACGATAGAATACATCTGTAGCCGCTGGCGGTGCTACGGCAGCCATCGCTGAATCCGACCTGATTACGGAAACACTAAGCTGTGTCGCCGAATCCACAGAAACTATCTCATACGCCCCGTCTAACGTCCCATCCGCAGAACGCAGATATATAACGCCACCCGCCGAGACCTGCGCACTTACAAAGTCTGCACCACCTGCGGTAAACGTCGTCCCGCTAAGCGTCCCGCCTGTCCCCGTCGCCAACACCTGCTGTGGCAGATGCAATTCTCCGAACAGTATCGGCTCGTATTTCAAAATATCTGCATCGTTTGAGAAACTAACCATTTCCTTTGGCTCCCTTCCGGTTAACAGGGCTGGGCAGGTGCCCAAAGAATGTTTACCCTTTGGGCACCTTCGCCCGCACACGTTATGATGCGTCTGCTACACCCCCGCAATTTAGCTGGTACTCAGATCACGAATAAGACCATGTGCCGCTTCGTTCCTGAGCTCCACGGTATATTCGCCAATCAACTCGCCGCGCTCATAGTCGCCGCCGCTTGCCAACGGCTTGAAATAGAAGTTTCGCCCCGCTAACGGCAGCACATTGATACGGGACGAATCCAGCAGCAGTGCCGCATCCTGTGGCATCCATCGCGTGGCGACAATTCTGCAAACGCCGAAATCACTCTCGTAAATGCTAATCATATCAGTGAAGGTGGTATCGTTGGCGCCGTAGGTTCGGCTGTTGGCAGAAAAGGCATTTATCTTTCGCTTCTGAAAACCACCGACTACAATCAGGTCCACATTGCCGTTGCTGCTCTTCCAAATCTGCCTGAGCACGTAATTAATCTTGTCCTCGTCAAGACCGGTGCCTGTTGGAAAGCCACTGTCGCCGGTATGGAAAACATTAGTTGAGAGGTGCTGAATAACGCCCTTCATTGACCTTCTCACCGAACCACTGCCTTCAGGATTGCTCGCTGGCTCACCGCCGTTGACAACCGTATTTTCCAGGTCGCGGATCAGTTCCCGAAGCCGTTCCTGCTTTTGATAATCCATCTCGTCAGCCAAACCCAGCTGGCTTGCAGCCATATCCGTTCCGCTCACTTCTACCGTAGCAGTAAATATCTGCGTATAGTTCCCGCACCTGCTGCGATTGGTAAATCTCGCACCTGGCTTGTCCGCCCCTTCAAGAGCGGCATTTCCGAGAATGTTTATCACCTGATTGTCGGCAAGGTTTTCTGCCGTAGTGCCCGCGTAACCGCGAACTACTGTCAGCGTATTGCTGTTGATACCAGTTACGAGCATCAATTCCTCGCTGCCTTCTACCTGAATCTGATCTCCCACGCGGAACCTGCTGCCGTTGTCGACTACAAAGTCGGTGTCGGCACTCGGGTCGGTATAGGTGCTGTCGTTGATAGCATCCTTGTTGGGCAAGAGTTCATCTTCAAACCACTCATGATGTGTACTCGTTGCCTCTCTCATGGGATCACCTAAAGCATCCAGCAAAGGCGTCTCATAAGGCGAAATTATCCCTATCAAATCCGATACATCCTCAGCCAGTTCCGGCAGAGTTGTACCCGCTGAATAAGTTGCTTTTCCTGTAAAAGCCATCTTTTAATTCTCCTTTTTTAGTTAGTAGTTATCCGTTCGTAGTTTTTAGTCTATGAACTACGAACTATGAACTCAGATAAAATTTCTTCGCAGTTTCAAATACTCCTGCAAATCTGTTCGGTTACCTGTCGTTGCCGCCTTCTTAGCTGCTCTTTCGAGAACTGTTTGATTGTTTGTCATTCGCTCCTTAGCCCCTGCGGTCTTTTTCGCTGTTACAGCTCCACTGACGCTGCCGAACAGATATTGCTTTTCCTTTTTCAACTGCTCAATTACGCCGTCCAAATCCGCTTCCGTTTGTCCTTCCATTTTGGCTTTGGCAAGCAACACCGCCGTTTCCAAATCGACAGTCCCCGCAGCAGCTAATTTGCGAGTTAGCTTCTGTTCGGCCTGGATGTTGCTTAATTGCTCAGACATCGTTGTTACTTGTGATTTTGCCTCCACCAACTGCTCCATCAAAGCTTCAATCCTTTTCTCAGCACTCTGTGCCCTCTTTCGATAGCGGATTGACTCAGCTACCGGAACAAGTTTCATGTTGTCATTCTCACTTGCTCCTGTTATGTCTTCTGACAAAACCTCTTGTGTCTCAATCGGACTCATAAAACCTCCAGATATGTCATTCCCTCACAAGCGGGAATTCACCCTTCAAAATGTCAACTTTCTCTCGTGGCCTCATAGCCTAATTCTCTGAGCACCTGCTCAGTCGGAACACCCAGCTCTTTTTTAATCTGGGCTTCTTTTAGTTTCTCCATCACGTTTTCAGGCAGTGGGCTGGGAAAAACGATATCGACCTCTCTGTCCACCTCGGAAGTCTTATAGATATTGGCCGTATCGAGTATCGCCAGAACCATCCTGCAGATTCTTTTAAGCCCTTCGCTGTAAGTAAATCTCTTACGTTCGTTCTTTGATAGCATCCCCATAAGCGTTAGTCGAAGGGCCACCGCGCTTGTAAGATTGCCGAGCTTATTCTTCAAAACCCCGGCCACTACCGGTGTTACCCCACTGGCCTTGTCCAGTGCCTCTCTGATTTCAGCAATGTGCAGACCCTCGCTTGGCGTCGCCGCATCTCCACCGAACTCTTCGATAGTCGCCTCCGGATTGTCGGTGTACCACATCCTGCCGGGCGAAATGGGCTTATCCTCAAAGCCCTCTATCCCTTTGCCCAGATACATCTTAAACGACTGGAATGTAATTCTGCTGGCCCTGTCACTCAGTCTGGTATTCAGCTCGTCCTGTAGCGGTATCAATGGCTCGACGTCGCTTAGCCCCTCATAGTAGTAGGGCTGAGCAATGTTTTGGATATGCACCACCGGCAGAAAACCCCACGGCAATTGGGCTTGCCCGACGAGCTGCTTGTCTTCATATCTCTGCCAGCCAACAGCAGAACTAATCTCCGTCACCGCAACTATTTGCCGACTATTACTGCTTCGTTTACTACCGGAGAATATTCTTGATAGAAATGAGTTTTTCTTACTCAGTGCGTTTTTCTTCTGGTAGAAGTGCTGCACGTAATATCTTATCTTTTTATAGTCGTTTTCATCCAGAATAGGCAGTGCTCTCGGTGCCTCAATCAATTCTAAGCCGATTGTTTGTGCCGATTGCAGCACATCTTCGAGGTCTCCCGCTTTGCGGGAACCCGGTGAGAGGGTTTGGGAGGAGGAGGAAATGCGTTCGATGATTTCTTCGCCAGGCCTGACGAGACAATCGACAAAACCATAAACACTTCCCAGCACTGCCATATCCTGGAAAAATCCGATAGCGCTATTGGCCGCAAACAGTGCCTTTAATATCGCCTCAATTTCTGCACTTTTTTGGCCATCCGGCGATTTCGAAACAAAACTAATCGGTTTGCCGAACAAAAAGTCCACGGCTGCGTTTATTCGCCAGGCAATATCGTTCTCAATTACTACTTCTTTTCGTTGCACGTCGCGGGCACACCTCGTGCCGAAGACACCCACCTGCCCACTGTGTACAAGCCCCGTTATTCTCGCAGGAAGTCCATATTCTTGCGCTTGCACATAGCACCGCCCTGATTCATTCACCTTTCTGTCACAGGCACCGGTGCCGTGTATTTCCATCTTGGGGTTTGCGTAATATTCCCACAACTTCTCAAAGTGTGCTCGAACATCAATCGACTGTTCATCAACGAGCCACTCAATGTAATCAACCTCAAGTTGCTCATCTTGAAAGATATCAAGGTCAAATCCCATACTTAGAACTCCATTTTTTGGATTGGTGGTTAAATAATTACCAATTACCATTAACCAGCTACAAGCTGCCGATCACTGCTGCTATAATTAGAGCTATCTGCGTGTTTGATACGAAATTTGATGAATTTTTCAGATGGCCAATTCACCTAAGTGCTTACGTGGAAATGAATAAAAAAAATTGCAAAAATTTTAATTTTTGTTTTTACCCCTCAGCGGTTTTGATTGAAAATCGTGCTGTTTCACTACGTGTCTGTTAGATATGAGCCTAAGCTGGATACGTGCGCAGCTTTCGCAGAAAGTTTTTTGTGACAATGTCGTTAAACCAGAACTGGTGGGTGGAGATGAAAGAGATTAATAACTCAAGGGCAAAGAACGCAATGAAGGTAATTCCAAGGCTCGCATAAGGTTAATTGGTGATTGATTAATCGATTACTCGATTACTCGCCACTCATCACTTAACGAAGCGCTACTTTCACGAGAATCAAGTATCGAGTGGTTTTCACTCGCTATCTTCCTTCTGTAACAACTCGATAATCTCGGCTTTTGTGGGCAGTGACTCGGTTGAGCCGAACTTTGTGCAGGCTAAGGCACCTGCCGCCGAGGCGAATTTGACCGCTCCTCTTACATCGTCTTTTACAGCGTAGTAAGCAGCCAGCGCCCCTGCAAATGCATCTCCACTGCCGGTCTGGTCAACAAGTTCTACCTCATAACCCGGGATCTGGTCGGCGCCGCTTCGGTCGACAACCATACAGCCCCGCCTGCCCATTGTTATCACAGCAGAGCCAACGCCACGAGCCACAAGATCAGAGCCGATCAGCTTGGCGGTACGAACATTGGCTGCTGAGTGGTCGGCAATCTCCGCAGCTTCATAAAGATTAGAAAGCAGAATATCGACCGTGAAGTAGTCGACAGGCAGGTCGCTGCTTTCTTGGCCTTGTTGCTCTATCGGTCTTGCAGGATTAAGAATGACCTTTGTGCCGTGCACCTTCGCATAACGAACAGTGGTTACAATTGCTTCCTGTGGCAATCGGCCGTGAATCAAACACACGTCAGCTTTAGAGATAATCTGTTCAGCAGCGTCGATGTCCCGAGGTTGTAAGGCGCTGTTAGCACCGCTGTAGTAACAGGCAGCGTTTTCGCCTTCGGAATTAACTAGAGTTACAGCCACGCCTGTATTTTTGGCCTCAGCGGTATAGATAAAGTCAGTAATGACATTGAACTCAGCCAGACTTGCCTTAGCCATCTGAGCAAATGGGTCGCCGCCGACTTTGCTGATAAGATGCACATCACAGCCGCACAAAGCAGCTTCCACAGCCTGATTTGGTCCCGGACCGGTGACTGTGTATGAAAGAGCAGTGCCGACAACGCTCTGTCCGGGTGATGGGATTTGGCCGCACCTTATCGCCATATCAACATAGGTACCGCCAACTACAACTACCTCGGGACTCCTTCCTGACATAATGTCCGTTACTCCCTGTCTTTCGCAAAATTCCTTTAGGCACCATTTTACTGTTCCTAATAGTGCGGGACAAAATGAATGTCCTTTCGAAAATCCAGTATAACTGCTCGGCTTCTCAATGCAAAACTTTTTTAGGACAATATCCTGCAAAGTTTTTCTCGGCGGAAAGCTGGTTATTAAACATTCTGTTCAGTCAGCCACCGCTTCAAAACTTCGATTATGTAGTCAATATCACGCATAAATCAACTCTTGAGGCTTAATATTGACTCTACTAAAAAAAAGCTCATAGTCTTTTCGATTAACCAAAAAGACTATAAAGCTGAAGCCACCGATAATACCTGGAATTGCCTGAGCATAAGTCTCTGCCATCAGGCCGGAGCTCCGACCACAGCCATACAAAGCACACTTTCATCTGTGCCGTCAATACCCAAAATCGCATTAACCTGGTCATCGTATAAAGCCCCAACCTCACAACTGCCGAGATTGAGACTGACAGCCGCCAATGCTAAATTCTCAGCAATATGCCCGGCATCAAGGTAAATATATCTATACGCCCGCTGGCCATACTTCCATTTGCAGCGCTCAAAGATAGCCGACCATATAAAAACCGCTGCGGCCATCGCAAGCATCCCTTGGCCTAAAGCTGCCCTGGCAATCTGTTGCCGAAACTCGCCCTGCTTTAATTGCTCAAGCTGATGAGATTTGATAGAGTAATGATAAACGCCAGTTTCCAGTTCTCTTACATCGTTGACAATCAAATAGGTTTCTATCGGATAAAGTGCTCCTGCCGATGGGGTTGTGCGAGGGCCCCCGCTTTGCGGGAAACCAAATTCATACCTATCCTCGATGCGCTGGATCCCCGTTGATGCCCAGAGCAAATATGAAAGCTGTTCTTTGCTTATCGGTTTTTGCCGGAAATCACGAATGCTCTTTCTCTGCTTCAGTGTCTGGTCTAAGCTTATACCCTCAGCTAACTCAAAAGATGGAAGCTTAATCTTTTGCGCTTCTGGATATTCCTTGTACAAAGTTGGCTTAGAATCCCAGACCAGTCTATGTCTTGGCATCCTGCTCGGCTCATACTTTGTTTCCTGCTGAAATTTATCACCTATACCGCTCATTTTTGCACCTTTGCTTGTAACACTACCCCAACACAATTGTACTCGGCCCCTTATCATCGCAGGAAAATATAGTAATTCAAGCTCTAACGCAAATTTTATGTACGGGGTCCTTCTCCATAGCAGTTGCTACTCTGCAAAGTCGCTATATAACACGAGAGTTTCATATAAGTGGGACATATGCCTTCTGTCGCCTATAAAAGGGCAAGGAGACAAAAAATAGGGAAAAATCCTTAAAAATATTCGATATATCCCTAAATATTGAATAATTTTGTAAAAAATAAAACAAAACACTTGACAAAGTTATGTATATTATTAAAATACGCTTTATGTTAGGTATATATTAAATAAACAGAGTTGAATTAACCCCTGACTGCACCCGTCGTTTTGCTTCGACTTCGGTGAGTTAAATCAACGAGTTGAAAAACAAAGCAGAGGGGGCAAAACGGTGGGAGCGGGGCGTGTTGGCCTAATATGACCCCTTAATGCTCGTATCCAGGCATGGCCGACCATCAACCTCGTGCTGCGTAGTGACTTCGCAGAGTAGAAGATGAAAAACATTCACACAAATATCTCACAGAAAACGCTGGAAGACAAAAAACGGTATCGAGACGAAATCGACCTTCTGCGCGGCAGGCTGAATTTACTCGATGGAAAAGACAAGGTCCTGATAACAATGTATCTGGAGAACGGCAATAGCTTTCGACAGATAGCCCGACTGACCGGCATTAGCGATACAAGTATTGCTCGAAGAATAAACGGATTGACAAAACGACTCTTAGACAGCCAATACATAATCTGCTTGCGGAACCGTGACAAATTTACCAGAGAACAGATGACTATCGCAAAGGACTATTTCCTGACAGGTATGTCAATGAGAGAAATCGCCATAAAACGGCACTGGAGTTTTTATCATGTTCGCGAAACTCTGAAAAAAATACAAACTATCCTGAAGGATAGCGGATAACGTAATACGAGGTAAGAGTTATGCCAACATACAGCGTTTCAAAAAGTTTCAACTGGCAGGGAACAATTACTGAAAAGGTGGCCTTAGTCTGCAGGATGTTCGGGCTAACTGTGGACGGACTCACTGAAAGGTGTCTCAACCATAGCTGTCAATTGGAAATAAATGACGGTAACATCGTCTTTATCACAGGTCCATCGGGGGCCGGCAAAAGCGTTCTATTGGGCGAACTGGAAAAATCCATCCCCGCCCGGGACAGGATGAATCTTACCCGAATAAAACTGCCGAGCGACAAAACGCTAATCGATTGTATTGACGGCGACTTGCTGAGAAGCCTTAGAATGCTCAGCATCGCCGGGCTGAACGATTGTTTCTGTATTCTCAATCAGCCCTGCAATCTCAGCGAAGGTCAAAAGTACCGTTTTCGCCTGGCGATGGCACTGGCGGCTAGAAAGAAATTCATCTTCGCTGACGAATTCTGCTCTGAATTAGACCGTATTACTGCTGCGGTGATTTCATACAATGTCCACAAGTTCGCAAAGCGTACCGGAACGATATTTATTTTGGCTTCAAGCCACGATGACATACTGCTCGATTTATCGCCGGACGTTCTGGTCGTCAAGGAATTATCAGGCCCGACACAGGTTATTTATAAGCAGGAATGCAAGTGAAGATAAAGTTCGTTCATCTGGAAAGTGAAGCGTTTTTGACAGATTTAGATTACATCGTGATGTCTCATGCCGAAAGAAGTGTATATTGCACCTTAATCTTCTACCTTACTTCCAACAACGGTAAATGCGAATATAAACCATTAGCTCTAAGCAAACTCTGCCATTGCGAAAATGTCGAGGAATTCGAAGAAATCTGGCAGGGCATTTCAAAAAAGTTTCAGACACGCAACGGCGTGATTAAACATAAACGTGTAACAAAAGAATTAAGAAAGGCAAAGAAATTCATACGACACCAGCGTAAAGCAGGACTTGCAAGTGCAAGAAAAAGGCAGCAACGGCTTAACCACGGTTCAGCCGATGTTACATCGCCGGTTCAACCAACGAAAACCAAAGGAAACGTAAACGAAAAAGAAAAGAAAGTTAATACGTATTCGTCTGAGCAATCTCTTTCTTCTTCGAATTCGCTTCGAGCACTTTCTTTCAACGAGGCCCTGATCAGCATTATCAAGCCCCGCAATCAATCCGACAGAACCTGTTTTCGCAATATCACAAACTGGCTTATGGCCGGCTACGCAGAGGGACGATTCAATAATGAGGTTTTCGGCAGAGTTCTGGAGTGTGCAAGGGAGGCAAGCGCTGGCCGAAAGCCAGCGGCTGTCTTTATGGCCTTGATTAAAAAGGAGTTGGGATACAGACCCGCAAGGAAAGCCGGCGTTTAGCGGAGAGCGTATAGGGTATTTTCAGATTTCAAATTTCAGATTTGCGGGTGGTTCCCCGCCAACGAAATACGGGAACATTTCAATCAAATCCGCAGATACCTGTGAGCAAAAATCGGAATTTTTGAAAATTTTTTTATTCATTTCCACGTAAGCACTTAGGTGGATTGGCCACCCGAAAAATTCGTCAAATTTCAATCAAATATGCAGGTAGCTCTAATTATGGGGGGGAGGGCTAAACAATTTACTATTTGCTATTGACTATTTGTCGGAGTATTCAATCTGTGTACCCAGGAAGCAAAAAATGAAAGAGTGCTCTGTTTGCAGGAACTTGCAAATTGTCCCGGGCTGTTTTGATGATTACAAGCAGCTTGCACATTATCACTACCGCGATAGTCGGCTGGGGCCTTTCGAGCGCATCTTTGCTTTGAAACCGCTAGGGGGGACGCTACATAAAAAAGCCGTGGGGATTATCGTTTACTCCATGCCTGTCCCGGGGCTGGAGCTTCGAAATGTTGCTACGGATAATTTCTTTGTCGGCTTCGACAGGAGCACACAGTTGGCACTTATTAACAAGAACATTCGCTGTATCAGCAGAGTCGTTATCGAGCCCAGGTTCCGTGGGCTGGGTTTAGCAAGCCGATTAGTGCGACAGACTATGCCAAAAATGAATGTGCCTATCATCGAGGCGATGGCGGTGATGGGACTGGTCAATCCGTTCTTTGAGAAAGCGGGAATGAGAGCTTACACAGCGAAGCTGCCCGCGAGATGTGTACAGCTCACCGAAGCATTCAGTATGGTTGGGATAGAAGACCCAGAGCTTATCGACCCAGAAAAAGTACAGCTAAAGCTTGCTGAGTTAGGCGACGCCCAGGCCGAGTTCATTGAGCGCCAAATCAAGTGTTTTTTGCAAAGCTATGGCGGTCATCGCAATGACCAACCCGCCCTAAAGCGAACAAGGTATATATTGAGCAAGCTTACCGCTAAACCTGTCTATTACATCTGGTTCGATCCGAAATTCGATGTCGAAATCTCGATGCTGGATGTTCGTCGACAATCAAGAAAAGAGAATCGGTAATGCGAGAAACGAGATTCGAGAATCGAGTATCAAGGATAGCACTCGATAAGCTCGTTGCTCATCCGGACAACCCTAACCAAATGAGCAAGACCAACTTTACAAAGCTGGTTCGCAATATAGAGCGGACCGGCCGATATGAGCCATTAGTAGTTCGGCCCTGCCCTTCGTCTTCGCTCAGGACAGGCCCACAGAAAAATTGTCATTCCTGCGCAAGCAGGAATCCAGATGACGACAGAATATCGTGTTTTCAAATAATCAACGGTCATCATCGCTGGCAGGCTTTGCGAGAGCTTGGCTACAAAACCGCTGATGCAATAGTCTGGGACATCGACGACCAGAACGCAGACATACTGCTTGCCACGCTCAACCGTCTTGGCGGCTCGGACATCCTTGAGAAGAAACTGGCACTGCTGAAACGGCTGAACCAACGAATGGAAGTCGGCAAGCTCGCAAAACTCCTGCCGCTCCGCGCAGGCCAGATTGAACGTCTCACCGAATTGACGATTTCCGATTGCCGAACGGCGATTGAAAATCGCAAATCGAAAATCCTAAATCCGCTGGTGTTCTTCGTAAACGGCGAGCAGCAGAAAACTATCGAGAACGCACTATCACTTGCACGAGTCCAGCACAAATTGCCGTCGGGCGAAAGACCCCTGGCTGCACGTGACGGGAAGGGCGCCGGATTGGGTTCAATTGGTGCTGGAAAAGCAGCAAAAAATGCAGCGGCTCTTACATATATAGCCCAACAGTTTCTAAACTTAAAACTTGAAACAAAGCCACAAAATAACTATTGACAATTGAGAATTGATTATTGACAATTGACTATTGAAAAAGAAGTTGGCATTTGGAATCAATTTCGTCCTTCGTTCCCCTTCTTGCTTTCGCAAGAAAGCAGCGGGGACTATGGAGAATGGATGGTAAATAGAAAATAGTCAATATAACGAGGTTGCGCAATGGCAAAGAAAAAGAAGCTCATCAAGGGCCCGTGGTCATGGACGAAGGGTGATATTAGGCTACTTAAAAAACTATATCCGCACGGAAACACAAAGAAGATAGCTGAGCGGCTTAATCGGCCTTTGACAGCGGTCAGACAAAAAGCGTACGATATCGGGATTAAAACCGATGTGTACCAATATTGGTCAAAGGAGGATATAAAACTGCTCGAAAAACTTTACCCGAATACAATAACGCAGGAGCTGGCCAAGCGACTTAGGCGGTCTGCCGGGTCTGTAAAAACCAAAGCACGACAACTGGGCCTAAGAAAAACAAACAGCTATCTCAAAGCCATCAAATCTCGTCCTCGCAAGCGACGCAAGAAAAAATCCTGAAGTGCTCTGTAGTTAATTGGTGAGTAGTTAATTCGTTGATTCTGTAAACTTTCTTTATCCGATACCTTACTCACTAATTAACAACTCGTTGCTCGCACCCAATATAGGTGGAGTTCCTCGTCTAAACAGTTTACGATCGACAAGCCCAAACCATTCGAGGTGACCGAGCCGTCTGTATCAGAGAAGGGAGCTAAGGAACAGATGCCAGAGGCAAAGCAATTGAGTAAAAGACAGCTTGCCGTGATAGAAGACTTATTCGCCGGAGAGCTCGACGAGCAGGCAATCCTGGACAAGCACAACATAGACAGACAACTATATAGCAAGTGGCAGAATGACGATGATTTTACCGAGCAGTTCGAGAAGCGCATCGCCGATGCTTATCGTCAAAGTGCAGTTTTGATTGCACGCTATGCTCCCTTGGCGGCGGCAAAGCTGATTCAGCTTACGGAATCCGATAAAGCCGAGACCGCTCGCAAAGCCTGTCTGGATATAATTTCTATGCCAATACTCACAGCCAACAGGAAAACTCAGCAATTAAGTGAGGAATCCCGCCTTGCGGGAACCCAACCCCAACCCGCCGATACTCAGCACCTTACCGAGCAAACCGCTGGCAGATTATTAGCCGTCCTGGCAGAAGAAAAAAACGACTAATAAACTGTAATTGTGGACGACTTGCAGACCTTATTATACTTTTTGGCCAAAAAGTATAATAAGAATTCGCAAGTGAAATAAAAATGTAATAAGATAACTTCGTAAGATATCTTTTATTGAGGAGCGAACAGATATGGCTATTTCCAATTGCACACGCCGCAATTTCCTAAAAGCTATGGGTGCAACTACAGCATCACTGGCGATGTCCAGTTGTGCGCTGGCCAGAGAGCAAACAGCTCACAGGCCAAACATACTTATGATTCTTGTCGATGACCTCGGCTACGGCGACCTGTCGAGCTACGGCGCAATGGATATGAAAACGCCCAACATTGACAAGCTCATCGCATCTGGTATGCGGTTCAACAACTTTTACGCCAACTGTCCGGTCTGCTCGCCGACACGTGCATCACTGTTGAGCGGCCGATACCCTGACCTTGTCGGAGTCCCAGGCGTCATCCGCACACACCTGACCAACAACTGGGGTTATATTGCTCCCCAGGTGGTATTGTTGCCGAAGTTGCTCAGTCGAGCCGGATACCACACCGCGATCGTCGGCAAATGGCACCTCGGCCTTGCTTCACCCAATACTCCCACCGAGCGGGGCTTCGACTACTTCCACGGATTCCTCGGCGATATGATGGACGACTACTACAAGCATCGTCGCCATGGTAACAACTATATGAGGCTGGCTTCCCGCGAAGCGGGGTCCCTCAACGATAAAGAAATCCACCCGGAAGGACACGCTACCGATTTGTTCACGCAGTGGGCTATCGATTATATTCGCCGGCGTTCCGGGTCCGGCCAGCCGTTCTTTTTGTACCTTGCCTATAACGCACCGCATACCCCAATCCAGCCGCCGGCTGACTGGCTCCAGCGCATCAGGGACCGCCAACCCAACATTAGTAACAAACGCGCAAAGCTCGTTGCACTAATCGAACATCTCGACGACGGCATCGGCAAAGTAATTACCGCTCTCAAACAGTCTGGCCTAAATAACAACAACCTGGTTATTTTCACTTCCGACAATGGCGGCCAGCTTAATGTTGGAGCTAACAACGGGCCTCTAAGAGCAGGCAAGCAGGATATGTACGAAGGCGGTATCCGAGTGCCGATGTGCGCCGTCTGGCCGAATAGAATATCACCCGGCTCACAAAGTAATCGCGTCGCCCTCACTATGGACCTGTTTCCGACTATCTGCGAGGCAGCGGACGCTGATATAGCTCACAAGATTGATGGCCGAAGCATCCTGCCGACGCTGCTCGGTAAGGACCAGCCTGCCGAAGACCGCTTCCTGTTCTGGGTGCGTCGTGAAGGAGGCAATTATGGCGGACGAGCCTATTACGCGGCTCGCTACGGCGATTACAAGCTCGTCCAGAATAGTCCCTTTGAACCGCTGCAACTGTACAATCTCAAGGACGACCCCCAGGAGCAGCATCCGCTGGACAAAAAGCACAGAATGTATCGGAAACTCTTTACCGCTTTGCGCAATCATATTATTGAAGCAGGCGCTGTACCCTGGCAGAAGTATCCAGTCGAACTAAATGGCTCTTAGCAATACTGAAAAGTGAATATGGTCTTTTAAACTGTAACCCCGAGCTCTTTGCTGTGCTCAAAAGGTTAACTCCATAAAGCATCTGACCGATAAACAATGTTGTATGTACGATGGTATCGTTAATCCAGGAGAGAACGTTAAAAATGAAAAATAGAATCTCTATTTTCAGCACGTTGATATTTGTAACTTTACTGCTGTCGTTTACCTCTTTAGCCGAGGCACAGACCATCCTTGTCGAAGCTGAGGGCTTTGAGAACCTCGGCGGCTGGGTGGTTGACCAGCAGTTTATGGACCAGATGGGCTCACCGTACCTTTTGGCTCACGGCTTAGGTCAGCCGGTCAAAGATGCCACAACGGCGGTATCGTTCCCGGCAGCCGGGACCTATCGAGTATGGGTGCGCACTCGCGATTGGGTAGCACCCTGGAAGGCACCGGGCGCACCAGGCAG
>Ga0180009_10005325_pt1 | contig 13833 bp, 12 predicted proteins | sample OS_PC_MetaG_FD_123537 | JGI IMG/M metagenome (GOLD analysis project Ga0180009, IMG submission 123537) | Groundwater microbial communities from the Aspo Hard Rock Laboratory (HRL) deep subsurface site, Sweden - OS_PC_MetaG | ecosystem: Environmental > Aquatic > Deep subsurface > Groundwater... | reverse complement strand
TGTTTTTGTATTAATTTTGGGGAATTAAAAGGAATTATATTGAAGATGGTAACCGTTAACCGGTGGTTTTGGTAAGGTTGTAGGCTGGTGTTTTTGGTTAGGAATTAAATCGCTGTTTCCAATGGGATATGAAAATAGAAATAATGGAGATAAATTCCCGAGTTATTTTGTTGATTCGGTTTATTTGCACTCCGGCAAAAAAATACCGGCTGATGTCAGAGAATTCATAAAACAAAACTATCTGGATTATATGAGCCTTTACGGAACGGTTATGAAAGGTTCCGGCAAGTCCTTGATCAACACATTGTTTCCCGATCAATGACAATCTGATGTGCGAACCATAGCTGCTTGAGGCAGCTTAGGTAGCTGTCTGAGGCAGCTTAGGGTAGCTGCCTGAAGCAGCTCATAAAGCATATATATAAAAACATAAATCTAAAGGCTTTTTTGCTTCGCAAAAAATCCATCGCTGTTTTGCTGGATCAAAAGATATTTGGATAAATAAACCAGTTTGTAGCAGAGAGATTTTAACTGGCCGTTTAACAAATCGCAGGGGAGAATCTGTTTGCATCAGCAGGGTTTTAACTGTCAGGTTCTGAAATCGATTTCTATGGATCCGGTTGTATGAGATCTCAATTTGGTGATCTCACCAAGTTTCTCAGATCCAAGGGGGATTTTCATCCCCCTTGACCCCCGGTCTGCTTCAGAAACGATTTGATCTGAGCCATGTCCGATGCTCTGACCATCCCTGCTGGATGTCTCATTCGACAGATTCAGTCCATTGTTTTGATCGCTTTAGATGCGAAATATTGCCCATTAAATGGTTCGATAAAAAATAGGTGTTTAGTCGACTGAACGGGCATGTCACTGATATTATATAAGTTTTTCATATCGGTTGGACTCCTGATGGTTCAACCGATGCAGGAATCAGGCGATAATTATTCCCGTCACCGCTGCTGGTTTTATGAAAAACAGGTGTTTAGTCGACTGAACGAAAAAAAGTGTCCAATCGACTGAACGAAAAAACTCGTTCAATCGACTGAACGAAAATTTTCTATTGGAAATGGACTCGGGAGGCATAACCGACATCTGGTGGCACGACAAGAAGTAGGTGTTTAGTCGACTGAACGGACAGCATCCTGATATCAAGTTTTTCACATCGGTTGGACTCCGGGAGGTTTAATCGATGTCGGGATCAGCCCATAATTATTCCAGTCCGACCTGCTGGTTTCATTAAAAACGAGTGTTCAATCGTTTGAACGAAAATTTTCTGTGGGGAATGGACTCCAAGGTGGTATAATCAATGCCTGGGTCATTTCGTTGTTCCGATCTTCTTTGTTGCCGGATTTTGCCTATTTCATGGCTCGATAAAAAGTAGGCGTTTAGTCGACTGAACGCATGGTCGATAAAAATGATAGGGTTTTTCTAATCAAAATGAATGATAGGAGGTTTATTCAGATTGTGCTGTCCTTTAAAAAATGAGCATCGATAAATGATTTCATAAGGTAAAGGAGGAGAAATGTTTCCAGTAAGAAGTCTTAGCGATCTATTGGCAAATATCGATACCGTTAAACAACATCGAAATATATCGTTTTATACTATGGTTCTGTATAAAGGACACCATACAGAGATGCGTGAATATGTTCAGGAGAATTTTGATAAAATTCACCGATACACGGATGATGTTTTGTTTGCGGTTATCGATGCCCCTTCTGGAGACTGGGCGGATAGACAAGAAAACGATTTTTACAGAAAAACTATGGGCGAAGGCTATCAAACCCAACTAAACGATTATGAAATCGATATCATCTGCGAATACCTCAAACTCTATGCTGATGGATTACCCTATGTAATTTTTTTCAGTGATCCACGTAGGGGTGACTGCAATATGTTCTCTTTTAGAAGAGCTGATCAGGAATTAATAGAACGTTTTTTCGGTGAGCTGCTTGATCACACGGCAAAATTATTATACGGAAATTTCGATTATCTTAATCTAATGTCTGAAATCAGGAATCGATTTCCGGAGATTCCACATAAAATAATAAAAACTTATCCTGAGCGCACCAGTATTGTTAATACTTTCGAAGATATCCAGTCGGTAATAGGGGGGCTGGCTAACAATAAACGGAAAAAAGAATCAGTGAAACCGGCTCCAGACCCTACTAAGAAAACCCGCACAAGCACCAAAATAAAATATCAGGTTCAAGCACTTGGTATAAAAATAGCGAAAGAAGACAAAGGCAAAAGTATTAGAAGCACAGGAGAACTTGCGAAGCATTCAGAAATTGAAGAAATAGCTGGCGTCTATTCAGTAATGCAACGTCAAAGATGGCTTTCAGAAGAAATTTCCAAACCTGAATATCAGCATCTGGAATACCTGCAAAACCTGCGAAAACCGGGAATAAGATCCCAAAAGAAAAAAAATCTCCCCGCATGAGACTCTAATCTTGCGCCAAAGTCCCTAAACTTGTTCCTAAGAAAAAAAATTCAAATTTTTAATTCCCCCCCACCATTACCTTTTCTTGATTTCTAATCTTGCGTTTAAGATAGGAAACAGTTTTCTAATTATACGCAATATTTACTAACATATCAACGAGTTATATCTTTCATGGTAGCAATCGAAACATGCATGCTTGGATGTGGGAATGGATCCCACAGATGAGATTGCGAATCACCATTAATCTTTGCCTGTCGGTTCAGCTTTTCGGCCGAAGCTGGAAATGAGGGCAAAAAAAAACCATGGAGGTAAAAAACCATGAACGATCAGAACAGGATCAACTTCGACAACGTCGAAGAAACGTCATCTATTATAAAGGATGACACGGCAGGAGTGGCTGTAGCGGACAAAACCAACACAGCCGAGGTTAAAGCGGTTACCGATATAAGGGTCGAAAACCTTGATATCGAGAGCCTTATCATTTTACCCCACCATCCCAGGAAATTTCAAGGAAACCTTGATAGTCTTCAGAACAGTATCCGGAGGGATGGTTTTCGGGTTCCGGTGTTGGTTTATGAAATCGAAGATGGCAAATATGCTGTCACCGATGGAACCAGAAGGATAGCAGTGGCTAAAATCTTTGGATGGAAGACAATCCCATGCCTTATAAAGAAAGGTATGAGTGCTTCTGATGCCGCTCATGAATCGTATTTAATTAACACTGAAAGGAACAGCCTAAACCCGATTGAGATCGCCCTGCATATAAAGACAATGCGTGATGAGTTCGGGTTTAGCTATGCGGACCTTGAAATAAAAGGATACGGTTCAAAGTCTCATATAGCAAATACCCAGAAACTGCTGGACTTGCCTGAGTCGGTTCAGGCAAAGATCCAGAGAGGCGATTTGAGTGCCGCACACGGACTTCAAATTGCCAAATTACCCACCCAGAAGGAACAGATACGGTGGGCGAAAAGGGCTATCGATGAAGACCAATCGGCCAAGAGGACTAAGATTCAAATCAAACGATATCTCGAAAAGGGAAAGAAACCAAAAGAAGAACTCAAGGTTAAAGCCCCTGAAGGAGATGTTTCTGGCGTCTACTTTAAGGACTCCCGAGATATGAGTGAGTTGCCTGATGAATCGGTTGAATTGGTCGTTTCGAGCCCGCCTTATTTCGTGGGCAAGGAATATGAGATCGGGATAACCTTTGATGAGCATATCGAAAACATCAAGGGTGTTCTGGCGGAATGCGCCAGAGTTCTTGTATCCGGCGGTAGAATGGCACTCAATGTCGGGGATATACACAATTTCAAAACCAAAATCGGTCCCAAGGAACATCGACATGTTGAGCAGATGGGACATCTGTACCAGCGGTTTTTGAAAAAGCACCAGATCTTTTTAACCGATGTTATTATTTGGCACAAGAAGATAACACCTTGGCGCAATAGACCTGAAATTGCCTATACGCCGGATCTGGTTCACACCGAATACGGGTTAATAGCGACCTATGAACCGGTCTACATCTTCCGGAAAGCTGGGGAAAGAGAGATTCCAACGGAGGATGTCGTCCTGAGATCCCGCCTGACCAAGGAACAGTGGGTGGCCTGGATCCCGGGTTTGTGGACAATTAAACCGGTTCAGAACCAAGAGGGTCATCCGACCATCTATCCCGATGAGCTGTGCAGTCGCCTTATTAAAATGTTCTCTTACGAAGGCGATACGGTGCTTGATCCTTTCCTCGGAAGCGGCACCACTGTGAAAGTCGCAAGGGAGCTTAACCGCAACGGTATCGGGTACGAAAGGGAAATTCAATACAAGGCCACCATCATGGAGAAGCTTGGCATCGGTCAAGAGACGACTGAAAACGAGTCGTTGAAACAGATGCGTGAAAGTATCGAGCAGATTCATGAGTTCGGATCCGAGACCGCCGAAGGCGAGGTCGAAATGAGCCTTAAAGGCGAGGGCCAAGTTCCGAAAGAGGGACACGCTGACGGCTATCTTGAAGAAGGAAAGACCGCTCAATAGGGGTTTCGCTCGGGGAATGGGTTCAGTTCGGGCTCATCCCCGAGTCCCTTTTTGGGACCTGGAATCACATTTTCAGTGAAACCCATGCAACGGACAAACGGATATGCAATCCGTTGCCCCAGATTATAAAGAGGTAAATCAAGTGGTTACAAACGGCTGTGCCCAGAATGTGCCCGAGAAACGACTCTACTCAATCAAGGAGTTGGTTTGTTATATCGGGGCGACCGAATGGTTCTGGCGCAGCCAAATCTGGGACGGCCAGCTCCCTTATGTACAGGTCGGTCGGAAAATGTTCATCGACAGAAACGATGTCGAGAGCTTCATTCAAAATAACAAGGTGCGAAATTGAACCGCACCTCAGTCAACAAACGACAGATCCCCCTTCTTAATAACGGAAGGGGGATTTCCTATTGTATGAATATCCAATTATTCCAAATCGGGCATGTGGACATCGGTACTGATATAGATTATGAATACGATTATCCATCTTGTGCCCGTCAAGATACATGAGATGGAGGTTATTATGGGAATGATCTACAAACGAGGTAATGTCTGGTGGATCAAGTATTACCGCAACGGACAAAGTTTCAGAGAGAGTTCAGGCACCACCAAAAAAATGGTGGCGAAAAAACTTCTGGACAGAAGGGAGGGTGATATCGCACGGGGCAAGATCCCTGGTATCCAATTTGAAAAGGTGACATTCGATGAATTGGCGGAGGAGTTTCTCGCCGATTACCGGATCAACAATAGAAAATCCCTCGACCGCGCTGAATTAAGTATCGGACACCTGCGACAGGAATTTGAGGGATTAAGGATACCGGACATCACAACGCCCAGAATACAGGGATACATTTCTGACCGAATGAAATCGAAGTGTAAAGAGTGTGACAAAATGTTTCGTATCAAAAATGAACTCAAATGCCCGAAATGTGGAGGGGATAAATTGGTAAAAGGTGCTGCAAATGCAACGATTAACCGTGAATTGGCAGCCTTAAAGCGTTTGCTCAAGCTGGGGGCACAACAGACACCCCCAAAAGTCGCCTATGTCCCTCATATTCCGATGCTCAAAGAGAATAATGTGCGAAAGGGATTTTTCGAATACAAAGAGTTTGTTTCCGTTAGGAATGAATTGCCTGATTACCTTAAAGGGTTTTTCACCTTTGCATACAAAACTGGATGGCGATTTTCCGAAATTGCTAAACTCACCTGGGATAGAATTGAAGTTGAAAAAGGTGTTGTGAGGTTAGAAACAGTTGATACTAAGAATGACACAGCGAGGGAAATATATCTCGACCATGAATTGAGGGAAATCATCAACCTTCAATACTTGAAACATAATGAAAACACCCCCTTGATTCCCTATGTCTTTCTGAATAGTACCCATACCGGGAGAGTTGCTAAATTTAGGAAAAACTGGCATAAAGCCTGCGAAAAAGCAGGAGTTAATCATCGGTTTTTTCATGACTTGAGACGAACTGCTGTTCGAGACATGATTCGTGCCGGTATAACAGAGCGCGTAGCAATGATGGTTAGTGGCCACAAAACAAGAAGTGTTTTCGACCGATATAATATTGTTAATGATGAAGATTTAAGAATGGCTACTGATAAGCGTGAAAAGTATGCAAAGATTCAGGTAGGCACATTTACGGGCACAGTTACGGGCACAATCAATGAAATCTGTGATGTCACAAGCAAGATCGAGTTGTAATATGTATTTTTCTAACCTATTGGATTTTCAGATATTTAATGGTGGCGGAAGTGCATGGGAATCGAACCCACCCGGGACGGTTTTAGCGCCCCACACCGGATTTGAAGTCCGGGAGCCCCACCAGTGAGCTGCGCACTTCCGCAATGTGTTGATTTGATGTTATATATTCTCAAAATATTTGTCAATAAACTCAAAGGTGATTGAAGGTTGATATACAGATGATTGCTTATTTTGACTGTTTCTCAGGTATCAGTGGGGATATGACGCTGGGCGCGTTCATCGACCTCGGGGTCCCCACGGACTGGTTGAAGGATAATCTTTTAAAGCTGCCCCTCAACGGTTTTGACCTTTCCGTAAGCACCGTCCACCGTCACGGTGTGCATGCCAAATATGCTCAAGTCGAGGTGCTCGAACACCACCATTCGAGACACTACTCGGATATCATTGCCTTAATCAACAACAGCCCTCTTAACGCCTCAGTAAAGGAAAGAAGCCTCGATATCTTCGATCGGATTGCATCGGCTGAGTCCCATATACACGGCTGTTCAAAAGAGACTGTCCATTTCCACGAAGTCGGCGCCGTTGATGCCATTGTGGATATCGTGGGCACTGCCTTATGTGTCGATTACCTGAAAATAGACCGTGTGATCTCATCGCAGATTCCTTTGGGCAGGGGGTTTGTTTCATGCCAGCACGGAAAACTACCGGTTCCGGCTCCGGCTACCATTGAAATACTGAAAGGCATACCGGTTTATGGGGCGGATATCCCCCATGAATTGGTGACGCCCACGGGGGCCGCCATCATTACCTCCCTGGCAAAGAGTTATGAACCGATTCCCGGAATGGAAATCGAAGCGGTGGGTTACGGAGCAGGCGCCCGTGATCTCGAACAACGGCCGAACCTGCTCCGGATCATGATCGGGAAAACCGGGGAGCTTCAACAGGGAGTTCAAAACGATCGGCTGCTTATCGTAGAGACCTGTATCGATGACATGAATCCGGAGATTTTTGGTTTCCTGATGGAGCGTTTGTTTGAGGACGGTGCTTTGGATGTCTATTGGATACCTGTCTTCATGAAAAAGAATCGTCCCGGCACAATGGTTCAGGTGTTATGCCGGAAGGATCAAAAAGAGACGATTGCAAATCGCATTTTCACGGAAACGACATCCATCGGCATCAGATATTACGAAGCGTTCCGGAGCATTTTATCCCGTGAACAGATTGAGATTGAAACCGTGTTCGGCCCTGTTGCGGTCAAGAAGGTAAAAAATCCGGACGGCAGCATCCGGGTGGCGCCCGAATATGAGGCGTGTAAACGGATTGCATTGGAAAAGAACATACCGCTTAAGTCCGTTTATGAAAGAATCTTGAAGGAGGCAGGATAACAAAGCCTTGACAAAAAAAATGGCGAATATTAGACACGAGCCATGCGGTTGAGAGACAGAGCAATCCTGTTTATTTCATCCGGTGGATTTGTCGGTAAGATTCCTTTTGCTCCTGGAACCTTCGGATCGGTTTTAGGCCTTCCGGTCTGCTATTGTTTATCCTTTGTCAAGGTGCAGATCGCAATCCTTTTAACCATATTATTTGTGGCATTTTCCATATGGATCGCTGACGGAGCAGAAAAATTATTAGAATCGAAGGATCCCGGCTATATCGTAATCGATGAAATAGCAGGTTTGCTGGTTACATTTATCGGGATACCGTTTAATCTGCTGAACGGGGCAGCCGGGTTTCTGATTTTCCGGATCATGGATATCCTGAAACCGTTTCCGGCCCGGATGATCGAAAAACAGCTCCCCGGCGGAGCCGGCGTCGTGCTGGACGATGTCGCCGCCGGTCTCTATAGCAATCTTTTACTGAGAGCGGTTGTGGTATATATCATCCCATGGAATTAACTTAGTTCGCTACGCTCACAATTGGAATACTGGAATATTGGAGCACTGGAATGATGGGTTTAAATGAATTCTATCGATTTTATAAAAAAGATCTTTTCTACTTTTATACTCAATATTCCATCATTCCACTATTCCATGTTGATCTGCAATGTTGTGCGTCAGTTAAAGAAAAAATAATATCAATAGGTTGTAGAATTTATGAGATGTTTATTAATTATATTGAGAGAGGTGACGGAAGAATTTGAAACTTTTTAAACGATCTGAAAAACGACTAACCGGTAAGACAAAAAGCCGCCTGCGGGAAAACATAGAAGCCATTGCACTGGCGGTGATTCTTGCCCTCTTTATCCGTACCTTTGTGGTGCAAGCCTTTAAAATCCCCTCCGGCTCCATGAAACAAACACTCCTGATCGGCGATCATATCCTGGTCAGCAAATTCATATACGGCGTTAAATTGCCGGTCATCGGAAAGACACTCATTCCATTTTCAGAACCGAAACAGGGCGATATTATCGTATTCAAGTTTCCTGAAGACCCGGAAAAGGACTTTATCAAGCGTGTGGTGGCCGTATCCGGTGATGTGGTAGAGATTCGAGACAAGAAGGTATTTATCAACGGGAAAATGCAACAGTATCCTTACGGGTACCACACAGACCCGGTGATTATCCCCGGCGGCAACCAACCCAGAGACAATTTCGGGCCGATTACCGTACCCCCGGATGCATTGTTCGTTTTGGGGGATAATCGGGATCACAGCTATGACAGTCGTTTCTGGGGATATGTAAATCTCAGTGCTGTCAAAGGGAAGGCTTTTATTATCTACTGGTCCTGGAACAAGGAGGATTTTGGCGTGCGCTGGACTAGAATCGGGAAATTCTTAAAATAAAGAGGTAGGACCATGCAGTTTAATAAAAAAGATATTCTGGACATGGCCTCACTTTCGGTGGAGGAAATCAACCTCATTCTCGATACAGCCGATCAGATGAAGGAGATATCCACCCGACCCATCAAGAAGGTCCCCACGTTGAGGGGGAAAACGGTGATCCTGTTTTTTTATGAACCGAGCACCCGTACCCGAACATCCTTCGATATTGCCGCCAAACGGCTAAGCGCAGACACTCACAGCATCTCCGCTTCCACCAGCAGCATTGTCAAGGGGGAAACGCTCATCGATACGGCGAAGAATTTAGAGGCCATGAGGCCGGATGTGATCGTCATTCGTCACAGCTCAGCAGGAGCCCCCCATTTGATGGCCCAATTGGTGGATGCATCCATTATCAACGGGGGTGACGGTATGCATGCCCATCCCACCCAGGCGTTATTGGATATGATGACCGTTAGAGAACACAAAGGCCGGATTGACGGGTTGAGGATCGCTATTGTGGGTGATATCGCTCACAGCCGGGTGGCCAGGTCCAATTGTATCGGATTCACCAAGATGGGGGCCGATGTCATGGTGGCCGGCCCACCGACCATGATGCCCATGGGAATCGAGACCCTGGGCGTTTCTGTTACCCACGATATTGATGAGGCGATCCGGAATGCGGATGTCGTCATGATGCTCAGAATTCAGCGTGAAAGACAGGAGAGTTTTTTGTTTCCCACCTTAAGGGAGTATTCAATCACCTACGGCCTCAATACCAAACGCCTGAAAAACGCCAAGAAAGAGGTAATGATCATGCACCCGGGTCCCATCAACCGCGGGGTTGAAATTTCACCGGAGGTTGCAGACGGCCCATTTTCATTGATATTGGATCAAGTGACCAATGGTGTTGCTGTCCGAATGGCCCTTTTATATTTGGTGCTTGGAGGTGCCCGAAATGCGGATCCTGATTAAGAACGGAAATGTGATCGATCCCGGAAATATCGAAGGGGAAATGGATATCCTGATTGAGGATAATAAGATAACTGAAATCCACCCCCGCCATACCGCCTCTGACGGTCCTGCAGCAGACACCGTCATCGATGCGAGCGGAAAGGTGGTTGTTCCGGGTTTGATTGATATGCACGTGCATTTGAGAGAGCCGGGCCTGGAGTATAAGGAAACCATCGAATCCGGATGCCTGGCTGCCGCATACGGCGGGTTTACGGCGATCTGCACCATGCCGAACACCAATCCCATCAATGACAACGCCCAGGTGACCCGCTATATCCTGAAAAAAGCGGAAATGGCGGACACGGCTCTTGTTTATCCGGTGGCCGCCATCAGCGTGGGAAGTCAAAGCAAAAACCTTTGCGAATATGCGGAACTTAAAGAAGCAGGGGCTGTGGCGTTGTCCGACGACGGCGGTCCGGTTACCAACAGCGAACTGTTGAGACGATCCCTGGAATATGCCGGGACATTCAATCTTCCCATCATTTCTCATTGTGAAGATATTGCTCTGGCGGCACGAGGGGTCATGAACGAAGGGGCTGTGGCTACCCAGATGGGTCTTGCCGGAAGCCCCAATATTGCGGAAAGCATCGGGGTCATGCGGGACATAGCGATCTGTGAGTTCACCGGATCACCGCTTCATATCGCTCATGTGAGCACCTCGGAGTCGGTTCATGTCATTCGGGAAGCAAAATCCAGGGGAGTCCCGGTCACGGCGGAAACCGCCCCTCATTATTTTACGCTCACCGACGAAGCAGTGAGGTCGTACAATACCAATGCCAAAATGAATCCACCTTTGAGGTCTGAAAAAGATCGCCAAGCCATTATTCAAGGGCTTTCAGACGGTACCATCGACGTGATTGCCACCGACCATGCTCCCCAGACCTGCATTGAAAAAGAGATGGAATTTGATATGGCGGCAAACGGAATCATCGGCCTTGAAACCTCCGTTCCACTCAGTTTGAGACTAGTGGATCAGGGGGCGCTCAGCCTGTCTCAACTCATTGAAAAAATGTCCATCAATCCGGGCCGGATCATAGACCGGATGAATCGAATACAGACAGGATACGATGCAAACCTCACAATTTTGGATCTTGAAAAAACCTTTACGGTTAAGGCGGATCAATTCAAATCCATGAGCCGGAACACCCCGTTTGACAATTGGGAGGTGAAAGGCAAGGCTGTTTTAACAATGGTTAACGGTAAAATCGTTTTTGAGGATCTTTAGTGGGAACCGACACCGCTCATATTCTTATCGTTGATGACGAACTGAGCATGCGGGAATTTCTTGAGGTGCTTCTGAACCGTGATGGATACCGGGTTACCTGTGCTGAAAACGGCGGCAAAGCCTTGGACCTCATCGCCCAAGATCAGTTCGATCTCCTGCTCTTGGATATTCGACTCGGGGATATGACCGGAATTGAAGTCCTCAAAGCAGCCAAAACCCAAAACCCGCAAACCATCGTGATCATGATATCCGCGTACGCCAGTGCCGAAACGGCAGTGGAAGCCATGAACGAAGGAGCTTACGATTATGTCCCCAAGCCCTTTGACAAGGATGAGTTGAGACAAACCGTGGCCCGTGCGCTTGAGCTCAAAACCCTGGAACACGAAAAAGAAGTCATGGACGATGAGCTGAAAAAGAACCTTTTATTCGGCAGAATCGTGGGCACCAGTCCGGGTATGCTCCAGATTTACGACATGGTCAGGCAGGTGGCCCGGACCCGAACAAGTATTCTGATCACCGGTGAGAGCGGTACCGGCAAAGAGCTGATTGCCCGATCCATTCATGAGCAGAGCGATCGTCGGGATCAACCCTTTATGGTGATCAACTGCGGGGGAATTCCCGAAAGTTTAATGGAAAGTGAATTGTTCGGTCATAAAAAAGGTTCGTTTACCGGCGCGACCCAGGACAAAAGGGGGCTTTTTGAGGCGGCAGATAAGGGAACGATGTTTTTAGATGAGATCGGGGAATTGAGCCCGACCCTACAGGTTAAGCTGCTTAGGGGGGTTCAGGAGAAGATATTCAAACCGGTTGGCGGCAACGAAGATATTACAGTTGATATCCGCATTATATCCGCCACCAATAAAAAACTGGAAGATGAGGTGATCGCCGGACGGTTCAGAGAGGACTTGTTTTACCGGCTGAACGTCATCGAAATCAGGGTTCCTCCGCTTCGGGAAAGAAAAGGCGATCTTCGGGGACTGGCACAGCATTTTCTGGAAAAATATGCCAATGAGATGGGAAAATCGATTACCAAGATATCCTCCTATGCCATCGATATGCTGAATCGATATGATTTTCCCGGCAATGTCAGAGAACTTGAAAATCTCATGGAACGAAGCGTCGCCATTTCCAATACGAATATCCTTCTACCCGACAGCCTCGCCCTATCATTTCATAAGCGGCGATGGATTGAAGGATCGGCGGACAAGCGCTTCAGTATTGATGATGTAGCAAATGGAATCGCTTTGGATGATGTTTTGGACGATGTTGAAAGGGCTTATATCAAAAAGGCCCTTGAGCTGACCGATGGGAATAAGCAGAAGACTGCCGAGCTTTTGGGCATCACCCACCGCTCGATCCGCCACCGGTTAAAAAAGCTTGAAATATAGGTTCAGCTCCTTGATGACCCCATGACAAACCCCAACATCCGACAAATTTTGTCAGAAAAAGTGACAAAATTTGTCTCACTAAAAAAATAATGAGGCCTTCATTTATGCTCATTGAACCGGATATTATAAAAATATATATATATTTCAGATAGTTATAAAATATATTTCAATTTAATTGTTTTGGCATGTATATTGCCTATACCATAAGCAACTGTTTATTTTTATGATTATGATTCGTCCACAAAAATTAACCATTTCAAATAAAGAAGGAGGTCTTATGATTCTTCAAAAGCTTAAAAAACACAGTGACAAGGGTTTTACCCTGATCGAGTTGATGATCGTTATCGCCATCATCGGCATCTTGGCCGCCATCGCGATTCCCAATTTTATCAGTTATCGAAAGCGGGGGTATTACGCCGCGGCCAATTCGGATGCTAAGAATGCCTACACTGCGGCGCAGGCATATTTTACCGATTATGCGGGTGCTGCGGTCTCAAAAGCCTTACTTGAAGCCTACGGATATAAATCAACGTCCAGTGTAGCCCTGGCGACACCTGGCGTCGGCCAAACAAACCTTTCTATAATTACGACTCACGGTTCTGCAAATGATAGATCCTATTGGGTCGATTCCGCAGGTGGAATTACGAACAATTAATATTTATCTTGCTGATCTTAAAAAACGGAGAAAGAATGCCCCTTTCTCCGTTTTTTATTCGCCTTTGCCGGAATGCTCTGTCGCGCCTTAATGAGACGGTCCTGTGGAGAGCCTCGTTCAGACCGGCTAAACTCGCTTGACTGACGTAAGATGAGCCTCACCTTTCCGCCCTATAGATCTTACATTGTCCTTTTAATAGCAATAACAATATCTTACCTTCCATCTGTTTCCGGCGATTTCCTGCTTGACGATCGGTCCTTAATACAGAACAATCCATTCATAAAAACCGCTCATCCCCTGATTTCTTACTTTCAGCAGGAAGACGGGGTAGTTTTGGGAGAGAGTTGGGAGGACAGCCATACCGGGTATTACCGGCCTTTCGTATCGTTGGTCCACCGGCTCGATTTCTTGGTTTGGGGAATGAATCCGCGGGGATTCAGGTTGACAAATCTATTATTGCACTTGATTGCCTGCGTTTTATTATTCCATACACTGCTCTATTTTATTGGCCATAAAGCGCCGGCCCTGTGGGCGGCATGCCTGTTCGCCGTTCACCCCGCGATCACGGAAGCCGTATCATGGATATCCTCCAGAAATAATCTGCTGGTGACGCTTTTCTCTTTG
>Ga0180009_10005324_pt1 | contig 13833 bp, 19 predicted proteins | sample OS_PC_MetaG_FD_123537 | JGI IMG/M metagenome (GOLD analysis project Ga0180009, IMG submission 123537) | Groundwater microbial communities from the Aspo Hard Rock Laboratory (HRL) deep subsurface site, Sweden - OS_PC_MetaG | ecosystem: Environmental > Aquatic > Deep subsurface > Groundwater... | reverse complement strand
TAACCCCAGAGGAGAAGAAGAAGGAGTTGTTTACAAAAATTGATGGTCTTACAGCACTCGTTGAAAAAATTCCATTAGCAGAGAGCTGCAGCTGTCAAAAGACTGCTGAAAAATGCTTTATTGCAGGATGCACGTCGAAATTTGTCGCAGAACAATTGCCAAATGTCCTGACAACACCTTAATTTAGTATTGCTAGAGAATGTAGTTAACAACCTGGAAAAATTGCCGATAACATAGAAAATATAGTATAATTAAAAAGGAGGTGAAACAATGGCTAAACTGGTTTGCGCAAAGCCGGGCTGTCCAACTGAACAGGAGGTTCCACCCGTCCACTGCGGACCGGGAAAACCAGGAGCAGATCCAGCCAAACTATACTGTCCAATGCCTGGCCACACCGAGAGCATAGAGATGCTGAAACACTGTGGAGAACCCATGAAATACGTAGAGGAGTCCACTGGGAAGAATCCATGTTGCGACTGAAATTCGAGGGCTGATGATGTCTGAATTGTATTTTGAAAACCAGCTTAGGGGTTACAACGTTGTATTCGCCGCCTTTCAGGCTTTAACCAAGGATATGTGTGGAAAGGCCATGAATCTTCCAGTTGCTGTGAACAGGTGGGTGAAAATTATGGAAAAGCTGAAGAGGGACTTGGAAAAGGCAGCAATTACGGAGGAGAAGAAGAAGGAACTAGTAACAAGAATCGATGAGTATTTAAATGCTGCTGAAGGATTGCCCAGAGAGCCAGGTCCCTGTCAAAAGACTGCTGGAAACTGTAAGATTGGGCCCGGATGCTTCGCAACAGGCGCCTTAGACTTGCTGAAACTCATCACCGAGCCCGCACCACCCTAATTAAGAATGGAGGTGAATTGTTATGGCTAAGAAAGTTTGCCCTGAAACCAGTAAGAAAATCAGCTTTCCTGATGATTGTGCAGACTGCGAATACCTGAAGCCAAGGGGAAAGACCAAATGCTGCATATCGCCCAAGAAAAAGAAGTAGATGGTGTAGTATGAGCGAAGCTAAGCCAGAGATTTTAAAGGTTAAACCCTCACCAGAATACCCTCCTGAGGAGGGGCATTACCTACGAGGAAACGACTACTCTCCAGTGGCTGTTGCAGTTTTGTTGAACGCGCCAAGACCCCTTCCAAATCAACCCGATACGAAGGATATAGAGATACCTCCACATATCGAGAATCTGGTAAGACTTGCTGTTGAGACAGGTGCAGCCTTAGGCGGCACGATTCAAACCGAGAATATAGGAATCGAGAAAATAATCTGTAACGTTGTTGGAAACCCCAATATCCGCTACTTGGTTCTCTGCGGCGGAGAGGTTGAAGGACACAATACGGGAGATGCTATCAAAGCACTTTTGAGGAATGGAATCAATGATAGGCGAACCATCATGGGAACAAAGGCACCAACTCCTTACCTGTTTAACATTCCTTTGGAAGCCATTGAACGGTTTAGGAAGCAAGTGGTCTTGATCGACCTCCTAGGAGAGACTAATAAAGAAGTGGTAAGCAAAGCGGTCTGGTCTTGCTATCAAGAGAAACCTATAAAATTCATGGACTATACGCTATACGACGTAGGAGCATATCCAGAACCAGCGATATGCTGCAAGACCACATGGAGAATTAAAAAACCAGAGACTATAGAAGAGTGGGAGATCGACGAAGAGTTCATTAAAAAATTAGAAGATTAAGATTCGACAAGAACTCCTGCTCTTCATTGATTACCTGCAGATTAGAAAGACATACTGGTGTGTCCCATTTGTGAACCGATTTTTCGCACATTTTCAAATCTAATCACTTCCATCTGATAAGAGATACCCGTCCGTTCTCAGGATTTATGAAGGGGGACATCGCCTCCGCTCGTCCCCTTCGCCTTTGAGCCTTTTGAACCTGCACGTATCTTGTCTCTTTCGGCTCAAAGTCTCACCTTGACCCCCCGATTTTACTTAGGATGGGAATGCAGATGAAGTTTATTTTCGCATTTTTGCAATGAATTTTGAACCTCTCATGGTGCCGACAGAGAGAAAATCAGCGTGAGAAAATAAGGTTTTTATAGTTTGATGACATCACTGTAGGGTAAGGAGGGCTGAAAAGTGATTATTCACCAGCCTCATGAGAGATGAGAGATAAAAATAAAATCAAAACTCGAAAACGCCCTTTAACTGCAGCTATTATCGGAGCAGTAATAGCTTTATTCACAATTATATGTTGTGGCCTGCTCGTACCACTTGGTCTTTTCACAGCAGCTGCCTTCTTGCATCAGTGGAGAACACCGCTTATAATCTTAGGAATTGTCACAGCTGTGATAAGCATTTTCTTCCTTCTGAAAGGTAAGGAAATAATCTGTGTTTGTAAAGTTCTTGACATAATGAGGAGGCGTAAAAAATTGGTAATTTCTTCATTAGGTATTATTCTATGCATCAGTCTAATTAGTGTTTTTTTAAGCGGTAATTTCTTTAGACCATCTACTAGTGATTTTACTGGTACGACTACAGCAGAATGGAAAAACAGTAAAGTTGAGTCAGATTTAGTGAGAGTAGTTAATTTCTTGGAAAATAACAAAGGTAAGGAGATCGAACTTGCTGGAGAAAAACATGTAATAACTGGTAAAGAAAAATTGGGCATAAAAGTAGTAATGCTATGGTGCTGTACAAAAAGTGAGTTTAATTATATTTTAGATTCTCTATCTAAAATTGGTGTAGTAAGGGGTTCTGATTTTGATAAAAAAAATATTCAAGCAGATATACTCGCCGATGAGATTCCAAAGATAGCTGATATCTGGAATGTTGAAAGAATTGATTTTGAACTTGAAGCACGTACTTTTTGGACGCAAGTATTACAGTAGCTCAGCAGGTTGAATAAACTTTTCTACGATTCGTACGGCTCGTCGGGCTTGGGGTTCCTACGGAAAACCCGGCGCCCTCCTCGCCTGAGGGTAAGTTTATATAGGAATGATATGTGGAAAGATAGCTACCGCTAACCAAAACTCTCAGTAGGCGCCAGAGTGAACAAGTTTCTCGATGAGAAAAACAAAGCGATACACAGATATCAGTGGCTTATTTGGTATCTCGCCAAATTTTCTTGCCTCCCATACGTTGAGCAAAATCCAGAAGTTATAACCCAGATTTCGCACATCTCACGATGAGAAACAAACATCGACAAGAAGGAAGTCTTTATACTCAAAAGTCGGAAAAATTTTATGTTGCCCTAAAATTTGGAGAGTTACTGCTATCGATTTTGAGATTAAAATTTTACATGCGCGGTTAAATAATCATAGAGTACGTATAAACCGCTGAAAACCGTATTTATCAAAAAATCAATCATTTTTCTAACCCCTCTTTTTTCAGGCTTGCAGCTTTCGCCTTCTCAACTATCTCCTTTAATTTTCTGTCTTCATCCTCAGTTCTCACAGCCCAGGGCTCGCTCATCTTCCAAGTTAATTTTTTGCATATCGGAGGTTCCGGGTATGCTCCTATATCATAGAGTGTGCATTTCCCGAACTTGGTCGGTTCCTCTTGTATACAAGACCAGACCGCCTGCTTAATCACATCAACATTTGCTTCGCCGAGAAGATTCACCAGTTTAATCTGCCTCCTGAAGCGCTATATGGCTTCCATCGGTAGGTTGTAGAGGAAAGGTGTCGGAGCTTCCGTTCCGATGATTCTGCGCTTTTCATCAACACCATTTTCTACAAATGCTATGAATGCATCCCCAGTAAGATGCCCGGGCGATTCTATAGCGCACAGAACGATGTCGGATATTCGGATTGGCAACGATATTTGCGATTATCTTTTCTATCCCAATGTTTTCCGTCTGCAGTGTTCCAGCGAGAGCTGCACCTGTCTCGATAGAAACCCGAACTATATCTATGTCTATGAGCCTCTGCGGTATCTTGAAATCGAATGTGTTTAGAATCGCAACAACCGCAACTGGTGAGTAATCATTCCCACGCAAAACTTGTGGAGGCAAAAGAATGGGCTACCGACTGTTGAAGATTAGGAAGCGACGAGTGAGCATTTTTAAACTTTTACGGTTCTCTCTTCCAAAACAGGTAAACTTTGGTTTGCATTAAAAACCCACAGACTTTTACTAGGTGTGCAAGCCTTTCAAGGCTGGCTTTCTGTTAAGTAAAGTTTCTAAAAAGATATTGCCTTCACTACTGACGAAAAGGATCCTCTAGCGATAGCAGAGCTACTTATGGCTCATCCCAAGATACCATTTTTTGGGTTGTGAGCATGCCCTAATTGCTACCGCATCACTTTTAGCTGCATTAAAAAATGAAGGGTCTTTGAGCATATCCAATGAGCAAATCGTTGAAGCTATGAAGCGCACACAAAAACAATCTATGCCTCCGTACTGTGCCATCACTGGTGTTTGTGGTGTGTCTATAGGAATAGGTGCTACCTTCAGCGTCATTCTGGGTGCAACATGTCCTAAGGATAGGGAATCTGCCATTACGATGCATATCGTAGCACGGACAATTGATACTATTGCCAATGATGTCGGGCCAATGTGTTGTAAAAGCTTTGTTCGAACTGCGCTTTGTGTAGCCTACAATTCGGCGAAGGAGTACCTCAATGTTCGTCTGCCAATTCGTCGAGAAAAGATTTCCTGTTTTCACTCTAATAAAAATCATCCTCACTGTAGAAAGGAGAAGTGCCTCTACTTCCCGAAAACCGCATAGGGAAATGTTGGTCAGGATTAATGAAGGGACTCGCCATTGCCGAAAGGTTTAAAAAGATGCTTGATGTGTTAAATGAAACTATAACTAAAGGAAGGAGGAACTGAAATTGGAAAGGTAGTGGAGAAAGTTAAGCTCACAAGCTTGCTTGACCAAACAAAATCGGCGAAAGTAGAGGTGGTCATTGATACAGGCGCAACGATGAGAGGTTTACCTATAAATGTGGTGAGGGAGTTCGGTTTAGAAAAAGTTGAAGATGTGAGGGGAAAATATGCGGACGGAAGGGTGGGGAGAAAAGAGGTTTACGGCGTAATCAGGTTAGAACTTAAGGGGAGAGTGGGAAATTTCGATGTTTTAGCGGAGAATGAAGATGCACAACCTCTCATTGCTCAAATAGTTCTGGAAAGACTAGATTTAATAATTGAGCCAAGCACGAGAAAACTTATCCCTAATCCAAGGTCTCCAGAAATGCCAATGATTGAGATATTTATGGAAACGGCGTATAACAGCAGGTATGCGGTTCGCTACCGCTCATCCAAACACCTTACGGACTTCGCATACCCACAAAACGTTATGTGCAATTCTTCCTTCGCCGTAATTTCCAAAGCTTGCGGTTTCACCCTAAACTAAAGTTGAAAAGAAGTTTGTGCACTGGGAGAAAGATAATTTCTTTATCTTTTATTTTTGAAGTTTTTTCTTTTCCAGAATATACAATTACACCTTTTTTAAGCCCATATTTTTTCATGAAATAAAGAAGAGTTTTCATATCATTTTTATTTACAGTATCTTTTTCTTTTACTTCAATTGGTAGGATTTCCTCATTTAATTTTAAAAAATCTATTTCCTTTTCTCCTTTTCTCCAGTATTTATTTAAATGCAGAGAAGAGCAAACCAGGCTTTCAAATATTTTTCCTTCTGTCAATTTCGGATAAAAGCAGAACGAGAGGGCAATATTGGAAGGGTATATTTTTTTAAGTTTTCTTGATTCTGCTCTGATAGAGGGTCTAAAATTTTTTACAACACTAATTAAATTACCAAATTCTAAAAAATTAATGTGTTCTGCCAATGTTAATTTATGTACGCCCAATTCTTTTGAAAGTGAAGTAGCATCTAAGATCATGCCCACATCTTTCATGAAGATTTCTGTAATCGCTGAAAGGAGAGGTAGGTTTACATTTTTAAACCCCCCGGGTATGTCGGACTTAACTATTTTTTCTATCACGAGCTCTTTTATGTACTGATTGATTTTTGTCCTGTCTTCCCATTTCGCTATTTCTGGAAAGGGCTTTCTTATATAATCTTCGAATATCCTTTTCAGCTCTAGCTCATATAGTTCAAAATTATCTATGCCCTTCCCAAAATTCAGCTCTGCAAATTCCTGCAAGCTCAGGGGATAAACATGCTGAGAAAAATATCTTCCCGCGAGATCTTTGAGAGCATCCTTTTCTATCATTAAACTTGCCGACCCAGAAACACAAATTTTTAAATTCGGAAAGTTATCATACAAAATTTTTATCTTTGAACTCCAGTCTTTAAGTTTTTGAATTTCATCAAAAAATACGAAAATTTTCTCTTTCCGCCAGTCTATTTTTGTTATCTTTGAATATTCTTCTAAAATTTTAATAGGATCTTCAACCATCTCATCAAATGAAAAATAGAGTATGGTTTTTGGGCTGGCATTCTTTAGAAGCTCTTCTATCAATTGATAAATGATTGTTGTTTTTCCAACCCTCCTTAGCCCGCACAAAATCAATATCTGCCCGTAACCAAAAAAAGTTCCTTTTATCTCCTGAAAAATTTTTCTTTTGTATTCCTTTGCTTTCTCTTTTGAGATTCTACTGCTTGCCCACCACTCGTTTAAAAGTATTAAAATTTCCATATTAGTACTTTTTTATGAACTTATATTTAAATTTTTAGTTCTTTTAGAGAACTAAAATAAATCATTTCGTTTCGCTTTCAGCGAACTTCGCAAAATCGCATAGGTTATCTGTAATTCCCTCGGGCGCCACTTCTATCCCGCAGCCTTCCGCACCTTCACAGATTTGAGCTCCTCCTGAATTTGCGCCTGCATCTCCTTGAGCTTCGCCTGGATTTTTTCCTCCTGCCTCTGCAAGGTTTTGATTCTCAGGTCGAGGGTCTCTTTTCTTTCCTTTAGCTCTTCTCCGACCTTAGCTTTTTCGCTCTTTACGAGTATGGAGCCAATGCTCTTGTAAACTTCTGCATCCTCGCCGAGCTTTTCAACCTCTTCCAGTGCACGCTCCACTTCCTTCATCTGCAGCTCCATCTGCAGCCTCTGCGAGGCTATTGCCTGGGCATGCTGCTGCACCTGCTGGAACTGCAAGAGCTGGTTTTGCAATTTTGGGGATATCTGCTCTATTTTAATTCCTCCTTTTAATCAGTTGAAGTGATACAATTATCCAGCGCATGTATGAGTTTAATGCGGCTCTGAAAGAAGCGGCGTCTGCAGCTTTAATTTCGAAGCCTATTTCATTTTTTCTGCAGGTAAAATCTACTGAAGTTCTATTCGAATGCGCAGAAGCTAGCTCTGGCTTCAGCACGCTGTATATTATGCGTGCTTCCCTTTCAGAATCGAAATGCAGCTTTATGTGCGTCTTTGCTCCAATCATCTTGCCTTGACCTTCTTAACAACTTTTGGTCTCTCCTTAAGTAATATTTTGTGACCGCAGAATGGGCACCTTATCGGTTCCTCTGCCCTGGGCTCTATGAGCTTTCCACAATTGCAGCATTTATACATTTTCTCCCTCCCCGCTTTTCTTGATTGCTGTTTCTACCATGCGTACTGCGCTGGTAACAGGCATATACGCACCGCCGCTGAATTTTGCTCCGCACCTGCCGCACTCCCAAATTCCGGATGCAACCCTTTTTACAGCCACTTTTTTGCAGACCGGGCACTGGTAAAAAGCTCTCTGGACTTTGTCTACCTCGAGCCATTTTCGACGAACCCTCATTCCATATCTGGGTCCAAACTTCCCGCTTGAACCCACTTTCTTCGTTCTGCCCATGAGCCTCACTCCAAGAATTTCCTCAGCTCGTTGCCCTTGCTTGCCCCTCTTTTTATTATGTCCAGGATTTCCTCCTGCGTGAAAGTGCCTGAGCCGCCCTTCTGCATAGCGCATATAATGCCGTTCTCGTCGGTCGCTACAGTAAGTCTAGCATCCATCACAAGCTCCTCGTCCAAGCTCGGGTCCAAGACTGTGCTTTTATTTATTTTCGCAAAAGTTGTCTCCACGGGCTTGTGGACTATTGGTAATTTTTCGCTTGTCTTCTCTCCATATATTATCTTGTCTTCCTCGACCTTGGGCATATAGGAATCTAAGAGCGCTGTAATTGCTCCGAGGGCTGAAGCGTCGAAGAGATTTCCATCGTAATCTAATACATGTATATCCACGAAGATTATCCACACCTTTTCTCCAGGAATTAAGCAGAGCTTGTCCAAATCTATGCACTGCGATTCCCTTATTCCTCTATCAACTACTCTTGCAATTTCAATTGTATCCTCATCCGGTGGACCTTTCTCAAAACTCGGAGAAGCGAGAGGTATTAACTCTGCGTTAGTCGTTAGTACTCCTGAGTTCGGCATGTCTGGAAAAGGCTCACCTATAGCAAGCTTGACTCCGACTAAAACCTGAGTTTTTCCTATTTTAACCAGAGATGAACCCTCGGCTCTGTTCGAGACTCCCTTCTCAACTACAATTGGTCGATAATCATCGAAACCTCTGTCGTCAGCTCTCTTTCCTTTCTCCAGCAGACTTGCGATATAATCTTTCTTGACTTCTGCAACTACCTCGAACATTTACGCACCCCCGTATTTTCTTCTAAGCGCTTCCTTCTGAAGTTCGTAAACCTTCATGCAGCCTTCAACCGCAAGTTTGAGCGCCTTCTCAAACTCTTCCTGCGTAAAGTTGCCGTCCATCTGAAGCAGCGTTATCTCTTTTTTTCTCGGTATTATCGCTACCGGCAGGTCTGCCTCGCCGAAGTTGTCTTCCACATCAAACATGTCGAGGACTATCTCTCCGCCAACTTTGCCTGCTGCGCATGCGGGCACTAAATCCCGCATCGGTATTCCTGCGTCAGCGAGCGCCACGGATGCTGCGGCTATTCCTGTGCACCTCGTTCCTGCGTTCGCTTGCAGCACCTCGATAAAAACATCTATCGCTGTTCTTGGAAACAAATTCGTAAAAACCACGGGCTCTAAAGCTTCTCTGGTTACCTTAGAAATCTCTCTGCTCCTCCTGTCAGGTCCGGGTCTTTTCCTGTCGTTCACAGAAAACGGCGCCATGTTGTAGGTGCACCGCAATATTGCTTTATCAGACCTCGCAAGGTGTCTGGGATGCACTTCCCTCGGACCATAGCAGGCTGCCATGACTTTATTGCCTCCCCATTCAACATAAGCAGAGCCGTCTGCCCTCTTCAGAACTCCTGCCTCTATTTTTATCTCTCTAAGCTCGTCCAATTTTCTTCCATCTAATCTCTTTCCCTTTACAATGAATTTTTCTGGTTCTCCAACTTTCATACTTTCACTTCCCTTACAAGCATATCCTTTACTCTCTCGGTTAACCCAGCAGTATGAGCTTCTCTCTCCACAAGTTCAATCACCTTTACAGCGAGGTTAATTCTCTCTGCCTCGCCATTCAGCCAAATTCTTCCGTTCTGCCCCACAAGGATATCGCACTTCGTCTCTTTTTTAATCATGGATATCATGGAGCTGTTTTTGCCTATAACTCTCGGCACTTTAGTAGGACCTACCTTTAGAAGCCTTCCTCCTTTTAGGATGCGCGCCCCTCTATCAGCCATTGTTATATAAACTTTTTTCGTGGGACTAATTTCCCTGACTACTGCGAAAATCAAATCTCCGGGCGCAAGAATCTTCGCCAAGGCTGTCTGGAAAATATCTATGTCCCTGAAATAATCGCTCGCATTGAGAATCGCAGAGTAGGCAGAATCTATGTCGACTTCCCAGTGTGAAAATTGCACATCTGTTATTTTGCCAATTACAAAATCCTCAACCTTCGGCATGTACTTTCCAGTTAAGGGAATTACTCGAATGTAACCTTTTTTTTCGTCCACGAAACCCATTACCGAGGAGTATATCTTTCCCTGCTCCCTGAAAACTCCTTCTCCGAGTTTGTACTTTCCTTCTATGATTAATTCTCCAGGTATAACCATTCTTCTCAAGTTCAACACCGCTACTTCTTTATTATCTTAGTTTCAACTTCGCCTTTGGTAAGGGAATTCAAGCTGTCGAAAAACTCGTCCACGACGCCTGCTGGCAAATTCATCAGAATTACCCAAGAACCGTCCTTCTGCCACTCTTCTTTTTTTATCTCTCCGAAAGATTTCACAACCGAGTAAGCCTTTCCAGCATATTGCGCAGGAATCTTCGCAGCAACTGCTCGCTCTTCGAAACGAATTGGTATTATGGGTCTGATAGCCTTCAAGACTTCCTGCACATGCTCCTCTGCTGTTTTTGAAAGGTCTATGTGCACCCTTGCTTCCTCCATAGCTTTTTCTATCCTCTGGGGTGGGTGCGGTGCACCGGTCTGTGGATTTATTCCATTCCTTGCTATTATATTAATTATCTGCTTTTTTCTGTCCTCCTGCATCTTGCGTCTCTGCTCTGTTGTTAGCTGGATGTCTCCTTTTTTTATTACTATTTTTGCGACTTCGAGAACGTCAGAAGTTGCGAACAGCTGCTTCATGCGTTCCTCAGAAGCTCTCTCTCCTTTCTTCGAATCCTTGAATATCGTATCGACTGCAAGAACTTGAGATAGGTCTATTTCCTTGCCGTGTTTCAATTCAAGTGCTAAATCAGGGTCGACCAGAACCTCGTATCTCTCTCCGTGCGTTTCCAATCTCGCAATAACAGCATCTTCTAACTTTACCAAAGGATATCACTCCTTTTTGGAGGATTCCTTTGAAACCTTTGAGAGGTAGTCTTTTACCTCTTCTGCGCTCAGCTTTCTGAACTCTTTGGTCTTTAATTCAACTACCGCCAGCTCGACGGTTTTCTCGCTGAGCTTCCCTTCAGTAACCTCATGCATCACTTTTAGAGCCAGCTCGATTGCTTCTTCTTTGCTCATATCTTCACGATATTTTTCCTCGAATATCTCCATCGCAGTATTCCTCCCTGCCCCTATTGCTGTAGCTTTGTACTCTATAAGTGCCCCACTCGGGTCTGTTTCAAATAATCTTGGGGCATCATTCACTCCGGCTATGAGCAGCGCCAGGCCGAAAGGTCTCACTCCTCCGTGCTGCGTGTAAAGCTGCTTGAAATCACATATTCTCTTCGCAAGGATTTCAACGTCTATCGGTTCGTTGTAAGTTATTCTGTTCGACTGGGCTTCGACTCTCGCCCTGTCCACAAGCACTCTGGCATCTGCAACTAAACCAGAAGTAGCAGCGCCTATATTCTCGTCAATCTGGAAAATCTTTTCGATAGAAGCTATTTCTATCAGCTTGCTTGTTATTCTCTTATCAACTGCGAGAACAATTCCGCCCTTGTATCTAATTCCCAGCGAAGTTGTGCCTCGCTTCACAGCTTCTCTTGCATATTCTACCTGAAATAACCTGCCGTCAGGGCTGAAAACTGTTATTGCCCTGTCATAACCCATGCTCGGTAATGGCTGCATTCTTCATCCTCCTCATTTATTTTGCTCTTTACTATTTAAAAACTTTCTTTTCAAAGCTTTTATCGTGCCCGAAACTCCTAAGGTTTGTAGGAAAACCTTCTTGCCATTCACCATGCTTACCAGCGTGAGCGCAGCTTTAACCTTTCCGACCTCTCTGTGGCTGCATACTAGGAAACCCTTTTGCGATGCCTCATCGAAGTTTAGCACCCGGAGATTTATCTCGCTTGCTATGTTTTCTCCAAAGAAAGCTAAAGTCTCGCTCCGGATGGCTCTGATGACTTCCTCTCTTTTGAGCGGCTCCTCGCTGTAAGCACGAAATGCTACATATCGCTTCTTTTCTCTGAGAGAATGAGGCAGAATCTTAATCATCCTCTCCTCCTATTTAAAATTTTTTCTGGAATTTTTCTCATAGCACTCAGCGCTTCTTCTTCAGTAAAACCTATAAGCTTCAAAAGCTCGGATACTCCGTCTGCGCTTCTCAGCTCCAGCCTCGATTTTGCGCCGCTTGCGGCGACGAGGTCGAATTTGTATTTTCGAGAAAGCATCAAATTCCTGCGAATATTTTTTAGGGCATGCGCTCTAGAGCTGCCCCCTGACTTTATAATACTTCCTAGGTTAACTTCTATCGCAACGCTGTTCTCGGCAGCCTTCCTTGCAAGCACCGCATCGAGACCAGAATCTTTTCTTCCCAAGTCAGGGTGCGCTAAAATATCTACCCTGGAGCTACTCGCTGCAAGCCTGTTTATATCGTAATCGCCGCCGTGCACAATTGTATAGTCTAACGATGCTTTTGACAGCGAATTTTTGAAATCTTCCAAGCCAGCACGAATTTCTACGCCAGAAATATATTCTCCTCTTTTGCCGTTGCATAAACCAATCTCGATGCCGAGCTTTTTCGCATGCTCAAGCATTTCTGCAGGACTATCCCTACCTAAAGAAAGGTTGGAATGAACGTGCAGGTCTATGAATTTCATGCTGTTTTCTTAGCTCACCACATAGTATTAAGTCTTATGCACTACCGAAGGTAGGCGCAATACTCATATACTTGCTAACGCAAGAACTATGTGGTGTTAGTTCCATTGCATTTCACTAGTGTCTAATTTAAATTCTTCTGCATGTTCAAATGAAGATACTATGTATAATTTTGAGATAGACCACATCGTCAAGATTACAAAGGAAAATAGATTTAAGACGATTGCCCTGCAGTTTCCAGAAGGCTTGAAAGAGCACGCTGCTGAGGTAGCAGATGAAATCCGTGCAGGTAGCGAATGCGAGGTTATAATTTACTCAAAGCCCTGCTACGGTGCCTGCGACCTTGCTGACGAAGAGGCTACGCAGCTGCGATGCGAAGCTTTGTTTCACTTCGGGCATTCGCCGATTATCTCAAAAACAAGGATACCTGTGTTTTATATAGAGGTCAGGAGCGAGGTTGACCCAATTCCTCTGATTTCTAAAAATTTAGATAAGCTGCCGAAAAAAGTTGGCTTGGCGACGACGGTTCAGCACGTTCATGCTCTAAAAAAAGTAAAAGAATTTCTCGAAGAAAAAAAATTCGAAGTTTTTATTGGAAAAGCTAAAGGAAGAGCAAAATACGACGGTCAAATTTTGGGGTGCAATTTTTGCTGCGCCAAGAGTATTGCAGAAAAAGTGGACTGCTTCGTTTACATCGGTAGCGGGAATTTTCATCCCCTCGGCGTTGCTCGGGCGACCGGGAAAAGAACCTTTGCTTTCGACATCGAGATGAACGAAGTTCGAGATATGGATTTTTTCGCAGAAAAAATCCAGCGCAAGAGGTTTGCAAAAATTGCAAGAGCGAAGGATGCAAAAACTTTTGGAATTATAATCTGTGAAAAGAAGGGGCAGAGAAGGAAAAATCTGGCGCTAAGGCTGAAGAAAAAAATAGAGAAGCACGGAAAAAAAGCCTACCTGCTCTACCTCGACGAAATCTCTCCTGAAGCTCTTTTTTCTTTCAGAAGGCTGGACGCTCTCGTAAACACCGCCTGCCCGAGAGTTACCATAGACGATGCAGCGAGATACAAGCAGCCGATGCTCACACCAGTAGAACTGGAAATTGCGCTCGGGGAAAGGAAATTCGAAAATTACGAGATGGATGAGATGTAGCTACTTCAAGTATACTCCGCCCAATCTTTTACTGTAAGCACGGAAGTCGTTCGATTCCTTAGCTTTCTCCTTTATTTCCATGTATTGATAGAGTTTGGAGTCAAATTCATCTGCATAGTGCACTGCCACCGCCTCCGGGAATTGAGGCTCCTTCGGCGACTGATACTCGTTGCTTCCGTGGTGGCTCAGTATAATATGCGAGAGTTTCAGCCTGAGATTTTCCGGAAATCCGCTGACGCTCTTTATTTTTTCCTGCACGAACTCATCTCCAATTATTATATGCCCTCTGAGCATTCCCTCTTCGGAAATTTTGATGTTCGTGGTTACCTTAAATTCCCTCAGCTTGCCAATGTCGTGCAGAATAGCTCCTG